>JAAIGF010101489.1_pt1 | contig 16623 bp, 16 predicted proteins | sample 6487441 | NCBI WGS metagenome assembly JAAIGF01 (sample SAMN13974129, study PRJNA590717) | phyllosphere metagenome | biome: pepper field; feature: multiple bacterial spot infested pepper fields; material: pepper leaves; isolation source: leaves from pepper fields | host: Capsicum annuum ... | reverse complement strand
TGGCCAGGCTCGATGCCCGCCTTTTCCGCAGGACCACCCTTCACAACGCTGACGACGAGTGCGCCGCGCGCGCGCTTTAGCCCAAGAGCTTCCGCGACTTCGGAGGTAACGGGATCGAATGTTGCACCGACATATGGCCGCTGGAAGCTCTTGTCGCCCTTTTCGGCAGCGGCAAGGAACACTTTCACCAGATTGGCGGGAATGGCAAAGCCGATACCGTTGGAGCCGCCGCCGCGCGAGAAAATGGCCGTATTGATGCCGATCAACTCACCCGCCATGTTCATCAGCGCGCCACCGGAGTTGCCGGGATTGATCGACGCATCCGTCTGGATGAAGAAGCCGAAATCGCCCTGCGTGACCTGATTGCGCGCCAAAGCGGATACGATACCGCTCGTCACCGTCTGCCCCACACCGAAGGGGTTGCCGATGGCCAGCACGAGATCACCGACTTCCGCCTTGTCTGAATCGCCCAAGGCCAGAACCGGGAACTGTTCCTTCGCATCGATCTGCAGAACAGCAAGATCGAGACGGTCGTCTTTCAGCAGCACCTTGGACGAGAATTCGCGGCCATCTGCGAGCGCGACCTTGATATCGTCGGCGCCTTCGATGACGTGGTTATTTGTAACGACCAGCCCGCTGGCCGTCGCAATGACGCCGGAGCCCAGAGATGACTGCTTTTCCGTGCGGTTGGGCGATTGCTGCCCGAAAAACTGTTCGAAGAAGGGATCACCGGCGAAGGGAGACGCCCGGCGCTGAACGATGCGTTCCGCATAGACATTCACGACTGCGCCGGAAGTGCGCTTGACCAGCGGCGCAAAGGAAAGCTGCATTTCCGCACTGCTGGACGGCACAGTCTTGGTGTCCTGCGCGTGCGCTCCGACGGGCGCGAGAAGCAACGCCGCAAGAAAGCCGTGGACCGTGAATTTCAACAAGCGCTGCATGTGATTCCTCATCTCCATCAATAGGATGCAGTTATAACGTCTCAGCCTATAAATCAAAGGGCGGCAATATCATGACGCGGCAGTTACGTGGCGCTCGCTTTACTTTCTTTGGAACAAGTTTTGATGGTTCAGAATTTATCACCCAAGAAAATTGATGAAACGAGAAACAAAATGCAGTTCCGAAAGCATGTACTCGCACTTCTGATCGTCTGCGCTTCCTATTCCCACGGCTCGCCTGTGGGTGCCGCCAGCTTCGATTGCGCAAAGACGGACTTGGCAGCCGATGAAAAGGCCATCTGTGAAAACCGCGCCCTGAACGATCAGGACGTGCGCATGGCCACCACCTTCGATATTCTGACACAGCTGATGGCAATGGGAGCACGCGATACGCTCAAGACCGAGCAGAGCGAGTGGCTGAAACATCGCCAGACCTGCGCAGCGGACGTAGCCTGCCTGACCAAGGCCTATGACGAACGCATGACCAAGCTGGGCGAAGCCTTCCAGAACATAAACCGTCCGCTCTAAACGACCGAGATGATACTGCTCATCAGCCCATGCAACTCGTCTCTGTAACCGGTACGCGCCGATGGCGCGTCCTCACGGGATGTCATCACGACCGATAGTTTCTTCGACGGCACGATATAAAGCATCTGCCCGCCATAGCCCCAGGCATAGAAAACCCTCTCACCCGCCATATCCTTGATGAACCAGCAATAGCCGTAACCGTCTCCATTGAAGACGGAATTGGTACGCTGTGTCCATGACTGGTCGATCCAGCTCTGCGAAATCAGCCGCTCACCATCAGAAGTCACGCCGCCGCGTCTATATAGCTCCCCAAAGGCCAGCAGCGAACGCGCCGTCATCGCCATCTGGTTTCCGCCGAGATAAATGCCCTGCGGATCGCGCTCCCAACTGCCAATGGAAAAGCCATCGAGCGGCTTGAACCAATCCCGCGCCAGCGCCAGCGTCGAGCGGCCAGAGGCTTTCGTCAGGATAGCGGAAAGGAGATGCGTGGAGCCGGTGGAATAAAGCATCCCTCCGCCCGGCTCTCCCGCAAAGCCGGAGCCCAAAGCCGTGCGGACCCAATTGCGGCTCGAAACCCAGCGTCCGTAATTCGGCCCGGACATGCGCTCCAGCCCGGACTGCATGGAAAGAAGGTTGCCGATGGTGACACGCTCCAGCCTCGGATCGGGATTGGAAGGAAAATCCGCCCGCAAGACGGAAGCAATCGGCTGATCCGCTCCTTCCAAAATCTTGCGATCTATCGCCATACCAACCAGCGCGGAGACGATGGATTTCGAGGCGGACTTGATGTTGGTGGAGCCATTCAGCGTCGAGCCATTATAGGCGCGCGAGGCCGCCTCATTTCCATCAACACTGACGATGACGGCCTTCAAACTGCCCAGCGATCCCGCCTTCTCAAGAATTGGGCCCAACCGTACATTCGCGGAAGGAGACTGCGCGCGGACAACCGTTGCAAGAGGAAGGGAAGCGATGAGGGCAAGTGCGGTACGACGTTTCATGCTCATCTATTTAAGCAGCTATAGCTCCGGAAAAAGTGCCATCACCGCCTTGTGACCTAAGGTCTCGGACAACGAAAACGAATCCCGAAACAACCGCTTCTCGTCTTTTCCTGAATCGAAATCTCAGCAAGCTGAATCATTTTGTTAAGTCGGGCGCGCCTTATTCCTCATAGATCATCTTCTTCGTCATGCCGCCGTCCAGCACCATTACCTGCCCCGTCATGAACCCGGCACGGCTGAGATAAAGAACCGCATCCGCAATATCCTCCGGCCTTCCGACGCGTCCGACCGGATGCTGGGTCTTGTCTTTCTCCCGCAGATTCGTGTCATTCGTAATCCAGCCAGGCGCTATTGCATTCACGCGGATTTTCGGTCCAAGGCTCACCGCCAGCGCGTGCGTCAGCGCCACAAGCCCGCCTTTGGAAGCCGCATAGGCCTCCGTTTCCGGCTCCGACATGAAGGCACGCGTGGAGGCCATATTGACGATGCTCGCCCCCTCACCCATCAGCGGCACGGCGGCTCGCGTCATCAGAAACGCACCTGTCAAATGGCTATCCGTCACCTTGCGCCAGTCTGAAAGCGACAATTTATGGATCGGCCCGTTGACCGGCCCGGCAATGCCAGCATTGTTGACGAGAAGCTCCAGCCCCTTCCAGCCGAGCTGATCGAAGGCGGCAGCAACGGAGGTTTCGTTGCCGACATCGCACAAAATATGCCGCGCCTTCGTGGTGGTTTCCTTGATGTCGAAAGAGGCAACCGTCCACCCGTCATTAAGAAGAGCTTCGATAATCCCCGTCCCGATCAACCCGCCACCGCCGGTAACGATTGCACGCTTCATGATACTGCCTCCTTGCATGTCGTCCGCCAACGCTCTCGCGCAGATGCTTGTTCCGGCACAAAAACACGGTTGCAATGATAGTCCGCACACGCATGATCAGTCACATGAAGAAGCCCAGCCAGCGCCCAGCAATCCTGTATTCTAACCGCCTCTGCCTCAGACCGTTCGAAATGAGGGATGCCGAAAGGCTCGCCCGCATCACCAACGACCCACTCGTCACCCGCAATCTTCTAAAAACGACAACGCCTTTTACCATTGACGATGCACGGCAACGCATCCTCCGCCTTCGCCAGCGGAACAGCCTCGTCTGGGCCATCGATAACGGCCAACTCATCGGCCTGATCGGCATCGCTGGCGAATTCGGCTATTGGCTCGCCCGTTCGGCTTGGGGCAAAGGCTACGCTACAGAGGCCGCGCGGCTCGTGATCGACCACGCGTTCGAAGGCCTCGCCTATGAGACACTTCACGCTAACCCCATCGCCGACAATAAGCCATCACGTCGCTTGCTGGAAAAGCTGGGTTTCAAGCAATATGGCAGGGCAATCGCTTTTTGCAGGGAGAGAGGAAAAATAGTCACCCTCGTCAAATACAGATGCGAGGGAAACCAGCATTCAGATGACGAGCACTAAAAATGCTCGCCACTCGTTATTTATGTGAGCGCTTCCTTGCTAGCTGGAAACGCTTTTGGATCAAAAGAACGCCAGATAAGCCTGTTCGTTCAATGTCTCGATTGCCTCTTCGAAGTATGGGTAGAAAATCGGCCCATTGATACGTATCGTGGCATCGAGAAAATTGTCGCCCCAGAATTCAGGGTTTTCCAAGCTCCACTTGACGGCAAAAAAAGCTCGGCTTTGCCGGTGGTAACGCATGGAGGCCATATGGGACAGGTCGCGCCTGTCAAATCCACGCTCCGTGGCCACGATAACATTATCGACGGTCTCAAGCGGATTGTATGACCGCCCATGATAGTGCCCGTCATTTATAGACACTCGGGGACCGTGAAACTTCGCCGCCCTCAGAAAGTAATCCGCTTCCTGAAATCCAATATTACAGAAACGCTCATCCCACAAACCAATGCGCTTGACGGCTTGGGCGTTATAACTGACGCAATTGTCACCAGCACCGTAGGTTACGAGATCATATTTCTCGTGGTTGGCGATAATACCCTCAAGATAATTTGGAGCGAAAATACAGTCGTTCTGGCTAAGTATCAGCAAATCGGCAGCGGGATTTCTCAGGTCGACAAAGCCTGCGATAATTGCCTGATTCCAGTTACGCGAAAGATGACCGGTAGAAAAGTCAGGTCTGGCCTCGTTTCGGATAAAGAAAACCGGATGAGGTCCGTCATATCTATCTTCTGAATGATTTGCGATTACGAATACCTGCCTGTCATGCTCGGTCTCGGTCGCGAATATGCTATCGATTGCCTTATTAAGCATTGGAGTATTTTTATACGTAACAATGTAGTGTTTTATTATCATATTCGACCTCAAGATGTATCTGCCACCATTAACCAACGTAATCTTGTGCAGGACTTGCGTCTGATTACACGCTCTTGAAGTGACTATTCCCGATAATAGCCTCGGCTTATCTGAGAAGATAAAAGACCCTCATGTAACGATCGGGATTACCCTCCTTCTCGTATTCCCCAAGGCCCGACTGGTGAGCGGCAACGCCGAGTTATAAAGTCGTTATCGCGGAAGACGCCAAGGCGGGTTAATGCGGTTTTCACCCGCATAATAAAGCGTGAGCCGATTGCCCGCCGGATCGAGCAATTCCGCCTGCCGCCACAGCCATCGTTCATCGCGAGGGGGATGCAGAAACTCTATGCCAGCAGCCATCAGCCTTTCGAAAACGGAATCCAGATCATCGCATTCGAAGTAGATCGTCGTGCCGTTGCTGACCGCCTCCGCCTTGTACAGCGAGAAGGTGCTTCCGCCATCCGGGCAAAGAAAACGAACATAGTTGGGGCGGGAGTCTACAATTGGTTCAAGGCCAAGCGCGCAATAAAAATCCCAGCCCTTGTCGAGATCGGGCATGGCAACGGAGACTTGATTCAAATTCATGAGAAACTCCGGTAAACTGCTTATTTGAAAACAAAAACCGTGATTATGCACGGCTTCCGAACATAAAAATTCTACCGTCATACCGGACCTAATCCGGTATCCAGTCAGCCCAAGTCCTTGGGCTGAAAGAACCTCTTTTCGCCTTGCAGACGCAAAGCGGCTGGACCCCGGCTCAAGGCCGGGGTGACGGAGGTAATGGTTCTCCGCGTACCAAATCTCATCCATCAGGATGAGGTTGGCGTGTGTGCTTGCCTTACTCCGGCAAAATCCGCACAGCACCCTTATCCGCACTGGACGCAAAAGCCGCATAAGCTTTCAGCGCCGTCGTCACATTACGCTTGCGGAACTCCGCAGGCTTCCAACCGAGCTGGTCCTGCTCCGCGCGGCGCGCCGCAAGTTCGGCGTCTGAAACCTTCAGGTTGATCGTGCGGTTGGGAATGTCGATCTCGATAGGATCACCCTGACGCACGAGGCCGATGGCGCCGCCCTGTGCTGCCTCAGGTGAAGCATGGCCGATGGAGAGGCCCGACGTGCCGCCGGAGAAGCGGCCATCGGTGATGAGCGCGCAGGCTTTGCCGAGGCCCTTCGACTTCAGATAGCTGGTCGGGTACAGCATTTCCTGCATGCCCGGGCCACCCTTCGGTCCCTCGTAACGGATGACGACGACGTCGCCTTCCTTGACCTCGTTGGAAAGAATGCCCTTCACGGCAGCGTCCTGGCTTTCGTAAACGACAGCCGTGCCGTTGAATTTCAGGATGGATTCATCCACGCCAGCCGTCTTCACGATGCAGCCATCCAGCGCGATATTGCCGTAAAGCACGGCCAGACCGCCATCCTTGGAGAAAGGCTTTTCGACGGAGCGGATAACGCCATTTTCGCTATCGGTATCCAGATCATCCCAGCGCGAGGACTGGCTGAAGGCCACCTGCGTCGGCACGCCGCCGGGGGCCGCCTTGAAGAATTCGCGCACGGTTTCTGAGTTGGTGCGGGTGATATCCCAGCGGTCGATGGCATCGCCCAGCGTCGTTGCGTGCACCGTCGGGCAATCGCGGTTGATGAGACCGCCGCGATCCAGTTCGCCCAGAATACGCATGATGCCGCCTGCGCGGTGAACGTCTTCCATGTGCACGTCCTGCTTGGCAGGCGCGACCTTGGAGAGGCACGGAACCTTACGAGAAAGGCGGTCGATGTCTTCCATGGTGAAATCAACGCCGCCTTCGTGAGCAGCCGCCAGAATATGCAGAACCGTGTTGGTGGAACCGCCCATGGCAATATCCAGCGACATGGCGTTTTCAAACGCAGCTTTGCTCGCAATGGTGCGCGGCAGAACGGTTTCATCGTCCTGCTCGTAATAGCGGCGCGCCAGATCGACGATCAGGTGGCCAGCTTCCACGAACAGGCGCTTGCGATCCGAATGCGTGGCCAGCGTGGAGCCGTTGCCGGGCAGCGAAAGCCCCAGCGCTTCGGTCAGACAGTTCATGGAGTTGGCCGTGAACATGCCCGAGCAGGAACCACAGGTCGGGCAAGCCGAACGCTCGATGATCTTCACGTCCTCATCGGAAACCTTGTCATCGGCAGCAGCAACCATGGCATCGACCAGATCGAGCGCAACGGTCTTGCCATGCAGCACGACCTTACCCGCTTCCATCGGCCCACCGGAAACGAAAACGGCGGGAATGTTAAGGCGCATCGCAGCGCTCAGCATGCCGGGCGTGATCTTGTCGCAGTTGGAAATGCAGACCATCGCATCGGCGCAGTGCGCGTTGACCATGTATTCGACGCTATCGGATATGATTTCACGCGAAGGCAGCGAATAGAGCATGCCATCGTGCCCCATGGCGATACCGTCATCAACGGCAATCGTATTGAATTCCTTGGCAACACCGCCCGCCGCCTCAATCTCGCGCGCCACGAGCTGGCCGAGATCTTTCAGGTGAACGTGACCCGGCACGAACTGCGTGAACGAATTGACGACAGCAATGATCGGCTTGCCAAAATCACCGTCCTTCATGCCAGTCGCGCGCCAAAGGCCACGCGCACCGGCCATGTTGCGGCCATGGGTTGTCGTTCTGGAGCGATAGACAGGCATCTGCTTATTCCTCGGTTCTCTCAAGCTCGCGGGTTTTCTCCCAAAGCGCACAAAGCGCCCTGCCCGCTTAAAAGTCTGAAGCGTCTTCTACTCCAAACACAAAGCCCTGTCACGGTCACCTTGGGGCAAAACAGTACGGTCCGGTACGGTACGATTATTTCGTCAATACGCATTTAACATCCCATACAACAACAAATTAAGTTCTTGTGGCGAATCGATGCATCTCTTAGCGTTTCTACAGGCACGCCCGAGCCTCCCCCCTCCGAAGGGAAAGCATCTGACATGTAGGGTTATGTTTAATCATCGAACCACCTGGTCGGGCATCGCATAAGGAGGGATTGCGCCTAAGCTCGTGAGGAGGTCTTGATGAAATTGTCAGCGCCGATTTTCAAACTTAAACACCGGGCAAAAACCATCGCTCGGGATACGAACATACCGCTGAATGAGGCACTCAACCTCGTTGCTCGTAATGAAGGTTTTCCAAGCTGGAGCGCACTTTCTTCACACGTGGCGCGGTTATCATTGTCTGCAAAATTACTGACCACATTGAAAAATGGGGACCTACTTTTGCTCGCTGGACGCCCGGGGGAAGGGAAAACAACCCTCGCCCTTCAACTACTTCTCGAAGCCGCTCGTGAAGGCAGACGAGCCGCGCTCTTCACGTTGGAGTACACTTCAGACGAAGCAAGACGACATTTGCGTGCACTGAGTAAAGAAGACGTAAAAGTTGCTGAGGCTGTAGAGATAGCTACGTCGAATGACATCAGCGCTGATTATATTGTCGCAAATCTATCCAATGCGATGTCAGGCACGGTCGCGGTCATCGACTACCTTCAACTTCTCGATCAGCAAAGAACAAAACCGACCCTTGATCACCAAGTAAAACAACTAGCCGAATTTGCAAAAAAATCAGGCATCACCTTCGGCTTTATCTCCCAAGTTGACAGGACTTTCGATGACACGACAAAAAAAATACCTGACGTTTCTGATATTCGCCTGCCAAACCAATTAGATATCAAACTGTTCAACAAAGCATGTTTTGTACACGATGGAGAAGCACAGCTTCACACATTGACCTGACTTATCTGACTGTTTTCAGGAGGGGCTAACCTCTATTCAGAACACTTCAGGAAACTGGTGGTAACGGGAAGCACTTCCAAACTTCGCCTGTCCAGCTGCGACAACACCTCATCGAAACCCCTTTTCGAGGACCATCCCAGCTGCTCACCCGCCCGGGCATTGCAGTAGATGCGGTCGATAGCGCTGGGCAGGTGCCATCCTCGTTTATTGAACTCAGCAGCAAGAAAAGGGATGCGTGAGGTAATGAGAGCAGCAGCGTCTGTCTCTAAGGCACTGCAGTCCTCCCTTGTGAACGGGCTTGTTGCGGAAATGATATATCGCTGAAAATGTGCACCTGAATTTGTCAACGCGAGCAGATGGGCGTCTGCGACATCACGAATGTCAACGCCGCGATTTAGCCGATGAACAGCCATCGCATCGGCAGGCTCCGGAAAACTGCGAGACATGCGCAGGATACGGACATTAAAAATAGGATTTGCAATCTCCTCAAGCAATTGCTCCGCAGCCAACTTCGTCGTGTGATAAATGCTCTTCGGCTGAGGCAGCGTGTCCTCATCTATCCATGTGCAGCGATGATTTGAGATCGCATATCCATAGAGGGCTGTCGTACTGGTAAAGACTATTCGTTTTAAGCCTTCTGCTATAGCAGCCTCAGCAACAAGGCGGGTGCCATCAACATTGATGCGATAGAATTCACTGTCCGCAACTGCGCCCACATGTGGAGCGTGAAGCGCCGCAGTATGGATGACGGCATCTGCATTTCGAAAAGCAGACCTCAGCCTTTTTTCGTCAGCAAAGTCACCCACAACATGAGTCGTTGAAAAAGGTGTTCGATCAATTCCCAAGACATCGTGTTTACCTGCAATCGCATTAAAGATTGCCCGACCGACGCGGCCTGAACTGCCCGTGATTACAACTCGCATATCGCTTCCTAAAAAATATTCACACTGATATCTTAATTGCCTCGGCTCTCTACTGGCATTCTGATCAGCGTAGAAAAGCTCTGGCAAGCCGGTGCTGAAAGCCAGCAAAACCTAATAATGCATTTCCTTCACATTCACGCGATTACATGAACTGAAGCCTGTTGTTTGCCGTAAAGCAGAGACATATCATATGCCAGCCAGCTCGTGACGCGTGCCCTATGCGTCGCTGGTGCCTCAGGAGGTCTTCATGCCAGCCTATCGCCCGCCCCGTATCGCTTCCAGCGAAATCACACCTCGTGACATCTACTTTTCCAGACGAAGCTTTCTTGGCACCGCGGCGGGTTTTGCGGCCATTGGGCTGACCGGGCGTGAAGCATTGGCAGCGACTTTGGTGGCCAAGCCGGGCGCGTATAAGCTGGATGAGAAAATGACGCCGCTCGATGCCGTGACCAGCTACAATAATTTTTACGAATTCGGCGTCGGCAAGTCTGATCCGAAGGAAAACTCTGGCAAGTTCAAGCCTACGCCGTGGACGGTCAAGGTCGATGGTCTCGTAGGCAAGCCGAAGGAGTTCGGGCTTGAGGAGTTGATGAAGTTTCCGCTTGAGGAGCGGCCTTACCGCATGCGCTGCGTCGAAGGCTGGTCGATGGCCATTCCGTGGATCGGCTTTCCGCTCGCGGCACTACTCGATAAAGTAGAGCCACAGGGCAGCGCGAAATTCGTGTCGTTCGAAACGGTCGTTCGTCCTGATGAAATGCCGGGCCAAAGCGGGCTCTTCCAGCCGCTGGACTGGCCTTATGTCGAGGGCCTGCGTCTGGATGAGGCACGCCATCCGCTGACCATCCTCGCCGTTGGCCTTTATGGCGAAACGCTTCCGAACCAGAACGGCGCCCCGATCCGCCTCGTCGTGCCATGGAAATACGGCTTCAAGGGCATCAAATCCATCGTGCGCATTTCGCTGGTGGAAAAGCAGCCGGAGACGACCTGGAAGAACTCAAACGCGCGCGAATATGGCTTCTATTCCAACGTCAACCCGCATGTGGACCACCCGCGCTGGAGCCAGGCAACGGAGCAGCGCATAGGCGAAGGCGGCTTCTTCGGCACGCAGAACCGCCCGACGCTGATGTTCAACGGATATGACGAAGTTGCCAGCCTCTATACCGGCATGGACCTGAAGGCGAATTACTGACAATGGCCGCCTTCTCGTTGCCGTCTCTGCCCAAGCGCTACCAGCCTGCCGCAATCTGGGCTCTCTATATTTTGGGGCTCTGTCCGGGCGTCTGGTATTTCTACCTCGCCGCAACCGGCGGGCTCGGCTTCAATCCGGTGAAGGATTTCGAGCATCTGCTGGGCATCTGGGCGCTACGCTTCCTCTGCCTTGGCCTCGTCGTCACCCCGCTACGCGACCTGTTCAACATAAACCTCATCGCCTATCGCCGCGCGTTAGGCCTCATTGCCTTCTATTACGTGCTTGCCCATTTCGCCGTCTATCTGACGCTGGACCGCGGCCTGGTCTTCAGCTCCATCATTGGCGACATCCTGAAACGGCCCTATATTATGCTCGGCATGGCGGGCCTCGTCATGCTGATCCCGCTTGCAGCAACATCCAACCGCTGGTCCATCCGCAAACTCGGCCCCCGCTGGAACTCACTGCACAAACTCGCCTACCCCATCCTCATCGTCGGCGTGCTGCACTTCGTACTGGCCCGAAAAAGCCTCACGCTCGAACCCGTTTTCTACATCACGATCATGATCCTGCTTCTCGGCTACCGCCTTATCCGGCCAAGCTTGATGGCGCGGAGAAGAAAGGCTCGCGCTGGATCTCAGCCTTTACGGCAACAACACAATAGCTGATGCAGTGATAAGCTCCCAAGGAATCACTTCCGGAGTTTGACAGCATGCTGAAGATCGCAGCAGCGCAGAGTTTCGTATCTGCCGACATCCGCACGAATGGAAAGACGATCCGCAGCCTCATCCAAGAAGCCGCGGAGCAAGGCGTTCGCCTTGTTAATTTTTGCGAATGCGCTCTGTCGGGATACTCAAAGGGTCAGATTGCCTCGCCCGAAGACTGGGAGAAACTCGACTGGACGCTCCTTGAGCAAGAACTGGACGAAATCTCTGACTGCTGCAAAACCCACCGCATATTTGCGGTCGTAGGTTCAGCATATCCTCTATTGCCTGACCGCGCTCCCCTCAACAGCCAGCTCATCTTTAGTGACAATGGAGAATTGATAGGAAGGTACGACAAACGGTACTTGTCCAACTCCGAATTGAATGGCTGGTTCACGCCGGGCAAAGACGCGATGACGTTCGAGGTGGATGGGTTTCGCTTCGGCTGCTTGACCTGTATCGAAGTCCAGTTTCCCGAGCTTTTCATGGAATATGAGCGAGAGAACGTCGACGCGATCCTGTTCTCTTCATACGGAATCAGAAACTTTTTTCAGATCGCCTTACGTGCCCATGCAGGCTTCAACTGTCTATGGATCAGTGGCGCGACTCCAGCACAGACAGCAAACGAAGGCCCTGCCGGTATCATAGGACCTAACGGCAAACTTGTATCCCACTGCGCTTCTCAGCAAGTGAATGCGCTTGCTACTGCCACACTAGATCGCAATGATCCCGCCTTCCATGAGGCGCTTCACCTCGCTCGCCCTTGGAGAAGAAAGGCGGAGAAGGTGCAATTTACAACATCTCCGAAGCACGATAACCTTCCACAGAAATGCTGGGGAATGAACGGCGGGACCGCCACCGTCTCCCCTAACTGAGACCTCCAGCTTCCATCTGAAAGGAACCGGCTTTGCGTCACGGCATGCTCTTGGCTCTGGCAAGCACACTCGCATTTCCGGCCCATGCGGCCAGCATCAAGCCCGGCCCGTCGGCAACCGATTATATGTTTCAGTGTGGCGCCACATTCATCATCAAGGCTCACACGCTGAAGAGCGAAGCGAGGCCAACGAAGGCGCAGCAGCAGCAAGCGGTTCAATATACGGAAAAATTCAACGGCCTAGCAGCCAAAGCCGAAGCGTCCTTCGTTAAGTTTAACCGCACGGCAAAGGATGCACGAAACTACATGCAGCAGCATGTGGACGAGATGAACGTGATTTTCGCGCAGGACCCGGCAACCGCGCGGCGGTTCCTGCGCCTTTGTGACGCACGTTTCCCCGATTGAAGCAACGGTTACTATTCTGCCCGCTGCATCAGGATTTAGGCGGTTCTGGAAGCCCAAGCTCAATGAGCTTGCGCGCGATGACCTGCCGGGCCTGAAGATAGACGTTGCTGGCGTTGCGTGCCGATAGCGAGATATTGCGCGTATCCGAGCCGGGGCGAAGCGCCATGGCCTTGGCGAAAGCCTCTTCCGCATCCTTCTGTCGACCAGCATTGCTATAGGCCGCTGCCAGCATGAAGAAACTGCGCCCGGACGCCGGCGTGATCGCGATTGCACGCTCCAGCCAGCGGATTGCCTCCTCGTTGCGGCCCATCATCAACGTGGTCCAGCCAGCGCCCAGCATCCATGTCCAGCGCGAAACGGCTGGCGTATCGAAAGCATCCGCGCGTATGAATGTCGCAAGCGCGTCATCGAAACGGCCAAGCTGCACCTGCGTCATTCCAAGATGGTACAGCGCCATTCCGTCCCAAGGATTGTAATCGAGTATATTTGCGCAGGCGACGAGGCTTTCAGCAAAGGCGTTGGTCAATGTCAAAAGCCGACAGTAAGCGTTCATGGCATCCAGCGACACAGGATGCGCGCTCAACGCGCTTTCGATGAGAGACCTCGCCTCTGACTCCGCCTTCTGGCTCTCTTCCGGTGTATACCAAGTCATCTGCACACCGCGCAGATGCATGGCCGCGAGCGCGATCTGAAGCTCGACGGTGCCGGGCTTGGCGGCAAGGCTCTTCTCGAGAATGGAGCGCGCCACCTCGAAACGCTCCTGCGTGGTCTGGGCAATCGATGCATCCGCTTGCTGAAGCGCAACATTGTCCCGCGCCTCGAGAGATTTGGCAGTGCCTTCCCGCAGATTACCAAGCCGGACCGCTAGAGGGTAACCAACACCAGCCGCAAGCCGCGTCTCGATCAAATCTGGATTTGCTTCATCACCAGAACCTCTCGCCTCGAGAACACCAGCCACCTTGCCGTCCGCAGCCTCGATCAGCGTTACCCTGTAGACCCAGCCGCTCTGGCTTTTGCTGAGCTCACCCCGTATCTCGGTGGCGGACATTTGCCATGGAAACATCGCCTTGGCGTCCGCAGGCTGAACCAGTTGAACGCCGTCTATCCTGGAAAGCCCGCCGACCAATTCACTGTAAATTCCCTGCGCGATGCCTGCGCCTCTTTCATCTCGGCTCAAATCAACCGTCCTGGGCACGACCAGCAAGATGGCCGACGATGAGGCCAGATAGCTCGTCATGAAAGTTGAGACCGCGGCAACCACTAAAGCCAGGCAGCAAAAGATTGTTACTGCGCGCTTCCCGAAACGCGGCTTCACAGACGACACCGGCAACGCAGTGCGCTCCTCCGAAAGCTCCGTTCCCGTTGTTACGTCGAGCGTGAAAATATAGCCCCGGCCCGAAACCAGCTTTATCGCCTGCCGGTCATTGTCACCAAGGGCAGTACGGATTTCGCGAATGGCCTGAAACAGACTGTCTTCGCCCACATTCGTATCCGGCCAGACCGCTTCCATCAATTCGGCCTTGGAAAGCAGGGTCGACTGGTGGCTGACGAGAAGACGAAGAACTTCGAAGGCACGCGCGCCCAAACGGACCTGCTCGCCATCAGCCTTGAAAAGCTCACGACGCTCCGGGTCTAAAACGAATCCCGCAAAACAGAACACGCGTTCCCCCGGCAAGTCACGATAATGGGCTTGGCACTATAGGCAGGCCCGTATCCCCGTCAACGCTGGCAGAGAGCGAGAGCGATTCAAACCTCTTCCTAAACACCCATAGACCGGCCATTTCAGAAAAAATCAGAAATCTTCAAGGGAAAGCAGGCGGGCCTTCAGGACCGGAATCTTCGCGCGGATTAATTTCAAGTCACGCATGCAAACCGAAAGGGCGGCAAATCATGAGCGAAATTGTTTGGTTGCCGAGGGAACGACGCGGTTTGGAAGCGATAGGTTCAACAGCGTTGTCCGATGCGAAGGTGGATACAACATGCCTGAGACGAGTCAGCTCTGGGCGATTGGCACAAACTAGCGTCGATGAGACGTTGATTTTCGGCGCCGTCACTTATCTCGCCAACAGCTTTATCGCGCTCCACGAAAAGGCACCCAGAACTGTGGCCCTTTTTGCCTCCCAACAGCGCTGGTTCCTGTGCCATGCAGCTCTCGCCCAACATTTCGGCAAAGCATGTGAAGGTCCACCGGGCTTGACAAGACGGTCGCTTGGCAAGCTCGCCGTTCATTATCAGATTGCCAGCCGCAACACCGCATTCGCATTTTTCGATGAGATCCTGAAATACGGCATCATCGAACAAACTGATCGGAGGGACATCGCGGTCCCCTCACGCGAAACTCTGGCTCTACTAAAACGCTGGTATGAATTCCATTTGCGCGCGCTCGATATGATGGATGGTGGGCAGCGGTGCAGTTGGTTTCTTTCCCGTTCGGAGCAACTGGTGGCAAAGCTGTCACCCATCGTTGGCAAAAAACTTCTGGAGCAGACAGAGGTGAGATCGCCTGGACATTATTGTGCAATCTTCACGGACGGAGACGCAGGTGGTCTGATCATGGATCGTCTGGCGGCCACCGCGGACTGGCCCGGAACCCCAGAACAGAAACACTACCTCACCGAAATTACGGCGATAGCAGAACTCGCCCGGCTTACCGGCTTGTCCCGCGCCCATACCAGCCGCAAACTTGCCGCATCCGAACGTCTCGGCGGAACCGGATGGTCCGGCGCCCGCGGCCGCTCTCGCTTATGGATTTCAAGAGAATTCCTCGTCCAGTACGCCGAAACCCAATTGCAGAAGCTGACGATTTTAAACGAGGCGCTGGAAGAGGTGGGCGCAGCGGCGAAGATGGTGACACCATAAAAGCTGAAAGCAGCAAAGCACGCATTGCCTAGCGCAAAAATACGTGATCGATGTTTTAACGGTTGATGACAGGCCTCAGAGACCGGAACATTTTTGTGTAGCTTTCCCCATCACACGACAATTCTACGCTTACAGCTTCGGCAAGTCTCGTTTGAGAAAGGCTTGCCCCTACCAGCATGTGCGCGGTGGGCTAGAATGGCAAGGTCTCCGAGGACACCGAGCAGATGCCGTCAGGATCAAGCCAAAGCAAGATTCATCTCGCTAAAGCGCACAAACGCTTGCTCGCCGCCGACAAGTGCGAGGAGCGCTTCTCTCTGGGCCATCAGGCAACAGATCATCGTTATCTCAAACGCAGGGCTCAAAGAATATGAAAATGCTGAGCTGCAACTGACTTTACAAGAACAGCGATGCCACCGCATCACGGCGCGCTGCCTAAAGGATGTCGCGTTAATTGCCCTCAATTAAGCGATAACGTACATGCCGGAAAATAAGAAACCAAAGAAGGTCTCGGTGAACCCCACCCAACGCGACCTGCTTTAGCGCTCTGTGGCATTCTACAATCTCGATGTCGCCGCGCTGACGCCAGCTTTTACAAACCTACATCAGCCCCAACTACTTCCATAAGAAAACAAAAAAGCCGGGCGATCTATCACCCGGCTTTTTAAAGGTCTCAACGCTTTTCAGCGTCTGAACTTATGCAGCTTCAGCAGCAGCGGCTTCTGCAGCAACGCGAGCCTTGTCGGCTGCGCCCTTCGCGTCTACGTCACGCTCAACGAACTCAACGACTGCGAGAGCAGCGTTGTCGCCCTGGCGGAAGCCAGCCTTCATGATGCGGATGTAGCCGCCGTTACGGTTTGCGTAACGAGCTGCAATCGCGTCGAAGAGCTTGCGGACAGCGTCCTGATCCTTGATCTGCGAGATAGCCTGACGGCGAGCGTGCAGGTCGCCGCGCTTGCCGAGGGTCACCAGCTTTTCTACGATCGGGCGGATTTCCTTCGCCTTCGGCAGAGTGGTTACGATCTGCTCATGGGTGATGAGCGAAGCAGCCATGTTAGCAAACATTGCCTTGCGGTGGCTGGCGGTTCTATTGAGCTTGCGGCCTGAATTTCCGTGGCGCATTGCTATTCTCCTTTAG
>JAAIGF010047711.1_pt1 | contig 16624 bp, 37 predicted proteins | sample 6487441 | NCBI WGS metagenome assembly JAAIGF01 (sample SAMN13974129, study PRJNA590717) | phyllosphere metagenome | biome: pepper field; feature: multiple bacterial spot infested pepper fields; material: pepper leaves; isolation source: leaves from pepper fields | host: Capsicum annuum ... | reverse complement strand
CTCGCAGCACCACTCGGCCTGACGGCGAGCATGCTCGACCACACCGGGCAGGGTGACGTGCTCGTTCACGAGGTCGTAGACCACGGCGGGGTCGCTCAGGTCGGGCGCCTCGGTGATCTCGGGTTCCGGGTGCTTCCGGGCTGACGCGCCCATCTCGGCATTGTGAGCCTCCAGCCAACGATCGAACTGTCGCTCGCAGAACGCGATGCTCTCGGGAGTAGCCTCGCGCGCCACCGATCCGTCCTCACGGAAAGCAATAGGTGCGCGGGCGTAGAACCTGCGAATCATCGCCGTCGTCGGAACAGGACGCTCTGCCACCCGCGATTCGAGATCGTCCTGATGCTTCGCGCACCGATCCCACGTAGCATCCGGGAACCCGGTGCAACCCTTTTCTGCGCACTCGCGTTCGTCGTCTCGTGCTTGCTGTCCGGTCATCGACCACTCCCATCCGCGTGGAGGGTGACCTCGATCACATCGGACCACTGCAACTCGAAGTCGCTTGGTAGCGGCTCGCTTGTGCGCCAGTCCGAGAAGACCTCGGCGTGGAACTCGGTGTCTTCGAGGTTGAGATACGCCTCGATCGACTCCTCCGCCGAGGCGTAGACATTCCCGCGGTCGAGTTCCCGCTGCACCCAAGCGTCGAACGCCTCCCGGTCAATCTCCACCGCCCGCGTGACGTCGAAGACATGCCGATACTGCGCATTCACCTTCATCACTCGTGCTTCCTGTCCGGTCATCGCTGAGCCTCCAAGGAGTCGATCGCCGCGGCGATGAGAGCACCCGCCTTAACGAGGTCGCGCACCGGATCGCCAGAGGGCCTCCAGTACGACTGATGCCACGGCCACGGGAATTCCTGGAAGTCGGGCTTGTTGCCAGCGCGCCATTCCGCTCCGGGAGCGTAGGTGGGCCCGCCGCTGAGGTCCTGCGCGACGTTCTCGGTGTAGCACAGTGCTGCCCATGCGAGTTCGTTGGCGTGCCCGATGTCGTGCTCGGCGGTGTAGCCTTCCTCGCTCACTTGGCGCTCTCGCTCGGCGGTGATCAGGGCTGCTCCGGTGGTCTGTCCGGTCATGGTGTTGTCTCCTTGATGGTGCGGCCGTAGCCGTCACGGACGGTTCTGATGGTGACGAGGTGGGTCCCGAGGATCGGGTCCGGGATGAGCTCGACGGTGTGCGCGTCGACCTGGTTGACGCGGACGCGCAGCTCGAGTGCGGTGACGTGGCGGGCGTGCAGCTTCGCCTTGTTCCGCGAGCCGCGGACCTTCATGCGTGGGAAGTGGACCGGGGTGCGGGGCCGGCGGCTCACAGCTGCTCCCCCGCTGCCTTGTTGATCGCGCGAAGCTCACGGCGCCCAGCGTTCAGGAGCGCCACGATCACGTCGCCCGCGACATCGGGCGTCAGCCTCGCGAAGACGCGCAACTCCCGAATGAGGTTCGGGTGGAGACGGCCCTCGAGGATAGTGAGTCCGGCTTCGTTCGCTCGCAGGGTGTCCCAACGGCCCGCCCACCGCGCCCCGACCGTGGTCACTGCGCAGCCCTGACGCTGCGCTCGGCGGTGAGTGTGCCGAGCATGCCCGTGTCGACTTCCGCCGTGACTATGGCGCTGGCGTCGTCGGGCAACGGCCCGCTGGCGATCTCCTGAATGGTCTGCCATCGGAAATCGAAGGTCCACTCCCCTTCCGCAAGAGCGCTCCGCTCCCCGTCGCCGCTGACGTCCCAAACCACCCAGCGGCGCGGAACCAAGGACCAGTACCCCGCGCCGAACAGCTTGCGCGCGTAGAGGACCCACTCGCCGTCCGCGACAACGATGTCCAAGCGGATGCTGGCGGGCGGTCCGCTTGTTGCGGGTGTCGGAGTCGTCGTTCCACGGCCCACGAACAGCGAGGCAAGTACGAGGCCGAGGAACACAGCCACCACGAGCAACGCGATCACCGCGAGGAGCTCGAACATCATTCGGGGTCTCCGATCTTGGGCGCCCGGGCGGTGTGCCCGTCAGCGAAGTAGACGGTCACTGTGGGTGAGTAGTCGGCCATGACGGCGCTGATCCGTCGGGTGGGCCAGAGCTGCTGGTACGGGGCGACGGGGACACGTTTCCGGTGCTGGTCGATCACGGTTGCCTCCTAACGTGAAAGGTCCCCGGCTCGTATAAGCCGGGGACCGATATGTGCGGGTTGATAAGTGCTACGGCTGGTCGCCGTCGTGGAGTGCTTCGTGCAGGTCGGCGAGCGATCCGGGGATGTCGTAGTGCCGCCACCGGATCAGAGCGGTCCTCGCGTCTTCGATCCGCTCCCTGTCACTTCGGGGAGGGGGCTCGAACGGCGGATCGGCGCGGGTCATGAGTTCGCTATCTCGAGGAGCACGTCGGCGTGGCACGGCTGGTCAAGCGGGCAGAAGCACATGAGGTTCTTGCCTCGAAGCTCTGCGATCTCGTGCCCGCGCGGAATGAACGGGTGGTTCGGATCGCTCACCCAGATGCGGCCCCCGACTGCCTCCTGGTACAGCTCGACAGCGTGCGAGCGGTCCCGGACGATGAAGCTTTGACGGTTCGAGTTGCCCACGATGACGGCTGTCGCGTCGTTGATGACCGCGCGCTCCCCGACCCGGAACGGATTGCCATACCTCCCCGGCCGTGCGACGCTGACGGTGTTCTCGGGTTTGCGCCAGCCCTTCGTGCGGCGTTGCTGGACGCGGACTGGGGCCTTCATCGATCCTCCGTCGCGGGCGCCGTACCGAGGTAGTGGGCCCATTCGATGACGTCAGCGAGCGCGTGAAAGTACCGTCCGAGCGATGTGGCTCGGTTGTCGTCGAGCAGCTGTTCATCGGCCACTCGGAGCATGTGGATGTTGTGGGTGTGATCTGCGAGGGCATGCAGTACTGCCGCGACATGCAACGGAGGCACACCCTCGGTCTGCGCTTCGCGGTTCATCGCTACGCTGCCCTGGATAACGTCCTGCGCGTTCAGCACTCGCTGCGCGTAGACCTCCTGGCGCGCGCTTTCCTTCTCAGTCATGCCGTTCTCTTTCGGTGGTGAGGGGCGGGCGCTACGAGGGCGCCCGCCCGGATGGTTGCTCCTCCTGTCAGTGGTCGAACTTGACCCAGGAGAAGATGAAGATCCCGACGATGCAGAGGCCGATGATGACCTGCCCGGCGAGGTGGGTGATGGTGACGTCCATGACGCGTCCAATCGGTGAGGAGGGTGAGGCGACTGCCTCAGAAGTCCCGGTTGGGTCCTTCACCGTTCATGTACGCGGCGTCCCGAAAAAGTGGTGACGGCGTATCGTCAGGACGCTTCCTTCAGCAGGTGCAGCGGTTTCGGGATCGTGTACAGCGAGTAGCGGCGCACGTGGCATTCGTCGTTGCAGTCGATCGACGCGCACTGATCGTGACGGCCAGTGGCGCACTCGTCGGACACGCGGGCGCGTTCCGCATGCCACCGTCGGGGTCTCTTCCCATCGATGCGGTCCTGCTCCGCGATGATCCCCCGCAGGACGGGTTCGTACTTCCCGACCCATTCGAAGTAGTCCTCCGCGTACCCGCAGGTCTCGTTGACGCATTCGATGAGCAGGTCGTCGAGGTATTCGACGGGGGCGCGCCGGTACAGGGAACGCCCGCACGACTGGCCGCCCTTGGGGCACAGCATCCACGGCACGTGACGCCACGTCGCTTCCGAGTCGGGCCACCGTCGGATCGCGGTCTGCAACCGCCGCACCATGACGACAGCGCGTTTCGCGCCCTCCCGGGTGTTCACGATCGCGTCAACATCCGCCCAAGCCTGAACGGCCTGGTCCGTGCGGATCTTCGCCTGCTCGATGGTGTCCGTTGACGGGATCGGCGCGGCGCCCAACGCTTCGAGTAGCCCGTCCGCCGCGACCCACGTGTCCGGGATCAAGATCGACCGTTCCATCGACGTCGACACCCGCTCCCCGATCGCCTGCGCCGGTTTCTCAATCGACCGCAGGTGAACGACCATCTCCCCCACCCGGGACAGACCATCAGTGACCTTCCGGTAACAGGTCGAGCAGAGGAAGCCATGCTCCGCCACGCGCGGCACACATCCACGGCACGCCTCGTCGTCGCAGACGGCATAGTGAGCGGGCACCCACGCTTCCGTCGCCTCATCCCACACCTTCTGAACGCACCGTCGGGGCCGGTCGAGGGGGTGGACGTTCTTCCAGAGCTCGTCCGTCGTGATGCAGTATCTGTCGTCACCCATACGGGCGCACCTTTCGTTGAGTCGGACCGATAGGTTCAGTCCGTGGCAGGAGAAGATTTCGACCCCATCGCCTGGGCGGTGAGAGGGGCACTTGAGGCTGGCAAGTGGTCGCTCGAGCAGGTGCGCGACTACATGCAGAAGAAGACGAGCGCGGTGGACATGCCCACCACCTCTCAACCGGAGATGCCAAGCACGATGTACGAGATCCCGCCGACTGGATCAATCGACCCGAACTGGTACGTGCAGCTGTACATGAAGCGACGCGACCCGGACGCCTACATGCTCACGCTCACCAAGACAGCCCACGCTGTCGCAGCGAACGTGCGGGTCACCGGATACGTGCGGCTCGGCGAGCCACTCCGCTTCATCGGAAACACGGAGTGGCCCGGCGAGTTCCCCACCATGGACCCGCAGACCTTCGTCGTCCTCTCCCCCGGCCTATTCGGTGAGCTGACGCCCATGATCACCATCGAGTGGGACGGTCACGACGGCGTCAGGCGAGAAGCCGAGTTCCCGGTTCCTGGTCGCTTCGGCATGTGGGGCTGAGCGCAGGCACCCCAGGCCGGGCCAGCATCTCTCGCTGAGCTGCGGCCGCTTGCTGGGGGACGACACCGTTCCCACAACCCTTGAGCTGCTCGGCACGGGTGAGACCGATCTCGGGCGCGGTGACCCAGCCGGCGGGCCAGCCCATCATCCATTCGGTGAGTTCCGGGTTCAGGCGGGGTTTCCCGCCCTTCCCGTCGTGACGGACCGGTGCGGGCGCTGTGCGACCGGTGACGGTTTCCCAGCGGCGGATCGCGGCGGTGTACGGCCCCCAGTCCGTCTCGTGATCGCGTGCCAGCCCAGGGAGCAGCTTCTCTTCGGCACGGTTGCCGCCGCGTTGCGCGTTCCCTCCTGTCGCATTCCCGACGGTCGGGGTGGGTAGTAGCGAGACCTGTTCGAGCACCCGGTCCATAGCCGCCCGGAAGTCGCCGCTTATCTGACCGTGTGCAGCCGGCGACGAGGATCCCACCATCGGAGTCGGTAGCAACGCGACACTCGTGCGAAGATCCATGCCTCCCTCGCCGTGCGACCCCGGACCGTTCATGTCAGTTGTCCGAGGTGCAGGCAGAAGCGTTAGGCCAACGCCCGCGCCTCCGAACCCAGATCGCGTGCGTGCCCGTTCCCCGTCGTCGGTTGCGTTACGGGTGTGGGTAGCAGGCCAGGCGAGGATGAAGACGCGGAATCGGCCATGCGGGGCACCGACGTCGGATGCTCGTATGCCCGTCCATTCCGCATCGAACCCGAGCTCGGCCAGGTCTCCGAGAACAGCTCCAAGTGCCCGCAGAACATGCCCTGGGTCGTCTCCCACACAGAGCGGGCAGGGTTCCACGACCCCAGCGGCGTCCGCCGATAGGAGCCCTCGGACGTTTTCGATGACGACCCAGTCGGGTCGGACAGTGTCGATGATGCGGGCGAATTCGGACCAGAGACCACTACGGGTTCCTTCCTTCATGCCGCGGCGACGCCCGGCGAGGCTGACGTCCTGGCAAGGGAAACCGCCCGCAAGGATGTCGACCTTGGGCGGGTCGAGCAGCTTGGTGACGTCACCGTAGTTCGGGACGTCCGGGTAGTGGTGGGCGAGCACCTTGGAGGGTGCCGTGTCGAACTCGGCGAACCATGCGGGCGTCGCTCCGAACACCTCGTTGACCGCCATACCGAGCCCGCCGACACCGGCAAACAATTCCCCTGACTTCATGAGGAGTGCGCGCACTCGAGGTTCGGGCAGGCGCTGGGACGGCCGCATGGGAACTGGCCCGGGATGGGGCCGCGCTGGCACTTCGGGCAGCACCGTGTCTGCACGACCCTGGGAGCTCGCAGGGTTTCGAGCCACCGGGCGTCGTCGTCGGTGATGCGGTACCCGCCACGGTTCACCACGGGGTGTCCTCCTGTCCGGGGATGGGTGCGACGTCCCATTGGGCGGGCGGTTCGCTCCCCCACGGGTCCTCGGGGGGCGTGTCCTCGGCGGGCGGTGCGGCCGTGTCGTGGCGTTCGATCAGCCGGACATCGTTCAGGGACCGGCGGATCGTGGTCTTCACACCGGACGGCGCCTGGTACGAGTCGATCCTGTCGCTGTACTGGCCGGCGACGGTCACCCGGTCACCCATCTGCACGTCGAGGTCGGCCCACACGGTCAGGTAGGTGGGGTACTTCTGTTTCGGGCTCTGCACGGTGAGTTCGAGGGCTGTCCCGCCGCGGTGGGCGAACGTTCTCTTCACCGTCCCGGTGAACTGTGCCTGGTCTTCGGTCATGGGTTGATCCGTTCTGCTGTGATCTGGTCTATGGGGTCGGGTCGGTGACTGATGTCGCTCACCGTGATCTCGAAGTGGGGTGTCTCTGCGGGGCGGTGTTCGATGCGGAGCCGGGGTTTGACCATCCACTCGGGGCTGTCGTCGGCGACGATGTGCGCGGAGACGCCACGGTCGGAACCGATCGCGTCGTAGATGGCTTTGCACATCGGGTCGGGGCCGTCGGCGTCGCGCTTCCGTTTGTCCTTCACGACCCAGACCACGTCGACCTGGATGCGTTGCAGCGTGGGGATGCGGGCGGACCGGGTGAGAGCGACCACGAGGTTGCGCACCTCGGCTGTCGCTTTCGCCTTCACCCTCCAGTGACAGCGGTCGTTGGCGGACAGCCCCTTGGGTGGTCGCGTGTACGGGAGGGTGAGCGTCCAGGTCGTCACGCTGCGCCGCGCATCCAGTCGGCGAGGGGCGCGACGCGCATACCGAGGGTCGCAGCCACGTTCACCTCGAGGCGGGCCCCGCCGGATGCTTCCCACCCGGGGAGTAGTGCGACGGCGTCGCAGCGGATGAGCTGCGCCAGTCCGGCGCGGAGCCATCCGTGGTAGTCGCCGGGGGTGGGGTTCTCGTTCGTCGACGGGTCTTCGACCTCGTACCCGCGGGCGAGGAGTTCCTCGGTGGCGGTGCGGAACGCGGGGTAGTTGAGTTCGGGGAGCCCGGTCATCGGGCCGGCGACGTAGATTCTGGTTTCATCCGTCATGCTGTGCGGTTCCTTCCATGCGGGTGATGTCGGATCGGATCCGGGTGATCAGCCGCTCGAGCTCCACGACACGGGTGACGTTCGTGTCGGACAGGTGGCGGGCCTGTGCGTTGACGATCGACCGGTGCGTGTCGCCACCGACGGCAGCCCGGTCGGTGGTGGGTGATGCGGTGCGTCGGGCGTACTCGGCTTCAGCCCGTTCGAGCTGCACACGCCACTGGGGCAGGCGTCGCCGGTTGCGGTCACGCCATGCGGCCTCGGTTCGGGCATGGGACCCCGCGAGCCGCTCCGCCTGTTTCTGCAGCCTCCGGAGCGCGATCGGGTAGTGCTTCGCGCAGTGGCTGGACTGGACGGCTTCGGCTTCGCAGCGGTGCCCGGTCGTGTCCGACCCGACCCAGTAGACGCATCTCGCGTCCATGCGTGCTCCGTTCTCCCGTTCCCGGGAATGAGAAAGACCCTCCGCTCGGGAGGGTCTCTGAGTTGATGTGGTCCGCCGCGATCAGCCAGAGGTAGCGCTGCGGGCTTCCTGTCGGGCGTGCCATTCAGAGAGCGGTACTCGCGTCCATTCGATCTCCGGGAACGCTGCCGTCTTGGTGAGGAACTCCTTCTCGACGTACTGAGTGCCCCACCCGATGAACAGCGTCTTCGACTCTTCGTCGAACTCGACGCCCGGGGAGTACATGTACCGGTCACCGAAAGCGACCTCAGGGACTCCGATCTCGGCCCATCGAGTGCGCATCTTGACCAGGTTCAGCTCGCGCAGGCGGCGAGCCCACTCCTTGCCCTCTTTCGTGGCGAGCTTGGGCTGCCAGTTCCGCGCTTTGGAGTCCAGCCGCCACCCGGAGTCAGCGGGCGGTGCCTCGTTGTATGCGCTGTCGAGGGCGTAGGCCAGATCGCCACACACCCACAGCGGACGACCTGTCTGGTTGCCGTCCTCGTTCACCTGCACTCCTTCGGAGGCGTAGGCACGGCGCTGCGACGGTCCAAAGCGGGCGACAATCTCGTCCTCAAATGCCCGGCGAAGTTCCCACTCCTCCTTCCGAAGCTTGACGATGTTCTCGTACCAGGCGATGGCAGCAGGGCTGGTGGTCTTGAATACCAGTTCCGGGTTCTTGAATGCCATTTCTTCTCCTTCTGTTCAGGCTGCGGTGCGTATCCACGCGGCCAGGTCGGGCCGTTTGTGGCGTTGCGCTTGCCGTTCGAGTGAGCCGGGTGCCTGCTGGAAGGCGGCGGCCGCGGCGGTGGCGGACTCGCCGAGCGCGTGAAGGTGCGCGAGTTCCGCGACAACCCACCCGTGCTCATCGTTCTCACTCGCGATGTCGGGTTGCTCAGCAGGGTTGGTGATGTCGTCCCAGTCGAGGGGTCCAGCCCATCCCATGCGGCGGGCGTGGGCTTTCGTCTTAGAGACGCTCACCCGCTCCCCCTTGTTCGTGGTGGCAGGTTTCGTGAACGCGAGCTCCGTGTACAGCTTCGCGACCCGAGTGACGGTGACCCGTGTGACGGTGTCCGCTTTCGCCCACCGCCACACCAACGACTGATCCAACCCGAGGTGCCGAGACATCGCCGCCGGCGACCACCCCATCACCATCAGCGCCTGCAACCGGCGACGCGTCACCAGAGCGGGCACGTCCACGTAACCGAGGCGTTCCGCGGGGACCGTTCGGCGCCAACGCTTGTACGCAGCAGCTCGACCCCGGCACGCGTCACACCGGCACCGGTGCCCCGTGTAACACGTCGACGACTTCGCGTGCGAATGATCCGGCGGGCACACCGCCCCCGCCTTACGCGGCGGCATGATCCACCCGTGAAGCACCCAACCACTGCCGCGCCCACTCGTTCGACGCCCCAGACTCAACCGCCGGGAGGAGGAGAGCGTGCACGGGGTGGAACCATCTGCGCGCTGCGCTCTGCGCCGAATCGAGCGTCCACCCGAACTGTTCGACCGCTCGCTCCGGTTCGACACCGTTCCGGATCAGCCACTCGAGCTCACCCAACTGGGCTGGCATCGACCAGCGGACCTCAGCGACGGCCACTTTCCCGTCGCGTTCCGCTTCGATCTCCGCCCGATACGACACATCCGACCGGTACAGGTCACACGCGACCGTCAGGAACTCGTCCAGCGCAGTCAAGATGCATCCTCCGGCCAAATACGACGGCCGGCAGTGATGGCGGGAGCACGGCGACCGTAGGTCATCCCGTTGTCATCCTCGATCGGGAAGAACCGGGCACCGATCGACGCGTCGCTCAGGGCTCGGACGGCCCTTTCCTCGCCATCTACGGTCAGCACCCACACGTCACCGACCTGCGCTTCGTGCCACGGCTTCGGCTCCGGGTGAGCATCGAAGTAGGCGGCACCCGCCTCGGAGAAGAAGCCGAACAGGCGTTCCTGGTCATCACGACGAGCTCGGTGTGATTGCCCGTTGGACTCGTTCACAACCTGAACAAGGTCGACGTCGCTCGGTGTCGCATAAAGTGCGCTGGGGTACACGACGTACTCGGGGCGCTTGGCCCAACGCCACCGCCCGATGCGGGCGTCCTCCTCCGCCCGGAAGAACTCACGCAGCGCGAGCTCTGCGCCATCGGCGATGAAGGAGAATCCATTGACTCGGATCTCACCTTTCGGGTCGCGGTCGACGGTGAAGCCGTTGCTTGCGGTGAATGTGTCTGCCATGAGTTACCTCATCTCACTTCGCGGGTCGTGATGTTCTTCACGAACTCGCGCTCGATCTTGTAGCCCGGGTTCTTCCCCGGGCACCGGTTGTGTGCGTGCTGGCGGGCTGACCCGTCCTTGCGGCGTAGGAGCATCTGTCCGCAGCGTTCGCAGGGTGCGTGTCCGCACTCGTGGTGGTCGGCCATGCGCTTCTTCGTCCACCCGTCGAGGTCGCCCCCGATCGTGTAACCGCAGTCCTCGCAACGCCAGATGGTGCGGCGACGGGTCTGCCCGTAGGGGCCGCCCCAGCCCTTGTCCTCGCGCGTGACGATGAAGCACACGTACCGCTCCCCTGCCTTCGGGAGGTTCACGATGCGAGCCCGTTCTCGTCGATGAACTGCTGCACCTCGGCCGGAGATCGCGTGATCGACCCGAGTACGTACTCCTGGGGTGTCTTCCGGATCGTTCCGGCCCGTTCGAGGATGCTCGAAGCGACCCTCAGCGCGCCGCCGGCTGTCACGTCTCTCTTCGTGCGCGCCCGGATGTGGGTCACCAGACGGTCGGGGCTGATGCCAAGGCCGGAGAGAACTGAGCGTGGAACTGAGTCCGTCTCGGCGTCGGGCGGAGTATTACTGGACAGACTCGTATCAGTCTTAGAGGTATGTATCTGTGACTGTGACTGTGACTGTGGTTTGCTCTGGGTTCCGTTGGGTTGCGACTGGGCCCCGGACGAAACCGAGCCGGGTTTGCCCTGGGTTTCGTTCGGGTTCTTCGGTGGGCGGCCACCTTTCGCCCCGTTCTGTCTACTGATCTCCGCGAACCGCTCTCGCTCCTCACGGGTCTGCTGATGCTTCGCGTACTCACGGATCACGTAGTGACCCGCGCTATCGCGGACGACCAGGGGTCTCGTCGGGTGCGATCCCAGCAGCGCTTCGAGGTGCTCAGGCGGCCAGTTGAACTCGGCATCCTCCGCATCGAACACTCCGTCGTTGTCCGCGATGCGCGCTTCCCCATTCATCTCGACGAACGTCCAGCGGACGTCGACGGGGAGGCGCGCGATCTTCGGGTGTCGATGGAAGTCGATGGGGAACGTCATCCAGAGACGACGATCCTTCGCCATCGGTTTCTCCTTCGGTTCAGTCGTCTACGCAGCGGCATGGCTGAACGCAGAAACACACCATGCAGACCACGTCCTGCGGTCTGAGCGTGTACGGGTCGGGTTTCGGGGTGCACTCGTCATGCACCCACCCGTAGTTGTCGTCGTGACGGATCATGTCGCCGGCGTGCAGGCGGTTGCCGCAGCCTGCGGGGCAGAGTCCGCCTTCGAACTTGGCCGGTATGGCCACGGTCACCTCCAAGGTGCGATGTCGAGCCCGGTGGCTTCGACGTTGGCGAGCCAGTCGGTCCAGTCGGGCCCGTAAGTGGCGTGCATCATGCCGTGGGCGTCGTCCGTGGTCAGCGGGATCCGTTCGTCGCCTTTGAGGGCGAACCAGGCGGATTCGGTGGAGTACCAGACGGGCACCATTTCGGGGTCTGCCCAGAACGGCACCTTGATGCCGTACACCTTCGCTTGGAGTTGCAGGTAGGGTTCGGCTTCGATGCGGCCGTTGATGATTGAGTCAAGCCAGACGATGTTCGCGGCTCGGTGTTTGTCGGGGTGCCAGCCAGCGCCGCCTCGTCGGTGTTGCGGGACGACCCGCGGACCTCGGTACCCGGTGAGGGTGCAGGTCCGCGGGTCGCGAGCGTCGACGATGTCGAGAGTGGCTTTGGGCGTGGGCCGGCTCACGTCGACTTCGTTTTGCGGGGGTGGGTGAGGATGCCCGCGTTGCGGAGCGCGCGGGACACAGCAGCTGTCTCCGCGGTCTCCTGGGGGAACTGAGCGGTGAGCTCGTCGGGGTCGTTCGTGGCGCGGGTGGCGTGAGCCGTGGCGGAGGGGAACTCGCTGTTCGCGTCGCGTCGGACGAACGCGCGGACGGTGAACGCTGAGCCCGTGGGGGACGAACCGAAGCTGCCGCCGATCGGCTTCTCCTCGACCTCGGTGAGGATGCTGCCCTCGGGGTGCTTCGCCCAGAACGCTTTCAGCCGGTCTCTCGCTCTCGTGACGTCCTCAGGGTCGTCGTGGCGGGTCGTCTTCGCGGGGCGCTTGGAGGCGGTGTCGGGAAGGTCGATGTCGGTCATGCGGATCTCGTTTCTGTGTCGGTCTCTTCTGTGACCAGGTAGACGGGCTGCATGAACGGGCAGCGGTACTCGTTGGCTCGGAAGGACGATGCGTAGTGGAATGACGAGGACACGTTTGAGCGCTTCACGGGCTTTCCCTTGCGGGCATCCCACTCCATGTGCGCCCCGTCGCTTGGGGAGTTCCATTTGTGCTCACACGCCCATCCGAGGAGGCGGAGTGTTTGCGGAACGTCGTCGAACTGCATGGGTGTGCCAGCGACGAGGAGTTTCTCGAGGCGGTCTACTTCGGAGACGAGCCATTCGACGTCTTCGCGTGAGTGCGCGATGAAGCTGGCGTCAGCGTTGCGGAGGCCGACGATGTCGTGCCGGTAGACCTCGGGTGACTTCCCCGAAAGTGCTGCCGGTGCGACTTCGTAGATCGGGACGTCAGCGGCCTTCTGGAAGGTGGAATCCGAAACGATCGACGTCCGGACCTGGTCCTGGTCAGGCCGGTCGTAGAAGGCGGGCTGAGCGCCCTGCATGCCCCAGCGCTCGAACGTCATCACCATGTGTCTGCCCCATCGCTGCGTAGCGAGGTAGACGTGGTTCACGGCGGTGTTACCGAACCACCCCCATGGGCCTGGGGTCGCGCGGTTCATGCGTTCTCGGATCACCTCGATGCGTGGCTTCATCAGGTCGCTCATGCTGCGTTCTCCCTGTCGATCTGGTCGAAGATGACGTAGTTCGGTGGGCGGACCACCTGGATCTGGTCGGAGTATCCGGGCCAAGTGCCGGTGTCGAGGCCGCGGCGGAACAGTTCGCGTGCTTCGGCGGCGCGTTTGTGGCCGATGTCCCGCCAGTCCTCGTCGAGGACGAAAACGGCCGTCAGGTAGGGCGGGTCTTTCTCGATGGCGATGAACGCGAACGCGTCGATGCCCTCACCGATGAACTCGAGGGTGTCTTCGTAGTGCGCGGCTTGGACGTGGTAGCTGTGGTCGGCGATCGTCTTCGCGAACTTCGCCGGGGTTGCTTTCCCGTGGAGGGTTTTCACGTCCACGCCGATGCGTTTCCCGGGGCCGCGGCCGAGGAAGTCGAACCGTGCCCGAGTGTCTACCCCTGTGGTGGGGTCGGTGCCGAACACGGATGCTTCGGCGGCGCCTTCCTGTTCGAGCAGGAGACGTGCGGACGGGTGTCTGAGGACCGATTCGGCCATCGCGTTGACCTCGTCGAGTTCCGCCTGCTTCACCGGGACCTGCCCGTTCGCGCGCGCGTTCTCGATGAACTCTTTCGCGGCCTTCGTGGAGACGGCCCCGTTCGATGCGAGGAGCTCGGCGGGGATCGCGACGATCTCCCACCCTGTGCCCAGCACTTTCGAGTGCGCTGCCGTCCCGACGTCGAACGCTTTCGAGTGGACGCGTTCGTGGGTGCGGGACCATTCGAACATCGCCGGCGCTTCGAGCAGCTGCCTGGCCCCGGTTGAGGAGAGCGCGTGGTGGGCGTGGTAAGTCGCCTCGTCGAGATCCAGGACGATGCCCTGCAGGTCGGTCACAGTGTCAGCCATTGCCCTGCTCCCCCTCTCCGACAGGCGGTATGTGGCCGTACTCCTCGGGGGAATCGCACTGGTCGGCCCGGTGCGGTCGGTAACAGCCGTGAACGTGGACCAGGGCGTCACAGTCGCTTGCCCCTGTACACTCACCCGGAGCGAACAGACCGCTTTCGGCGCTCTCCCCCTCTCCGACAGGCACCCGGGCGTCGCCCCGGTAGTTGTCAAGCGTCCTGAGCCCAAGCGGGTTTCGCGCACCACAGTGAAGCGCGTTCGCTGCGGTCTGCTGCTGCACCTGAAAGTCGATAGGCATCCCGGTGCGCTGCGCGAGGTACTCCCCGATCGCGAGTCCGAGGAATGCGACTAGCTGCGGCCCTACGACGGCGGTGAGACGGGTGTAGGTCTCGTCGTCGAGGATGAGGCGCACGTCTACGTCGCGGTACTCCTGCCGAGTAGCGGCCGTGCCCACAAGGTAGGGCGTGGCGTCGAACGCTTCCGCGATGGGCTTGCACGCCTCGTCGAGGACGAACATCTGTCGAGGGCTGAACGCGCTCACTGCTTCCCCTCTCCCACAGGTACCCGGAGAGCGGCTTCGAGAGAGGCGCGGGCTATTGCCCTCTCGTGCCCTACTCCGGCTGAAGCCCTGCCGTTGCAACGGCAACGCCAGATGTCGTAGTCCGAGTCCCGATAGTCCTCGTGCCGAGACAGTTCGAGGGACGCCGCGTTAACCATCTCTTCGGTGATCTCGGGTTCCGGGTGCTTCCGGGCGAGTGCTGCGAACAGCGACGCCACTCTCTCTTCGACCCACCGGTCCAGGGCAGCTGCATCCAGCCACCCGATACCGACCTGCATCGCATCGCGCAGGGCCTTCTCGATCAGCGCCTCGCGTTCGTCGTCTCGTGCTTCCTGTCCGGTCATGCCAGCCTCCCTGCGGTGAGATCGTCCAGCACCGAGCTGAGGGCCGCCACTCGAGGTGAGAGCGACGTTTCAGCGGTGGACGATGCCTGAGCATCCGCGAACACGCGCGCACGGCGCGCGACCTCGTCCGCGGCGATACGAACCCTGGGGCCCGCGATGACCGCTATCCCCATCGCCAGACGCTCGACCTCGGCGGCTTCGACCGCCCTGCGCTTCATGTCTGCGAACGGAGCCACGGGCCAATGCGAGGTCCGTGCTTCCTGTCCGGTCATCGCTGCGCCTCGATCCCATTCGGGTAGAACCCCAGGTACCCATCGCCGTGCGCGGCGATCTCGCCAGCCACGTCTTCGATGCCGCCGTCCTGGTTCCAGATGGTGACTTTCAGGCCCCACCGCCAGTCACCGTCAGGCAGGCCTCCGCCCTCCGGACCAACGACAGCGAGGACCTCATCGACCTTGTCCGCTATGTGCCGGAGGTCGGATGAGGTGAGCGGGTAGTCGCGTGTCACTGGTCTGTCCCGTCGTTGAGTGTCCACAGGTGGGCGGCGTTGCCGAGGTCCGATTGGCCCTTCTCGTCGAGCCGGACGAACGCGTTGAACCGGACCGATTCACGCTTCGACATGCCAGCGCCCTCGTTGAGGACGGTGCGGACGCGTTCCTTCGAGCAGTAGAAGCTGAACTCGTCGCGCATGCGGGTCCAGATCGCGTCAGCGGTGAGGGGGCGGCCGGCGGATGCGAGGGCGCGTTCGACGAACAGGGCGACGGTCTTCTTCGACGTGGCCTTGTCCGCTGCCCCGTGGGAGGTGAGGGGGTCGGTGCGTCTGACGTCAGGGGTTCCGGGGTACACAGCGGGGATGCTCATGCTGATTCCTTTGTGAGACGGGCGAGGCGGCCAAGGACACGACGCGCGTGATCTATGTGAGGTGCGCGTATGGCTCCGAAAGCCTTGGGGACTCCAGCGAGGAAGACATCGCCGTCTTTTCCTTCGATGGCTTCGAGCCACAGTTCTGCGATGCCGTTCGTCTCTCGGAAGTCGAGAAGTATCGGGTTCGGATGGTTATGCTGTACGTGGTCGAACTCAGGTCGAGGATCACGCACGCAGTAGGCGTAGCAGTCGATGCTCTCGGCGTGATGCTTCGGACGCCCGAACTCAGCGCGAAGCTGGGGTTTGGTTACCCACGGCTCGGGGTCTCGGTTCAGATCGCGGGGAGTCTTGCTGGCGAAGATCATCGTTGGCTCGCTCTCGTCTGTTCGGGTCTCGGATTCGCCGCCCACAACTCAGGCGACGTCCAGAGAATGGTTGTGATGCGGGTGTGTCCGTCGTCGGTTTGCTGCGCGGCGACAGCGATGCGGTCGCCTTCCCAGATCCACGACCCGTGCTCCTCGGCCCAACGGGTGCGTGAAGGGCAGGTGAGGGCCATCGTCACTTCGAGGAACGTGACGCCTGCCTGCTGTTGCATGAGGCGGAGGCGTTCTTTCGCGTGATCGGTGGCGGTGGTGCGGGACAGGTCGACGGGTTGGGCGCCGGTGGCTTTCGGAGCTCGGAGTGCACGGTCCTGACGTCCGTAGCGGGCTTGCATTCCGCGGAGGAGGTCGAGGGCTGCGGGGAACTGGATACGGTCCTCCACGAACCGTCGCGCCCCGTCCGGGAACCGGTAGGAGGTGCCGGTGCGTTCCGTCTGCGACGTCGCCCCAAGCTTCCGGAGTTCCTTGCCCACCCACCGGGCCGCGTTCTTCTGACCCTTCACGACGCCAGCCCAACCAGGACCATACCGAGGGACAGCGTCACACCCAGGAGGACACCGGCGACGTACGCGCTGACCGGCATCCGGTCGCGGGTGGGGAGGATCTCGCCGGGGTCTGTGTTGATCCGGCTGACAGGCATCGGGTCGGTCAGCCCGCTAAGAGGAACCGGCGCAGCAGAGCGCGAGGGCAGGTGAGCCATCGATCAGTACCAATCTCGGCCGCCGGACGCGTCCAGGCGCGCCTGGGTGGGGATGTAGAAGAGGTCCTCATCCCAAGGGCCGTCCTCGTCGAAGTAGCGAAATCCCGGGAATGAAAGGTAGATCCAGATAGTCCGTGCATCGGACTTCGGGTCGCTGGGGAACCG
>JAAIGF010008478.1_pt1 | contig 16628 bp, 24 predicted proteins | sample 6487441 | NCBI WGS metagenome assembly JAAIGF01 (sample SAMN13974129, study PRJNA590717) | phyllosphere metagenome | biome: pepper field; feature: multiple bacterial spot infested pepper fields; material: pepper leaves; isolation source: leaves from pepper fields | host: Capsicum annuum ... | reverse complement strand
ATTCATACAAATTATATATTGTGGGAAAGTACGCCCGGTAAACCCCTAACAGGACGATGGTTAATAAGGCAACCGCACTTATCCACATTGAGCAAAAAATCGAAAATAAGAAGAAAATGAGGTTAAAATGAAGGATAAGGAGACGGCCGGGCAAAGGTTTAGGCTGAGAATCGAAGGAAAAAAGGTTTAGAAAGGTTCGGACAAAGAATTAGAGAAAAGAGAATTCAGGAAGGCTGCAAGAAAGAAACATTACATTATCCAGAAAAAAGAAAAAATATATTATAAGGATGGTTTCCCTATAGCCCCTTCAGGGCTTAATGAAATATACATCTTTAACCCCGGGCTCCGCCCGGGGCTGTTGATCCCACCCTTTCAGGGCGGAATGATTTTTGTTAGGGGCTTTGGATTCACCGGGCTGCGCCCGGTGCTATAGTAAGCCGCCCGCTTCGGGGCTGGAGGGGCTGGAGCTGATAATTGGATTTTTTTCTGTTCAAAGGTATATCAAGAGCTATTAATTGAACATTCTTATGACGGAGGCGTTTTGTCGCGGGCTTTCGGGTTCACCGGCCTGCGCCCGGTGATATGGTAATTCGCCCGCTTTGGGGCTAGGGAATGTTTAAGTTTTAACGATGTCTTTTTTCTTACTACAAATAACAAACTTTCATAATAAGAGGTAAATTATAGTGAAATGTTTTTAAGAAGGGATGCCGCCCTAGCCCGGATCGTCGCGGTTACCCCACAGCTGCGGATGGAAAGTGTTGGGAAGCCATGGGTTTGTGAGGGAACGCATGGTAAAGCATTGGCGAGAGGAGTATGAGCAGAGAGCCGGATCAAGCTCCTGAAAAAAATGAAGGGTCAGGAGATTTGAAATGCTGGAGCGTTGAGGGTATAAAAGTTGAAACTTCAAACAAAGTTTTTAAGGGTGCAGGAGAAATCTGGGATCATTTAGAACTCCGGACAAATGATTCTATTTTTAGAGTTGATAGGCAATTAAAAGACATGCTGTAAAAATCTGTCTATCCGTGAAAAAATGATTAAAAAAATGAAGAGTTTTCTATTCAGGTTAACTCAACTTTTGCTTAGTCCCCAACTTTTGTGCGTGATCCCTGTTTTGCTCTGAGTTCACGTTAATTTATGATCACGCTATAAAACAAAAACGGCTGTAAGATTTTCTCTTACAGCCGCTGCTTTTGTAGCGAAGACGGGAATTGAACCCGTGACCTCAGGGTTATGAATCCTGCGCTCTAACCAACTGAGCTACCTCGCCGTTTTGGTGGTGCAAATATACAAAAATATTTACGTCCTCCAAATTTATTTTAAATTAAAATACTCCAAAACATCAGCAACATGTTCTGGTTTATTGATTATCTTATTGTTAGCATCTAAAATAAAATACGTTGGTGTTGCATGAACATTGTAAGTATCTACGTAACTGCTGTTCCAACCTTTCAATTCGGAATCGTTTACCCAAGGGAAAGCGGCGATCTTTTTAGCATATGAATCCTTGTCCACATCCATCGACAGCCCAACGACCTGAATATTTCTTGATTTTAAATCATTGTACTTTGCCAACAATTTAGGCAGTTCTTCTTCGCAGTGAGAACAGGTAGATGACCAGAAAACAATGACTTTTTTATCAGCTTTCACATCATATAGTGATTTTGCACTTGTATTTGCAGGCGCCTGGAATTTATAATTGGGAAAGGCCGCTCCGATTTCAACGTTGGCATTGGACTTAAGGGTTGATGCCAATCTGTCGGTAATGGTACATTTCAGATTTTTAGCAAGAGTTAAATATTTATTTTTAAACTCCTGCATATCATAAACATCAAAAATGTCAATTAGCTCGGAAAGAACTGTTTGTCCGCGGGGAGTCTCAACTTTCAGGCGGTCCAGCAATTTGTCTACAGAAGCTCCTACATTCGTATTTCCCCCTGTGTTTAGATAAGAAACCAGAACAGGCCTCAACAGAGACGAAGTCTCCAGCATATCATTTGACTTATCAATAAAATTGATAATTTCCTCCTGACTCGCTTTTTTTTCAGGGTTATTAGAAAGGAATTTGCTATAATTTGTATTATAATAATAAATAAAAGGATGCTGGCTTTGGTCTATTCCTTCAGAGCCACCGGAAAGCCTGTTGATCTCGGTTTTCAAAGCTTTACCGAAGTCGGTGTTGTCTTTATAATATTCTTTGATCTGAGACAAAGCAGGAAGGATAAGTTCTTTTTTCTGCGAACCTTCCTGGAATTTACTCATGATTTCATTGGCTTCATCAAGGTAAATGATATCCTTTACTTTATTTCCCTGAGTCTCAAGTTTAACATTTACATTCTTATTTTCAGAAATAAAGTTGAACGTATTGTTTGAACCGGGAAAATAAACCTTCATCATTCCCATATAGTTTTTGGGATATTTAAAGGTCCACGTGTTATTCTTACTTTGTTCTTTGGTAACAATGATATCTTTTGATCCGTTTAAGGTATATAAAATTGCATCTTGGTCTTTAAAATCGGCAGGAGCCTGAATAGTAACGGTAAACTGTGCCTGTAATGAGAATACAGCCAGAAAAGCTGAAATCGTAAATATCTTTTTCATAGGGTAAAAATAAAAAAACTCTCCGACTAATCGGAGAGTTTAATATTATTTTAATAAAATTTTATGCTTTTCTGCTTGTATATTTTTTAGTAAAAAATACGATAAACATTACTGCAATAATAGCTAATGCATATACATACATATCAATTGGGGAAGCCTGCGCTCCTGGTCCAACAGTTCCTTTACTGGCTTCCCCGGAACCTGGTGCCGGCGGCATCTTCTGTGCATTGATTAGAAGAAAACCAAAGATTAGAAAAAAAGCTGAAACTAGTTTATTTATTATTCTCATATTTATTATTTTAAGATTTTGGTATTAACAGTTTCTCCTTTATCAGAAACAACTTTTACTACATAAGAATTTTTAAGTTTACTATCAAGTTCGATTACAAAATCGGTTGATGTGTTAACTGCTTTTCTAGTAATAACCAGCTTACCGCTCATATCATAAACCTCAATATCTGCTTTTTTCCAGTTAGGATCGAATCTAACAATGTAGTTCTCAATTGAAGGATTGTATACAACTACTGTTCTAGAAGGAGATTTGGTATCATTGGTTGCCAACACGATATTGCTTGGCTCGCCATAATACAGATCATATTCAGCTCCGTTTACAGGAATTACAGCTCCCTGAAGGGCAGGCTGAACCGTTCCGTTCTGTGATTTATAATAGAAACCTGTCCCTGACGATAAAGTGTGAACACCATTGGTTACAGGACTTGCATTTTCAAGAATTTCAAACTTATAAGATTTTATCGTATTAAGATCAAAGTTTTTCATCTTAATATTTTTGCCCTTAAAGTTTGCTTCGTTTGCTTCGTTGATATATAACCAATACTGAGACTGATAGTTAGTATCAATACCTCCCGTCGGAGCCTCTTCGTATGTACCTAAAATATCAGTAATATCTAATGTTACCTGAGTTTTAGCTGCATTTACAGCATGTCCGGTAGTTCCATCAGGATATACCACATAATATGTTCTCGCAACCTCATTACCATTAATATCAAGACCAATAACACCTAACTGTTTTACAGTTCCCACAGTAGTGTTTTTGTTAGCTGTTACACTATAAGAGGTCGTTGCATTTCTTGTATAATAATTAAATCTTCGAAGGTTACCAAAATTAAGTTGAGGTGGTGTAGTTGAACTACCGTCTAATTTAATAACGAAAGTACCCATCGGTCTTACCATCATATATTTAACATCACCTGTAGGAGTAGTAGAACCAGCTGCAAAAGTAATGAATTTGTAGGCACTATTTCCGCCGGTTGTAAGTGTTCCTCCAGATGTCGTCTGCACAGCATTTGGAGAAATTTCAAGTCTTACTCCCTGAACATTAGGCAAATAAACTCCATCAGTACTAGCCGGGTTTTTTATATTTGACAAATCAAGATTTGTTAAAAAAGGATTACCAAATTGGTAAACATTTTTACCATAAGTCCCAACCCAAGGCGTTGTCTCAAATTCATCCTGAACATACGTATAATACTTTTCGTTGTACTGGTTAAGCGCATTTCCGTTTGTTCCGAAATTCACATTGGCACCAGCACCCTGCAAAGTTGTTGATGCACCAATATCAGTAAGAGGACGCCCTTTTAGAGTTCTTGTTGTATTGCTCACATCAAGGCCTAAACCTCCTAACATATAATAAGCAAATCCGTCAAGTCCTATTCCAATTTTGTAGTTAGTTCCGAAATACTGTGCTACTACATTTGTATTGTTATTCCACAGAATCTCATTTTTTGAACCTCTTGCATTGGTAAAGGTCTTTCCTAGTTCACCACTTAATGTAGATGCTGTTTTGTCATAAAAAGGCAAACCGATCTGTTGATAGGTACCATGATTCACTGCTCTGAATTCCTGATCTACAATCCCTGTAATATTAGCCTGAGGAATTCCTGCTATAAATAACTGTCCGTAAGTATAAGCCGGAGCAATAGAAGAATCGTTGTCGTTATAGGTAGCATAAGCTGTAGGTTCATTAAGTTTATTAATGAAATTCCCTCCTCCATTGGCTTCGGTTTTATCAGCATTTCCGCTAGTAATGGTTTTAAAAGAATCTGAAGAAGTACCCTGAACCATGAAATTACCATGATTTTCAATCTTACCGGTACCTTTCATCTGTAATCCGCCTCCACTGTAAACTAGTGTGCCCTTACTCACGTACGTTGTAGCTGCGTCGTCTACATGTATCAGAACGTTCTGCGCCTGAACAGAACAAATGGCTGTTAATAAGCCAATAGCAAATAAACTTTTTCTCATTGTATATAAATATTTGTGTGTTAATACAATATCTTAATTGCAAAGGTATACCTTTTTTACTAAAAAACAAAAATATTTTATTTATTAACAAAAATATTATCCTCCGTTAATATGATTTCTTTTTCCTCCCCTATTGAAAACATGTAATCTTCCAGTACTTTTTCCGTAGTTCCTCTCAGCCCCCTTGCGCCAAGGCCCTTCTCCATGGTTTCTTCTACAATTTTCTCTACCGCGCCATCGGTGAAGACCAGCTGGGTTCCATCCATTTTGAAAAGCTCTACAAACTGGTTTACGATGGAATTTTTCGGTTCCTTCATGATCCTTACCATGGTTTCTTTCGTCAGTTTATCAAGGTAAGTGATGATCGGAAATCTTCCCAAAAGTTCCGGAATTAATCCGAAAGAACGCAGGTCAATGGCATTAATATTTGTTAATATATATTCGTCTTCGCCGGTTTTGTTGATTTTCTCAGAGCTGAAGCCGATCGCCTGCTTGTTCATCCTTCTTTCGATAATCTCTTTGATTCCGTCAAAAGCACCTCCTGCAATAAACAGGATATTCTGGGTATTTACCTGAATGTATTTCTGATCAGGATGCTTTCTGCCCCCTTGCGGCGGAACATTCACAATGCTTCCCTCAAGCAGTTTCAGCAATCCCTGCTGTACGCCCTCTCCGGAAACGTCCCTGGTAATGCTCGGATTATCGGATTTTCTGGCGATTTTATCAATTTCATCAATAAATACAATTCCCTTTTCGGCTTTCTCCACATCATAATCCGCTACCATAAGAAGCCTGGAAAGAATACTTTCCACATCCTCCCCTACATAGCCGGCTTCAGTTAAGATCGTTGCATCAACGATACAGAAAGGTACGTTCAGTTCGCGGGCAATGGTTTTAGCCAACAGGGTTTTTCCCGTCCCCGTTTCACCGATCATGATGATATTGGATTTTTCAAGCTCGACTTCCCGGTTTTCTTCCTGGGCATGAAGGAGCCTTTTGTAGTGATTGTAAACTGCAATCGACAATTGTTTCTTTGCCTGATCCTGCCCGATGACATATTGGTCAAGAAATTCCTTGATCTCTTTAGGCTTCTTCAGTTCGTTTATATTTTCTGCCGGCGCATATCCCGATTTGGATCCGCTGTCTTTTACGATGGCATGGGCCTGTTCGATACAGTTTTCACAGATAAAGCCGTTCTGTCCGGAAATCAGCATCTGCACTTCATTTCTCTTTCTTCCGCAGAAAGAACATTGGTTTGAATTCATTTTTATATAACTATAATAAAGGTATAGATAAAAGAAACCCGTAAAATCAGTTTCACGAGTTTCTGGTATTTTTAAGAATTGATAATGGAGTTCCGAATCTCGGTGTATTCTTCATCCGTAAGTTTCAGCCGTTCATTCTTAAAGTTCATATCTTCCACTTTGTTTAATGGAATCAGATGAATATGGGCATGGGGCACTTCTAATCCTACAACAGCCACTCCTACCCGTATACAGGGTATTGCTTTTTTTATTTTTTTGGCAACCTCCTGCGTAAAGCCCCAAAGGTTTTTGTATTCCTCGCGTTCCAGATCAAAGATCAAATCCACTTCTTTCTTAGGAACCACCAGGGTGTGTCCTTCTACCAGAGGCATCGCATCCAGGAAGGCTATAAAGTTTTCATCTTCAGCTATTTTATAAGAAGGGATTTCGCCGTTGATAATTTTTGTGAATATGGTGCTCATTTTTAATAAGAATCTGTTATAAAGTAATATCCAGTACTTCAAACGACAGCTTGTTGCCGTTCGGCAAGGTAATGTCTGCCGTTTCTCCTACCGCTTTTCCCAGCAGGCCTTTGGCGATCGGCGTATTTACCGAAATTTTCCCTGCCTTCAGGTCGCTTTCATTATCCGGAACCAGCGTAAATACCTGCTCCTGATTTGTCGCATTATTCTTAAGTTTCACCGTCGTCAGGATGGAAACTTTTGAGGTATCCAGCTGACTTTCGTCTATGATTTTTGAACCCGAAATAACGTCCTTCAGCTTGGAGATCCTCATTTCCAACATTCCCTGGGCTTCTTTTGCCGCGTCATATTCTGCGTTTTCAGACAAATCTCCTTTATCTCTTGCCTCAGCAATCTGCTGGGTAATTTTTGGTCTTTCTACAGTTTCCAACTGCTCCAGCTCAGCTTTCATTTTCTCCAGCCCCTCCTTTGTAACATAGCTTGCCATAATTTTCAAAATTTAGTTTTAGTATAAAAAAATAATCCGACATTTGCCGGACAATGTTTTCGAGTTGTAATCGTTTAATTTTTACAAATATATAAAAATTTAAATTCAAATGAAAAAAAGTTTCTCAATATTATCCATCATCACATTATTGATTTTCAGTAATTTATCTGTAAATTCCTGCGGAACCCGTGAAGATACCGTAAGTTGTTTCCCGACCAACCCGATCAATGTAAGCTTAAACCTGAACCTTCCCGCTTATTACAATCTGAACCAGGTCGGCGGATGGGTCTACATCAATGAACAACAGTCCGGAACAAGAGGACTGATCGTCGTTCGGGCATCGGATACCACCTTTAAAATATACGACCGGAATGCACCGCACATCTGCCCCGATAACAATACGACGCTGGAAGTGCAGGACAACATCAGAGTAATCTGCCCGAAAGATAATGCCCAATGGATTTTACTGACCGGACAGCCGACGGCCGTGGCCAATGTTCCGCCGAAGACTTACCTTTACAATTATGATCCGGGAAGCAAAGTATTAAATATTTATTATTAAAAAATGAAAGTCGTTATACAAAGGGTTTCCGAAGCCGGTGTAAAAGTTGACGGAAAAGTGGTAGGTGAAATTGGGAAAGGACTCATGCTATTAATCGGAGTTGATGAAAATGACGAGAAAAGTGATGCCGATTGGCTGGTCCAGAAAATTCTGAATTTAAGGATCTTCGGCGATGAGGATGAAAAGCTGAATCTTTCCGTTCAGGATGTACAGGGGGAAATTCTCTGCATCAGCCAGTTTACGCTGATTGCCGATTACAAAAAGGGCAACCGTCCTTCTTTCATCAAAGCGGCTAAACCTGACAAAGCAATTCCTCTTTTCGAGTATTTCAAGGAAGAAATCTCAAAATCAGGGCTGAAAACCGAAAGCGGAATTTTCGGGGCCGATATGAAAGTTTCGTTAATTAACGACGGTCCGGTTACCATTGTGATGGATTCCGTTACAAAAGCTTAACTTCGCAAAAAAATTATTTATATTCAAAAATGAAAAAAAACTTAATTACCCTGGTTCTTCTTACGGGAGCGAACCTTGCCTTCGCCCAGAAATCATATACCGACGAGCAGAAAGCTTCTTATTATATCGGTCTTGATATTGCCCAGAACATGAAAAGACAGGGCTTCCCGGCAGATGCCGAACTTCTGGCGCAGGGAATCAAAGATGCTTTAGCCGACAAGCCAACGCTTTTCCCGAAAGAAGAAATGGGAACTTTCCTGCAGGGCTTTATGCAGAAGCAAAACGAGAAAAAACAGGCGGAAGCCAAAGTAAAAGCGGAAGAAAACAAAAAGAAAGGCGATGATTTCCTGGCTAAAAACAAGCTGAACAAGAACATCAAAACCACAGCCAGCGGCCTGCAGTATGAAGTTCTGAAAGCAGGAGACGGCAAAACAAAACCTACCGCTTCCAGTACCGCCAATGTAATGTATACCGGAAAGCTGATGGACGGAACCGTATTCGATTCTACGGATAAAAACGGCGGAAAACCGATTGAGCTGAACCTGTCCGGAGTAATCCCGGGATGGACAGAAGGCATCCAGTTGATGAGCAAAGGCGCAAAATACAGGTTTTATATTCCTGCTAATTTAGCGTACGGAGACAATGGTGCCGGAAATGTAATTCCTCCGGGCGCCACCCTGATTTTTGACATCGAACTTGTGGATTTTAAATAATCATCTTCAAAAAGATCTATATCAAAAGCGCCCTTCAAATCATTGAAAGGCGCTTTTTTAAAATAAACTTTTATAAAAAATTAATTAGCAGGGACACTGCTGAAATTCAGTGCCACCCTAAGGTTCATATCTGAACTTGTCTGATTTTTCAATTCATAAACCGTTCTTACGGTAACTCCGGTACTTTTTACTACACTATCCAGGAATCCCGTGTTTTCGAGATCTAGGGTGATGCTTGCAGCGTCGGTGGAAATATTGGATCTTGAAGCCACCAGCCTCTCTCCGGTTCCATTTGACGAAATATACACTTTAATCGACTTAAAGGCATTGAGCGATCCGCCCGCAGGAGAAACCACGGACACCTTGGCATCCGAAATTCTGACGTCTTTAATTCTTGCATCATTATTTCCTCCGAACCAGGTCTGGATATTGGAAGCAGTTGCCGTGGAAGAGATTTCCTTATCAGCAGGAACACCGGTAGAAACCAGCACATTTGCCGTATAGGGAAATGTATTCTGAACCAACGACTGCACGGTGCCGCAGCTTACCAAAGCTGCCGAAGCCACTGCCGCTGTCAAAAATATATTTTTCATAATGATAAATTTTAAATTTTGTTTGCAGAAACTGTACCAAATTGAAAATTACTCCACACTTACGGTAAAACTTCCTTTGGTAGTACCGGATGCCATGTTGCTTTTCCCCACGATCAGCCATACTTCTCCTTTTCCTTTTACATCATAGGTAATTTCCCTTCCGAAAGGCCCGTCATAATCGCCGTTCGGCAGTTTGATCTGGTTGAAACGGATATTGAAATCCTTAACGTCGGTCGAAATTTTCGCTTTAAGATTCTGCTGACTGAAATTGGTAATCTTCAGGATAAATTCCTGGCCGTCTTTTGTAAATTCTTCCCCCAGCTTAAAAGGGAGCTGTGCGGCATCGGCCGTCCGGATAATCTGCCCGTCTTTTTCGTTTCTCATCACTCCTCTGCTTAAAACCTCTTTTGTTTTGGGCGCATTATTGATAATGGAATCCTTCATTTTTACGGCTGCCGAATCTGCTTTTTCTACAGGGGATGCCTGTTCCGAAACCGCCATTGAATCCCTGTTCTGCGTTTCCGTAATTTTCGGTTCTTTTTTACAGGAGATGATCATCAGCGGAATGAGCAATAAGGATTTTTTCATAATATGTCTTTTTTTAATTAAACCTTCTGGCTTTTTGAATATACGGTGCAGCGAAAATTGTTCCAACCGTATATTCAGATTTATTTTAAATGGTTATTTTGACGGTAAAGTCCGGTAAAACAACACACTGGAAAGAAGCGTTTCATTTTGCTGAAATTTCAGATGCTCCGAGTTTAAAATTTCGGATTTTAACCGGTGATCGTCTTTCTCTTCTGCATAGTTCAGCAATTGCTTTTCGCTGAAATTAACCTGGGTTCTGTGATAATTCACGGCAAAATCTTTCCGCTTTCTATTTTCTGCGGTGATGATTCCGCCCCAATTGATGTAGCTGCAGATCAGGATCGTGCCGTAGACATACCAGGCCATTGTATTGAAAAGAAAGGCATTCCTTTTCCTGAACTGTATTTTAATAAACGTCAGGACCAGTCCGATCAGTGAAAGGATCAGAAAGGCATAAACCCCGAGCCTTTTGTAGGTAAATCCGTGATTGATAATATACTCCGAATTTTTAACCATGGCAGAGATAATGAGCACCGCATTCAGGACAATCCAGATCCTGGCCAATATTTTCATGAAACGGGCTTTGGGATCAAAATTAAATCCGGATTTAAAATAAAACATCATGACCAGAATCGACATCACGATGGACATAATCACCGAATTTACCCGTTCGTGGGTTTCTTCCGAAAGCTGCACCGGGGTTTTTGCCGACTCATAGAACTGTTCGTAATTGTAGGTGATGATGAAAAATACCAGTAAGATATTTAAGGCCAATAAAGAAATGACGCCACTCATTCTTTCGGCATCCAGATCGAGAAAAGAATAAGTCGGCTTCTGAACGATTTCCTGTTTAAAATCGTTATCCAGCATACGGTTGCTTTTATAAACAAACCGCTCTACAACAAAGTTCCAATAATTGAATGCAATAAAAAATCCTAAAACGATCATAGCCAAAAGCTGCCAGAAATTAATATCCAGCTCCACATTCGTAAACAATTGGGCAAAATGCTTACTGCCGGCTGCATAAATCCCAAAGAATACAGAGATCAGGATCATCGGAATAAAAACGAAAGCCAACGTTTTCTGCCAGAGTCCGGGAACATTTCTTTTGGGAAGCCAGTCATCAAGATTGAAAATCCTGACAACTGAAGTAAAGAAATTGGTAACGAAAACGGGAAGCAGCAGCAGGATCTTCATTCTTCGGTTCCGCGACCGGTAGCTCAGCATCAGGAGCGAGGCCGCCACAGCCAGAAACGATGGAAAATCGCCATACCAGGCAAAAGCAACCCCTGAAAGAATGCTGGCTGCAAAAAGTAAAAGGAAGGTTTTGGTTCTGTTCTTTTCCAGAGTTCTGATAAAAGTCAGGATGGCATACACCGACCCGATAATCCCGAGATTAAGGCCGACGCTCTGATCGTAGAACAGGATGACAAAAAGAACGGTGGTAAGCAATATATAATGATGTGTTTTCATAAGGTTGTTTTAAAATTAAAAAGAGCAGTTGATGACCGCCAGAAAATAAACGATGCTGATCGGAATGTTCAGGAGCAGCAGGACGGCAGAATTTCCGTGCGGCTTATTGTCGGCAATATTTGAAATAAAGGCAACGAATTCATAAAAAAATACGATGACATTGATAACAGCTGCTGCCAAAACATAATAGAACCCAATGGTCAGCAGGACTTCACTTTTAGTTAGTAAAAAGCTGATGAGAATCAGGGTTCCCAAAGCAAAGGAAAGATAAAATGTAGTTTTTCCTTCCGTACTGAATGTTATATTTCCCATATCAATGCAAGACTTTGGTATTTTTATGTTGGATAAAATCTTTCAGATGTTCGAAATTCTGCCAGAGCAAAGCTTCAAAATCCCAATGGTAAAAAGGGCGCATGCTTTTGCCTTTCCGATAGGCTCTTATATAAACCCTGAAATATTCCGGTAAGACCAGGCTTCCCAGAACAATGGCAGCTAAAAGATGGGCATTAATTTTTCCGTTTCCCAACAACAGGAACTGCATCGCAATTTCGTCCTCAAACTGGGTTCCGCAGCCGGTAATCAGGTGATGGACATCATGGTTTTCCATCTTCGGAATCATGCTGAATCCATGTTTCCGGTAAAATTCCCCAAGTTTCCGCCCCAGAGAATCTCCCTGAAATTCCAGCAGCTGTTTTTCGGTAAACTGCCACTGCCTTTTCTTTTTCTTAAAATATTTCCGGTAAAGCTTCTGGGTATTATCGTAGACAAAAAGCAGAAAGCGGACGCGTAATTTTTTCATAGTTGATCGATTTTTAAAAATTTGATAATTAAATAGGTTTGACCATTTGCCGGGAGGAATAGCCTCCAAAAGAAAATTTCTGGTGTTACTCACTGTCTCATTAATAATTTTCATTAACTATCAATAAGGCATCCGTAGATGAAGGCGATCGGAATATTGATCAGCAATAAGGCTGCTGACTTAAGGCATGATACAAATTTTGACTGATGTATAAGCCCGCAGATCATCAGAGCAAAAAACACAAATGTATTCATCAGGACAAACAGCCATAAAATCAACCCGCTGAATACTACGAATTCATCCATAAACCCAGAGTACAGGCTAAAAAACAGAATGGTTCCGACAGAAAATGATAACCAGAATACGGATTTTCCGATTTTTAAAATATGATGATCAGTCATTTTATTCCTGTATTAAAGTAAACACCGTAATTTCCGGGCGCACCATAAAACGGACCTGGAAAGAATGTCCCAAAGCACGGTTGATGTAGAGCATTCTGCCGTCTTCAAGGTCAATGACTCCCGAAGTATACTTTCGGTTCTTTACCGGCAGAAGCGGCGTGATGATTCCGGGGATCCGGCATTGCCCGCCGTGGGTATGGCCGCCGAGAATCCATCCCCGGTAACAGTTCCAGACCGGCTTGTCACAGGCGTCGGGATTATGGCAGAGTACGATATTGGCTCTTGACGGATCATAATTTTCCATTACCTTCTCTGGGGTAAAATTCGGTGACCAGAGGTCTTCAAAGCCGATGAAGTTTAGTCCGTGACTTTCCTGCTGTGCATTTCTCAGCATGGTAATTCCCGAATCTTCTGCAATTTCACAGATTTTATCAGCCACATCGGTTTCTTTCCAACCGGTTCCGTAATCGTGATTTCCCAGGATTCCGAAAGTGGCCAGATTCCCCAGCACCGCGTGTTCCAATACCTTTCTGAGATCTTTACGCTCTTTAGGATTTCCGTGATTTACAAAATCGCCGGTGTAGACTACAAAATCCGGTTTGTACTTTTTGGCTTTTTCAAAAGAATCAATCAGGAAATTCCAGTCGAAACGGGTTCCGACGTGCAGGTCTGAAATCTGAATCAGGATTTTTCCTTCCAGCTCCCGGGGTAAGTTTTTAACGGGCAGTTTTCTCTCCACAAACTCCAGCCAGAACGGTTCCACCTGCCATGAATAAAGCATAGGAAATACACCGACGGCTGAGATCTGCAACAGCCTTTTTAAAAATGTTTTCCGGTTCATCACACTTTCATTTAGCTTCCGGCAAAAGGGCTCCCGAAAATTCCGACGGCCAGCTCGATCCATATCAGGGCCAATACCAGAAGGATTGCAAAGCATATCAATAATTTGAAAACCCGTGTTTTTTCTGACCTGATTACCAGATTGACGAGGAAAGCGGTTCCGAACAGCAATACCGCAGCGACGAGAAAATCAAACGGTGACCAGTTCCACCCTTCTACCCATAGGTTTGCGAAGAATGCCGCAAGGATCACCAAAGCCGGTATGGCGAAAATAATCTTTGTTTTTTGTTTGTTTAAAATCATAATTTTTAGTTTAAATATTTAAAAGTACTTTGTTTTTCAAAGTAAATTAATAAAAAAATATAGGCATTACCGGCCAATCAGTTTTTCCAAAGCATTCAGATGCTCGGTAAACGCTTCCCTTCCGCTTTGGGTCACCCGGTATGAGGTTTTCGGTTTTTTGCCTACAAATTCTTTCTTCACTTCAATATAGCCTGCCTTTTCCAACGCATTGCTGTGGCTGGCCAGATTGCCGTCCGTAATCTCCAGGATGCTTTTCATTTCGGAAAAATCAACCCAGTCGTTCACCATCAGAACGGACATGATGCCCAGTCTTACACGGCTTTCGAATTCTTTATTGAGTTGATTTATTTTTATCATTTTAATTTAGTTAATAACAAAATAGAATGTTGAATCTATAATTTTATGTTTTGAATTAATCATGAAAATCTCATTACCTCGAATTGCTAAATAATTAGATTTTAGCAGCTTATCAGATTTTGTTGTATCAAGAATTATGATAGAATCTTTTCTTATATAATCCCCACGACAATATGAGTTTCCCAACACTGATCCGTTTGTAAACTTATAAGTATTGTCTTCCCTAAGTTCCAGCTTGATATGATTAAGATCAAAATTTCGTCTTGCTTCCATAATAACATCAGAGGTATCTTTTAATCCGTTGTATAAATGCAACCCTATCCCGGAAACAAAAATAATTAAAGCTACCAAAGTCAGCTTAAAAACTTTAAAATCAGAATACTTTCTATAAACTGTATACTCAATTCTAAAAATTATTCCTGAGACAATGAAAAATAACAGGAAATAAAACCCTAAAATTAACCCCGCAAATATAAAGTCATTATCTGCATATTCTATTGTTAATGCAAAATATTTTACTGCTATTAAAAGTAATATGCTCAGTAACAGTATGCATTTCAACAGCTTCATTTTTACTTATACTTCTTATGCATAATCAATCCGTATACAATATGCAGCACTCCAAAACCGATGGTCCAGAAAAGCAGTCCCCACCCCGGAAAAAATAAGGAGATCAGGCCTAAGACAATCTGGCAATATCCCAGATATTTTATATCCGTTAGCGTGTACCGTTCTGCACTTACTAAAGCCAAACCGTAAAAAATCAGTGTGGCCGGCGCAACAAATACGAAGAGATGATGATACAAAAGCCCCAGGCAAAACAAACCTCCCGTTACCAAAGGAACGGCAAAGGTAACCAAAAGCCGCCTGGTCGTCGCATCCCAGATCTTCAATCCTTTCTTTTTGCTTTTATTGGCCGTAAAAATATAGCCGCTGAGCACCGCAACGATCAGGATTACGGTTCCGATCACGACAAGTTCTTTTACCAGCGAAGGTCCGAAAACATTTCTTTTCCCGTCGAAATAATCGATCCCTTCCCTCTGAAATACAAAATATACGTATACAGCACCTATAACAGCAGCCAATCCTGCAACAACTCCGGATAATCCGCTTAATGAAATAAACCGGGAAGAGCGCTCCATCATGGACCGGATATGCGATAAGTCTTCGTGATAGTTTTTTGATTCCATAAAAAGAACTTTGAATTACAAAGTTATTATTTTTTTTGAATGTACAAAATATTTTTAAAAAAAAATGAAAGGTTTAACGGGTGAATGGTCGATGCGCCTTACTTATAAATTTTGTAGTCAAGCTCATTACCAAATCATTATTATTAAAAAAACCGTCGGGGATCCGACGGCTATTTACTTTATAAAAACTTAAAATTATTTCGCCCTTAGTCTTTCCTTAATCGCTCCGATATTTTTCTTTGCGGAATCTTCAAGGATCAGGCTGGCACTCATGTGGATCCTGGCCGGCATCAGTTCATTGAAATGATCCGTTCCTTCCCAGGATACTTTTTTGATTAATGCCAAAGCTTCGCTGCTTCTGGAGGCCAGGGTCTGCAGGAACTTCTCCAGTCTGGCATCCATTTCGGCAATGTTTTCGGAAACCGAATGGTAAATATTGTGCTGTTCCGCCCACTCCGCCGATCTGAAGTCGGCATCGATGGCCATCGCGGAAAATTGTGATTTCCCGATTTTTCTTTCCACATAAGGTCCGATGACGAAAGGCCCGATACCCAGGTTAATTTCCGTCAGAGCCAAAGCTGCGTCTTTCACCGCAAAACAATAATCGGCTCCGCAGGCGATCCCCACGCCGCCGCCGGTAGTTTTTCCCTGAACCCTTACGACTACGATTTTACCGCAATTCCTCATGGCATTCAGAACTTTTGCAAAACCCCCGAAAAATTTTGCTGATTTTTCAAGCTCTTCAATTTCCAGCAATTCATCAAAACTTGCCCCGGCACAAAACGCTTTTTCACCTTCACTTTTGATGAGAATGGCCTTTACCTCTTCTTTTGCGCCTTCTTCCAAAATGGTTTGCGCCAGTTTTTCAAGGATGGCTCCAGGAAGGGAATTGCTTTTCACCGTTCCGAATGTAATTTCGGCGATGTGGTTTTTCAGCTCTGATGCTACAAATTCGTTCATTTTTAATTTAAATTGGATTTTTACAAAAATAGCAAAGTTCTGAGAAAAGCAATAGACTAATTTGTACCCTCTGAAAAATTTGTAACACCTAAGTGAATTAAATTCTTAAATTTTGTTAATTATATTACTATATTTCTTAGATTTGAGAATTAATATATCTGTATTTATTTTTATTATTCAGGTAATTAACGTGAGTTCGATGTAATAAATAAGAAAACATTAAAAAATAAGCGGAAAATTTAGTATATTTAAGGTATTGAAATTCAAATATTTAACTAAATAATCCGCTATGATTTCTAACCATAAAATTACGAATATTTATT
>JAAIGF010017829.1_pt1 | contig 16653 bp, 15 predicted proteins | sample 6487441 | NCBI WGS metagenome assembly JAAIGF01 (sample SAMN13974129, study PRJNA590717) | phyllosphere metagenome | biome: pepper field; feature: multiple bacterial spot infested pepper fields; material: pepper leaves; isolation source: leaves from pepper fields | host: Capsicum annuum ... | reverse complement strand
CAGCCCTCGAAAAACTGATGGAACGTGTGCGTGCGGATGGTCACTCAGTCCGTTGGATTTTCCGCCTGTTCACCTTCCCTCAAGGAGTAGAGCATGTCCTCGGTGCCCAGCCAGATATCTCTCGCGCCAACCACGACGACCACCACTGTTCTGGAACTGTCGTCTCCGACTACGCAGACGGGTGGCAGTGCGCCGCTGCCGCCACCCTCGGCCACCATCGCCGAGCCGGAACGCATACGCGACGTGGTGTATCTGGGCGTGGGAAGTGCGACGGCCTACACCCTGGCTGCGCAGAACCGCGAGACGCTGGCGCAGCGCCCCGACGACCCTCGGCCCTACGAGAACATGACCATCGTGGGTGAACGCGATGCCTGGGACCCGACCGTGCGCGGGCCGGGTTACATCAATCACCAGACCGAGATCATCGCGCCCTGGTCGGAAAACGTGCCCGACTATGACCCCAACTATGCCGACCGCGGGGAGTTCGCCGCAGGCAATCGTTCGCACATCGATGCGGCCCGCCACATGGGAGCAGAGGCAGTGGCCACCGAGGCGAATCTGATCACGCGCGACGATCACGGGGTATTCCAGATCCATCTGGACAACGGCGAAACCTTGCAGGCGCGGCGAGTGGTCGTGGCGACGGGGGCGGGGCAACATACGCGGGTCGGGGTAACGGACAACCCGACCCGGGCCGAACAGCGGATGGCCAACAATCACATCAATCTGCCAGCAGAATCACCATTGCGAGATCGCATCATGGATCTCGATTCCTTCATGGTGGAGGCAGGGCGCAATCCAGGTGCCTTTCAGAACGCGACCATTGCAGTTCACGGCCTGAACGCTGGAATCGATGCGGTCGAACGCATTGGGATGCTGGGGGCAAATGTCTTATGGATCGGTCGAGGCACCGAGCCTCCGATTCTGCTGGAAGGCAACCATCTCCAGCATGCTCCCCAGGAAGCGCGGCACATCATCCGCACCCCGACTTTGGACATAAACGCAGGGGAGAATGAACACGACGGGCGGCTGACATTGCAGATGCCGCCTGGCGGTGGGCAGCCGCAACGAACGGAAAATGTGGATTTCTACGTCTATGCCCTGGGGCAGGACGCGCAGGCCGGCAATGGTGTGGCGACGCTTTTGCAGCCGCTGATGGGCGCGATGGAGCCCCGCTACGACACCGATCAGATCTATGGCGATGCACCCTACCAAACCGTGCTCGGATTCCAGACGGCCGAGTCGAACTCGACCAGTGGCCTGACGGTGATCGGTGCTGCCGCTTCGGCACTCGCGCCCAGCGTGCGCAACCATTCCTATGTGGGCCAAGCCGAGCAACGCCTCGACGCGGCACTGGCCGCAGCCATCCCCGAGCACGCGGATTCGTTGCGGGAAGTGCTTCGTGACGGCGCGCTGGATGCTGCGCTGGGACATGTCGACGCACTGATCGGCATGGTCGACCCCCAGTCTGCGCATTACGTGGAGCGCCAGGGCAGCTTGCGCGCCGTCAGCGCCGCAATGGTCGATTTGCACAACGCTCGCCAGTTCCTGGGACAGACCGATGATCAGGGACGGCTCGTCAACACGCCCGACAGGCTGCTGGGTCGTGTCGTCAACACCGAGGTCGCTTCGGTCCTGCAGCCTGCGCAGCTGGGCGCGGTCCGTGGCACCGTGGCGGCGTTGGAGGCATTCATTCCCGGCTACGTGCAGGGCGGCGAGGCGAACTTCACGGCCGACAACCGCACCATGCTGCGTGCCTTCATTGCCGAGAATTATCCAAACATCGGCAACGAGGATGCGACCCAATTCATTGATGAGGTGGTGTCACTGCGTCGGCAGACGGCCGAGGGGCTGGCGCTTGCCAATGTCGACGACACGCTGGCACGTTTGATCGATGCGGACCCCGATCCGGAACTGATGCAGGCGCGATTGATGTCGTTCGGGGTAACGGCTGAAGCGGCAGAGATTGCGGGGGTGGCATTGGCTCAGGGCGGTAACGACAACATCGCCCTGGCACGCGACGTTCTGGTCGCGCAGGCTCCACGCGCCGTCCCGGCATGGGGCACGCCGCAGGAAGTGCGCGATCAGTATCTTGCCCGGCTCGACGACCTGAACCGGGGCCAGCAGCCGACGGTGCCGTTGACGCAGCTTTGGGGCTGAGAAACGGCAATCGGAAATATCTGGCCCGGAACGTGACGCGCGCGTCAGGCTGTCGTCACGTTCCCAGGTACTTCCCGAACCAGAGTGCGACTGCGTTCTCGTCCACCCCGTACTCACCCTTCCACCAGTCCACCGGGTAACACCAGTCGCTGGAGCGCGACTTCCTGGGCGCCAGCCCCAAGTATGTGAACCGTTCCTGGAAGCCTCGGTGTTCGGGTGTCTGCAAAATGCCGCAGTGCCCCAACAACTCCAGCAGGCCGCGCGACTCTTCCTGGTTCATCCCGATATTGGGAATCTGCCTGATCCGGCGTTCCAGGACCGTAGGCGTGTCGGCAGGCGCCGAGGCCCGGATGACGGCCAACACAGCCCGCAGCATCGCCACCGACGTGACGGTCGATGGTTCGGCCCGGTTCAACTCGCGCAGCGTGAAGTACAGGCTCTGCGGGTCGCCGCTGGTGATGGAGCCCGTGGTGTAGCGGCCGCCATTGCAACTGGTGAAGTCCCGCTCGGGGTCGAGGAAGGCGCCACACACCCGGCAGACCACGCCTTCGACCGAGGTGGCCTCATGGGCGGGCGGGAAGTGCTGCATGATCGCGTACGCCGACAGCACGGCCCGTTTGTGCGGCTCGCCGTTCTCCAGCCCCGACAGGAACGATTCGATCACCTTGTCCCGGTCGGCGTTCGCCATTTCACGATGCAGTCGTTCGATCAGTTCCTGATGCTCGATATGTTCCGTGGGAACGATCAGGCCCTGCTGGCGCAGGAAGTCGACCAGCTTGGTGTCCGGCATGTCTTCGATCACCCCCAGGTGGCCGAAGTACTGTCTGAAGGCCTTCCGGATGTTGGCTTTCATGGGGCGACGGCCCGGCTTGCGTACATTGGCTGGTTCCATGTGAAAACGCCCCGGCAGGCGGGGCGTTGTCGACGACAGGGCTTGGCCCGAGCGGTCAGCCCAGCGACGGCGGCACGGTCGAATCGCCGGCCGGGGCGGCAGGCGTCGATGCCGTGGGCGCCGGGCTGGCAGCAGCAGCCGGCTTGGCGGCGCCGTCCTGCACCTTCTGCTCCAGCGCGCGCAGCTGGTCTTCCAGCACTTCCAGGCGTGCACGGGTGCGCGCCAGCAGTTCGACCTGGATGTCGAATTCTTCGCGCGTCACCAGATCGAGGCGGGTGAATGCCTGGCCCAGCATGGCCTTCACATTGCGTTCGACATCGGCGGCGGGGCTGCGCTTGATGAGGTCGGATACGTTCTTCTGAACTTCTTCGAACCACGCGTTACGGGTCATGGCTTCTCCCTGCGAGAGTGGATGGTTTCCCACAGTGTAGTCGCGTCGTGGCATGTCCCACGGCGGATCATGCTATCCGTTTGTGAAGAGGCACCCGCATGGTGCGGGAGATCGAATCGGCACCGACTCGGTGCGCCGATGTGTCCGGACGTGACGCACCAAGTTCGTGCGGAAGGCCCGCCGATAGCCTCCAAGCCCGCGTAGTTGCTGGGTTTCGTCGAGATGGCACAGGAAATGCATTGGTGGAAGCGACAGGTCATGCGGCGATACAGACGCCCATGACGCCCGGTTTCTTCCACCGCTTCAGCCTGCGGAACGCCTCCGATGAAAACGACCCATCTGTTTGCTGCATTGGTCACCTCGCTCGCCATCTCGCCCGCCTTCGCACAGGCGACCGACCCGGCCTACACCCTCACGGGCAATGCCGGCCTGACGAGCGATTATCGCTTCCGCGGTTTCGCACAGACGAACTTCCGCCCGGCCTTCCAGGGTGGTGTCGACTTCGCGCATTCCTCTGGCCTGTACCTGGGCAACTGGAACTCCAACGTCGACGACGACCTGTACGGCGGTGGCAGCCTGGAGATGGATTTCTACGGCGGCTACAAGGGCAAGCTCGGTGACTTCGGCTACGACGTCGGCCTGCTCTATTACTACTACCCCGGTTCGGACGGCGCCGATGGCGACACCATCGACAACACCGAACTGTACGTGGGCGGCAGCTACGGCCCGCTCAGCGTCAAGTACTTCCACGGCCTGTCCAACTTCTTCGGCGCGCCGGGCACCAAGAACACCCACTACCTCGACGTCGGCCTGGCCTTCGACCTGGGCAACGGCTGGGGCGCGAACGCCCACGTTGGCTACCAGAAGCTGAAGAAAGCCGCCAACGCCGATGGCGAGTCCATCAGCGGCTACTACGACTACAAGCTGGGCGTGACCAAGGACCTCAATGGCTGGCTCGCCGGCCTGTCGCTGGTCTCGTCGAGCAAGCAGAACTGGTATCTGACCGACCGTGGCCACCCCGCCGGGCGCCTGGGCGTCATCGCCAGCATCAACAAAAGCTTCTGATTTTTTAGAGATCCCTTCCTGGCGGTGTGCACGCAGGCTGCCAGTTCGTCACCCATCGAGAGGACTGCATGAAACTCATCACTGCCATCATCAAGCCCTTCAAGCTTGACGAGGTGCGCGAGGCGCTGTCGGGCATTGGCGTCCAGGGCATCACCGTCACCGAGATCAAGGGCTTCGGTCGCCAGAAAGGCCACACCGAGCTGTATCGCGGCGCCGAATACGTCGTCGACTTCCTGCCCAAGGTGAAGGTCGAAGTCGCCCTGGCCGACGATCTGGTCGAGCGCGCCGTCGAAGCCATCGAAAGCGCCGCCCGCACCGGCAAGATCGGCGACGGCAAGATCTTCGTCACCCCGCTGGAGCAGGTCGTTCGCATCCGTACCGGCGAGACCGGCCAAGAAGCCCTCTGATTACGGCAGACATCATGAAAAAGTCTCTTTCTTCTCTTGCAGCCCTGGGCCTGGGGCTATTGGGTACGGGCAGCGCGATGGCGCAGGAAGCCGCCCCCGAGCTGGTCAAGGGCGACGTCGCCTGGCTGGCGGTGGCCACCTTGCTGGTGCTGATGATGGTCGTCCCTGGCCTGGCGCTGTTTTACGGCGGTCTGGTTCGCAGCAAGAACGTGCTGTCGATCCTGATGCAGGTCCTGGTCAGTTTCTCGCTGGCGGTGGTGCTGTGGTTCGCCTACGGCTACTCGCTGGCCTTCACCGAAGGCAACGCGTTCTTCGGCGGCTTCAGCAAGGTCTTCCTGTCGGGCCTGTTCGATCCGGCCAGCGGTGAGTTCGTCATCAGCGGCACGGTTCCCGAGCTTCTGTTCGTTGCCTTCCAGGCCACCTTCGCCGGCATTACCTGCGCGCTGATCGTCGGTGCCTTCGCAGAGCGTGCCCGGTTCTCGGCCGTGCTGCTGTTCATGGTGCTGTGGTTCACCTTCGCCTACGTGCCGGTCGCGCACATGGTCTGGTTCCTGTCGGAAACCACGCCTGGCCTGATCGCCGGCTGGGGCGCACTGGACTTCGCAGGCGGCACCGTGGTGCACATCAACGCTGGCGTGGCCGGCCTGGTGGGTGCGTACGTGATCGGCAAGCGTCTGGGTTACGGCAAGGAATACATGTCGCCGCACAACCTGCCGCTGGTCATGATCGGCGCCTCGCTGCTGTGGGTGGGCTGGTTCGGCTTCAACGCAGGTTCGGCCCTGCAGGCCAACGGCATTGCTTCGCTCGCCTTCATCAACACGCTGCTGGCCACCGCCGGTGCCGTGCTGGCCTGGGTCGTGACCGAGTGGGCCATCAAGGGCAAGCCGTCGCTGCTGGGTGCCGCCTCGGGCGCCATCGCCGGTCTGGTCGGCGTGACGCCGGCAGCAGGCTGGGTCGGCCCGGCCGGTGCGCTGGTGATCGGTCTGGCTTGCGGTGCGATCTGCGTGTGGGGCGTCAACGGCCTGAAGCGCATGCTGGGTGCCGATGACTCGCTCGACGTGTTCGGCCTGCACGGCGTCGGTGGTATCGTTGGGGCTTTGCTTACCGGCGTGTTCAATGCACAATGGCTGGGCGGCACCGGCATTCTGATTGACGGTGCACAGGCTTCGGCCCCGATCCTGGGCGCAGTCTGGATTCAACTCAAGGGCATCTTGCTCACGATCGTCTGGACGGGTGTCGTCTCGGTCGTGGCCTACAAGATTGTGGATACGCTGATCGGCTTGCGCGTGACTGAAGAAGAAGAACGCGAAGGCCTCGATATCTCGTCGCACGGCGAGTCTGCGTACCACTCCTGAACCTGCAGGGGGTGGGTGCCCCCGGCAGGGATCTCCTTTTGGGGCGCTTCGGCGCCCCGTTTTTTTTGGCGGGGCGCCGCGCGAAAACATCCGTCTGCGATGTCCGTGCGTTTGGAACTTCGGGTGCGCACGTTATAGGTTTATTGCGGACGGACTGCAGCGCGTATGGGTGTTTTTGGTCGTCGCTGCGATGGACATCTGTACCGCCGGATCATGCCAGCTGGCCGATATCACTCGTTGTTTTTGTACTGCTTTGGGTGCGGTTCTTGTGCCGTGTTGCCCGGCTTGTCGACCGTGTGCAGCGGATACTCCGCCTTTTGACATACAGCGGCAAGAGTCTTTAGGGAAACCGATAGTCGGGCGTTTGCCAGCGGGCGCGCGGGGCGCGAGCATCGCGCTAGAATCGTCCGTCCTGACTGTCGTTCGGTACGTTGCGATGCAGCATGCCGTGTCGACGCAATGCGCGACCTCCGAGAGAATCCATGCACGTACTGTTCATTGTCGATCCGCTGCCGAAACTCAAGGCCTACAAGGATTCGTCGGTCGCGATGATGCGCGCGCTGGCTGCCCGCGGCCACCGTCTCAGTGTTGCACTGCAGGGCGACCTGTTCGTCGAATCGGGCACGGTCGCCGTGCGCGCCACGCCGATCGAATTGGTCGAAGGCGCCGACCTGCATGAATCCGGCTGGTGGCGCGAAGACGCTGCCCAGGATGCGCCGCTGGCTTCCTTCGATGCCGTCCTGATGCGCAAGGACCCGCCCTTCGACATGGAGTACGTGTACGCCACGCACCTGTTCGACCGGGCCGCGGCCCAGGGCGCGCGCATCTTCAACAGCGGTTCGGCGATCCGCAACCACCCTGAAAAACTGGCGATCTGCGAATTCCCGCAATTCACCGTGCCCAACCTGGTGTCGCGCGACGCTGCGCGCATCAAGGCTTTCCACGCGGAACACGGCGACGTCGTCGTCAAGCCGCTCGACGGCATGGGCGGCGCCGGCATCTTCCGCCTGCGCGAGGGCGAGATCAACGTCAACGCCATCCTGGAAATGCTGACCGCCGACGGCACCCAGAGCATCATGGCGCAGCGCTACATCCCCGAGATCACGCAGGGCGACAAACGCGTGCTGATCATCGGCGGCGAGCCGGTGCCTTTCGCGCTGGCGCGCATCCCCATGGCTGGCGAAACGCGCGGCAACCTGGCCGCAGGCGGCCGGGGCGTGGCGCAGCCGCTGTCGGCGCGCGACCGCGAAGTGGCCGAAGCGCTGGGCCCCATCCTGGCCGGGCGTGGCTTGTTGCTGGTCGGACTGGACATCATTGGCGACTACGTCACCGAGATCAATGTCACCAGCCCGACCTGCTTCGTCGAAATCACCGAGCAAAGCGGCTTCGACGTCGGGGCGATGTTCGCCCAGGCGCTCGAAAAAGCCGTTGCCGCCTCATGATCGGCGTCGTCATCGTCGCGCATGCGCCGCTGGCCAGTGCCATGATGGCCTGCGCCACCCATGTCCTGAGCGTGATCGAGCATGCGGTGGCCTACGACGTTGGCGCCGATGACGATCCCGCGGCCACGCAGGCTGCCGTGCTCGACGCCATTCGTCGCGTCGACCAGGGCAATGGCGTGGTCGTGCTGGTCGACCTGCTGGGGGCGACGCCGGCCAACGCGGCCAGCCGTGCCATCGAGCAGGCTGTGAGCGAGGGTAGCGAAAGCCTGCTGGTGGCCGGCGTCAATGCGCCGATGCTGCTGCGCGCACTTACCTATCGTCACCTGACGCTTGCCGAGGTGGCGCATCATGCGCGCACCGGCGGCGTCCAGGGCATGGTCACCGTCGACTGTACTGCTCCCCCCGCGTTCTAAGGTTCGCGTCTCCTCCTACTGCCCTGCGAGATCCCGCACGATGCCTTCCGTCGATATCACGATCACCAACAAGCTGGGCCTGCATGCTCGCGCGTCGGCCAAGCTCACCCAGCTCGCCAGCAAGTTCAAGAGCGAGATCTTCATCGCGCGCGGCGCGCGGCGGGTCAATGCCAAGAGCATCATGGGGGTGATGATGCTGGCGGCGGGCGTGGGCACCAACGTGACGGTGGATGCAGAAGGGCCGGACGCCGAGCGCGCGCTCGAAGAGATCGCGGCCTTGTTCCAGGACAAGTTCGGCGAAGGCTCGTGATGAACGGCACGCTGCTTGCCCTGCATGGGCTCGGCGTGTCGCGCGGGTATGCGATCGGCCGGGCGGTGGTGCTCGACGCGGCATCGCTGGAGGTATCGCACTATCGCGTCGCCCCGGAGAACATCGACGCCGAGTGCGAGCGCTTTTCGATGGCGATCGCCGCCGCGCGCGAAGAACTGCTGCATCTGGCGGCCAACCTGCCGCCCGACGCGCCAGCCGAGCTCGATGCCTTCCTGCACGTCCACAGCCTGCTGCTGGCCGATCCCACCATCGCCAGCGAGCCGCTCGACCTGATCCGCGAACGCCGCTACAACGCCGAGTGGGCGCTGACGGCGCAAGGCCAGACGCTCACCGAGCAGTTCGCCCAGATGGACGACGAATACCTGCGCGAGCGCGGCAACGACGTGCGCCAAGTCATCGAGCGCGTGCTCGGCGAGTTGGCGGGCACGACCAGCAAGGACGTATGCACGGCCGTGGGTGATGGCAGCGAGCCCCTCATCGTGGTCGCCCACGACATCTCGCCCGCCGACATGCTGAAGCTGCGTGGCGGGCGCTTCGAAGGGTTCTGCACCGATCTGGGCGGCGCGACCTCGCACACGGCCATCGTTGCGCGCAGCATGGCGGTGCCGGCGGTGGTGGCGCTGGGTACGGCGCGCAGTCTGATCAAGGACGGCGACCAGATCATCGTCGACGGCATCGCCGGGGTGGTGATGGTCAATCCGTCGCCCAAGGTGCTGGCCCAGTTCCAGGCGCTGCAGGCGCAATACGCCCTGGCCCGCGCCGGCCTGGACGCGTTGCGCCATGTGCCGGCGGTCACGCTCGATGGCGTGTCGGTCGGCCTGTACGCCAACATCGAAATGCCCGAAGAGGCGCAGGTGGCGCGCGATGCGGGGGCCGATGGCATCGGCCTGTTCCGCAGCGAGTTCCTGTTCATGGGCCGTGACACCCTGCCGGGCGAGGAAGAACAGTACGCCGCCTATGCCAAGGCGGTACAGACCATGGGCGGGCGTCCCGTCACCATCCGCACCCTCGACCTGGGCGCCGACAAGACGCTCGATGGCGAAGCGGTGGTGTCGACCAATCCGGCGCTGGGACAGCGGGCCATCCGCTATTGCCTGGCGCGTCCGGCCTTGTTCGCGACCCAGTTGCGGGCGCTGCTGCGGGCCTCGGCGCACGGCACCATGCGCCTGCTGGTGCCGATGGTCGCGCACTTGCATGAAGTGCACGCCCTGTATGCGGCCATCGATTCGGCTCGCAACGAACTGCGCGCGCGCGGGCAGGCGTTTGCCGAGCGGGTGGAAGTGGGCGCGATGATCGAGGTTCCGGCGGCGGCGATCGCCATCGAGCCCTTCGTCGATGCCTTCGACTACCTGTCGATCGGCACCAACGACCTGATCCAGTACACGCTGGCCATCGACCGGGCCGATCCCGACGTCGCCTCACTGTACGACCCGCTGCACCCTGCCGTACTGCGTCTGATCGCGCAGACCATCAACGCAGGTGCCCGTGCCGGCAAGCCGGTTGCGGTGTGCGGCGAAATGGCGGGCGACGTGGCGTTCACGCGCTTGTTGCTGGGCCTGGGCCTGACGCAGTTTTCGATGCATTCGCAACAGTTGCTGGAGGTCAAGCGCGAAGTGCTGCAAGCGCACTCCAATGCATTGCGTGCGAAGTTGGCGGGCCCGCTGAACCGCGCCCTGCGGTTCGATTTGAACGTGCTCAACACCTAATACGAAATCGTACTTATTTGCATCGGCGCGTGTCCTGGGTCACATTCCAGTCTTCATAACGCTTGCGAGCTGAACCATAACGTAACAGAATCTTACGCTCACCAGGGAGCGTCATGATTCAGCCGCAGCAGGTTCATCGCGATATCGTTTCTTCAACGCTTGCCGCGCCAGTCTTCGACAAGGCATTTTCGAACACCGTCCACGACAAGCTGGAGCCCAGTGAAGGCCTGTACAGCCGTTGCACCGAGGCGATGGACGCGCTTTTGGCCGTGCCACGCGCCGGGGATCGCAAGGAAATCGTCGGCGCCTTCCGCCGCGTCTGCCTGGCGCTGGGCGCGACCCGCATGTGGCTGGCCGTGTGCCGCGGCGTCGATGCCCCTGAACTCACCACCCTGTACGAAGCAGGCTCGCCCCGCTGGCGTAGCGAGCAGGCCCCCGCGTTGCGCAGCTTCCTGGCTGCCGTCGCCATGCACGAAACGCAGACCGTCACCGCTTTGCACCGGCATGACTTGGGGCACCCATTGCTGCCCGACGATGCCCGCTCGGCAGTCTTCGAAGGTTTGCAGACCGCCTTGGTCGTGCGCGTGGCGGGCCGGCTGGCGCACCATCCGCAAGGCGTACTGTTGATCGGCTGGCCGGGTAACCAGGCCGATATGGCCATGCAGCCGCTTTGCCATGCGTTGCTCAATCATGCCGCGCTGCTGTCGCTGGATGCGCATTCGCGACTGCCGGCGGCGCAGGCCGATGCTCGCGTGGACGTCCGCCTGTCCGCCCGCGAGTCCGAGTGCCTGCGCTGGGCCGCCGCAGGCAAGACCAGCTGGGAAACCGCACAGATCCTGGATGTGCGGGAACGCACCGTCAATTTCCACCTCAGCAACGCCTTTGCCAAGCTCAACGTGAACAACAAGCAGGCGGCGGTTGCGCGTGCATTGATCCTCGGTCTGCTGGGCAACATGGAGCTTTGAGCGTCGCCACCCTGCGCGGTGGTAGAATGCTTATTCTGTTCGGCGCCGATTTGCCATCCGCTTGCGGGCGCCTCATAAATCCAGCTAAAGAGAGGTCGCGCGCATGTCTTCGCCCGTACTTCGCCCACCCGGCGCACCTGTGCCCGGTTCCGTGGGCATCGTATCTCCCCGTTCCCTTACGTTCACCGAACCGCTGCAACTGGCCAGCGGCGGCAGCTTCGGGCCGTACTCGCTCACCATCGAGACCTATGGCGTCCTGAACGCCGACCGCAGCAATGCGGTGTTGATCTGTCACGCCCTGAACGCCTCGCATCACGTGGCCGGCCATTACGCCGACAATCCGCGTGACGTGGGCTGGTGGGACAACATGGTCGGACCGGGCAAGCCGCTCGACACCAATCGCTTCTTCGTCATCGGCGTGAACAACCTGGGGTCCTGCTTCGGGTCGACCGGGCCGCGCGACATCGATCCCGCCACGGGTGCGCCGTATGGCGCTGCCTTCCCTGTATTGACGGTGGCCGACTGGGTCAACGCCCAGGCGCGCGTGGCCGACGAACTGGGCATCGAGCGCTTTGCGGCGGTCATGGGCGGTTCGCTGGGCGGCATGCAGGCATTGCACTGGGCGATCGCCTATCCGGACCGGCTGGCGCATTGCGTGGTGGTGGCCAGCACGCCGCGCCTGTCGGCGCAGAACATCGCCTTCAACGAAGTCGCGCGCCGCGCGATCATCAGCGATCCCGATTTCCACGGCGGCAACTACTACGCGCACGACACGGTGCCGCGTCGCGGGCTGGCCGTGGCGCGCATGATCGGCCACATCACGTACCTGTCGGACGACGACATGGCCGAAAAATTCGGCCGCGCGCTTCGCGCGCCGGGCGCCGATGGCGCTTTCCGTTACGGCTACGACGTGGAGTTCGAGGTCGAATCCTACCTGCGCTACCAGGGGGAAAAGTTCTCGGACTATTTCGACGCCAACACCTATCTGCTGATTACGCGTGCGCTGGATTACTTCGATCCGTCCAAGCATCTGGGCGGCGATCTGGCGAAGGCATTGGCTGGGGTAAAGGCGGAGTTCCTGCTCACTTCATTCACGACGGACTGGCGGTTCCCGCCTGAGCGCTCGCGCGAGATCGTGGAGGCATTGCTGCGCAACGAGCGGCCGGTGACGTATGCGGAGATCGATGCCCCGCATGGCCACGATGCTTTCCTGTTGGAAGATGCGCGCTATCACGCAGTTGTGAGTGCTTACTATGATCGAATTGCCCTGCAATTGGGTCTGGGCGAGCGGGTCGGGCAGCTTCCGGAAGAGGCCATCCCGCCGCATGCCGAGTTGGAAACCGTTGCCGGAGCCGCACGATGAGCGCTGTGTCGAATTCGCAGGGCGTGTTGCGCGCCGATCTGTTGAAGATCGCCGAGTGGGTTCGCCCTGAAAGCCGGGTGCTCGATCTGGGATGCGGGGACGGTACGTTGCTGGCCCATTTGCAGGGCAGCCGACGCATTCGCGGGGTGGGGGTGGAGATCGAGGATTCCCGCGTGATCGCCAGCGTGCGGCGCGGGGTCAATGTGATTCAGCAGAATCTGGAGGGCGGGCTGGCGCTGTTCGCCGACCAGCAGTTCGATCTGGTGGTGCTGTCGCAGACGCTGCAGTCGATGCATCGGACGGAGCACATTCTGCGGGAGATGGCGCGGGTGGCGGGGGAGGGGGTGGTGTCGTTCCCGAACTTTGGCCATTGGACGCATGCGTGGTCGATTCTGCGGGGGCGGATGCCGGTGAACCGGCAGATGCCTTATCAGTGGTTCGATACGCCGAATATCCATCTGTGCACGTTGCGGGATTTCGAGCAGTTGGCGGCTAGTCTGGGGTTACGGATTCTGGAGCGGGCGACGTTTGCGGATGATCGCGCGGTGCATGTGTTTCCTAGCTGGCGCAGCACGTTGGCGGTCTATCGGTTTGCATCGCCTTTGAGTAAGCTGTGAGTGCTTACTTTCATTTCGTGCGCTAATTTCTGGATCTAGCGTACTTTTGGCGGTCCTGGTTATGTGGCGGTGGGACGCGACGTAGGCGGTCCCGGCTGCGCCGGGACTCCCCGTGCGAAGCGTCAGGATTGGGGCGGTCGCGAACTCGCGCGGTGGACAGTCCACTGGACTGTCCACAAGCGTCGCGCTTAGACAGCGCTCCCTCTTTTCCCCAATCCTGACGCTTCGCGCGGCGCCTTCGACGCACCCCACCGCCACAGAACCAGGACCTCAGGCAATAGACTGTGCGTTGGGGCCTGATGGTGGGCGGATTGCCTTTTGCTTAGTGCTGGTGGCACCCCACGTCGGTGGAGTTGGCCCGCATGCGGGCCAACATTGGCTTTCTGGCCATGGCTGCACGAGCTTGTTGGTCGCCATCCCTACTCAAACAGACAGTTTCCTTCGCCCGATCGGTGGATGTTTGCCGGCGGATGTTCGACGGTGAGCAGGCCGCCACAGGTTTGACCGTCCGGGTCAGCGACGTTGCGATTTTGGCTTCAGCATCTTGTTGGCCAGGGCGATGAAGGCCTGGGTGGCAGGAGAGATGTTGCGTTCGTCGAGCACGGCCAGGCCGACCTGGCGGGTGATGCCGGGGGTCAGGGGGCGGGTGACGTAGGGGCCGATGGCAACTGGCGGCAGGGCGGATTCGGCGACGATGCTGACGGCGTCGCCGCGGGCGACCGTGGTCAGGGTGGTGAGCAGCTGGGATGTTCGGTAGCGGATGTTGGGCTGCAGGCGGGCTGCCAGGAACAGGCGGGTGACGAGTTCTGCCGAGCCGGCTTCGGTGAGGATGAAGGGGTCGACGCACAGGTCGCTCAGGGCCACGTTGCGCTGGGACGATAGTGAGTGGTCGCTGGGAAGCAGGGCGACCATGTGGTCTTCCAGGAGCGGGTAGGTGTCGAAGGTGTCTTCGGGCAGGACGACGAAGCCTGTGTCGATGCGCCGGTCGTGGAGCCATTGGATGACCTGGCGGTCGGGGCCTTCGTCGATGTGGATTTCGATGCCGGGGTACTGGGCGCGGTAGGCGGCCAGGATGGGTGGCAGCAGGCGCAATGACGAAGTGGGGCCGAACGAGCCTATTCGCAGGGTGCCCCGCTTCATGCCGCGTGCGTCGGCCGCCTCTTGCCGCATGGTTTCAGCCAGTCCCAGCATGGCCTGGGCACGACCCAACAAGATGTGGCCCGCATCGGTCAGCGTGACCGCGCCTTGCTGGCGGTGCAGCAGGACCACACCCAAATCCTTTTCGAGTGCGCCGATCGCGTGGGACACCCCCGACTGCGAGATCTTCAACTGCGCTGCTGCAGCGGTGAAGCCCTGACGCGCCGCCACGACTGCGAATACTTCCAACTGAGTCAGGGTCATGGCTGCCAACGGGTCATGAGTGATCGCTCATTTCACCATGGCTGCATATCCAAATCACTATTCGTTCCAAGGTCGTGATGGCACGGCCATGTCGATGTGTGGTGTCAGGAATGCAAGCAGTACGAACGGGATTGGTACGGGAAAATGACGCGGGGCTGGCGTCGGTCTACGCCAAGCTGGCTCTGGTTGCGATCATATGGGGTGGCACCTTCGTGGCAGGCCGGTATATCTCTGCGGCCACGCCGGCGCTGTTGTCGGCCAGTGTCCGCTTCATCCTGGCGTCCCTGGTGTTGGCGGTCTTCCTGAAGCTGTCGGGCCGGGGCCTCGTGCGCCTTCGCCCCATCCAGTTCTTTCAGATCCTTGGCCTTGGCGCCAGTGGCATCTTTGCCTACAACGTCTTTTTCTTCTACGGCCTGCAGCACACCCCCGCATCGCGCGCGTCGCTCATCGTCGCGATGAACCCCGCCCTCATGGCCCTGTTCGCCTTCCTCTTCTTCCGCGAACGCCTGAGCGCATTAAAGGGTCTGGGCATCGCCCTGTGCCTGACCGGCGCCATGACCGTCATTCTCAGCCGTTCGCCCCAGGCCCTGGGCAGCGCCACCGGCACCTGGGCCGGCGATCTGCTCATGCTGGGCTGCGTCCTCAGCTGGGTCGCCTACAGCGTCTTTTGCCGCGGCATCCTGCGCGATATCGGTCCCCTGCACGCCGTCACCTACTCGATCTGGGCCGGCACCATCCTGCTGACTGCAACTGCCATCCTCACTGGCCAAATGACCCCCGAATCCATTCGGGTCCTGTCGCCCGGTGAAATGTTCAGCCTCACCTACCTCGGCGCCATCGGCTCCGCCCTGGCCTACATCTGGTACTACGACGGCATCCGTCAGATCGGCTCGACCCGCGCCGGCGTCTTCATCGCCCTCAACCCCCTGACCGCCGTCCTGCTAGGCGCCACCTTGTTGGGCGAGACCTTGACTGCTTCGATGCTGGCCGGTGGCGCCTTGGTCATCGCAGGCATCGTCATCAGCAACCGTCCTGAACGTTCTGCGACAACCCAGTGATCTGCATTCCCCAGAAGTGATAAACCTGCGCAGAAAACGGATCAGCAAGCCGCAGCATTAACCCGGTCGGGACCTCCAAACCGCAGCATTAGTCCACTTGGGCATGCCGCAGGCAGCGGCCTCCCTGGCCCGGTGGGCGTGTCGAAGGCGCCGCGCGACATGGCGGGATTGGGGAAAAGAGGGAGCGCTGTCTGAGGTTCTATAGTTCTAATCAAGCCTTTTTGGGACCGATCAGCGCGAGATCGAACGGTCTGCTGCTGCGCCACATGCTGAAGGCGACCCGCAAGAGCTTTCTGCCGAGGATGACGAAAGACGCGGTGGTGCTCAGTCCTCTGGCACGCAGCGCCTGGTAAAGCGGTTTGAGTGCGTTGCTTCGGCTCGCCGCGAAGCCTGCCATGTAAAGGTTACGCCGTAGTTGTGCAGGACCTCGTTTGCTCAACCGTCGGCGGCCACGCCTGGTGCCCGAGTCGTTGGCGCGAGGGTCCAGGCCGCTGTAGGCCACGACCGCATCGGCATTGGCGAACGGCAGTCGGCTGAACAAGGCCACGAGCATCGATCCGGTCGCTGCACCGATGCCAGGAATCGTCAGCAGGCAGCGATATCGTTCAGCCTGCAGGGGATCGGCCTGGACCAGGGCGGCGATCTCGGCATCGAGCCGCTTGAGCAGCGCGTCGAAGCTGGCAAGCACTGCGCCAGCTTCGTCGTAGGCCATCAAGCCATCGTTGAGCACCTGTGCGACCGAAGACCGCTGCTGAGCCAACTGGGTGCGACGAGCCAGCAGCAATTGCAACGTATCCTGGCTGGTCTGGCCTCCTCCCCACGCGTGCAACCGATCTCGATGTCCTGCCAGGTAACGCGCAATGATGCGCGCATCGACAGCGTCGGTCTTGGCGCGGCTACCCAACGCCTTGGCGTAGAAATGAACGTCGCGGGCGTTGAGCACATACACAGCCAACCCGGCCTGATGTGCCAGCGTCGCGAGTAGCCGGTGATAGCGCCCCGTGGACTCCATGGCAATGCTGGCGTCTGCAGGCAGAACGCGCAGCCAACCTGCAATCGCATCGGCGCGATTAGGGATCGCACGCAT
>JAAIGF010233574.1_pt1 | contig 16659 bp, 20 predicted proteins | sample 6487441 | NCBI WGS metagenome assembly JAAIGF01 (sample SAMN13974129, study PRJNA590717) | phyllosphere metagenome | biome: pepper field; feature: multiple bacterial spot infested pepper fields; material: pepper leaves; isolation source: leaves from pepper fields | host: Capsicum annuum ... | reverse complement strand
GCCGGCGTCCTTGGTCGCCTGGCGCTGGCTGTCGTTGAAGTAGGCCGGCACGGTGATGACCGCTTCGGTGACCTTCTCACCGAGGAAGTCCTCGGCGGTCTTCTTCATCTTTTCCAGCACCTTGGCCGAGATTTCCTGCGGTGCCATCTTCTTGGCATCGCTGGTCGACACCCAGGCGTCGCCATTGTCATGGGCCAGGATGCTGTACGGGACGTGGGCGATGTCCTTCTGCACTTCGGCGTCGGTGAACTTGCGGCCGATCAGGCGCTTCACCGCATAGAAGGTGTTCTTGGGGTTGGTGACGGCCTGGCGCTTGGCCGAGGCGCCGACCAGGACTTCGCCGTCCTTGGTGTAGGCGACGATCGACGGGGTGGTGCGATCGCCTTCCGAATTCTCGATGACGCGGGCCTTGCCGCCGTCCATGATCGCCACGCACGAGTTGGTGGTGCCGAGGTCGATACCAATGATCTTGCCCATGGGGAGACTCCTGAAGAATGCTTGTTGGTGTCAGTCCGGCCGGTCGGCCGGTGGATGAATGGGATGTGGGGGAGGCTCGTGGAACATTCAAGCCGTCACCCGAACGCTGTGTTAAGCGCCTGGAAAACATTGCCGGGGGCGGGTAGCGCCGGGCCATGCCCGGCGGTCCCGCGCCCGGCCCGTCAATCGGCGGCCACCACCACCAGCGCCGGCCGCAGCAGGCGCTCGTTGAGCAGGTAGCCCTTCTGGAACACGGTCACCACGCTGCCGGGGGCGGCGCCGGGGGCCGGCACCTGACTGATGGCCTGGTGGTGTTCCGGGTTGAATGCCTGGCCGGTCGGGTCCAGCAGGACCAGGCCGTTGTCGGCGGCGACCTTCAGCAGCTGCTTGTAGGTCATTTCCAGCCCCTCGCGCAGCGGGTTGGCGTCGTCGCCGGCGGCCTTCAGGCCGGCATCCAGGCTGTCAAACACCGGCAGCAGCTCGCCCAGCAGCTTCTCGTTGGCGAACTTGCGGGCCTGCTCGATGTCGCGGGCCACGCGCTTGCGCTGGTTCTCCAGGTCGGCACGCTCACGCAGCGCATCGGCCTTGACCTGCTCGACCTCGGCGCGCAGGCGCTCCAGTTCGTCATGGGTGCCGTCGGCGGCGGCCGCACCGGCAGCGCTCTGCTGGGATTCGATATCGGGGTTTTCGTGGTTCATGTCTGGGTCCCTGGCGGTCACTCTCCGCCTCCACCCACCCTAGTGTGGGCGGGATGCTGCGTTTCAAGCGTCTGTCGGCCCCGGACCGCGTCCCGGGGGCGAAAAGGCCGCCCCGAGCACGTCTGCGGTGGCCTGGACCAGTGGAATCACCCGGTCGTAGGCCATCCGCTTGGGCCCAATCACCCCCAGCACGCCCAGCACCTGGCCGTTGGCGGTGTAGGGCGCGGTGACCAGCGAGACCCCCTGCAGCGGCATCATCCCGGTCTCTTCGCCGATGAAGATGCGCACCCCAGGGGCCTGGATGGTCCGCTCCAGCAGCTGCAGGATCTCGCGCTTGCTGGAGAACAGCTCGAACAGCTCGCGCAGGCGTTCCAGGTCGGACAGGTCCTGCACCCCCATCAACCGGGTCTGGCCGGCCACCAGCATGTCGTCGGCCGGCGGCTGCAGGGCCTGCTCGGCCAGCTCGATGCTGTGCGCCAGCAGCTGCTCCAGCTCGGAACGGGCGTCGCGCAGCTCCAGCAGCAGGCGGGTGCGGATCTCGGCCAGCGGCAGGCCGGCGAAATGCGCATTTAGGTAGTTGGCCACCTGTTCCAGCTGGCCCGGCTCGAAGCCCTTGCGGGTCTCGATGACCCGGTTCTGTACCTCGTTGTCGGCAAACACCAGGATCGCCAGCACCCGGCGCCCGTCCAGTGCCACGAAATCGATCTGGCGGAAGGCGAACTGCTCGCGCCGCGGCGCGCTGACCACGCCGACGAAGTGGCTCATCGCCGACAGCAGCTCCGAGGCGCTGCCCAGCAGGGCCTGGGTGCTGCCGCCACCGGCCAGCTCGTGGCGCAGGCGGGCCAGCTCGCCCTCGCCCGGCGGCTGCATCTGCAGCAGGCTGTCGACGAACACCCGGTAGCCATGCGCGGTCGGGATGCGCCCGGCCGAGGTATGTGGCGAGGCCAGCAGGCCCAGGTCCTCCAGGTCGCCCAGGATGTTGCGGATGGTGGCCGGGCTGACCTCCAGGCCCGCCACGCGCGCCAGCGTCTGCGAGCCCACCGGCTCACCGTCCTGGATGTAACGCGCGATCAGCGTGCGCAGCAGATGGCGCGCACGCGGGGCAAGCTGGTCAGCGGAACCGTGCATGGAATCAACCTGTGAGACACGGACACTAGATAATGGCGGTGCGTCGCCTTGGCAAGTCATTGGACCACCCCGCCGCGCGTGCTAGCGTTGCGCGGCTCAGACACCCCTGTACCCATGCTCAGACATCTTTCGATCAAGGATTTTGCCGTCGTCCGCGCTACCGAGCTGGAGTTCGGGCCGGGCATGACCGTCGTTTCCGGCGAGACCGGCGCCGGCAAGTCGCTGATGGTCGACGCGCTCGGCTTCCTGTCCGGCCTGCGCGCCGACAGCGGCGTGGTCCGCCATGGCGCCGCCCGTGCCGAACTGTCGGCCGAGTTCGCCCTGGACCAGCTGCAGGCCGCGCGCCAGTGGCTGGCCGACAACGAGCTGGACGACGAGGACCAGTGCCAGCTGCGCCGGGTGATCCGCGCCGATGGCGGCTCGCGCTCATGGATCAACGGCCGCCCGGTGACCCTGGCGCAGCTGGCCGATCTGGCCGGGCGACTGGTGGAAATCCATGGCCAGCACGAGCAGCAGGCCCTGCTGACGCGCCCGTCGCAGCTGGCCCTGCTCGATGCCTATGCCCGCAACGAGGACGAGCGCCGCCAGGTGCGCCGCGCCGCTGCGGCCTGGCAGACCCTGGTCGACGAGTCGCTGGCCCTGTCGCAACAGGGCGACGTTTCCGACCGCATCGGCTTCCTTGAGCACCAGCTGCGCGAGCTGGACCGCGAGGACCTGGAACCCGAGTCGATTGTCGCGCTGGGCGCCAGCCACCGCCGCCAGGCCCACGCCAGCGCCCTGCTGAGCGCCTGCCAGGCGGCCAGCAACCAGCTCAACGGTGACGACGGCAGCTCGGCCATGGACCTGCTGCAGCAGGTGCGCCACGAACTGTCGCGACTGATCGAACACGACCCGCGCCTGGGCGAAGTGGACGGCCTGATCGAGAACGCCTCGATCCAGCTGCACGAAGCCCTGTCGCTGCTGGACCGCGTGCACGACGACCTCGATGCCGACCCGGAGCAGTTCGAAGAAAACGAGCGCCGCCTCGGCCGCCTGCACGACCTGGCCCGCAAGCACCGCGTGCCGATGGACGAGCTGGGCGCGCAGCGCGAGCGCATGCATGCCGAAGTGGAACAGCTGCGCGGTGCCGACGAGCGCCTGCAGCGCCTGGCCGGCGAGATCGAGAAGGCTGCCGCCGCCTGGCGCGTGCAGGCCGAGGTGCTCAGTGCCAGCCGCCGCAAGGCTGCGGCCGAGCTGTCGGCTACCACCACCGGCATCATCGCCGAGCTGGGCATGGGCGGCGGCCAGTTCCTGATCGAGCTGGAAGCGCAGGACAGCGGCAAGCCGGACCCGCAGGGCGCCGAGCGCGTCGAGTTCCTGGTGGCAGCCAATGCCGGCCAGCCGCCGCGGGCGCTGCGCAAGGTCGCCTCCGGCGGTGAACTGTCGCGTATCTCGCTGGCCATCGAAGTGGCCGCGCTGGACCTGGATGCGGTGCCGACCATGGTGTTCGACGAAGTCGACTCCGGCATCGGCGGCGCGGTGGCCGACATCGTCGGCCAGAAGCTGCGTGCCCTCGGCGAGAAACGCCAGGTGCTGTGCGTCACCCACCTGCCACAGGTCGCCTCCAAGGGCCACGCCCATTACCGGGTCAGCAAGGCCCCGGTGGAAGGCATGACCCAGAGCGCGGTGGAGAAGCTGGACACCAAGGCGCGCGAAGAAGAACTGGCACGCATGCTGGGTGGCGTGGAAGTGAGCAAGGAAGCACGCGCCGCAGCCCGCAAGCTGCTGCAGGTATAACGCCGGCCGAGCCGAGCATGGGCTCGAACGAAACCGACATGTAGAGTCGAGCCATGCTCGACTGCTTCTGGCGTTCGACCAAGAGCAGTCGAGCATGGCTCGACTCTACAACCACCGCGTCACCCCAACGGCCGCGCCAGATCCACGTGCTCCACCAGGAAGTCGAGGAACGCGCGCACCCGCAGCGGCAGGTATCCCCCCTGCCCCAGGAACACCGCGTGCACCTCTTCCAGGTCACCCGGGTTGGCCTCCTCCAGCACCGGCAGCAAATGCCCCGCCGCAATGTCAGCCTGCACCTGGAACGCCGCCAGCCGTGCCATGCCCAGCCCACCCAGCACCAGCTGGCGCAGCGCATCGCCATTGCTGGCGCGGGCATTGCCGCTGGGCAGCACCATCCGCTCGCGCCCATCCTGCAGCACCGGCCAGCCCTGCATCGCCCGCGCATGGCCGATATCCAGCCGGTTGTGCGCCTGCAGCGCCTCGGCGGTGTGCGGCAGGCCATGCCTCTGCGCATAGGCCGGCGCCGCGACGATCATCATCCGGGTCGAGCCCAGCCGCCGCGCCACCAGGCTGGAGCTTTTCAGCGGCCCGGCGCGCACGGCCACGTCGGTGCGCTGCTCCAGCAGATCGATCACCTCGTCGTTCAGGGTCAGGTCCACGCCCACCTGCGGGTTCTGCTGCAGGAACGCGGGCAGCAGCGGCAGCAGGAAGTGCTGGCCGAAGGGCACGTTGGAATTGACCCGCAGGCGCCCGCGCGGCTCGGCGTGGGCGCTGGCGCAGCGCTCGGCCTCCTCCAGGTCGGCCAGCACGCGCAGGCCGCGCTCGTAGAACGCACAGCCTTCCGGGGTCAGCTGCAACTGGCGGGTGGAACGCTGCAGCAGACGCGTACCCAGCCGCTGCTCCAGCCGCGCCACCAGCTTGCTGACCGCCGAGGGCGTCATGTCCAGCGAGCGCGCGGCAGCGGAGAAGCCGCCGGTCTCGATCACCCTCACGAAGACTTCCAGTTCGCCGGATCGGTTGATGTCGGGTCGTGCCATGCCAGTGAATCCAGTTCACAGATGATTGTCCATCCGCAGTCTAGTTCACAGGTGGCGCGGAGGTCAGGGGTCAGAGCCCTTTCCCGTGGAAAGGGATCTGACCCCATGGGTCGACCGGGGTCGGATCCCTTTGCGCCAGCAAAGGGCTCTGACCCCAGAAACGAAAAACCCCGGGCAGGCCCGGGGTCTCCGTACATCCGCAGCTGGCTGCAGCACCTTACTTGCGCTTCTTGCGCACGTACAGCACCAGCGAGTGCTCTTCCAGCTCGTAGCCGTGGTCTGCGGCGATCTTGCGCTGCAGCTCCTCGATCTCGTGGCTTTCGAATTCGATGATCCTGCCGCTGTCCACGTCCACCATATGGTCGTGGTGGCCGCCGCGGTCCAGCTCGTAAACGGCCTGGCCGCCTTCGAAATTGTGCTTCAGCACCAGGCCGGCGGCCTCGAACTGGGTCAGCACCCGGTACACCGTGGCCAGGCCGATCTCATCGCCGTGCTCCAGCAGCTGGCGGTAGATGTCTTCGGCGGTCATGTGGTGGTGGTGCTGCGCATCGCGCTGCTCGAGCAGCGCCAGGATCCGCATCCGCGGATGGGTCACCTTCAGGCCGACTTTACGCAGGTCGTGGGTTTCCATAGGTCTCCGTTCATTGGCGATTTAGCGCCAGCTGCCTCGGATTGGGTCGCGGTGGCACGCCGGGAGTGTATCATCGGTTTGATTTCCCCAACCGCCAGTACCGATGCGCAATCTTCTGTTGGTCGCCGCCGTCGCCCTGTCCACCACCGGGTGCGGCATCATCTACAAGCAACCCATCTATCAGGGTAACCTGATCCGGGAAGATGCCGTGTCCAAGCTGCAGGTCGGGCAGAGCAAGCAGCAGGTGAACGCGCTGCTGGGCACCCCGTCCGTGCCGGACCCGTTCCACGCCCAGCGCTGGGACTACACCGCCAGCCAGCGGATCGACCGCCTCGGCCGTACCGAAGTGAAGAACTTCACCGTGTACTTCGAGAACGACACCGTCACCCGTTGGGAAGGCGACTACTTCCCGGCCAACGACAAGGCCCTGGCCCAGCAGACGGTCCGCCAGTTCGGCCGCAACCTGGCCAAGGACAAGAAGAAGGGCCGCTGAGCCTTTCGGCCCGCCCCTCGGGGCGGGACCCTGGAATCAATCGCCGCGCGCGCGACGCCGGCGGTTTTCCTTGGGATCGGCCTGCAGAGGCCGCAGCAGCTCCACCCGATCGCCATCCAGCAGCGCCTGCTGCGGGCGTGCCAGCACGCCATGCACGGCGGCGGCCGGACAGTCGGCACTGCCTTCGAGGGCGGCGGCAGCAATGGCCTCGGCCACGGTCGCGCCTTCCGGCAGCTGCAGCCGGCGTGACAGCACCTGCTGCGGCCAGGCCAGCACCACCTCGACCTCGATCATCGCTCAGCCCTCGTCGGCAACGCGGACGAAGTCGTTGACCATGCGGTCGGCCAGTCCCTGGAAACCGATTGCCAGCGCCGGCGCGAGCAGGCGGGATTTCGGCTCGAACTCCAGGGTCAGGGTGACCTTGCAGGCATCCTCGGCCAGGGCATGGAATTCCCAGCGACCGTGCAGCTGCTTGAACGGGCCGTCGCGCAGCTGCATATCGATGCTGTGCGGGCGCTGCAGGGTGTTTTCGGTCTGGAACCAGGTGCTGAACGAACCCAGGCCCAGATCCAGGCGGGCGACCAGGCGGTCCTCGCCCTGTTCCAGGACGCGGGCATCCGAGCACCAGCGGAAGCGGCGCGGATAGGCCTGGACGTCGTTGACCAGGTCGAACATGCGCGCGGCCGAGTGTTCGACCAAGGCGCTGCGGCGGATAGTAGGCATAAAGACGGCGCGTTTCGGCAATCGACCGGGCGGGCCCGAATCGGAGACAATACGGAAATGAGCAAGAACAGCAGCAAGGATAAAGCAAAGAACGCGACGGCCAACAAAACCATCGCGTTGAACAAGCGTGCCCGCCACGAGTACCACATCGAGGAACGCTTCGAGGCAGGCCTGGCCCTGCAGGGGTGGGAGGTGAAGTCGATCCGCGCCGGGCGCGGCAACATCATCGATGCCTACGCCTACGTGAAGCAGGGCGAGATCTTCCTGATCGGCGCGCAGATCACCCCTTTGATCCAGGCTTCCACCCACGTGGTGGCCAACGACCGGCGCGAGCGCAAGCTGCTGCTGCACCGGAACGAGATCGACAAGCTGGTCGGCAAGGTCGAGCGCGATGGCTACACGATCGTGCCCACGGCCATGTACTGGAGCAAGAACAAGATCAAGCTCGAAGTGGCGCTGGCCAAGGGCAAGCAGACCCACGACAAGCGCGATGCCGCCAAGGACCGTGACTGGGCGATCGAGAAGCAGCGCGTGATGCGTCGCGGAAACCGCGACGCCTAACAGCCGTATGTAGAGTCGAGCCATGCTCGACTGCACTTTTTGTAGAGCCGAGCCATGCTCGGCTTGGCGTTTGAAGCAGCCGAGCATGGGCTCGGCTCTACTGTTCGCGGGGCAGCCGAGCATGCCTCAGCCCGCAGGAGGCCGGGCGATCAGCCCGCCAGCATGCCCTGCCCGCGCATCCGCGGCGCCAGCGCTGCATGCATCACCGCCAGGTGCATCACCACTGCCAGCTCCGGCGCATGCCGGTCATCGCCGGCCCGCCACTGCTTTGCCAGCTGGGCCGCATCGTCAGGCAACAGGGCCAGCAGCTGCTGGTCATCCAGCGCATCGGCCTGGTGCTGCAGCTGCTGCGACAGCGCCCAGCTGCGGCGGACGTGGGTGAAGATGCTCAACCAGGCCAAGGTCAGCAGGGCGACTGCCGCCCCGTGCTCAAACCATTGCGCGATGACGTCCGGGCCCCAGACCATCACGGCCAGCACGGCCAGGGCCAGCATGCGCCAGCCCGGCACCAGGGCCTGGTCGCGGCGCGGCCAGTACACCACCACCGCGCTGGCCACCAGGAACACCGCCGCCGTCGCCGGCAGCGCGGTCAGGCAGGCCGCCGTGACGATCGCGGCCAGCACCGCCCAGACCCAGCCGGGCGGCAACGCGCGTCGGCGGTAGTCGGCGCCTACCGGCCCGATCAGCTGTCGCAGGCTGCGTTGTTGGATGGTGTCAGTCACCCGGGGTCTCCGTGTCGTTCTTGGCTCGGATGTTGGCCGCCAGTGTGTCGCAAAATCGTGCCAATGAGGTTAGCAATCCGCTATGACAACCGCTCTACAACTTGTTGAGGATTGCCAAGGTGACTGTTCAGCTGTTTTGCCGTAGCATTACCGGTGTTGGGCAGGCTCTGGACGTGGCAACACGCACTTGGCCTTGTACCTTGCAAGACTTGAAGAAACCGGGGGTGCATTGGTTTCGACGGGGGTTGTGAAGTCGCCTGGCGCATGCCGAGGGGGTAGCTGTCCTCGTAAATCCAGCTGCAAAACTCTAGTTGCCAACGACGACAACTACGCTCCGGTCGCTCTCGCAGCCTAAAAACTGCGGTGCGTGACCTTCTGCCGACTTAGGCGGAGCCTCGAAACTGCTTGTGTCCATGCTCGCAGCGTAGAGTCATTATCATGGAATCGCGCTGGGCGGCTGCCTGTCAGTCCGGCACTAGAACACAACAGGCTGGTTCCCGGGTGCGCTTTGCACACCGTGCTGCTCGGGGATGAGATTCAACGGTGAGCTAAGCATGTAGTGCTGGGGATGGAGTGCCTTCGGACGGCGGTTCAATTCCGCCCACCTCCACCATCTGTACCGCCCTTCGGGGCACGAGAAGCCGGACAATCCCGTCGATTGGGGTCCGGCTTTTTTGTTGCCTGTTCGACCCCGTTGTTTCGCTTCAGACGGTGAACTGGTGAACCTGCCGACGGCGATCTTGAGTGCGCCCACGGGCGCGGTCACGGTCACGGCGTAACCATGCCACCGGCATTCAGATAGGCGGCCTGCCGGCCGTCCAGATTGTCTTCGTGCGGTCATAGCCAGCGCCAGGCAGGCTCGCCCAGATGTTCCTGATCGCCTTGAAGGACTACAGCGCCAAGAATCCATGGTTATGAGGAACAAACCGCCCCATGTCTTCCAGATAGACCTCGACACTTTCGCCGTGCTCGCGGAATCGTTCTTCAGCTATCGCCAACGCAACCTCAAGGGCTTCGTCGCGAGTCTTCCACACATCCGAAGGGGTGACGATGCCGGCCCGATTGGAATACCGGTAGGACCAGAAGTCACCCATTCGCTTGTAGACTTCAATCCGCGTCTTCTCCATGCTCGTTTCCGGAGTTAGGCAGCGACCCTGCCACCCATGAAGTTTACTCCGCGCCACAGCTCCCTACGCTACTGGCATACGGTGAGCACCCTGGCGTGCTGCACTGCCAATATGCAGACCTTCACCGGCTAGCCGGCCGACACAGTGGGTTAGGTTCGGACGGTCAGGACGCGCATCGGGCACTGCTGAGGCATGGGCGGGCAAACTCTTGCAATGGAATCCCACAGTGCCAGCGGCGCGGAACTGATCGACCGAGCAGCGGCCGTGCTTACAAAGCGCCAGTTCAAGCGCTGCTTGAAGGACGAGAAGAGGTTCTATCCCTGATGTGTCCGAAAGTCAGTGGTAGGCTGTCATCCTTGCAACCCCCTTTCGTTCTAGCCGATGAACTTCCCTAAATCTCAGAAGACTGGTCGACAAGCAGAGCTTGCAGTAGAACAAGCCTTTTTAGAGTGGGATTGGAATGTTGGACACGATCAGATAGACATTGGTTACGACCTGTGCATTACCCCCGATCACACTATCTACCACGGCATTCACTTTCTAGCACAAGTGAAAGCGACCTCTGTCGAGTCCAGAGGAAGCCGAATCACTGCTCAAGTTTCCAAGAACCGATTGCGGCAGTATGCGAACAATGTGCTCCCGGTCTTCATTTTGAGGGTGCCCCCCGACCGTTCCATTTATTGGATTCACGCTCAAGAGTGGGCGAAGGGCAATCAAGAAAAGCTGATCGGCGATGGCAAAGGCGTGGTCACGTTCGACCATTCAAAGGTCCTCAGTGACCGTGAAGGCTTTGAACGCTATCTGTGGGACATCGTAGAGCCTATTCTTCAAACCCGAGATCCGCTATCCATCGGAAATCAGCCATCTATTGATCTAGCAAAGCGCAGCGCCCGAAGAGCGCCCCCGGGTTCGGGCGAAAGCAAGACTCAGAAAGTGCAGGAGCTCTCGAAGGGGCTTTCTCGGTTGGATCTATCCTTCACACCAGTCGGAACGGCCGAGAACATAGCCCTGGTCCGAGACGCATATCTGTATGGCCTCCCACGCACATTTGATGTAAAAGACTTCAAGCTTGCGCCTCTCCCCGGCTTCCAGGATCAAATGAAGCCGCTACTTGCTCATGGCAAGCTCACCATGAAGACGAAAGCAGCCACCCAAGGCCATGTCCTGGTATGTCCAGGCCAGGAATATTCCGTCTTGGCGCAGGAAGTGAGCTTAGCTGCTGAGCTATTCAACGGCACCGCAGGAGCAGGCATTACGAATGAGTCTCTCCCATCACCATTGACGATAATCATTCGGTGCACGGTTGTAGAGACATCATTGAAGGCAGAAATCAACCTTAGCATCAGGGGCTCCGCAATATACGGCGTCGCGCTAAAGGAGATTCATACGCTCGCCCCTCTAGCAACGTGGGCTGACCAGATTGCTGCCGAAGACGCAATGATGCTGACTTTGGACTTCAATGGGATCCGCCAGCCACTGCACCCTTCTGTGTCACCCATCGGTCAGATGCTTCCTGTGTTCCAGCGCATCAGAAGCCTGAGCAGACTCCATATGATTTGTCGCGCCCTCAACTCCCCCGTCATACTCGAAAATTCAGACTTGTTCTCCGAAGAGGACTTCCAGGATATCGACTTTGGCTTCGATCTTCTGAGGGGCGTACAGAGATCCGTTACCCTTAATACTATGGAAGTCGACTCAGTGGGCCCGGAGGCGCGCAAGTTCATAACTGTTCCTGGCGAATTTCTCATTCAGACACATTGGCAACTGGATGTGGCTGGGAAGGCGCTCGGTCACTTCCCAGTCGAGATCCATATGACTGGCTATGCCTTTGAAAGCACCGCAGACCCCAGGAAGCTCAAGATTGTCAAAGGTAGCAATGGGCAAGTTTGGGTTAGCTACAAGAAACATGATGCAGCCGGGCACCATATCATTCGGCGGAAGACGTAGTCAGCAGCAAGCTTTCGCACCACATATGCCCTGCGCGATAAGGAAATCAACATGGCTCAACCGCAAGAATCGACCGTCGCAGTAATGATTGACTGCGACAACGTTGCTCCCGAAATCGTGGACTTCGCGCTCCTCATGGCTGCACAGGCCGGGCGCGTAACGCTTCGACGGGGCTATGGCAATCGCACTACCTTGGGCAACTCCTGGCAAGAGGCCCTGGTTCGCCAGGCCTTCACTCCATGCCTTCAGTTCCAATACGCAGCGAAGAAGAACACCTCCGATATCGCCCTAGCTTTGGATGCCCTGGAAGCGCTCTTCGATCAGCGTGCCGACATCTTCTGCCTGGTGACCAGCGACTCGGACTTTGCCTACCTCTGCCGAAAGCTCCGTGAGCGCGGCGCCACGGTTCTGATCGTAGGCGAAGCAAAGACCCCCGATGCTTTGCGCAATGCCTGTGATCAGTTCTTCGAGTGGTCCGCCCAAGAAGCCTCATCGCCAGAGCCGCCAGATCTTCAGGACCCGCCGCACCCTGCTGACCACACTAATGAAGCCAAGACCACAGGAAGCGCCCCGCTCCCGAAGCGTCGCCCTCGGTTCGTCATCGAGGCTGTTTCACTGCTTGCCGGTAGCACCCCGGAGGGCAAGGTTAGCCTCAACTCCTTAGGCTCCTATCTGAAGCGAGCAGATTCCGGCTTCTCGCCTGGCATCTATGGGCATTCCGGTCTCCTCAACATGGTGAAGACCTACGATCTCCTGTCACTCAAGCAGGAAGACAATGGGCAGTGGTCTGTAAGCCTGGCACCTAAGCCAGAGACGACCTGACGCGGGCCACCATTACCGCTTGGCACATTGCCAGAAAAAAGCCCCGCGTCTGCGGGGCCCTAGACTTCAGTAACCGTAACCAGATCGACGCTGCTGCGTCCTCGGCCGGTTGTACGGACTAACGTATGGATAATCAATTAACACTAGCAAAGAAAGATCACAATGAAGAGCCCACAGCGTTCTTTAGGGCATCCTGAGAGTAGCAGGACCTAGCCATCAAATGATTGGATCACGGATCGTAGGCCACTCATGTCGCCCGGAAACAAAGGGGGAAGTCCATCTGGCACTCTCCTCCAAGCCAAATCCACAAACTCTCTATCCTGCTCGAAAGTGTGCATGACCCTGAACTCTGTCACTCCAATGGCGTGAGCTCTTCTCCTGTTGTGCAGACTCATTGCCCGGAAAAAGCCAATGATCTCCATAGCTCCCCCTAAGCCTTCAGCCTGCCTGTACTGCTATTCTTGCGTTCCTTCCACGTCTCAACAACGAACAAGCACAGTGAGTGCGCGGAGTGGGCAACTAGTCGCGCATGGCGCGGAGCGACCTTGTACGTGCGCTTGTGTTGTCCGTGGGCACTACCCGCATGAGTCCGGAAGGCACCGATGCCATCAATGATCGAGCTAAGCCCCGCGAGAACTCGCTTGAGGTCATCATCCTCCAGCTGCTCAGGCGACAGTTTGAGGTGCTTGGCGACCACTACCCAAAGCGGCTTGACGGTCTGATTTGAAGGTAGCTCCAGGCATTCCGTAGCGATGTAGTGCTTGCACAACGCCTCAACAATCGCACATGCCGCCGTAACCGCTGCGGCTGGGTCGGATTCAATGAACCTGATGGCGCGCTCGAACTCTTCTTCAACTTCAGAGACAGAGAACTCCTTTAGCGCTTCGCCGAACGCCTTGCTCGGAGCAGTGACCGAGTGCGCCCCCAGAATGCGGCCACCGAAACCGTAAGACAGCTGGTAGCGTGCAAGGGCCTCAGTGATCCGCTTACGAGCGTTGAGCTTCTTCTCTGGCTCCCAAGACGGGACCTCGCCATCCATGATGTCTTCGATGAGGTTGCCCAGAATGGAGAAGGACCTAGATACGTCCTCCCTACCCTCTCTGATCAGCCAATTCGTCACCTTATCGACGCAGTTGCCCTCCGGAACGTCCCCGGACGCACCCGCCTCATACAGCATCGTCTCCAAGCGCCGATGACTGTAGTAGTAAGAACCCACAACGTCACCAACTGTTATTGCGAGCGGCTTGGGAAATTCTTTCAACATAGCAATCCCCGTCAGTAGGCGGCTGGCGTCAAAGACAACGCCACCTGTCCGTAGAGCATGAATGCACTGCCCAATGCGTAGATGATCCATCCGAACAAGGGCCGCACGAAGCCGATAAGAATCAGCCCCAAGAGCATCGGGACCGCTGTGATTCCCAGGTAGTAGGCCCAAGTAAAGGGGATCGTGCCTAGAGATGCTGGTGACTGCTCAAACCGAACCAGCAGACCGAACGACACCCATGCAAGCCACGGCCCGACGACAAGAAGAGCCAGTCCGTGCAGCACTCTAGTGCGCATTCTGATCTCTGTGAGCGGCACAAATCAGAACTCCTCTTCCGCCGCCGGCTCCTCTTCCTGAGCTGGGGGCGCCGTCGCATCGGCAATCGTGCGGTCCATCTCGTTCGCGAAGTCCAGAACCTGAGCCGAGAGTTGCAAGATCGCCTCAACTGTTACAGCGTGCTCAACGCCCTCGACCGTCTGGCCGCTTCGATGAACTATGTCATGACGGATCTTGATTGCCTCAGTGAACCCTTCCACGCTAGGAATACGAATTTTGAAGGCGAACTGGTATAGCGAGGCGACCTTGTCCCAGCGATGCCACACAGTCGTCTGCATGTGGGAGCGAATTTTCGTTCTTGCAAACCCAATTGGATCACTGATATCCAAAATGGTATGGAGCTTCACGTCTTCATTTCGAAAGTGCGGATGATCAGTTTTCAAACGCCGTACCACGCCTTCATCGTGATCGACCCAGTAGACAAGGGTCTCCCACAGAAATGTCTCCAGAGAACTGATGACCGAGGCGAACACCAAATTTCTCGCAGTCACCTCTGCGAACGCATCACCACCTAAGCCCAAGACCGCATTGATATCACTTAAGCGATCCTCCAAACGGAGAGTCGGATCGTTCCGTTCATCAACGAAAACATCCTCATCTGGCCTGTAGTAGGTGAGCTGGGTAGGTGCCCAGTACAACCCCTGGTCCGATACAAGATCATCGGCGACTGCCTCAATGAGACCTTCTTCCACTAGCCCTTGAAAGCGGTCGTATAACTCATCGCGAGCATCGTAAGGGCCTCCATTCACATAGAAGTAGTCCCCCATGTCGCTGCTATACGGGGTCTCCATGGCGGGATCGCAGTAGCGTTGCAAGAACCATCGACGCATCGCGTTGGCAATTTGATCGTTCGTCGCCTGCATCGATCCAAGCCAATCGTTGTTGACCTCGTTCGTCAGCAGATCAGAGAAGGCCTCATCAGGAGCAGTTCGGGCGAGTTTGGCCGCCCTAGCTTGCTCCAGCGCCTCTCGAACCCGGGGGGGAATCTGAGTGCTCACATAGCGTCCTTGCAGATGTCTTGGCGTGGTTCTCAGTATCGCCGATGCCTAAGGCTTGCGCTGCGCCACCCAACCAAATTAGGCTCATGTATCGTTCGAGGTATCGTCGCGCCAAAGCTCGCCACCCCAAGATCATTAGTGGAATCAGTGAGTTATAGGTCTTTTGAGACCTCTCCGCCCACCTCCACCATCTTTACCGCCCTTCGGGGCACGAAAAGCCGGACACTCCCGTCGATTGGGGTCCGGCTTTTTTGTTGCCTGTTCTACGGCCGCATTTCGCCCGATACCCCCGATAATGTCGCTTTGGACCGGCGGATCCCCCGCCCAGCACAGGGAACAGAACGATGGCGTTGGTGAGTTGCATGGAGTGTGGCCGCGAAGTCAGTGACAAGGCCGCCAGTTGCGTCGGCTGCGGCGCCCCGGTCGGCGCCACCCGCCCCACCCCGCCGCCGCTGCATGCGGCACCGGTGTATGCCGCCCCTTACGCACAACCGCAACCGGTCGCGCGTGCCCGCGTCGCCTACGTCCTGCTGGGCCTGTTCCTCGGCGGGCTGGGCATCCACAACTTCTACGCCGGCTACCACGGCCGTGCCGTGGCCCAGCTGGTGATCACGCTGCTGCTCGGCTGGCTGTTCATCGGCCTGCTCATCACCGGCCTGTGGGCGCTGATCGAGATCATCACCGTCGATACCGACGCCGCTGGCGTGCGCATGGTCTGAGTTCCGCGCTTTGGCCCGTGCAATAGCCTGCGGGCTGGCCCACACTCGATCCGTGCCCGACCCCGGCCCCCGAACGCCAGAAGGACCTGCCATGAAGCTCCAGATCACCGCCCTGCTCCTCACCCTGGCCACCAGCGCCGCCATCGCCGCGGCGCCGTCGGACAAGGGGACCGCCGCCCTGGAAACCCTGCTGGCCTGCAAGGCCGGCTCGGACTTCACCCAGGCACAGGCTGAGAAAGCACTGCAGGCTGCCGGCCTGACCCACTTGCGGGGCGGCGTGTTCGAGGCCCAGGGCGGCAAGGTCGCCCTGTTCGGCGGCAGCGTGGACAGCGCCAGCGTCGACATCGCCCCGGGCGGCAGCAAGAGCCTGCATGTCTATCTGAAGGACGTGGCTGCCACGCAGGTGGGGCGCCACCTGTCGGTCACCGCGGTCAATGAGGACGCGGAGACCGAAGCGCCCTCGTACATCCGCAAGGTGGACGCAAAGCACACCCTGCATGTCGGCGCCGCCGATGATTACGAGGGTTACTCGGCGTCGGTGACCTGCCAGATCGCCGGCTGAGCGCAGGCGCCCTGCCCTACAGCCAGCGCCGCACGTCGCGCCGGAAGGCGGCATAGTCGGCGCCGAACCGGGCAGAGAGCACCCGCTCCTCCGGCAGGATCTGGAAGCGGGTGATCCAGCCGACGAACAGCGGCACCACCAGCAGGACTGCGGCACTGCCCAGCCACAGCATTCCGCCCAGCAGCACCAGCGCCTGCCCCAGGTACATCGGGTTGCGCGTGTGGCGGTAGATGCCGCCGGTCACCAGCGACGTGGCGGCGGCCGGGCGCAGCGGATTGACCGTGGTCCGCGCGCGCCGGAAAGCCAGCTTCGGTAGCAGGTTCAGGGCCAGGCCCAGCAGCACCACCAGCAGCGCCATCCAGCCCGGCACCGGCAGAGCGGGCCACGGCCAGGCGCCGGCCAGCGCATAGCCCAGCACCCCGCACAGCAGCATCACCAGCGGCGGCGGAATCCGCGTTTCCAGCAGGTGCATCGTCATTCCCTGAAATGCCCTGCCAGCGATGGTGCCACAGTCCGTCCAGCGCGCGTTTAGCCACGTGCTTCCGCGTTGACACCCCGGCCGCTAGAGTGGCGCCACCGCGCTGGAGGATCGCATGGCAACCACGGGCTTCGGCGTCATCCGCCACACGACCCTCATC
>JAAIGF010240641.1_pt1 | contig 16684 bp, 14 predicted proteins | sample 6487441 | NCBI WGS metagenome assembly JAAIGF01 (sample SAMN13974129, study PRJNA590717) | phyllosphere metagenome | biome: pepper field; feature: multiple bacterial spot infested pepper fields; material: pepper leaves; isolation source: leaves from pepper fields | host: Capsicum annuum ... | reverse complement strand
GAAGGCTTGTTGAAGGCAATGGCGGCGTAAAAGCCCCGGCTTTTGCTGCTCTAGGTGGAGCTAAAGCGCTTCATAAGCGCCCTGGGGCGTTACCGGTGCTGATCGTGGCAAATGCCTGGGCAATCGACTCGCCCAACTGCGCTGGACTGAGGTATCCACGATACAAAAGTGTTTTTACACACTCTGGGCCAAAAGCGGACTTTAGAAGGCAGCCCCGCCGGGGCTGCCTCGTTTGGCTTCAAATCACCCGTTTAATGCTGATGTAGTCACCTTGAGTACGCAGAGTGACAGTCACTGGCTTGTTGGTACGGTTACGCCAGAACCAGCCGTGCTTACCATCGAACGCGGCCTCCAAAACGCCTTTATCCTCTGGTGTAGCTCGACCCTTGCCATAGCCGTGATAAAAGTCGCGAGGCGCGTTATAGGGGTCGCCGTGAGCATCGAAATTGACCTGCCCACCATTGGCACTCCAGTGGTAATTCACCTTCGCACCAGCCGCCATTTCCAGTTTCACCTCGGCTCCCTGGTTGGGCTCCAGGGTAATGCTCATCTCATGCTGCTGTCCGGCAGTCGCCGGCACTGGATCTCGAGACGCAGGCATCTCGGCCACGGGTTCGGCTGGGGTTACCGATGGACTAGCCTCTTGAGCTGGGGCCGGCTGCATGACAACTGGTGGCAGCGACTCTGCGGCTGCCTCCTCGGCAAGTTGCACCTTGACCTCACCCATCTGGGTCAGACCAAGCGCACGACCCATTCCAGTGGGATCAATCGCGTACTCAGATGGCATGACCACAGTGAACAGCAGCACCATGGCAGCGATCAGCGCGATGACGGTGGAGCGAAGGAGTTGCTTGCTGCTCGGTAACTCGTTGAACGTTGGGCGTTTGGTATTGAACATGGTGAGAATTCCTTACTGAGAGACTATCAGGCCGGTGAGCTGGTAACCCATCAAGAGGAACCCAGCGCTCATCATTGCGACGTTTGCGGTGTAGGCATGGCGCCAGAAGCTGGCTGTACGTCGCCAGAAGCCCATCAGAATGAGGACGGTGCCCAGGGCCAGGAGCTGGCCTATTTCGACACCTACGTTGAAGGCGATCAGGTTGGCTATCAGGCCGTCGGGCGAGATCTCGTATTCCTGGATCTTGGTTGCCAGGCCAAAGCCATGCAGCAGGCCGAAGATGAGCGTGGCCGCACGGGTATCAGGCTGGTAGCCGAACCAGCGCTGGAAAGCACCGAGGTTGTCGAGCGCCTTGTAAACCACCGAGAAGCCAATAATCGCGTCGATGACGTAGGAGCTGATGCTGATGTCGGCCAGCACGCCAAGCAGCAGCGTGACGGAATGGCCTGCTGCGAACAGCGTGACGTACAGCCCTACATCTTTCAGCCGGTAGAGAAAGAAGATCACCCCGAACAGAAAAAGCAGGTGGTCGTAACCGGTGATCATGTGCTTGGCGCCCATGTACACGAACGGTATCAACATGACCCCGGTGCTTTCCTGGATGAAGCCCTTGTCGCCTTCAGCGACGCCATGAGCCCAGGCACTGCCCATGCTCAGTAACAGCAGGGCAATGGCGAGCGAAAAAACTGCAGGCGGCCAGCGCAGAAATGCGCCGATACCGCGCACGGGTAGCGATTGCATAAGTCGATCCTAGATTTGTGGTCTTGAGCCGCAGCGCGGCTGTAGTCAGAGCACGAATCTGGAACGGGGTGGGCGCTCGATCAGGTAGATGGGTTTCTCAGGCACCTGATGCCCGGAGGACGATACTGTCCGATCACCGTTAAATGGCACATGCAGATCGATCAGCGCTACCAAGAAAGGCGTTTCGTGGACGTGATCCGCCGTCATCGGCGGGTGCTGGTGATCGACACACAGCATGCAGGCTGCGATCGGGGACACGTCATGTGAGTGGCCATGGCCAACCTCGCTATCCACGCCAGCTGGGTAGTCCGTCGCCGTCCCAGCAAGCAAGGAAAAAGTATGCCCAACCCAGGCCAGTAGCATGGCCAGAGCAAGCACATAAATCACCTTGGTGGTAACGGTTCGGTTGAGGGTCATGCTCGATCTAAGGCGTCGGTAGTGGTTTGACCTATCCCCCCCAGGGGGATAGGATGCTGCTGCGCTATCCTGCATGAGAGCCCATCGATGAGCAAGCACGAACACGACCATTCACACCAAAGCCATGGCGATATCGTCAAACGATTGAAGCGCGCGGAAGGCCATCTGCGCAGCATCGTCACGATGATCGAGGACGGCCGCGCCTGCGTGGATATCGCTCAGCAACTGCATGCGGTGGAAAAGGCTGTTTGCCAGGCAAAGCGCACCCTGATTCAGGATCACATCGATCACTGCCTGGAGCACACCGTGGGTGCGCTAACCAGTGGCGAGCGTGCGCCTCTGGACGAATTCAAACAGATCACCAAGTACTTATAGGGCCTGCCATGTCGAGCTTCGCTGAACTGCTCCAACAAGGCGCGTCGCACGCCTGGCTGTATTTCCCCAGTGCAATCCTGCTTGGTGCGCTGCACGGCCTTGAGCCTGGCCACTCCAAAACCATGATGGCGGCTTTCATCGTCGCCATTCGAGGTAGCGTGAAGCAGGCTGTACTACTGGGACTGGCTGCCACCATTTCGCATACGGCAGTCGTTTGGCTAGTGGCGCTGGGTGGTATGTACCTGGGCCAGAACTTGGATGCTGAAACCACCGAGCCCTATTTCCAGCTAGCTTCGGCCGTCATCATCGTGACGATCGCGCTGTGGATGCTTTGGCGCACCTGGCGCGGTGAGCAGATGTGGCGATTCGAGGGCGGTGATGATCACCACCATCACGACCACAACGAGACACGCCGCGTCGATACAGGTCATGGGCATGTCGAACTGTCGATTTTCGAGGACGGCGTTCCCCCCCACTGGCGGTTGAAGGTACTGAGTGGTCACGCGTGGCCAGCCGGCGAAGTCAGTGTACTCACCGAACGGGCTGACGGTGAATCACGCCAGTTCCGATTTGTCGACCGAGGAGGCTATCTGGAGTCACTGGACGCGATCCCTGAGCCTCACGAATTCACTGCCAGGCTGAGCCTGGGGCATGCGGGGCATTCGCATGACTACGATCTAGAGTTTCATGAGCATGACCACTCCCATGGCCACAACGAGACCGATGGGTTAGAGCTGTCATCGGAGGGCTATCAAGACGCTCACGAGCGAGCGCACGCCAATGACATACGCAAGCGCTTCAGCAACCGGAACGTCACAACTGGCCAGGTAATCCTGTTTGGCCTCACTGGCGGACTTATCCCCTGCCCAGCGGCAATCACTGTGTTGCTCTTGTGCCTGCAGGTAAAAGAGTTCGCCTTGGGGGCTGTGCTGGTGGTGTGTTTTAGCATTGGATTGGCGCTGACCCTAGTGACGGTTGGGATCGCGGCCGCCGTGGGTGCGAAGCAAGCATCCAACCGCTGGCCCTGGTTGGGGACAATCGCTCGCCGAGCGCCCTATCTATCCAGCGCATTGATCATTGCAGTGGGCATCTACGTTGGTTGGCATGGCTGGATCGGGCTGACCAGCTAAAGCCGCGAAGGAGAAGCCATCAATGCATAACCCTATTTGGGTTCGCTGAGCTTGGAGCAATCAGTGAAGCGTGATGCCAGTCTGGACCTGATCAAATGGCTAGCGATGCTGACAATGGTTGTCGACCATCTGCGGTATCTCTGGCCACAGGCAGAGGACTGCCTTTTCATGATTGGTCGGCTGGCTTTTCCACTGTTCTGCCTGGGCCTCGCCGCGAATGTCAGCCGATCACTACGGGGCGGGTTGTTTACTCAAGGCAACGCCCGTTATCTAGCCTGGCTGATGGCATTCTCGGTGCTCTCCGAGCTGCCTTACCGCATGCTATCCCCAGCAAGCAGTACGCTAAACATCATGCCCACACTGTTGATCGGCCTGTTTATCGCTTGGGGTATGCATCACCGGGGGCGATACGGCGCGCTTCTGGGCATCCTCAGTCTAGCGGCGGCAGCAGCCTTACATGATCGGCTGATGTATGGGGTGTTTGGAACCTTAGTACCCGCTGCACTGGTCATCGCCATTCAGCGCCCAGGTCCCTCATGGCTCATACCAGCGCTTCTTTGTGTATTGGCGAACAGCCGTGACGTGTGGGTAGGCGGTTGGGATAGCCTCGTGATCGATGTTGACCTTATCGCTGCATTCACCGCACCGCTGCTTGGCTTGGCGCTGCTGCGTTGGCCATTGCAATGGCACGTCTGGCCGGTGACGCGGTGGGGCTATTTCTTCTATCCGGTCCATTTGGTCGCATTGTCACTGCTTCGGCCATTGGTCTAACGCAACGATTATTCCTAACGAGCTATTGCTCAATGAAGGCATTTGGCCATACTTCAGCGGCGTGGCCTGATGTCACGACTTAGAAGAACGAGGAATAGGAGTTCCGGATGAAAAAGCTATCTGCTGTACTCATCGCTGCAATGATTGCCATGACTTCCTTCACTGCGCTTGCCCATAGCGGTGGCACTGATTCGAAAGGCTGCCACCGTAATCACAAGACTGGCGACTACCATTGCCATTGAGTGAAAAATGCCTGGTCGTCGACCAGAGGCGGCCAGGCTCGTAGTTCACTCAGTTCATCAGCCAATGGGCTGCCAGCCCAGCCAGGGCACATCCGATCAGGACTTGAATAACGCTGCGCTTGTAGCGGAACAGAGCCACAGCGGCGCCCAGCGCAATCAACGCAGAAGGCCAGTCGAATTGCCCGCCGAAGCCCTGAGGCCAGAGGACGTGGTAGCCGAAGAACAAGGCAAGGTTGAGGATCACCCCCACGACAGCGGCCGTGATACCGGTCAGAGATGCAGGAATTTCAGCTCACCTACACTTCGCCCTGGCAAGGTACGTAACTGGACGACGTTCGAGTAAAGCGCATCGGACACTCAGCGCAGCAGATTTCAATGGAGGCTTCATGGCACGTATCCGCCGACTGTTTATAAGAAACTTTCGCTCTATACAAGCACTCGATTGGATTCCCTCTGCCGGCATCAACTGCCTGGTGGGTCCTGGTGATAGCGGTAAATCGAGCATTCTCGATGCCATCGACCTCTGCCTAGGAGCGCGTAGGAGCAGTGGGTTCGGCGACATGGACTTCTACGCCATGAACGTTGATGCCCCCATTACCATCAGCGTAACCCTCGGTAATCTCCCAGCGTCCTTGATGGATATAGAGTTCTACGGAGACTTTTTACGGGGCTACAACCCGGTAACAGGCACATTTGAGGATGAGCCTGCTGCAGGCCTCGAAACCGTCATCACGCTGTGCCTGCAGGTTGGTGCCGACCTGGAGCCATCATGGACTCTTTACTCCGATCGCGCTGCGCAGCAGCAACTTGAGCGCTCTCTGCCGTGGAAAGAACGGAACTCATTGGCGCCGGCGCGCATTGGCGGCTTCACGAACTCAAATTTGTCTTGGAGCCGCGGCTCAGTGCTAAACCGTCTCACGGATGACCGCGTGGAGTTAAGCGCCGAACTCGCTCGTGCTGCACGACAGGCCAGAGAGAGCTTTGGTGATCAAGCGAACGTCCACCTATCTAATACCATTGAGGTGGTGCAGCGAACGGCAGCGCAGCTTGGTATTCCGGTTGGGACAATGCCCAAGGCACTCCTCGATGCGCATTCAGTATCCATCGGGGAAGGTGCAATAGCGTTGCACAATGAGGCCGGTGTGCCTCTGCGCTCGTTGGGAACTGGATCATCTCGGCTGCTCGTGGCAGGGCTGCAAAGGGCCGCCGCCAATATCGCTCCCATCGCCTTGGTCGACGAAGTCGAACATGGTTTAGAGCCGCACCGACTTATGCGTTTCTTGGGTTCGCTAGGCGCGCAGGACCCGACGGTACCGCTGCAGGTATTCATGACGACACATTCACCGGTAGCTTTGCGTGAGCTTTCGGGAAATCAGCTGTTCGTCGTTCGCGCTGGGTTTGGGAACCATTCCATCCTGGCGGCTGGGAATACCGAAGAAGTACAAAGTACGCTTCGGGCCGACCCAGAAGTATTTCTCGCAAAATCCATTATCGTCTGCGAAGGAGCTAGCGAAATCGGCTTCGCTCGTGGTCTCGACCAGATGTGGAACTCCGCAGGAGCCGTATCATTTCTGGCCAATGGGGGTAGCTATGCAAATGCTGGCGGGGGAAGCCCCGATAACAGTTTTAAGCGTGGTACTGCGTTGAGGAAGCTCGGGTACCGTGTCCTGGTCTTCATCGACGCCGATAAACAGGCCAGCGCAGGTCTCTCCGAAGCTTTCCAAGCTGCAGGCGGCCAAATTCTAACCTGGCGACCGGGCCTGGCTCTGGAGGATGAGATATTCCGCTCTCTCAGTGAACCGGCAATCGATGCACTTCTGGCAAAGGCCGAAGAAATCGTGGGTGCTGATCTGATGAACGCTCACATCCAGAGCAAATCGAACGGCCAAATGACGCTCGGGAGAATCCAGACGGATCGGCTTTTACAGGGATATCCACCCGCCACTCGCGAGCTGCTGGGCATCGCTTCCCGTATTCGAAATAACGGGTGGTTCAAGTCGCAGAGCACCTACCAAGATATCACACTAAACATCATCGGCCCGGATATCGGGAATACGGAGGACGGGTTTAGAACCGTCATCCACGAGCTATGGGCGTTCACTAGTGCCTCCTGAGATTGATCTCTTAGCCATAGAACGTGGTTCGATAACTGCTCCAGCTGGCTGCGGTAAGACGCAGCTAATAGCGGATTCTTTAGCCGCTCACACGCAGGAAGAGCCCGTTCTTATCCTCACTCATACCAACGCTGGCGTTTCGGCGCTACGCGCACGCCTCAAACGCGCGAATGTTCACCCCTCGGCTTATCGAGTCTCCACAATTGACGGCTTCGCAATGCGCCTGATCAGCAAGTTCCCGGCGAGAAGCGGGCATAACCCTGTGCATTTGGACCTCAACAACCCCAGTGCTGATTATCCTGCTATTCGGGAAGCTGCCAGCCAGTTGCTGAGATCCGGTCATCTGGCGCAGCCCATCCGTGGCACATACTCTCGATTGCTTGTCGACGAATATCAGGATTGTGGCGTTACTCAACACTCAATCGTGATGGGCTTAGCGCAGCTACTGCCCACGTGTGTGCTGGGTGACCCCATGCAAGCGATCTTCAACTTCCGGGGTAACCAGCTCATAAGCTGGGCCGAAGTACAGGGCCAGTTTCCCGCAGCCGGAGAACTAAGCACACCTTGGCGATGGCGGCGTGCTGGAACGGAGAATCTAGGACAATGGTTACTTGGGGCAAGGCAACAACTTCTGGCTGGGCAGCCGGTAGATTTGCGCCAAGCTCCCCGAGAGCTCCAATGGATCGAGCTACTCGCGGCTACCCAAGATCAGCAGCGTAGAGAAGCAGCTAGGACAAATGGCACTACTGTCTCAGATACGGTCCTCGTCATAGGGGACGCTATCAACGTACGAGGCCGCCACCTACTCGCGAGTCAGACACCGGGTGCTATGTCAGTCGAAGCCGTCGACCTTCGAGATCTAGTCAGCTTCGCAAGGCAATTCGACCTCAATTCAGCGGATCCTTTATCGCAGCTAGTTGGATTCGCTTCAGTCGTAATGACCGGAGTCGGTGCAACTACCCTGCAAGCGCGAGTGACTACCCTGCGTGCAGGCCGCGCCAGGACAGGCCCAACCCCGGCCGAAGCTGAGTGTGTAGCTTTCGTCGAAAGGCCTACGATCGCTTCGGCGCTGAATGTACTAACTGCGCTCGCCAACCAGTCCGGTACTCGGGTATACCGGCCGGAAGTGCTGCTCTGCTGCCGGGCAGCAATGCAGTCGACGTTGGCCGGCACAACTGACTTTCTGACCGCTGCCATCCAAGCTAGAGAGCGCAATCGGCATTTAGGTCGCCCTTTAGCAAGGCGGGCGGTAGGAAGTACGCTGCTTCTCAAGGGGCTTGAAGCAGACGTCGCTGTACTCCTTCAACCAGAGCTGATGACGGCCCAGAACCTTTATGTCGCTCTTACGCGAGGCGCCAAGAGAATCGTTGTTTGCTCTGCGTCCCCCATCCTCACACCAATCTGAGCTGATATTCGTTCGACAAGTAAGTGGTGCCGCATTCTTTGACACTAGAACGACTGATCAAGGAACAAACTCGTTTACAGATTTGTTCCGATAATACGCAGTGCCTCCCAGGACCAAGTTAAAGCCAGGAGGCCCCTGCCAATCTCTCGACACACCGACGGACTTAAGCAGCGTTTCTGAGTCGAAACCGTTTCTTGCAAACTCTTCCAAGTCCCACTCGAAATAGCCAACAAGAGCTTGAAACACAGGGTTCGGCACACTGGAAACCATGTTCAGGCTTCCAGTGTTCATTGGGAGATTCAGCCTTTTCATATCGGCAAGAGCGCGGATTAGTCGTCTCAATCGGAAATGCCAGACAGACTCCCTGAGCATTTCAGCCTGCTGAGAAGCTAGGGGAAATCTTTGTTTGCGTAACTTTGGGCAAGGCGGTAGCCGTACGGGCAGCAGTTTCTGCAGGTTGCTGAGATTCACCCGCTTCTGTCCTTTGGATATTCGATAAAGATCCTCAGCACCTGCCAGAAGAATTGCAGCAAACGCGCTGTCGCGGCGATCACTATGCTCCTCGACCACTTCAGTAATACACTTTGGCGCACTAAGCTTCGCCATCAACCATGCATTGTCATGCTCCGTGAGCCAGCGGGTGGCTTGATAGGCGTTCTCCCAGAGATACTCAAGATCGACGTTTGTTCGTACAGCTAAAATTGTTTCTATCTTGTGACGATGCTGCACTTCCCTACTGAACTGAGTTTTCTCCGACTTAGGACGTGGTTTTGCACCTACGGCACTTTGAAGTATTAGCTCTTTCTTCAACGCCTCTTCAAACCGATCAGCGCAACCAAACAAATGCTGCGCAATGATCATGTGCCGGGCTAGTGGCATATCCATCTGGCTATTGTAAGTTCTAAACCGTATCCATTGGCCATGTTTACCTGCGTCATAAGCTTTGTCCATGCGCGACAGAGATTCATCGCCATATTTCGAACGAATACTGTCAAATAGTTTCGCGGTGCCCACTAACTTTCCGTGTATGAACCCTCGCTTTTTGCATTGCCGTACATAGATTGTGTTTAACGTTTTACTATCCATCAAAGGAAAGTTTCGCTGCAGTATGTCGTAGGTGAACTTTGCAAACTTAATTTCAAGCACCGTGCCCTGCTTAACTGTTGCAGGATCGAGAGCGCTCCAACCACATACGCATGGTTCGGTCAGATTCGGAAGAAGTCGAAGCTTACGGAAGAACGGATGAGAGCATTTGGGGCACGCGTGCATCAGAGAATCACCATGACGCCAACAGACCGACACACCGGGCAAGTGGTGTGAGCGATGCCAGTACGCGTACCCCTTCTCAAGTAAGTCCTGCTGCACACAGGTGGAGCAGAGCTTAGCTCTGCCGTGAACAGCTCCCTCTCGACGGGGTATACGCGCAACACCCGATAGGCTGCTACCTGGGCGGATGTTCTGCCTCCCTTGGTCTACCCCTAGAAAGGGCCTGTATGCCGGAAACATCGTATTGGCAGAGATCAGCTCTTCGATATTGCTCTCTGGGTCACCAGGTAGTTTGGCAGCCAGCACATCAATTTGCTTCGGCAGAATCCCTATGCTGAACGGCGCCGAGCGAAACAGATCCTGGAAGGTTTCAGCCGCGGTTCTGTTACCTGAGAGGAAGTGGTAGCGCGTGATACGAGAATGCAGCATCTCGTCTGGCATCGACATAGGAAAAAACAGCAGATCAGACATCAATAACCAACTTGCGAGATAGGGCTGAAATTACACGCATCCTGCGGCGTGGCGTATTTTTAACACACCAGCCCGAATTTAGAAGAACGATGTTGAAAGTCTAGGAAAAATATCCATGCCGAGGGCAATAAAAACTTAGCACTTTTACACAACATTGCTTAAATCTTATATTTACGAAAACCAAGGCCACATCAACAATGGCGAGGGCTCGAAACCAGTAAATACCTCGCAAGGTCTCACACTTTATTACACAAATCGTGAAATCATCGCCGCGCAGCCAGTGCGCGCGACTACGGCCTGATGCAGGCGGTTCGATACAAGGCGGATCGGTTTACGCTTCTCCGCTCGTCTACCAGCTTCGCCCTGGCCCACTGCAGCCGCCGAACGTGAAACTCCTCAACAGATTCGCACACCTGCTCCAACGCTCTGGCACACAAGGGGAGCTTGGAGAGCTGTTTCTCAAGTCTTGAAAGAGCATGCAGCTCTCGCCCTATTCTCGTGCGAGAGATCAGGACCGGCTTTCCCATCCCCGCGCGAAGACGCTGTGCACAAGCTCTGATCTGATCGGCGAGCTTTTCATCGAGCAGCGCGAAGGCACCGGTGTTATTAGCACGGCTCGCATGGGTACCTGCGTGCCTGTCGATGCAGCTTAAGAGCCAGATTCGATCACGTCGGTACAGCCAAATGTAATCTCTGCACTGATGTGCTTGCATACGCTCATATTCAGCCTCGAATGCTTCTCGCCGTCGAAGGCGCTCACTCAGAAATCTCGCCTCCCTCCACGCCTGCGGTCCACCGTCGACGGAGCGGATGGCTCGATATACGTACACTCTTGAGACTCCAAACGCGGAAGCAATCTGCAGGGCCTCGTTTCCGGCAAGCGCTAGCTTAAGAACTGCCGCAGATAGGCCTTCCAGCCCCTCAGATAAGGCTGAAGGAAAACTCGCTTGTGAATGGCCGACATCAATTGGTGGCAGGCCCTTGAGGGGGGGCGCTGTCGGCTCGTCGCCGCGAGTCATACGGGCCAGGTCAATTCCTAAAGCAGTGGCCACCACAAGATATTTGAGCGGATGGTGCGTGTGCCTCGGCTTTCGTAGCAACTTGGTCACCCACGTCGCGGGTAGATCTGCAGGCGACTCTCGGAGGACAGAATATTCCCAAGCTGCCGGCAGAGCGCTGAATGCGCCGGCCATGTGCGCGGCCAAACGGCGTAGGTCTAGCCGCTGCGATTTGCCCCGGGTTAGAGCTAATTCGGCAGCTCTCTCCAGCAGGCAAGCGCGCAAGGCAATGGGTGAAATGGGGCTGAGTGGAAGCGTGAGCAACTGCATCGAATGAAGCGCAATCTGGTGCAACGCCGGAAAGGCCTCCGGACCAGTAATGACCTGATGTGAATGAGCCTGCACATCGGCATCGTCTGGCAGGTTGAGCTGCCATGAATTACGGCTGTACCAGCTCGGATCTACCATCCTGAGCGAAATGCTGTGGTGAGGGCACACCAACACGCCGGGAAGCTGGTGAACACGATGCCAGTACGCTGCGCCTTCCCGAACGATGTCCTTATCGAGGCAAGCCGGACAGAACCGTACTCTCGAAGCTGCTTCAATTCGACTCGCATTGACTCCCAGTTTCAGCATTAGCCCCGCGCCATTCCCGGCCATTGAAGTACGGGCATGCTGAACCTGGTCATCGGTGAGAAATGGCGCGTAAAAGGGCAGAACGGTATGGCGTGTGATGATTTCGGAGACTGAGAGATCTGCCCCAGAGGGAAGGGAATCGACTAAATCATTCAAGTGGCATGGAAACGCCACGTTTTGCGTGAACGAGATCGCAGCTCTGTTACCAACGAACGCAGCTTTTCGGCTGTGCCCGCCGTAAAGCCGGGCATAGCGAGAGAGAACGCTGTGTAACGTCTCGTCCGGGAGTGCAGTAGGGAAGAAATGGAACTTCAGCTCCATTACGCGCCCCTCGAATCATGATCGACGGTAAGTCGGCGAGAACTCAAAAATGTCCGTGGTAATCCAGCCAGCAGATTTCAGCTCAGCCAAGGTGTCAGGATGCTCACTAAAAGTCTTGGCTTGAGAAGCCTCAACGGCAGCAGCGGCAGGCGCCGCTCTTTTATCCACAACCGCGTCTTGCGTCGGAACATTCGACCGCAAAGCGGGGGTCACTCCCCGAAGCAAAGCAAGACGGTCTGTTCGCCCAAGACCGTTGAACGCCATCATTTCCATCAATTGCTCCTCAATGGGAAGCAAATCATCAAACTTGCGCATGCGACTGGGATCGCGGCTGCGCAGGGCCGACAGCGCTGGCCTAAGTATCTGCATCTTGGAGTTGCTGACTTTCACGATCGTCTCGGCAGTCAGACACTCGGAGCCACTCTGAATGGCATAACGTTGGCTCAGCACCAACAACTTAACCAGGAAGTCAGTCACCCCTTGGGTGTGCTCGTACAGAGCGTCAAAAATCTCAGGCGTCAATTCAGCCGTCTGCTTGCACCACTGATAGCTCCAAAGGTTCTGGACCAGAAAACGCCACTCGTCATCCTCCTTCTCGAAGCGATTGAATTCGATCATCCCGCCACCGCAACTGCGTCTGGCGAAACGCATGACGTCTGAGAACAAGCTGATCATCGAATTCGTCCCGATGAACACGACCGGAATACCGATGTTGTTCACCAAGTGAAGAAAGAAATTCAGCATCTTTTCCTTACCCCCGATCTTAGCCAGGTGAAGGTTCTGCAACTCATCAATGAGCAAGGCGCCGATAAAAAACGTGCTGGCTACCTGTTCCATCTGCTGAAGCGCATCGTTGATGTTTCGATGCCGGTGGCGCTTGTGATAGTCCTGATCGCCCAGAGCTTGGCCAACCGCGTGGAAGAACTGTTGACAAAATCCACTCAACGAGCCATCTCGTGGACAATCGAGCTTGAGCCAGGTGATCTGGGTATGGACGAATTGCTGGCCCTCATAACGTTCATGCCGGATCGTCTGTGGGTAAAGACTCAATATGGCATGCAGTGCAGTGGACTTCCCAATACCACTCAGGCCCACAAGGCTGAAGGTGTCAGCTGTAGATTTGAAAGCATCGTGATAGCGCTGAGTCCCTGACAACGAATGCAGGTGCCTGACCGTTGAGGCGCTAGTAGGATTACGGCCAACATATCCGCGGCGGATCAGCAGAGATAGCAGGGACTCTAGTTCAAGATGCAGCAGAAACGGCTGCACGACTGTCCTCAAGCGATCAATACAGTGAATCCGCATCGCCCCATGTAGCTCAAGCTCCTCAGGCGTCACTGGCTGGGGAAAATTTGATATCAGCTCGGCAGCCGCCGTTTCGTCAAGAATTGGTGGCAGCGCTTCGATCAGAGGGTTTCCCGCGTATTCAGTGATGGCTTGCTTCGTATAGCTCGCGAGAGCTTTAGCGCCTCTCATTTGGTCTGCCCCGGTCGAACTCTTTTGAGCATATCGATAACCTGCGCGGTGCGCGGTCCAGCGTACGATTCTCGGGTAATGGCAGGGCTCTGAGCATTAGGTTGAACGGGTTCTGCACGTACCCCGCCAGGGATAATCGCCTGGTCTCGCTCTAACTGCCGCTCTTCCGCACGATTGTCGCGTATGTTCCCCAATGCTTCAGCCTTAGAGCCGGCTGCTGGTTCAAGCTTCCTCTCGGCGGTCGCATTACCGACAACTTGCTCAACCTTATCGACTAAGCCAACTTGGCTTTCCCGCTCAGCTCGTTTGTGAGCTGGTGGTATTTGCCTATAGGCCTCTAAGAGATCGTAGATCTCGTCCGAGCGATAATCCGCATACTTGGCATCCGACCGTCGCAGGTCGCAGCGAACGAACTCTTTGTTCTCGCCCTTGATCCAGATGTGCGCCGCGGAGTTCGGATCAAACCAGCAATCAATTGCCCAGACGCCATTACGACGGGATTTCGCGAACCAGTTTTTCTCGACAGCCATCTCGCAGACATAATGCATACTGCGGAACAACACGCCTCCCTTTTGGACGGTCGCCCTTTCGCGAGGCAGCAGATTAAGATAAATCAGCTCGTCAGGCCGATTGTTGGGCTGAATAAGGTCGTTCTCAGACGCCCAACTCCAGATCCCCATCGGAGTCGGCTCCACGCCATCGTTCATCATCGCCTGGGTAAGACGATCCGGCTGCCGGTGGAAACGGTTGTAGTGGAGAACACACTCGATGAGGATCTGGGTGAACTCCTTTAGGTTAAGCGTCGCGTCGAGCCGATAATCACGTTCGCCACGTTCCTTCTCTCGGGCTGCAACTCCGCCGGGGAGCCACCTAATACCGGTTAAATCGTTCAGAATACCGAAGCGACTCTCGACCATCGATTTCCAATCCGGTCGATATGGCGGAGCTATCCCCAAGTCGATACCCAAGCCAGACGCAAGTCCCTCGGCAGCAGCACCCAGCATCTCACCTCTATCGGCGTAGATTTGATGCGGTAGGTGATGACAGTCCCAATCCTCAGGACTGATTTCAACTCCGTTCTGCGCGCAGAAATCGACCTTGGAGGTGAATGCGTTGAACAGCGCCTGTCGAGCTCCGTTCCAACTAGGCCCTTCAAGGCCTACATACATGCCAGCAATCATCCCAGAGAAACTGTCGACCACCATGTAAACCACGGGACGGCCGATGAGCATTCGTCGGGAATAGCTGTTGACCAAATAAATGTCAGCGATCGTCGCGTCGATCTCGAATTGATGACAAGGGCCTCTAAGCCAGTCGCGGACCGTACCAGAGATTGGGCGGCAATCCTTTTGCCATTTCCTCAACCCCTTACGTCCTCGATCAGTTTCGGTGTCGTCAAAGAATTTTTTTCCCCAATAATCAAACTGGTTGAATGTCGGAATTTCAGACTGCGGGAGCAACACGACTTCATTCTCGTTTTTTTTAGAAAGCCGCTTCTCTGAATAAAATTTCTTGAGCATTTTGTTGTACGCGCTATCAATCGTCGAATTCTTATTCTTCACATAAAGCGCGTAACAAACTCGAATACACTTTTTATCAATATCGCTGAGCAATTTAGCCGGCGATACTACTAAACCTTGATACCTGGGCTTTCGTCCCGGCCGTTTATCAGCAGTGTAATTACGGCTCCCAACACCTACAGCAGCATAATTTTTTAGAAACGCATTTTTTACTTGCCCATAAAACCAGTATCGATATAACAAACGATATAGCGCCTTACGCTGCACTCCCACCTCAGCCGCACGATCACTTACCAAGCGGCCCATCTCGCCATGAACGAATATTTGCCCTGGATAGGCCGAATCCAAAAGTGGCGCAATCAAATTCCATTTTTGATCCCTGTCGCGTCTCGCGCTCTCTTCGAGGTCATCTTCCAAAACCAATAGAAATTCCGGTATTGCTATCACTGCAGGCTTTGTATCGCCCGATGCTAATGACACTCTGAATTCCTCAAGGCCGATGGCATATGGCTTCCTGGGGGGATCCGTCAGATCCATGACAATCAGTACGTCGTGCTTCTCATCGAGGTGAATTGCTCTAGCCATAGTAGAGAGCACAGAGAATTCCGTAACAGGCTCAAAGACGTCATTGACTGAAACTCTCATGACGACTTCTCGTGCAGTGTGGGTATTTGGGAGGGGTAAACAATATCGAAATCTGGCAACGGCGACTTAAGCTGTAACGGAGCAACACTTAAGTCAACTCGAATAATCTTTCGCCAGATCAAATTAAAGAAAATATCGCGGGCTTCGGTATAGGGTATGGATAAACGGCGCCCAATCTTTCGTAAGCTCTCTGAGGTTGACCAAGGGCAAACCTTTATTGATTCGAGTATCTCGATAAATTGCAAATGCAGCGAGACATCCATCAAGGCACGAGGTAATTTGGCGTATTTGCGAAGAAATATTAGATTCAGGATCAGATCGGGCGTGAACAGCTCCTCCGTGACGATACTCCAGTCTACGCCTTGGCTAGCCCAGAACCTTCTCTCAACTTCTAACTTTTCTAGCGTGCGAGCACAGCCTTCGCCATGAAGGTCTTTCGCATATTTGATCGTCCTAGCAACCGACTTCACGTCTCCGTTTGGCTGCTTTACAGACAGCAAAAAGTCTGTGGTCATTACCATAGGGACGGAGGTCGCTCCGTACTTTGGGTACCGAACACCGATGGCTCTGGCGATCGCTTGGGTGCTCTCTACCGGCAGAAGGGGATACTGCTCGCGGATGTCTACAACGTCCTCTGAAAACTCACAGACCAGAAAGTACGCCCGTTCAAGGTCGGATAAGAGGTGGTGTATTCGCTCAATCTTAACCCCTTGGATTTTCCAAGAGCGCCCCATCGAAGGGACATCTTGAACCCGTAACCAAGGGACATAATCAGCTCCGACACCTGCTCCAAATCCATTGGCGATGTGCCGTTCGATATCCTGATTTGAAGCAAACCTACGACCTCGCACCCTCCCTCCTCAGTCCGTCCGGACCGCTCCCTTCATCGGCGAGAAAATAGTTCTAGGAAAACACGGGCCTACCAAGCACTCTTGCCGAAGGGCCCTCTAGACTACTCCTGCAAAAAACCGAGGCGGCAACTCCTGACAAACGGCTTAGCCAAAAACACGAAACCCCTGTAAATACAGGGGCTTATGGCTTGTGTCAAACTATAATAGCTTGTGTCAAACTTTATTATTTTGTGTCAATCTTTATTCCGTGAAGACACTGGGCCAGCACAGCCTTGTCGCCCATCACTCCACCGTGACCGACTTGGCCAGGTTGCGGGGTTGATCGACGTCGGTGCCGCGCAGCACGGCGACGTGGTACGACAGCAGCTGCAGCGGCAGGGTGTAGAGGATCGGTGCCAGCGCATCGT
>JAAIGF010154936.1_pt1 | contig 16696 bp, 11 predicted proteins | sample 6487441 | NCBI WGS metagenome assembly JAAIGF01 (sample SAMN13974129, study PRJNA590717) | phyllosphere metagenome | biome: pepper field; feature: multiple bacterial spot infested pepper fields; material: pepper leaves; isolation source: leaves from pepper fields | host: Capsicum annuum ... | reverse complement strand
TACTTCAGCAATGAAATACAAAAATTCTTCTGGCGTGAGGTAACCAATCAAGAAACTTTCGTCCAAAAAAGCAGTAGTCCAACTTTTCCATTCGTCGGATTCCGAAGCAGGCAATCCCTGATGTAGGACAGAACCAGTGGTGACAGGAATAAGATCTAGCAAGATGCTGAACAACGTTGTTTTTCCTGCGCCATTATTGCCTACCAAACCTATACAATCTCCTTGGTGAATCTGTAAAGTTGGGATTTGCAAAACCGTCTGGCCGTTGTATGTTTTGCTAATATCAATAATGTCAATCATGCGCTGTATCGTATTTTTCACTTGCTATCTAAGAATCTCCAGAAAAACTACGACTGCGTACTTGAAAAAGGAGAGTGCGAATAAGAATATTTCTTTAAAATCATATAGTCGCTTGTTCAAGCCATCAAATTGATATTTCGAAGTTTTTGCAGTTGTAAGTTAGCATTTTTTTTCGGAGTTAAGTAGGGATTTACAGCGTGTGATCGTTTATCATTTGGTAATCAAATAGGATTTTAACACAAAGCTGAATTTATGCTAATTCGATATTCTCTAGGAGAATAAAATATTTTTCCAATAATAAATCCAATACTAAAACAAGTTGATTATTATTGCATCAATATTAACCTGAAATTCTTTATATGTGTAAAAGTGTCATAGTTGCCCTTTTATTGCTGCCTTTGTGGGCTGTTTCGCAAGACTTCGATTTTGGCAAACCTACCTACGATGATATACATTTCGATAGAAATAAGATCGATAGTAATGCTAATGCCGTTTTTTTGAATGAATACGGTACTACACGCCTTTCTTACGAATCAGAAACTGGAACGATGAAGTTGAGGCACAAATACCATGCTCGTATAAAGATTTTTAATAAAGAAGGGTTTAGCGCTGCAAACATCTTAATTCCATTGCATAAAAATGGAGATGCATATGATGAAAAAGAGCGTGTCTCCGAAATAAAGGCAGCGACCTTTAACCTTGAAAATGGTAAATTGGAAGAAACCATAATGACCAATAAAGCAATATTCACGGAAGATAAATCTAAATATCAAGTCTTAACCAAATTTACCTTACCAAACATTAAAGATAACTCCATTATTGAGTACGAATATACGATCGAAAGTCCTTATTTATTTAATTTCAAAAGTTGGAATTTTCAAGGTGAGTATCCGAAGCTAAATAGTACTTATGTAGCATTTATACCTGGAAACTATACGTACAACGTATCTTTGAGAGGATATTTGAAGCTTACTGAAAACAAAGCAGAATTAGCCAAAGACTGTCTACGTGTCGCTGGCAAAGACCTAGATTGCTCCAAATTGACCTACACGTTGAAAGATGTACCTGCTTTTGTGGAAGAAGATTATATGATCTCGCCAAGCAATTATATATCTGCGGCACATTTTGAACTTTCTGACGTTGTTTTATTTAATGGTACAACAAAAAAATATACTCAAAATTGGAAAGATGTTGATAGAGAGTTAGCTAATAATAAGGAGTTTGGCGGACAGATGAAGCGGAAAGATGTTTTTAAAGACATTGTTCCTGATCTTATTCAAGGAAAAACAGATGAACTAGAGAGAGCTAAAGCCATTTTTGATTATATAAAAAAACAAGTAAAATGGAATAATTACTATGGCAAGTACAGCGAAACCAGCGTCAAGGAGGTAATAGAAAAACGATCTGGCAATGTGGCTGATATTAATTTTGCGCTTATTTCGGCACTTTCTGCTGCCGATTTGGATGTGGAGGCGGTGATCCTATCGACCAGAGACAATCCTATTCCAAATAAGCTTTATCCAGTTATGAGTGATTTTAATTATGTCATTGCGAAGCTCAATATCGGAACAGAAAATTATTTGTTGGATGCCACTGATCCATTGCTGCCATTTGGCCTGTTGCCATTACGATGTATTAACGATCAAGGTCGCGTCGTTCATCTCAAAAAACCTTCTTATTGGATTGACCTAACAGCCGGTAAAAAAAGTTTGTCCACCTATAGTTTAATTGGCGAAATGCATGCTGATGGAAAAATTACCGCAAAGTTAATCACCTATTTAAACGGTTATGATGCGCTGAATAAACGGAAAGCAATCGCGAGCGCTTCCTCTTTAGATGAATACGTGGATCAGCTAGCCGAACGAATGGTTAACATCAAAATTAAAAATTTCAAAATAAACTATGTTGACAGTGTGGAAAGATCATTAAGCGAAGTCTACGAAGTAGAGTTTGCCGCGCAAGATCCAGAAAATGCCATTCGTCATTTTAATCCCTTCTTTATCAATGGTGTTAAAAATAATCCATTTAAATTGAATGAAAGAAATTTCCCTGTAGATCTAGGTGCTGCAAGTGAAGAAAGAGTGACTATAAAGCTTACCCTGCCAGAGCAATTTGCAGTAACAGAACGACCGAAAGATTTAGCTATCGCGTTACCTGATAAGGGTGGTCGATATTTTTTACAAAGTGAAATAGCAGACCGAACTTTAGCGGTAAATCAGCTGCTTGCATTCAATAAAGCAATCTATTCTGCCGATGAGTATCATTATTTAAAAGAGTTTTATAATCAAATTATTCAAGCGCAACAAGCTGAAGTATTGATCTCACAAGAGAATTAATGAGGGTATTGTTATTAGTTTCTATTTTCCTGTGTAGCATTTCAACGGCTCTGCCGCAAGACTATTCAGCAGAGCATATATCTGCATCTTTAAAGAATCGAGCACATGCCATTATTAGAGATAGCAAAACGGTTATTGATATGCGATCTGCTAAAGACGTATCGATAACTATCCAAAAAACAATCACGGTTTTAAATAAAAATGGCGATAAGTATGGCGCATTAGCACTATTTTACGATAAAAATACGGCTATCAAATCGGCTAAAGGCGAAATCTATGACGAGTTTGGAAAATTGATCACGAAGTTTTCTCTGAATAATTTCAAAGATGAAAGTGCTGTTAGTGACTTTTCACTCTTTGAGGATAGTCGTGTAAAATATTATACGCCTCAGGTGACTAGTTATCCCTATACCATTGTCTACAACTACGAAGTTAGAAATAAACAGAATTTAATCATTCCAGAGTGGAAACCCGTTCCCGATTTTGGTGTGGCTGTAGAGAAAAGTAGCTATCAATTTGTCTGTAATCCATCGGATGAAGTCCGCATTCATGCCAGAAATTATACGGGTGTCGTAGAAGAGGTTAAAAATGAGAAACAAAAGAGTTTAACGTGGCAAATAGAAAATACATGGGCTATTCGCAACGAAGTATATGCGCCAAATCGAGATACATACTTCACTTCCATCAAGGTGGCACCAAAGAATTTTACCTACTATAATTTTAGAGGTGCTTATGATGATTGGCAAGGTTTAGGTCAACTCTGTTACGATTATCTGTTAAAGGATAAACGTGTACTGCCACCAGAAACCATTAAGACTATTCTAAACTTAGTGGAGAAGGAGACTAGTGAAAAGGAAAAAGCCAAAAAAATCTATGACTATTTTCAAAAAAAGACTCGGTACATCAGCGTGCAAATAGGTATCGGTGGCTTTCAGCCCATCAAAGCTAGCGAGGTAGACCGGCTTGGTTATGGTGATTGCAAAGCTTTAGTCAACTATATGCAAGCTCTATTAGAAGTTGTAGATATACCATCTTATTATTGCGTGGTGGAAGCTGGCGATGAAAAAAACGATTTACTGCAGTCGTTTGCCAGTATGGAACAAGGCAATCATGCTATTTTATGTTTGCCTTTAGAAAATGATACCACTTGGTTAGAATGCACCAGTCAAGATGCGCCGTTCGGTTATTTGGGTTCTTTTACGGATGATAGATGGGTTTTCGCCTACACAAAAGAGGGCGGCAAATTGTTGAAAACACCAAAATTTGATGCTGAAATGAGTACGCAAGTACGGGACGCCGAATTGATTTTATCTAAAAATGGGACAATTAGCGGTAATCTTACCACTAATTTTCAAGGTGCACAATTCGATAATCACTTCTCGCTTGTGAAAAAATCGCCGACAGAAAAAGAAAAACACTTAAAATACCTGTACGATATTAATAATTTGGAGTTTACTTCGATAGATTTATCGGCGGATAACGATGTACCTCTTTTCATTGAGAAACTAGGGATAAGTATTGAAAACTATGGCAATATAACAGATGATCGGATTTCCTTTTTTCCGAATTTATTCAATGTGCAACGTACTATTCCATCAGTACGCAATCGCAGCTTGCCTTTTGAAATAAAACGTGGTTACATCGATACGGATAGTATATATATCACTTTCGATGAGGAGATTGTTCCACTCATTATCCCAAAGCAAGTAAACCTAGAAAGTAAATTTGGAAGCTATAAATTAATAGCAAAATTAGTAGAGGGCAAACTCTTTTATTGCCGGAAACTCCTTATTAAGGACGGTATTTTTCCAGCAGAAGATTACGAATCCTACGAAAATTTCATGCAAGAAGTAGCAAACAATGATAAACTGAGATTGACACTTAGCTTAAAGAGGTAATTCTGTTATTTATTAATTAGGTATTTGCAAAAACCTTTTGAGCATTGTACGTTTTGCTTATATCTTATTCACTTACCTGCTTAAAGCCTTCCAACATAGCATACTTACGTGCTTGGTATCGTCGAGCAATCCTTTTCCAGAAAACGCTCCGTAGACATACTCCAATTATACCTATTGTTCCAAAAATTAAACATGTTATTTCAAAACTAACAAAAGCGTGGATAATTGACCAAAGAAATACAGGAATGAGCATGGCGGGTAACATGATAATCCATTGTGTAGCGCCCATACCCTGATAATTAAAAAATTGAGACTTGTCTAAATCTACCCGTTTCTTATTATAAGTGCCAAAAAATAGGATAATAGGCACATTGATACCGATATTGTAGACAGCAGTCACGAGGTTGATCATCAGAATCTCTCTGCCAAAATAGAGATAAGGAATCGTCAAGATCGTGGCCAAAATAATGCTGGCGTAAAATAATAGTGATTTCGCACCGAGATAATCTGTGATACCAATCCGTTGCGTGTGGATGAGTGGATAATAAGAGCTATCCCATGCGGGAACAAATTGACCAAAGTTAAACATGAAAAGACCTGTCATAAATATTCCTACAAATACAAGCATTCCTTGACTATTTGCATGTTGATTAGGATAAAATATCAATCCATAGAGTAATCCTATTATGCCTGTCACTAACATAGTTTTAGTCCGTTTATTTCGCCACAACAATTTAAGATCTAAACGGATTAGCGGTGCATAACGGCCCAACTGATCAAGCCAACGTAAATTTGCGAAGGCTATTGATCGTTTCTGTTGATTCGTATTACTTTCCAAATATAGTCGCTGCCGCAAGGAGTGATGTATCCATAAATATGCTGCTGCGACCATAGCGAGCGGTAGGATACACAAAAGCGGACGAAGTAGAATCAATTCGAAGAAAGAAGCCATCTGGTCTGAAACGGATAACAAATGCGAGTAATCCAACAAGATCAGTACGGCGACTATAATCAAAGCAACGCTTGTTAATCGCCAATTGGCAGACAGCGTGTGTTGCGCAGAGAAGTTGAAGAAATGCAGTGATAAGGAAGTTCCCAATACCGCCGCAAGCCAACCGAGTATTGGCACCGTAGCATAATCTCCAACAGACCAGCAAGCCAATGCAAAAGGGATAAACAGTAAAGGGGCGAGGAGGTTGTAGAAGCTAAAGACACTTTTACTTAAGAGATAATGCGTGATCGAGCTACGCGAAATTCGCTGAATTAAGAAAGGTTTTACATTCAAGATTGGCAGTTGCTGCATAAAGAAACGTAGACCCAATTCTGCAACAAAATAAAACAGCAAAAAGCGATTTACTTGCTGCATAGGGAACAAACTGTCTGAGCTTTCGTCCAGTATATCGTACATATTATGTCCTATAGACCAAAGACCAAAGGCTAATAGCAAGCCAAAAATGGCGAGTACTATCTTGATCGAGATGCTATGACCGACGTGTGCAGAGCGGAAGAGACTTTTCCACTCCAAAGTCAGAAACTTTACGAACATATTGGGATAATAGTGTTAAGTGCTTTAGCGCATTAATTTTCTCTCCTAAGATATATAAAATAGCTAATTATTGCGATAGCGAGCTCAACAATAATCAAGATTTGACGTTATCTAAGTTGAAAAGATGTGAATGTATATCACATCTTTTTTATCTAGAGAACATAAATATAGCTGTACCTATGGCAATAATTGGAGAGATCATAAAAAGAGCAATAAAGGTTAATGGATTGCTAAAAGGAGACACCAGTCCACAAGAAGCACAATTAGAAGTTTTAAAAAATTTACTGACCCGCGCACAGCATACCGCATTCGGTAGGCAGTTTGGATTTGAAGAAATACTACAGTCAGAAAATCCTATTGAAGCATTTCAACGGCAAGTTCCCATCTTCGATTACGATAAATTACACGCTGAATGGTGGCATTATCTGGAAGAAGGACACGAGAATGTGACGTGGCCAGGTGGGCAAAAGTATTTTGCCCTGAGCAGTGGTACGACGAGCAATAGTAAAGCTATTCCGGTCACCGACGATATGTTGGATGCTATTCGTAAGTCCGGTATTCAGCAAGTCCTGAGCATGAAAAACTTTGATATACCAGCAGAATTTTTTGAGAAAAATATCATGATGTTGGGTAGTAGTACGAATCTGAAAGATTTTCATGGATTTTTAGCAGGAGAAATTAGTGGAATTACAGCGGCTAACTTGCCCATGTGGTTTCGTAAATTCTACAAACCCGGAAAGAAAATCGCAGCAAGTGATAGTTGGGAGCAGCGCGTGAAGCGTATTGTGAAAGCAGCACCTAAATGGGATGTAGGTACGATAAGTGGTATTCCATCGTGGGCGGAACTGATGTTGAAAGAAATCATCAGCTATCATAAATTAGAGACAATTCACGATATCTGGCCCAATTTACAAGTATATACTACGGGCGGCGTGGCTTTTGGCCCTTACCGCAAAAGTTTTGAAAAGCTATTTGCCAAACCAGTTATCTACATCGATACCTATTTATCATCCGAAGGTTATCTGGCGACACAAAAAAGGCCGGATACCGATGCTATGTCATTAATCGTTGATAACGGCGTGTTTTTTGAGTTTGTACCATTCACGCCCGAAAATATGGACGATGAAGGGCGTGTGCGCCAAGATGCGAAAGTATTGACTCTACAAGATGTGCAGGAAGGGGAAGAATATGTACTATTAATTTCAACCGTTTCAGGTACTTGGCGCTATATGATTGGCGATACGGTTATTATTGCTAATAAAGAACTCGGTGAAATTACCATTAGCGGCCGTACGAAGCACTTTCTAAATGTAGTAGGGGAGCAATTATCAGTAAATCAAATGAATATGGCTATTCAGCGGGTGCAAGAGAAATTCGATTTACCAGTTCATGAATTTACTGTCGCAACCGTTTCCGTCGATGGAAAGTATGTATCTAAGTGGTATTTGGGTGCAGATAATCATTTGGAAATAGCAGACTTAAACACGTTTCTGGATACAGAGCTGAGTAATAGTAATAAGAATTACAAAGTGGCACGCAATCAATCACTATCTGATGTACAGGTGCGTGTAGTTCCTGTAGCTCATTTTCATGATTGGAGCGCTAATTTTAAAAAGTTGGGTGGGCAAACGAAGATACCGCGCGTCATGAAAGAAGATGAATTTTTAGAATTCGAAGCTCATATCGCAACCCTATAATGGAAGAACAAGAAAGCCGGTAATTACCGGCTTTCTTGTTCCTGATGATCTAGGTTCGTGGATATCTCTGCTTCTTCAACTAAAATACCTTCTCTATTATTGCTCTGCTGCATTTCTTCTACCACTTGGACAATGTCATCGGGAGAAAGGTACAAACGTGTGATCTTGTCCTTGTATTTTTGGGAAAGGCCACTATGACTCAGAATAAAGTCTTTGGTAGCTAGTATATACGACGCCATGCCACGATGTACAGCAAATGTATCGGCCACGCGCTCTGCTTTCCGGATATAAGTCTTAGAAAGCCAATACAATAATCCGAACCGTGCGATACCAAATGTGCTACGCTGTTCGTAATCCATAATATGACCCAACTCATGACCAATCCAGCCAATTAATACATTTGGATCGACTTGATGCAGAGGTTCTATGCTATTCTTCAATTTAAAAACAGGGCTCATCAGAATATCATACTTACGGTTTTTTTGTGCACCCAATAGCGTACTAATTTGCGGTCTGGCTGCCATAATTGAACCGTTTAATGATCTGGTAAACTTAAATCGAATGTGTGTCGACTTTAACTCTGGGTAGTGCGCGAGTGCGGTAATTATTTCATTACGTATTACATTAGGAATTTCTTTGCCAATAGTCTCTGTATCTTTTATAATCATATTCCGGTAGGTATGTATTCCCATATATGGGGCAAATTCCACTCCAAAACGTACCATTCGTCCAAAACTTTTTATAATGTACCCTGTTAGTATTTATAGAAATACACTAAACTGAAAATAGGTATGAACGATAACAATAAAAAGCCGAAAAATGCGGAAGAGCGTGGACAGGCAGAAAATGAAAAAGCAAATTATTCGAACTTTCCCCCTGAAAACGACGATGTAGAAGGAACACAAAGAGACGATGATCCCGATATTGAAGAAACGCAGGACGAAGATGAATTAGATGGACCACAAGGGCCACTAGCAGGGAATGCAGATGCCAATGTAGATCCAGAGGAGAAGGAAGATTAATTCTCTATCACTTGAAAGGTAAAAAAGCAAGGGCAATTTGTAATAAGCAAATTGCCCTTGCTTTTTCATTAGATTATTATTTTCACAATCTTCAATCAAAAAGAAAGTCCGACAGAATGTATCTATCGGACTTTCTCTATACAGGATTGATTTGATATTATTTCAAATTATTGATTTCCTGCTGTTCTTTCAATTTAGCGATATTGTTTTTGTCACCAAATTCTTCGGTTTTCTGTTGGAACGAATCTAAGATAGCCTGAATAGCATCTGCGTTATGCGCGGTGCGCTCATAGATTTCCGGTATTTTCTCTTCGATTGTTTTGTCGCCGAGTTCGATGTTATCGACTTCAATTTTTCCAATCTTTTCCAAAACTGCTTGCTGACTGTGTCTCACATCCTCAAGCTCTCTGGAAATCTTTTCCATCAACTCAAACTTTTTCAACTTGTCCATAATATATTCTGTTGTTTCTTAACAATAGAACAATTGGAAGTTAAAAAGGTTTTATTCGACCACCACACCCATATTGCTAAATTTGTCGATCCGTTCGTTGACCAAAGTATCCACATCTTTAGCTTTTAGCTCAGCAAGATCGCTTATAATTTTTGATTTCAACTCTTCTGCCGCTACTAAAGGATCTTGATGTGCTCCACCCACTGGTTCTTCGATAATACCATCAATCAAACCATTTTGCAACATATCTTCTGCTCGCAATTTCAATACTTCTGCTGCTCTTTCTTTGTGATCCCAGCTTCTCCATAAAATGGATGAGCAAGATTCGGGAGAAATGACGGAATACCACGTATTTTGCATCATGTATACACGATCGCCAATACCAATACCCAATGCACCACCAGAGGCACCTTCACCAATAACGATACAGATGACAGGAACTTTAAGTACCGACATTTCCAGTAAGTTGCGTGCTATCGCCTCACCTTGTCCGCGCTCTTCCGCTTCCAAGCCAGGATATGCTCCCATCGTATCGATCAGCGTAATAATTGGCTTGCCAAATTTTTCTGCCATTTTCATCAAACGCAGCGCTTTGCGATAACCTTCAGGGTTAGCCATTCCGAAATTGCGGAATTGGCGTTCTTTGGTGTTTTTACCTTTTTGATGACCGATAATCATGACCGATTCACCGTTGATCTTGGCAAATCCGCCTACGATAGCTTTGTCATCACGTACCGTACGATCTCCGTGGAGCTCCACAAAATCGGTACTGATCATTTCTATATAATCAAATGTCTGTGGGCGACCTGGGTGGCGAGACATCTGTACCTTCTGCCATCCGGTCATATTTTGATAGACCTCGATTTTTGTTTTCGCCAACTTTTCTTCGAGTTCACGAACGGTAGCGCTCATGTCTACCTTCGTCTTTTCGGCCACTTGATTTACTTTCTCAATCTGAGTCTGCAAATCTGCTATTGGCTTTTCAAAATCAAATGTTGTCTCCATATTGTGTATTTACTATGCTAGGCAAAAGGCTAAGATAGTGATTTTAGATTAGTATTGAATGAGGGTTTATACGTTGAAACGGAAGTGCATGATATCACCATCTTGTACCACATAGGTCTTGCCTTCTACCGAAAGTTTTCCTGCTTCTTTGACAGCTGCTTCTGATCCCAAATTCACGAAATCAGCAAATTTGATCACTTCGGCACGGATAAAACCTTTTTCGAAATCGGTATGAATAACGCCTGCCGCTTGTGGTGCCGTATATCCTTTTTCAATCGTCCAAGCGCGTACTTCTTGTACACCGGCGGTGAAATAGGTAGCCAAATCCAATAGATCGTATGCCGCGCGGATCAATTTATTGACTCCTGATTCCGTCAAACCAAGGTCGTCTAAGAACATTTGGCGCTCTTCGTAATCTTCTAATTGTGCAATTTCGGACTCAATCTGAGCCGAGATCACTAAAACACTAGCGTTCTCATCCTGTACAGCTTCTTTGACACGCTCTACATAGGCATTGCCCGTATTGACAGATGCTTCTTCCACGTTACATACATATAAAACGGGTTTGCTAGTCAATAAAGATAGCTCTTCTACAAATTCCAAATCTTCCTCTTGCAAAGGCGCAGTGCGAGCCGATTTGCCCGATTCCAGATGTGTTTTGATTATAGAAAGGATTTCATACGTTTTCTTCGCATCTTTATCACCACCCGTCTTCGCCATCTTTTCTACTTTTTGGATGCGTTTTACTACCGTATCCAAATCTTTTAGCTGCAATTCCGTGTCGATGATCTCTTTATCGCGAATTGGGTCAACAGATCCATCCACGTGGATCACATTGCCATCGTCAAAACAACGAAGAACATGAATAATGGCATTCGTAGTGCGGATATTTCCTAAAAACTGATTGCCAAGTCCTTCACCTTTCGATGCACCTTTTACCAAACCCGCGATGTCTACGATCTCGATCGTGTTGGGTACTACACGTTGCGGATTTACTAATTCTGTCAACGTTTTTAAGCGATCATCCGGAACGGTAATTACGCCCACATTGGGTTCTATCGTACAAAATGGGAAATTGGCAGCTTGTGCCTTCGCATTTGATAAGCAGTTAAATAAGGTAGATTTACCTACGTTTGGTAAACCGACGATTCCACATTGTAATGCCATAAAAGTCCTAAAAATTTGTGCAAAGATAATAATTTGAAAGAGATTGTGGGATGCTGATAGTCTATAACCGATAAATAGCTGTTTATTATTATATTTCGGTCATCCTTTTTTTGTACTTTTGCGATTAAAATTATCACATGTTTGACCATCAAAAGCTGGTCTTATGTTTTTTGGTTGGTGTTATGATTATGCGCAGTAGGTTTTTGTTTTTGAGTGTTGCTATTTTTAGCAGCGCGGTTCTATTAAATGCTTGCAATTCTACGTCTAGTAAAGTGCTCACATCGGCACCTTATGATACTGTGGGGACTGACCAAGTTCGCTTAGCGAATCCGAGTCTGCTGATGGATAAGCTGGATTCCCTTAAGAAAGGGCTGTTGTATTTTGCACCGGTAGATTCAATCAATAAAATTGATCCAAAGGTAGCACGAAACATGTTGAAAGATTCCATTTATCGCGAGCTTAAGAAAAAACCTAAACACATCTACCTCACTTTTGATGATGGACCGTTATTAGGTAGTCAGGCGATCGATTCGATTGTAACTGCTAAAGGTGTGAAGAGCAGTGTGTTTCTCATTGGAAAACATGCCAAAATGAGCAAAAAACTGACTAGTTCTTTGCAAAAGTATTTAGATAACCCGCTGGTAGAAGCTTACAATCATAGCTATACACATGCCAATCATCGTTATCAAACTTTTTATGCCGATCCGACAGTGGCGTATACCGATTTTATCCGCGCGCAAGAGGATTTGGGCTTGAAACACAAGGTTGCTCGTTTACCTGGAAGAAATATCTGGATGTTTGGTGATGTGAAACGTTTGGATGGACGCAATGGTGGTACTACTGCCGAAATGTTGCACGAAGATGGTTTCCAGATTTTTGGTTGGGATGTAGAGTGGCGGATAAATGGGAAAACTGGCGAGTCGGAACAAACCGTAGACATGACCTATAAAGCCATGAAAAAATTCTTAGACAAGAATATGGGCTTGTATCCTAATAATGTGGTTTTGCTGATGCATGACGATATGTTTCAATTACCCAAAGCACAGAAGCAGTTGGGTGCACTTATTGATAGCTTGAAACAACACCCGGATTACAACTTTGAGTTCATGACCGACTATCCGAAGAAATATTAAATATACATGTTGGTGGTTCTTGCCAGCAACATGTATACTCTTTATTGACTAAAAGCTGTGACTCACGATGCTACCACGCTCAAAATCTTTAGTGACCGTGACCGCACGCGGCATACGTTCCTTGAGCTCTTCTACATGCGATATAATGCCTACTACTCGATTTTCCTGATGCAAATACTGTAACGTGTCGAATACGGTATTGATACTTTCGTGATCTTGTGTTCCGAATCCTTCATCAATAAAAAAGAAGTTTTTATCCGCTTTATTAAGGGATTGGATATTTTCTGCTAAAGCAAGCGCCAAGCAAAGCGATGCTTGAAAACTTTGGCCACCAGATAAAGTTTTGACGGATCGGTGGTGACCATTGTTCAAATTATCGATTACTTCGAAATCATTCGTATCACTCACACTCAAACTAAGTTGGTTCTTCGTGAGTCGATGGAATCGCAGATTTGCAATCTCGCACAAGCGTTGCATGTGAATGGTAGAAATATAATTGACAAAACCATTCCCTCGGAATAAGTTGTCCATTATTTTGAGATGATCTGCCCGTTTGCTGAGCGCTTCAAATTGCTCATGGAGCCTTTCTTTCTTGGCAAATTCTACCGTGAGATGACCTAACTCGCGCTCTAATCCACCAAAACCTGCCAACTCTTCTTCGTAAGCCGAATGTTGTGCGACATAGCGATCGCGAGTTTCTATAAACTTTTCTGGCGTATAATTGTCGTTTTGTGTACGGATGGTCAGGTTTTCCACTTGGCGCTCCAGCACCTGCTGCTGGATATCAAATTCTTGAATCTCGCTACGTATTTGACTGACGGGGAGATCTTTGTCTAAAATTTGCTGTACCTGTGCTAAGTCATCGTATTGGTTGCTAGCCAATAATTGTGCAATCTCTGCACGACTAGCGGCCAGTGTTTCTCGTAAAGTACCAAATTGCTCTTTTGATAGTTGATATTGACCGGCAATGTCTGCAAATTCATTCTTTTTTTGATTAACACGCTTAGTTAGCAGTTCGTAATCTTCGACGGTACGAGCTATGTTTAACTCTGTTTGCTGCTTGAGGTTGATTAAGTCTGCTTCGCTGTAGCTTTTATACAAGGCTTCGTCTAGCGTATGTAGCTGCTCGTTGTATTGCGCAATCAATCTTTTGGCTACCGCAATCTGTTCGATAATGGTTTGTAATCTTTTTTCAAATCTTGCTACTTCATCTGTTTTCTGGGTAGATACCGTACGAAGCTGTTTTATTTCGGATTCTAGGTTTTGAATTGCTTCCTCGGTTTTTTTATTTTTCAGTTTTTGCTCGCCAAATAAGGACTTATCTTCAGGAGAGTACAGATCCCAGCGGAAGGTCTCTTTATGCTTGGTCATTTGCGACTGCAAAGTGCTAAGATCACTTTCTAGCTTTTCCAAATTTTCTATCTTGTGCTGTGCTGTATTGGAAAGTCGTGCTAGTTCGGTAGTTAGTTGCTGGATAGCAGCTTGCTGTACTGTATGCTTAGTTTTTTCTGCTAAAACATTCTCCATTTCCCGAGTCGCTTGCTCGCCCGACATAGGTTGTGGATGCTCTAATGCACCGCATAATGGGCATGCTTCTCCATCCTGCAAGCTGTGTGCAAAATCGCCTAAGCGTACTTGAACCTGCAAATGTGTTTCTTGCTCTCGTAATTGCGACATGGCTTCTTGCAACAGGTTTTCCTGTGCTTTGATCTCCTCTTCCCAGCTTGCTTCTTTAAAGCCTTTGGCCTGAAATTGCTGTCGGATAGCCGTTAACTCATCTTGCAATTGTTTTTTCTGCAGATCAAAGGACTCGATTTGGTTATCTAAATTTTTTTTACCTAAATACCAAGCTTCGATTTCTAAGAGTTCGGAAGCCTCAAATCTATTCGACTTTAGATCCTCTAACTTTAGCTCTGTTTTGGATAATAACTCGTTGTTTTCTGCCAGTTCCTGCTTTGACTTTTCTACGAAAGGTTCTCCTTTCTTTAAATTGGCTTGCTCTTGCTGTAGTATGGTTTCATTTTTACGGATGTGGATTAGGTTTTGCAGGTCAATTTGTTCCTGACGCATGCGTTCGATCTGTTTGTAATTCAGCTCAACGACGCGCAAATTTTCTTGTAATACATCGATCTGTTCTGAAAGTGTTTTGCGCTGTCCTTGAAGTTGCTCTACTCGCATGCCTACAGCTTCTTTTTCTCTTTCCAGACGTTGGCGAGAAGCCATGGGCTCACGAAATAGATTGGCTGTTTGCTCGTAGATCTTCAATTCATAACGCAGTTGATCAATCTTTTCCTTTTGCTGTAACACATTATCGAGATCTCTTTTTTTATCGGCAAGCTCTTGGTGACGCTCCGCGGCTTCTTTTAAGATTTGAACCTGCGTTTGCAATAGATCTAATTCCGTTTTAGATTTTGTGAGCTGCTCTCTATTCGTGTTCAGTTGTCGTTCTTTCTCTTGCAGCACTTCTGCAGATATGCCTTCAAAACCAGACAGAGCTCCTTTTAGATTTTCGAGTTTCTGGTTATTTGCGCTTTGCAGGGTAGAGACCTTTGGCCCTAAATCGTAGCGGTTTAGCTGAAATATTTCTTTCAACATCTCCGAACGTTCTTTGCCTTTCAGCTCTAAAAATTCTTTGAATTGGCCTTGTGGAATGATAATAGTACGTCGGAAGTTAGCGTACGAAAGGTTGGTTACCAATGAACCATCGGCAGACTCCAATGGAATCCAACGATCTTGCTCGGATATATAAGCAGCACGTTCGATGGTGCTGGTGTCTTCAAATTTGTTGGGTCTACGTCGCCATTGTGCTGTAAATCTAAATTTTTTACCTTCAAAATTTAGAAAATCAAATACAATTTTTGCCTGTGCAGATTTGAGATTAAGCATGTTGTAGCCACGCTTATCCGTCTTATTCAAGCGTTCGGTATCGCCGTATAGTGCGAGACTAATTGCTTCTAGAATAGATGATTTTCCCGATCCAACACTTCCGAAAATACCAAACAGACCTCCCTCGGTTAGCGCCGTAAAATCGATTTCTTGCTTTTCCTGATAGGAGTAAAATCCTTCAATACTTAAATATATAGGTAACATGTAAGCAATTTTGGGGTGTTAAGATTCTGACGTGTCTAGTTCACCATTGATTTCTTCAAACAGCGATAGTAGTTCATCGTTAGGCTGTTGACCGTAGCGACTTTGAAAGTAATCTACAAAGAGTGATTTTACATCTTTCTCCAAGTCGGCTAGAGGTTTTTCGGTGGCAAGCGAACTGCTATTACTTTGTACGATCGGTATGATATGGATGATGCCATCGTGTGCTTCTTGCAAACTTTTTAATTCCGCTGAGGTCATGAATGTGTCGCTCACCATCGTCAATTCTACCAAGGTATTCGGATTATTCTGCAACCATGCTACCGCTGTATTGATATCATCAAATCGTTTGCGCACCAGCGTTCGGCCGCCATGTAAACGTTGCTGCGCATATTGGGCATTTTCGTTGGGCGCTAGATCGACTAGGATTATTTTCTTTTCTTGTCCTGCTTCGGAGAATGAATAGGCGAGAGGGCTACCAGAGTATACAATGGGCGACGATGCTGTGCCGAGCTGGTGATGGCGATGTAAATGACCTAATGCGGTATATTGTATCTGCGATGGAATCGCATCGGTGTAGATCAGATCTGCGTTTCCTATTTTGAGTGGTTTTTCGCCTTCTGGTTCTTCCAGCATTTCGCCACCGCGCTTCATCATGTATAAATGTGTTATTAATAGATTAACACCATGTGCATCGCAATACCGACCGGCAAGATCATGCCAATGCGTCGCTAATATTTCATGCAGTTTGATGTCTCGATCATCACCTTCTCCGAGATATTGCTTCAGGCGAAGCTCATTAGCATACGGGGTAGCAATGATGCGCAGTGGGTAATTAAAACGAGGAAGAAGTAATTCTATAAAACCCTTGTCGGTGTGTGTGATGCTAAATCCTTGGGAAGTAGCTGATGCATTAAGCTGCGCATTGGGATAACCTACAAATATAATTCCGCAAGCACGTGCTAATGGATCGGGAGCGTCAATTCTATCCGCAGAATCGTGGTTGCCAGCAATGGCAATAACCGGACGTTTACCGTTATTCGTTAGCCGTTTT
>JAAIGF010024212.1_pt1 | contig 16696 bp, 13 predicted proteins | sample 6487441 | NCBI WGS metagenome assembly JAAIGF01 (sample SAMN13974129, study PRJNA590717) | phyllosphere metagenome | biome: pepper field; feature: multiple bacterial spot infested pepper fields; material: pepper leaves; isolation source: leaves from pepper fields | host: Capsicum annuum ... | reverse complement strand
GTCGCCGTCACCGTCCGCTCCTCGCCGAGATAGCAGGCAACCGCCGAATAGCAGGACGCCACGTAGTACTCGTCGGTGAGGTTGTTGGCGGTCAGCCTCAGCGACGTGCCCTTCAAGCCGACCTGGCTCAGGTCGTAACCAACGGACGCATCGAACAGGGTGTAGGACGGCACATCGAAGTCGTTCAGCTCACTGCCCTCGCTCTGGCCGACATAGCGCGCACCGGCGCCGACGCTGAGGCCGGCCAGTGCGCCGTCGCTGAAGCTGTAGTCGGCCCATAGGCTGGCCATGCGCTCGGGCGTCTGCGGCGGGGTATTGCCCTTGGCATCAGCCACGGCGCTACCGGCGTTGACGAAGTAGGACTTGCTGTAGGAAACGTCGGCATAGGTGTAGCCGGCGATCACCTGCAGGTTGTCGACCGGTTTGAAACGCGCCTCCAGCTCGATGCCGCGCGAGCGAATGCCGCCGACGCCCTTGTAGAAGCTGTCGGTGACCAGGCTGTTTTCCTTGGCGTAGAGGTTCTCCATTTCCAGGTTGAAGAACGACAGGGTGTAGAGGTCGTCCGTACCCGGCGGCTGGAACTTGAGGCCGGCTTCCCATTGTTCGCCGGTGGTCGGGTCGAGGATCTGCGCGCCGCTGGAGTAGTTGGAGGTCGGGTTGAACGAGGTCGAGTAGCTGACGTAGGGCGAAATGCCGTTGTCGAACGCATACAGCACGCCGACATGGCCACTGAGCTTCTCGCCCTGGTTGTCGTCCTTGCCGCTGATCTCGTCATCGATGGACACGTCGTACCAGTCCTGGCGCACGCCGAACGACAGGTTCCAGTTGTCGATCTCGACCAGATCCTGCAGGTACAGGCCAGTCTGCTTCTGCCGGCGCAGGGCGTCGGTCACCGGATTGATGGAGGTCAGGGGATTGTTGCCGTAGACCGGATCGAACACGTCGATGGGGGTAACCGAGCCCGGCGGCTGCAGGATCGAGTTGTCACGCTGGTCGGCGATCTTGTTCTTCGAATACTGATAGTCCAGGCCCAGTACCAGGGTGTGCTGGGCAGCGCCGGTGGCGAAGTCGGCCTGCAGCATGTTGTCGACGATCCAGGCGTGCAAACGCTCCTGGCCGCCGCTATAGCCGCGATACAGCTCGTTGCTGGTGTCGCTCAGGTAGCCGGAGGCCCAGATCTGGCTGTTCGACACCCGCGCATCCACGTAGCGGAAGTTCTGCCGCGCACTCCAGGTGTCGTTGAAACGGTGCTCGACCTCGTAGCCGGCCATCTGCTGGGTGCGGGTAAATTCCTCCACGCCGGGGTCACCCTCGAAAAAGCCGCTCGAGATACGCCGGCCATCACGTTTGTGCACGGTGCCGGAAGCCGGCAGGCTGCCGTGATAGCCGCCGTTGGGATCATCCTGCAGGTAGGCATAGAGGGTCATGAAGGTGTCGTCACTGAGGTTCAGCGCCAGGCTGGGCATCAGCGCATAGCGGGTCTCGGTGACGTGATCGGCCTGGGCATCGGCATCCTTGGCCAGGCCGACGACGCGGTAGGCGATATTCTCGTTCAGCGGCCCGGTGACATCGAACCCCAGAGACTTGCGGGCGTTGTTGCCATAGGACAGATCCACCCGACCGGACTGGGTGAACTCCGGCCGTTTGGTGCTGATGGCCGCCAGGCCACCGGGGTTGCTGCGGCCGTACAGCACCGAAGACGGGCCCTTGAGAATGTCGATGCGCTCGATGAAGTACGGGTCGATCTGCAGGCTGCTGTAGGAGCCGGGATCCCCCATGGACTTCAGGCCATCGATGGTGATGTTGTCCACCGAGCCGTCGTTGATGCCGCGAATCGCCAGGTAGTCGTAGCGGTGAGTGTTGCCATAGGGATTGGTCAGCACGCCCGGGCTGTAGCGCATGGCATCGGCGGCACTGAGCGCGCCCTGGCGCTCGATCTGCTCACGGGTGACCACCGACACGCTCTGCGCGGTTTTCGCCAGTGCCTTGCTGGTCTTGGTCGACACGCTGCTGTGGGTGGCGTTGTAGCCATCCATGCTGCCCAGCGCGTTGCCCAGGGCGAACGCGCGCACATCGGTGCTGTTCAGCTCCAGCGACGCGCTGCCGGCCTGCGCGGCGGCCTGCAGCGAGTAGCCGCCGTGGCCATCGGCAACGGCCTGCAGGCCGCTGCCCTGCAGCAGCCGTGCTAAGCCTTCGTCGACCCCCGCCTCGCCCTGCAGACCCGGGCTCTGCTTGCCGGCGGTCAATCGTCCATCGACCGACAGCAGCACGCCCGCCTCCGCCGCGAAACGGCTCAGCGCGTCCGACAGCGAGCCTGCCGGAATCTGATAGCTGCGCGCCGCCTGCTGGTGGCTACCGGTATCAATAGCCTGGGCCTGTGCCAGAAGCGGTGAGCAGGCGGCCAGGGCCAGGGTGGCCAGGCGGATCGAGCGGCGCAGATCAAGGGGCGAGAAGCGGAGCGGTGACGACATGCAGAAGTCCTCGAGACATCGCCCGCGCAGGGTGCGCACGGGCCGGATGCATGGAGGCCAGGCGAGATTGCAAAAGGGGAACCGCCATCGCACATTTTTTTTCATGCCAGGGGATCAGCCTGCCAGCGGCTCTATCGTCACCCACCACGGTAGCCGCCGATTGACGCGAATCGGCAGGCTGCCTGCCACGGCCTGGAGAATGCGCTCGGGGTCGCCCAACGGATAGGCACCGACCAGGCGCAGATCGGCCACCCGCGGGTCGCAGCCCAGGTAACCCGGCAGGTAATCGGCCAGCTCCTCGAGGAAATCCCCCAGGGGCCGATCATTGGCCAGCAACACGCCGCGACTCCAGGCCTGGCGCGCCGGGTCCGCCGGCGCGCTGGCCGAGATGCCGTCAGTACCGAAGCGCACCTGATGGCCGGCCTGCAACACCTGGCCGGCGCGCCCGCGTGAGGACTCGATACGTACCGCCCCCGCGAATACGCTGAGTTGGCTGAAGTCGTTGCCCTCGCGCACGCTGAAGCGCGTGCCCAGGGCCTGCAGCCGCCCGTGCCGGGTATCGAGCAACAGGGGCCGCGGATCAACTGCCGTGTCGATCAATACCTCGCCCTGCAGCAGCCGCAGCAACCGCGTCGAAGCGCTGTAGTCGATATCCACTGCAGTGCGGCTGCCTAGCCAGAGATGGCTGCCATCAGCCAGGCGCACATCGCGGATTTGCCCGGTACCGGTGCGTTCACTGGCCAGCCATGCCTGCAACGGCCTGCCCTGCCCGGCGGCCGCCAGCAACCCTGCCCCACCCAGCACGGCGAACAGCCCGAGTACCTGGCGCCGGCTGCGCCCTGAATGGCGCAAGGCCTGTGCCGCAGCGCGGCGATGGGTAGCGGCCGGCAACCTGGCGAATTGGCTGCTGATCGCCTCGACCCGCTGCCAGGCCGCCGCGTGCTCGGGGCGCGCCGCCAGCCACTGCTGCCAGGCCTGGCGCTGCTGGTCGCTGACCGGCGGATCGGCAAGCACCGCGAACCACTCGGCAGCCTGTTGCAGGTGAACATGCTCAGGCGCCATGGCTCAGCCCTCGGCCAGCAGCAGGCACTGCAGCATGGCCTGGGCCATGTACTTCTTGACCATACGCTCGGACACCTGCAGGCGTGTGGCGATGGCCGCATAGGTCAGGCCATCGAGCTGCGAGAGCAGAAACGCCTCGCGCACCTTGGCCGGCAAGCGCAGCAACATGGCGTCGATGGCCAGCAGGGTTTCGATGATCAGCTCGGTGGTTTCCGGTGAAGGCGCGACGGGCTCCGGTTGCAGGGCCAGGGCGTCGAGGTAGGCGCGCTCGATGGCCTGGCGACGCCAGTGATTGACCAGCAATGAATGGGCAATGGTCGACAGATAGGCGCGTGGCTCGCGTAGCGACGCCAGCTCACGGTGCTTGCTGAGCAGGCGCACGAAGGTGTCCTGGGCAAGGTCCGCAGCGTTTTCCGTACAGCCCATGCGTTTGCGCAGCCAGCCGTTCAACCAGCCGCTGTGCTCGAGGTACAGCTGTTGCAAGGACTGTTGGGAAGAAACGAGCGACATGGAGCACACCATCACCGTGCATGGAAAACGGACGGATGGTAATGCTTCTCAGAAGCAAATTACAGGAATTCCTGACTGCTGCCTGAGCTAATCATGCCACGCGATCAGCTCCGGATCAGATACTGATCGGCCGCCGCCCCGCCAGGGCGTGGGCCAGGGTGCCACCATCGACCAGCTCCAGCTCACCCCCCAGCGGCATGCCATGGGCGATGCGCGAGGCGATCATGCCTTTGCCAGCCAGCAGCTGGGCGATGTAGTGAGCGGTCGCCTCGCCCTCCACCGTCGGGTTGGTGGCCAGGATCACTTCGCTGAATTGTCCCGCCTCGATGCGCCCCATCAGCTCTGGAATACCAATGGCCTCGGGGCCCAGGCCATCGAGAGGCGACAGGTGCCCCTTGAGCACGAAATAGCGGCCGCGAAAGCCGGTGTGCTCCACGGCATACACATCCATCGGGCCTTCCACCACACACAGCAGGCTGTCGTCGCGGCGCGGGTCCTCACAAATCTGGCAAAGCTCGCTTTCGCTCAGGCTGCGGCACGATTTGCAGTAGCCCACGCCCTCCATGGCCTGGCTCAACGCCTGGGCCAGCCGCTGAGCACCATTGCGGTCGCGCTCGAGCAGTTGCAGCGCCATGCGCTGGGCAGTCTTCTGGCCGACGCCGGGCAGGATGCGCAGCGAATCGATCAGTTGGCGAATCAGGGGGCTGAAGCTCATGGTGCGAGTGCTCGAAGAGGAAAAGCGGAAAGGTGTGACAGTGAAATGCCGCCACGAACGCTTCAAATCGTAGGATGGGTCGGGGCCGCTGAGGTGTACCCCATCAATCAACGATGGGTTACACCATCCTACGGAACTGCGTTACCGGCTTAGCGCATTACAGTGGCGATCAGACGGCGTGCAGGGCAAGGCGCTGGCGGGCGAGGAACCGCAGTGTGCTGGTGCACATGAGGATTCCGAGTCCGCCAGCAACGCAGCCATGTGCGTCGGCTGGACGGCACGAGCCAATCAGAACGGCATCTTGAAGCCGGGCGGCAGCTGCATACCGGACGTCATGCCGGACATCTTGTCCTGGCTGTTGGCTTCGATCTTGCGCACGGCATCGTTGACGGCTGCAGCGATCAGGTCTTCGAGGATTTCCTTGTCTTCCTGCATCAGGCTGTCGTCGAGGCTGACACGCTTGACGTCATGGCGACCGGTCATCACCACGCTGACCAGGCCGGCACCGGACTGGCCGGTGACCTCGGCGTTGGCCAACTCTTCCTGCATCTTCTGCATTTTTTCCTGCATCTGCTGCGCCTGCTTCATCAGGCCGGCCATGCCACCTTTCATCATGATGTTGTCCTCGGTAGTCAGGGATTAACGATGTTATCGACAGGTTCGATACTGCCCGCACGCACGGAGGCGGCGAACTGGGAAATCAATTGCTGCACCAGCGGATCGTTCTGGATCGACGCCTCGGCTTCACGCTGGCGATTGGCGCGCTTGCGGGCGGCGGCCTGAGCCGGTGTCTCCTGCTCGGGCTTGATCAGCTCGATGCTCAGCTGCAACTCGCGCCCATGGTAGGCGTTGAGGGCATCGTTCAGGCGCCGCTGCTGGGTCGCGTTGAACAGTGCACTGTGCCCGGGATCGAGGTGCAAGAGCCATTTGTCGCCTTCGGCAGCGATCAGCGTGCAGTTGGCCGCGATGCTGCCGGTCATGCCACTCAGCCCCAGCTTGGGGAAGATCTCGAGCCACTCGGCGGCCAGACCGGTGGCCGGCATCGCTGCCGGCTCGGGTTCTGGCTCGGCCTGTGGCTGATCACCTCCGAGCGCATCGGCGAAATCGTAATCCAGGTTGTCGACATCCATGGACACGTAGTCGTAATCGCCGGGTGGCGGCTCGTCATCGCTGTCAGGTGGATTCAGGTCGCTGGTGTCGATCACCGGCACCTCGGCCAGCTCCGTAGCGGGCAGCTCGGCGACAGGTTCGGGCTGCGGCTCAACGGCGACTGGCGGTTGTGGCGCAGGCGCTGCGACAACCGGTTCCGGGGACGGCGCAGGTGCTTCGCTGACCGCGGGTGCGGGCGCGGCGGGCTCGGTTTCGGCCGGCATCTCTTCCCAGGGTGGCGTGACGGTTGGCGCCTGCGCAACGGCTGGCGTCACCGCTGGTGCAACGACAGCAGGTGCAGGTTGCGCAGCGGGCGGCTCGACAGCGGCCGGCGCCGGCTGACTAGGCGCGACCGGCGGGCTCGGCACAGCGGCTGCCTGAGGCGCAGCACTGGCAACGGCTGGCGACGCAGCAGGCGCTGCGTCGGCCACCGGGGTTACCTGGGGATCAGCCTTGGCCTGGCTGATCCCCAGTGGCTTTAGCGCCACCTTCGGGGCATCGCCCTCGCCCGCCGGCCGGAACGCCAGCATACGCAGCAGCACCATCTCAAAACCACTGCGCGGATCCGGCGCCAATGGCAGATCGCGACGGCCGATCAGGCCCATCTGGTAATAGAACTGCACGTCTTCGGCCGGCAGCGCCTGGGCCAGGCCCAACACGCGCTCGCGGTCGCCCTGGCCGTTGTCCACCGCATCCGGCAGTGCCTGGGCGATGGCCACGCGGTGCAGCACGTTGAGCATTTCGGCCAGCACGCCACTCCAGTCCGGGCCCTGCTCGGCCAGCTGACGCACCGCTTCGATCACGCCACGGGCATCGCCCTCGATCAGCGCATGCAGCACGCCGTACACCTGGCCGTGGTCGAGGGTGCCAAGCATGGAGCGCACGTCGGCAGCCAGCACCTTGCCCTCGCCAAAGGCGATGGCCTGGTCGGTCAGGCTCATGGCGTCGCGCATCGAACCATCGGCAGCGCGGCCGAGCAGCCACAAGGCGTCGTCCTCGAAGGGAATGTTCTCGGCGCCCAGCACATGACTCAGGTGCTCGACCACCCGCTCCGGCGGCATGTTCTTCAGGGAGAACTGCAGGCAGCGCGACAGCACGGTGACCGGCAGCTTTTGCGGGTCGGTGGTGGCGAGCAGGAATTTCACATGGGGCGGAGGCTCTTCCAGGGTCTTCAACAGGGCGTTGAAGGAACTGGTGGAGAGCATGTGCACTTCGTCGATCAGGTAGACCTTGAAGCGCCCCCGGCTGGGCGAGTACTGCACGTTGTCGAGCAACTCGCGGGTGTCTTCGACCTTGGTGCGGCTGGCGGCGTCCACTTCGATCAGATCGACGAAGCGGCCCTCGTCGATCTCCCGGCACACAGAACAGGTGCCGCAGGGCGTGGAGCTGATACCGGTTTCACAGTTCAGGCACTTGGCGATGATCCGCGCGATGGTGGTCTTGCCCACCCCGCGGGTGCCGGTGAACAGATAGGCATGGTGCAGGCGCTGGCTGTCGAGGGCGTTGATCAGCGCTTTCAGCACATGGGTCTGGCCGACCATCTCGCGAAACGACCGCGGGCGCCATTTGCGCGCAAGAACCTGATAACTCATTGAAAACCGTCGCCAGAGGAAAGCAAAAGAGCGCTAATGCTAGCTCAAATCGACCAGCCAGTGCGACGCCGATCAGCGGACATAAAAAGATCGAATCAGGGCTGGCTAATTTTCATACAGCCACGTATAGTTCGCCCCGTTCGTACCACGCTGCAAGTCATCCGGCCTTATGGCCTCCTTGATGGTTTCCTGGCAATCGGCATTCAATCGATGCACGCATAGCTGCCAAGACCCCCTCCTCTGACTGATCTGGCCGTCTCGCTCAGGCGCTGACCTGCTAGTCTTCTGAAGTACAGACCCGCTCCGGCAAGCCGTCGAAACTACCTGCGTTGCCATTGCTGCGTTAAGAACCGACTCGAAATGCTCATTTACAGCCTTTTCGTCTGTTATTGCCTTGCACTGGCTGCCTCGCTAACGTTTCAACGACCCGCCCGTTCCGCTACTCATAAAGGTGGAACTTAAAAGCGCGCAGCTCGCTCCGATAACCAATCCCGCTGGCATAAGCCCGCGACCGGAGCCCTTTATTTATGGCGCGATCATGCGCCTGCAGTATCAGGAACACCCGATTATGAATACCAATCAACAAATCCAAACCGCTATCCATACCCTCTCCAATGCTTTCGCACCGCTGGCTTGCCATATTCTGGCAGCACGCAAGGGCAGCTTCAGCTTCACCGTGGTGGATCACACCGGTGTTGCCCAGCACACCCAGCGCCTCTACCCGGGCCAATACAGCGCCGATACGCTGCCAGGCCTGATCGAGCGTACGCGCCAGTCGCTGAGTCGCTGAATAGCGAGACAAATGCGACATTCATCACTATAACGGCGCGAAATAGCGGCCATCGTCGAACTAAATGACTTTCAGTTACTCATAGGTGTTCCTACGTAAACTGGAGTTCGTCAATGGAAAATGGTAATCGACAGCTTGTCGAGAAGCTATTCGCCCCACTACGTGCCACCTTCAGTCGGCCTCGTCCGGACGGTAGCATCGTTCTTTCTCTGATCGATGAAGCGGACACCACCGCCTACAGCCGGGTCTTGCAGAAACTGCAGATCAACGATTCGAACGCTTTCGCTCAGAGCCTCGAAGACATCCGCCTGGAGCTGGCCGTCAGGGCCGGCAACATCTCGGCGGAGATGCGCAAGGTGCTCAAGGAACAGGACAGCGTCATCAGCTACCACCACGCCTGATACCTGCCCCAATCGAAGCCCCATCGCCGCAAGGCGTGGGGCTTCGTCGTTTGTGCGCCTAGCCGTCGTTTACTGCAGCCAACCCGGCGGGAAGCGGTAATGGCCGGTGACGGGAAAGCGGAACAGGATGGCTTCTTCACGGGTACCGGCACCGATGTTGTGCAGGATCAATGGCTCGCCCGCTGCAGACAGGCGATCGGAAACGATGCCGATATGGGTCTGACCGCGGCCCAGATCCCAGGTGACGATATCGCCCGAGCGATAATCTTGAGTATTGCCACTGACCTGCAGTGCCATTCCCTGGCGCTTGAACCAGGTCATCAGATTGGGCACACGGCGATGGTCGATGTTGCTGTCAGGTCGGCTCAGCCCCCAGTGTTTCGGGTACGCCGGGAAGTTGGCCAGCATGTCCTCGTGCACCGCCTTCTGCAGATCCAGGCCTTGCAGGCGCAAGGCGCGGATCACCACATCGGTGCACACGCCGGTATCCATCGGCACGTCACCGCCTGGATAGGCAATGCGCCGGTAGGCGGGATCGTAGGCCAGGGTCACGCCCACCTGCTCACGGGCACCGCTCACCAGCTCTGCAGGCTCGATGGCAGCTGCCTGCAGGCTCAGCAGACAGCCCAGCAGCAACATTGCCCCTTTCAGCATCGCACGCCTCCTTCACAACCAAAAACCGTTCGACGGACACTCTTCTTTAAATGGTAATTTTTTGCGACAGTATGACCGGGCACGGTTGAAGCATATTTGGATGCCCCCATCACTACATAAAGTCGTCATGCAGGATGCCTTTCGACAATGCGCATACCACCTGATGAGGAGACCACAATGAGCAGCCCCGACAAGCAACAAGCGCAGCAATCAGACAGCGAATGCGAGCTCGCCCATGGCGCGCTGATCGACCCTAACGGCCGGGAAATTCCGATTACCGAAAGCATGATCCAGCAAGCCTGCAGCGAACTCGACAAGGACGCCACCGCCAGCCAGCACGACGCCTCCCGCTGACGGCCCAGCACAGCGCACTCTTCGTCATCTCACGTTGGTCACGCGCGCGCCCAGCGCGCTGATCAGCGCCCCCAGCGGCTCGTCCACACCGAGCAGCTCGATTTCCAGCCCTTCTATCTCACGCCGCATCGGATAACGCTTGCGCAGCAGGTCGAACCCGGCCTTGCGCGCGTGTTCATCGGCAACCAGGCTGCGTCGCAAATCCGCATCGTCACCCCGCGGGTCATAGACGGCACGGCATACCGTGGCCAATGCCCAGGCCGGATCACTGCCCGCGGCGATGCCCAGGCGCTGCAGCCAGCGGGCAGGGGTCAGGGCGTCCAGCGAGATAGCCGGCTCGATACCCTGGTGCCGGCAGAATGCCTGGTAGATCTGCGCGGTGCCGCGCAGCTTGCCGTCCAGGCTGTAGCCGGCGATGTGCGGCGTGGCGATATGGCACAGCGCGGCCAGCTCGAGGTCGACCAGCGGCTCGCCTTCCCACACGTCCAACACCACATGCAGATCAGCGCCGCACTGCAGATGCGCGCATAGCGCCCCGGTATCGACCACCGCGCCGCGGCTGGCGTTGAGCAGCCAGGTGCCTGGGCGCAGTTGCTCCAGCAGATCGGCGTCGAGCAGATGCCGGGTGGCGAACTCACCATCGCGCGTCAGCGGGGTATGCAGGCTGATCACGTCGCACTGCTCGACGATCTGCTGCAAGCTCACGTAATCGCCGCCTTCGGCGCGCTGTCGGGGCGGATCGCAGACCAGCACCCGCCAGCCTAGCGCGCGCAACACCCTGATCAACCGCTCGCCGACCTGGCCGGCGCCGACCACGCCATAGGTGCGCTGCGCCAGGTCGGCGCCCAGGCGCTCACCAAGCACCAGCAGGCTGCCGAGCACGTAGTCGACCACCCCACGTGCGTTGCAACCCGGGGCGCTGCTCCAGGCAATGCCGGCCTCACTGAAGTAGCCGAGCTCCAGGTGATCGGTGCCGATGGTGCAGGTGCCGACGAAGCGCACCGGGCTACCCTGCAACAGCGTGCGGTCGACGACGGTGACCGAGCGCACCAGCAGCAACTCGGCATCGGCCACGGCCGCACGGTCGATGGCGCGCCCGGGCAACCGACGAATTTCGCCGAAACCGGCGAAGAACTCGTCGAGCAGGGGAATGTTTTCGTCAGCAACTATGCGCATGGCAGCTCTCCACAAACCGGTGGGCATTCTACCTGCAAGCGCGGCGGTTCGCCTTTCCTGACCGATCCGTCAACGCGTAGACTGTGCGGTTTTCTCTGCCCAGTGAACCTTGTCATGCCTGCCCAAACCCGCCTGCAGCGGATGCGCACCGAACTGCGCACGCTGCTGGCCCTTGCCCTGCCGATCATCGTCGCGCAGTTGGCCTATACCTCGATCGGCTTCGTCGACACCGTGATGTCCGGGCGCTTCAGTGCCCGCGATCTGGCCGCCGTGGCCCTCGGCAACTCGATCTGGGTACCGGTGTTCCTGCTGATGACCGGCATCCTGCTGGCCACCACGCCGAAGGTGGCCCAGCGCTTCGGCGCCGGCCAGCATGGCGAGATCGGCCCGCTGGTGCGCCAGGCCCTGTGGCTGGCATTGGCGGTGGGCTGCCTGGCAGGCACGCTGCTATGGAACGCCGAGTTCGTGTTGCGCCTGATGAAGGTGGACCCCAACCTGATCGAGCCGGCCATGGGCTACCTGCATGGTGTGGCGTTCGGCTTTCCCTGCGTGGCGCTGTTCCATGTGCTGCGCTGCTACAGCGACGGCCTGGGGCGCACCCGCCCGGCCATGGTGGTGGGCCTGCTCGGCCTGCTGGTGAATATCCCGCTGAACTATGTGCTGATCTACGGCAAACTCGGCCTGCCGCCGCTGGGCAGCGTCGGTTGTGGCTGGGCCACGGCGATGGTGATGCTGTTCATGCTGCTGGGCATGCTCTGGTGGATTCGTCGCGCGCCGGCCTACACCGCGACCTCACCGCTTCAGCGCTTCGATTGGCCGGACTGGACACTGATCAAGCGCCTGCTGGGCATCGGCCTGCCGATCGGCATCGCGGTATTCGCCGAGTCGAGCATCTTCGCGGTCATCGCCCTGCTGATCGGCGGCCTGGGTGCTACCGTGGTCGCCGGGCACCAGATCGCCCTCAACTTCGCCTCGCTGGTGTTCATGATCCCCTACTCCATCGGCATGGCGGCCACCGTGCGCGTCGGTCAGGCACTCGGCCGCGAGCAGCCACGCGAGGCACGCTTCGCCGCCGGGGTGAGTATCGCCACGGCACTGGCCTACGCCTGCGTATCGGCGACCTGCATGCTGCTGATGCTGGAGCCCATTGCGCGCATCTACTCCTCGGCACCGGAAGTGCTCGAAGTGGCCGTGGCGCTGATCGTCTATGCCGCGCTGTTCCAGTTTTCCGATGCCATCCAGGTTACCGCTGCCGGCGCGCTGCGCGGCTATCAGGACACCCGGGCGACGATGATCCTGACCCTGTTCGCCTACTGGGGCATCGGCCTGCCGGTCGGCTACCTGCTGGGCCTGACCGACCTGCTCGGCGCCGCCAGCGGCCCGGCAGGGCTGTGGCAAGGCTTGATCGTCGGGCTGACCTGCGCGGCGCTGATGCTCACGCTACGGCTGAAGAGCAGTGCCAGGCGGCGGATTCGACTGCAACCGATGGAGTCAGCGGCCTAGCGTGGTGACCGCGCCGCGATCGCAATGGTGAGCAGCAGCCAGCAATGCCTGTGGGAGCGGGCCATGCCCGCGGACTAGGTGGTTCTAATCCTTCCCACAAAAGCACGTCGCCCTAGACTTCAGGTCACCCGATCAAGCCAGACTTCGCCACGCCCCACTCAACCGAATCGCGCGCATGGCGCGCTCCCACAAAGGCCAGTGGCCGGCCGCCACTACCTCGAACCGCTCAACCAACCTTCTTGCGAATCCAGCTATGAGCGTACCGGGCGGCGTTCCGTTCGCGGAGCGGTACGCCGTTGCAGTGCCGGCCACGGATCGTGGTGCGAACCGGCGTAAAGCGGCCGACCGTGGGAGCGGGCCATGCCCGCGATTTTTTCGCGCGCATGGCGCGCTCCACATGGGTCTTCAGAATACCCGCCTTTACCTCACCCCGCTCAATCGACCTTCTTGCGAATCCAATAAAGGTAGGTCTCGGCATCCTGCGCTTGTTCCACCAGCTCGTGGCCGAGAAACACGCAGAACTTGGGGATATCGCGCTGGGTGGAGGGGTCGGTGGCGATGACCTTGAGCAGGCCACCGGCCGGCAGGTCGCGCACCTTGTTGTGCAGCATCATCACCGGCTCTGGGCAGAACAGGCCGGTGGCGTCGAGGGTGTCGTCAGGGGTCGAATCGAGCATCACGGGCTCCGCGTCATCAATCTTGCACTATTTATGGAGTGGCCATCGGCAGCGATGGCGCACTTATCTAACCTGTTTTACTTGCTCAGTCGGCGCAGGTGGCAGGTCACTTCCTCACGGTCGTGGTACAGCTGCTTGCAGGCAATGGTCGCCTTGACCTTGCGCGCCGCCAGGCCTTCGGCGATGCGCTCGAGCAAACGCTGCACCTCGGCGTAGCGCTGCTTCATCGGCAACTTGAGATTGACCACCGCCTCCCGGCAATGTCCCTCGCCGATCCAGGTTTCCAGCAGCGCAGCGCTGCGCGCGGGCTTCTCGACGATGTCGCAGACCATCCAGTCCACCGGCTGCTTGGGCTTCCAGATGAAGCCGTCGACCATCAGGTGCTTGACCAAGCCGGTGTCCATCAAGCTCTCGGCCATCGGACCGTTGTCGATGGCAGTGACCAGCATGCCGCGGCGTACCAGTTGGTAAGTCCAGCCGCCCGGTGCGGCGCCCAGGTCGACGCCGGTCATCTCGTCCGACAGGCGCTCGTCCCACTGTTCGCGGGGAATGAAGGTGTGCCAGGCCTCTTCGAGTTTCAGGGTCGAGCGGCTGGGCGCCTCGCGGGGGAACTTGAGGCGCGGGATGCCCATGGGCCAGATCGCCGAATTGTCGGGCGCGGCCATGCCGAGAAACACCTCGCGGCCACTCTTGAAGGTCAGCAGCAGGCGCGGCGCGCGGGCATTTTCCGCCAGCTTGCCGGCGCCGATCAGGGCCTTGCGCAGCGGGCCTTCGAACTTCTTGCAGAAGCCGGACAGCTCCTTGCCGTCGTTGGTGTCGAACACCTCCAGCCACAGGCTGCCGAAGGTCGGCAGCGGCGCCAGGTGCTCGAGCAACACGCTGATACGATCCTTCTCGGGTAACTCGATGTAACGCCCGCGCGCCCACTGGCGGATGAAGATCAACTGGCTGAAGCGCAGCCCGGCCATCAGCCGCTCGGCGCCCGCCTCGTCACTGCAGATGAATTCGGCGCAGGCCGTGTCCGGCCTGGCCTTGGCGTAACCGGGCACATCGAGACGCGCCGCGTGCTCGGATATCTCCGAACACACCTCGCTCTCGAAACCGGGGCGGCAGTGCAGTAACAACGTATTCATCGACACTCTCCTTGGGGCGCGCATGATAGCGAAAACCGGAACCCAGGGCCTCAGTTCCCTGTCCAGAGAACAGCATCCCGGCATCGCCGGCTGCGCCGACGGACTATGCTCGACGGGCGCATGATCAGGCGACGGCTCACCGCACACCACACGAGCCGCCCCAGGGAACACTCGCGCAGAGTCGCAGAAGCTCTGCCAAACCAGAACGGCTTGTACCGTGCAAGCCATAAGGAGATGCACGATGCCTTCCATCGATAGCCTGAACTGCCGCCGCACCCTCGAGGTGGACGGCAAATCCTACGATTACTTCAGCCTGCCGGACGCCGCCAAACAGCTGGGCGACATCGACAAGCTGCCGGTGTCGCTGAAAGTGCTACTGGAAAACCTGCTGCGTTGGCAGGACGACAAGACCGTGACCCAGGACGATTTGCAAGCCATCAGCGACTGGCTGCACAAGCGCAGCTCCGAACGCGAGATCCAGTACCGCCCTGCCCGCGTGCTGATGCAGGACTTCACCGGCGTACCCGCCGTGGTCGACCTGGCCGCCATGCGCGACGCCATGGCCAAGGCCGGCGGCGACCCGCAGAAGATCAACCCGCTGTCGCCGGTGGATCTGGTGATCGACCACTCGGTGATGGTCGACAAGTTCGCCAGCCCCGAGGCCTTTGGCGAGAACGTCGAAATCGAGATGCAGCGCAACGGCGAGCGCTACGCCTTCCTGCGCTGGGGCCAGAGCGCCTTCGACAACTTCAGCGTGGTACCGCCGGGCACCGGCATCTGCCACCAGGTCAACCTGGAATACCTGGGCCGCACCGTGTGGACCAAGGAAGAAGACGGCGTGACCTACGCCTACCCCGACACCCTGGTCGGCACCGACTCGCACACCACCATGATCAATGGCCTGGGCGTGCTGGGTTGGGGCGTCGGCGGCATCGAGGCGGAAGCGGCGATGCTCGGCCAGCCGGTGTCGATGCTGATTCCCGAGGTGATCGGCTTCAAGCTGACCGGCAAGCTCAAGGAAGGCATCACCGCCACCGACCTGGTGCTCACCGTCACCCAGATGCTGCGCAAGAAAGGCGTGGTCGGCAAATTCGTCGAGTTCTATGGCGACGGCCTGGCCGAGCTGCCCCTGGCGGATCGCGCCACCATCGCCAACATGGCGCCGGAATATGGCGCCACCTGCGGCTTCTTCCCGGTCGACGAAATCACCCTGGATTACCTGCGCCTGTCCGGCCGCCCGGATGAGACCGTCAAGCTGGTCGAGGCCTATTCCAAGGCCCAGGGCATCTGGCGTCAGGCTGGCAGCGAGCCGGTGTTCACCGATACCCTGGAGCTGGACATGGGCCAGGTCGAAGCCAGCCTGGCGGGCCCCAAACGCCCGCAGGACCGCGTCGCCCTGCCCCAGGTCGGCCAGGCCTTCGAAGACTTCCTCGGCCTGCAGCTCAAGCCGCCACGTAAAGAGGAAGGTCGCCTGGAAAGCGAAGGCGGCGGTGGCGTGGCCGTCGGCAATGCCGCGCAGAACGAAATCCACTATGAAATGGACGGCCACCGTCATCCGATCAGCGATGGCGCCGTGGTGATCGCAGCGATCACCTCCTGCACCAACACCTCCAACCCGAGCGTGATGATGGCCGCCGGCCTGCTGGCCAAGAAGGCGGTGGAGAAAGGCCTGCAACGCAAGCCGTGGGTGAAGAGTTCGCTGGCGCCGGGCTCCAAGGTGGTGACCGAATACTTCGCCGCCGCCGGGCTGACCGAATACCTCGACAAACTGGGCTTCGACCTGGTCGGCTACGGCTGCACCACCTGCATCGGCAACTCCGGCCCGCTGCCGGATCCCATCGAAAAAGCCATTCAGGATAACGATCTGACCGTCGCCTCGGTGCTGTCCGGCAACCGCAACTTCGAAGGCCGCGTGCACCCGCTGGTGAAAACCAACTGGCTGGCCTCGCCGCCTCTGGTGGTCGCCTACGCCCTGGCGGGCAGCGTTCGGGTCAATATCGCCGAAGAGCCGCTGGGCGAAGACCGCGACGGCAAGCCGGTGTACCTGCGCGATATCTGGCCGAGCCAGAAGGAAATCGCCGAGGCGGTGCAAAAGGTCGACACCGCCATGTTCCGCAAGGAATACGCCGAGGTGTTCGAAGGCGACGAGCAGTGGCAGGCCATCCAGGTGCCCGAAGCCGACACCTACACCTGGCAGAACGACTCCACCTATATCCAGCACCCGCCGTTCTTCGAGGCCATCGACCAGGCACCACCGGCGATCACCGATATCGCCAATGCCCGCATCCTGGCGCTGCTCGGCGACTCGGTGACCACCGACCATATCTCCCCGGCCGGCAACATCAAGGCCGACAGCCCGGCGGGTCGTTACCTGCGCGAGCAAGGCGTCGAGCCGCGCGACTTCAACTCCTACGGCTCGCGCCGCGGCAACCATGAAGTGATGATGCGCGGCACCTTCGCCAACATCCGCATCCGCAACGAGATGCTCGACGGCGAGGAAGGCGGCATC
>JAAIGF010024073.1_pt1 | contig 16728 bp, 12 predicted proteins | sample 6487441 | NCBI WGS metagenome assembly JAAIGF01 (sample SAMN13974129, study PRJNA590717) | phyllosphere metagenome | biome: pepper field; feature: multiple bacterial spot infested pepper fields; material: pepper leaves; isolation source: leaves from pepper fields | host: Capsicum annuum ... | reverse complement strand
GTTCACCCCGGGCATGCCCGGCGCGGCCCAGGATGCGGGGCTCGCCGCCCGCCCCGACGTGCTGGTGGCGGACCTGGAAGAGTTCACCGCGCCGCACGATCGCCCCGCCGCGCGCCGCCGCATCGCCGCGCTGATGGGCGAATGCCGCGCCGCCGGCGTGGTGGGCGCCGTGCGCATCAACCGGCTGGAGGCCGACGGCCACGAGGACCTGGCCGGGGTGATGGCCGGTGCCCCGGACGTCGTCTTCCTGCCGTTTGCCGAAAGCGTGGCGCAGATCCAGGCGCTGGACGCCGCCATCGGCGCCGCCGAGGCGGCCCACGGTCTGCCCGCGGGCAGCACCGAGATCGTCCCGACGCTGGAATCCGCGCTGGGCGTGCTGCGCGCCTACGACATCCTCACGGCCAGCCCGCGTGTCACGGCCTGCCTGCTGGCGGCCGAGGACCTGAGCCAGGACCTGGGCGCCGAGCGCGGCCCCGATGGCATCGAACTCTTCCACGTGCGGGCGCGCTTTGCCGTCGACTGCGTGGCCGCGGGTCGCATCGCCATCGATTGTCCCTTCAATTTCGCGGACCCCGCGGCCCTGGCCGCGGACCTCGCGTGGGCGCGCCGCATCGGGCTGCGCGCCAAGTGCGCCACGCGCCCCGAGCAGGTCGCCATCGTGCATGCGGCGCTCACACCCGCGCCGCACGAAGTGGCGCAGGCGGCCGGGCACATCGCGCGCCACGAGGCGGCCCGCCGCGGCGAGCCCCTGGCCGGTGAGCCGGTCGATCCGCCCATCTACAACACCGCGCGCCGCCTGATGGCGCGCCACGCCGATTTCCAGGCCTGGGCTGCGCAGGCGGCCCCGCCCGATTCGTACCAGGAGTAACGCAGTCATGTCGTCTTCCCCCACGCCCCGCCATGGCGGACAAATCCTCATGCAGCAGCTGCGCACGCACGGCGTGCGCCGGCTCTTCATGGTGGCCGGCGAAAGCTATCTGCCGTGCATCGATGCCCTGAACGAGCACCGTGGCGTGATCGACCCCATCGTCTGCCGGCAGGAAAGCGGCGCGGCCTACATGGCCGAGGCCCACGGCAAGCTCACGGGCGAACCGGGCATCTGTTTCGTCACGCGCGGCCCTGGCGCCACCAACGCGTCGATCGGCGTGCACACGGCCTTCCAGGACTCCACGCCGATGATCCTGTTCATCGGGCAGGTGGGCAACGACTTCTACGAGCGCGAGGCGTTCCAGGAAATCGACTATCGCCGCATGTTCGGGCCGATGGCCAAGTGGGTCGCGCAGATCGATCGCACCGACCGCATCCCGGAATTCATCGCGCGCGCCTTTGCCGTGGCCACGAGCGGGCGGCCCGGCCCGGTCGTGCTGGCCCTGCCGGAAGACACCCTCTGGGGCACGGCCGACGTGCCCGACCTGCCGCGCTATCACCGCGTGCGCACCGAGCCGGGCACGGCCGCCCTGGACGAGCTGCAGGCGCGCCTGGCCACGGCGCAGCGCCCGATGATGATCGTCGGCGGCAGCGGCTGGGATGCCACCGCCATCGAGCAGATCGCCGGCTTTGCCGAACGCTTCCAGATCCCGGTCGCCACGGGCTGGCGCCGCCTGGAATGCTTCGACCAGCGCCACCCCAATGCCGCCGGCCAGGCGGGCTGGGGCATGAGCGCGGCGCTGCGCGAACGCATCGCCGACGCCGACCTGCTGCTGGCCGTGGGCGCGCGCCTGAACGAGCCCACGACCGAAGGCTATACGGTGGTGCAAAGCCCCCTGCCCCGCCAGGCCCTGGTCCACGTCCACCCCGACGCGGGCGAGCTGGGCCGCGTCTTCCTGCCCACGCAAGGCATCGTGGCCGACGTGGCATCCTTCGCCCGGGCCGTCGCGGAGCTGGCGCCCGCCACGCCGCCCGCGCGCGCCGCGCACGTGCAGGCCGCCCATGCGGCGTATCTCGCCACGCTGGCGCCCGAACCGGCACCGGGCCCGCTGAGCCTGGATGCCGTGGCCGCTCACCTGGACAGCGTCCTGCCCGCGGACGCCTGCATCACCGTGGGTGCGGGCAACTACGCCCTGTACCCGCATCGCTACCGCCGCTTCGGCGGCATCGGATCCAGCCTGGCGCCCACCGTGGGCTCGATGGGCTATGGCCTGCCGGCCGCCATCGCCGCCAAGCTGGAAAACCCCGCGCGCACCGTGGTCTGCCATGCCGGTGACGGCTGCTTCCAGATGAACCTGCAGGAGCTGGGCGTGGCCATGCAGCAGCGCCTGGGCATCGTGGTGCTGGTGTTCAACAACGGCATCTGGGGCACCATCCGCGCCCACCAGGAACGCGATTTCCCGGGCCGTGCGATCGCCCTGGATTTCGAGAATCCCGACTTCACGCAACTGGTGCGCAGCTACGGTGGCCATGGCGAAGCCGTGACCCGCACCGACGACTTTCCCGCGGCGTTTGCGCGCGCGCTGGCCTTTGCGGACAGCGAGCGCCTGCCGGCCCTGATCGAGCTGCGCTACGACGCCAACGGCATCGCCCCGGGCCAGACGCTCGACGGCATTCGCGCGGCCGCGCTCGCCGCCGCCGAGGCCGCGCGATGAGCCGATCGCCGCGGTGCCGGCCCGCCGGCGTCCCGTGCTGCCGCGCCGGCGCGCCGGCCGCGTTCTTCCCTTTCATCCGTCCCGGAGACCTGTGATGACCACGCCCCTGCCCCGTATCGATGGTGATCGCCTCTGGCGCGCCCTGATGGAACTGGCCCGGATCGGCGCCACCCCCAAGGGCGGCAATTGCCGCCTGGCCCTGACGGCCCTGGACGGCCAGGGACGCGACCTGGTCACCGGCTGGATGCGCGATGCCGGCCTGACCGTGCGCGTGGACCAGCTCGGCAACATCTTCGGCCGGCGCGAGGGCCGCAACGCCGAGCTCGCGCCGATCATGACGGGCAGCCACATCGACACCCAGCCCACCGGCGGCAAGTTCGACGGCTGCTACGGCGTCATGGCCGGCCTGGAAGTCATGCGCACGCTGCAGGACCACGACATCCAGACCGAAGCGCCGCTGGAGCTGGCCATCTGGACCAACGAGGAAGGCTCGCGCTTTCTGCCGGTGATGATGGGCTCGGGCGTGTTCGCCGGTCTGAGCCCGCTGGAGCGGGCCCTGGATGCCCGCGACACCCAGGGCAAATCCGTGCGCGACGAGCTGGTCGCGATCGGCTATGCCGGGGCCGACCCCGTGGGCGGACGGCCCGTGGGCGCCTACCTGGAAGCCCATATCGAGCAGGGCCCGGTCCTGGAAGCCGAGGACATCGTCATCGGCGCCGTCACCGGATCGCTGGGCGTGCGCTGGTACGAAGTCACCGTGCAGGGCATGGAGACCCACGCCGGGCCGACTCCCATGCCCGTGCGGCGCGATGCCCTGCTGGCCGCCACGGACATCGTGCAGGCCGTCATCCGCATCGCCCGCGACAACGCCCCCGATGGGCGCGGCACCATCGGCGTGATGAACGTCCATCCCGGTTCGCGCAACGTCGTGCCCGGGCGCGTGGACTTCACCGTGGACCTGCGTCACGCCGATGCCGACACGCTGCTGGCCATGGAAGCGGCATTCCAGCGCGCGTGCGATGACTGCGCCGCCACGCACGGCGTCGAAGTCGGCGTGCGCCTGGACCAGTACAACCCGCCCACGCCCTTCGACGCCGACCTCATCGCGCGCGTGAGCGCGGCGTCGCGGGACCTGGGCCTGTCGGCCATGGACATCGTCACGGGTGCCGGCCACGACGCCGTCAACATGGCCAACGTGTGCCCCACCGGCATGATCTTCGTGCCCTGCAAGGATGGCATCAGCCACAACGAGGCCGAGGACGCCAAGCCCGAGCACCTGAGCGCCGGCTGCGACGTGCTGCTCGCCACGATGCTGGGCCGGGCAGGCATCGTGGCCTGAGCTCGCGCGTCCCGGCCACCGCCGGCACCGTCGGCGCCAACGCCATTTCCGCAACCCATCTGCCGGCGGCCCCTGCCGCCGGCGCGAGACCTTCGCCATGGAACTGCATGATTTCGCCACCTGGCAGGCACGCGCCGACGCGCTGCGCCTGACCGGCCAGGCCTACATCGACGGCGCCTTCACGGATGCCGCCGACGGCGCCACCTTTGCCGCCACCAGCCCCATCGACGGCCGTCACCTGGCGGATGTCGCCGCCTGCGGCCAGGCCGACGTCGACCGTGCCGTCGCCGCCGCCCGCCGTGCCTTCGAGGCCGGCACCTGGGCCGGCCTCGCGCCGCGCGAGCGCAAGCGCCGCCTGCAGCGCCTGGCCGCGCTGATCGAAAGCCACGCCGAGGAACTGGCGCTGATCGAATCGCTGGACATGGGCAAGCCGGTGCGCGATGCGCTGGCCTTCGACATCCCCGAGACCGCGCACTGCTACGCCTGGTATGGCGAAGCCATCGACAAGGTCTACGACGAAATCGCCCCCACGTCCTCGCAGGCCCTCGCGCTCATCACCCGCGAACCGCTGGGCGTGGTCGCCGCCGTCGTGCCCTGGAACTTCCCGCTGATGATGGCGGCCTGGAAGATCGCCCCGGCGCTGGCCGCGGGCAACAGCGTGGTCCTCAAGCCGGCGGAGCAGGCCACGCTGAGCGCCCTGCGCCTGGCCGCGCTGGCCGAACACGCCGGCATCCCGCCCGGTGTCTTCAACGTCGTACCGGGCCTGGGGCCCGTCGCGGGCGAGGCCCTGGGCCTGCATCCCGACGTGGACTGCATCGCCTTCACGGGGTCCACCGCCACCGGCAAGCGCTTCATGGGGTATTCGGGCGCATCCAACCTCAAACGCGTCTGGCTGGAATGTGGGGGCAAATCGCCGCACCTCGTCTTCGACGACTGTCCGGACCTGGACCGCGCCGCCCAGGCGGCCGCGCTGGCCATCTTCGTCAACCAGGGCGAGGTGTGCATCGCGGGCTCGCGCCTGTACGTGCAGGACGGCATCTACGACCGGTTCATGGACAAGCTGGTCGCCGCCTCGCAGGCCCTGCAACCGGGCCACCCGCTGAACCCGGCCAGCGCCATTGGCGCGATGGTGGACGAGCGGCACATGCAAGGGGTGCTGGCACGCATCGAGGGCGGCGTCGCGGAAGGCGCGACGCTGCGCCTGGGCGGGCGCCAGCGCCTGGCCGACACCGGCGGCTTCTACATCGAACCCACCATCCTCGAATGCCCGCGCCAGGACATGAGCCCGGTGCGCGAGGAGATCTTCGGCCCGGTCCTGGCCGTGCAGCGCTTCGCCACCGAGGACGAGGCGGTGCGCCTGGCCAATGACTCGGTCTATGGGCTGGGCGCGGGCATCTGGACGGGCGGCGTGGGCCGCGCGCACCGGCTGGCGCGGCGCCTGCGCGCGGGCCTGGTCTGGGTCAACTGCTACGCCGACGGCGACATCACCGTGCCCTTCGGTGGCGTGAAGCAGTCCGGCTTCGGGCGCGACAAGTCGCTGCATGCGCTGGACAAGTACAGCGACCTGAAGACGACGTGGATGGACCTGACCGTCTGAGCGCGGCTGCGGTTGCAGCCGTCCCGGTCATCCGGGCGCTGCGGCCAAGCGCCGCGGCCAACGACAAACCCCCGCGCCCGGCACGCGTCCGGACAGCGGGGGTTCGTCGTGCGGTACCGGCAAGACCGGCGGCGCTAGCTCAGAGCTGCACGCACAGATACTTCAGCTCGAGGTATTCCTCGATGCCGTGGCGCGAGCCTTCGCGGCCCAGACCGGACTGCTTCACGCCGCCGAAAGGGCCGACTTCGTTGGAGATGAGGCCGGTGTTGATGCCCACCATGCCGTATTCCAGCGCCTCGCTCACGCGCCAGGTGCGGGCCTGGTCGCGGGTGAAGAGGTAGGCCGCCAGACCGAAGACAGTGTCGTTGGCCTGGCGCACGACCTCGGCTTCGTCGCGAAAGCGGAACAGGGGCGCGACCGGACCGAAGGTCTCTTCGCGCGAGCACAGTGCATCGGCCGGCACGTCGGCCAGGACGGTGGGTGCAAAGCACGTGCCGGTGTCGCCCACGCGCTTGCCGCCGGTCAGCACGCGGGCGCCCTTGCCCAGCGCATCCGCGATGTGTTCCTCGACCTTGCGCACGGCAGCGTCGTTGATGAGCGGGCCGTGGGTCGTGCCTTCGGCCAGGCCATCGCCCACGCGAAAGCGTTCGACTTCCCCGACCAGGCGGCGGGCCACCTCGTCGTAGATGCTGTCGTGGACGTAGATGCGATTGGCGCATACGCAGGTCTGGCCCGCGTTGCGGAACTTGGAAGCCAGGATGCCCGCCACGGCGGCATCGATGTCCGCGTCCTCGAACACGATGAGCGGCGCGTTGCCACCCAGTTCCAGCGACAGCTTCTTGATGGTGTCGGCCGACTGGCGCATCAGGACGCGGCCAGTCTGCGTGGAGCCGGTGAAGCTCAGCTTGCGCACGGTGTCGCTGGCCGTGAAGACGCCGCCGATCTCGCGCGGCTCGCCTGTGATGACCTGGAACACACCCACCGGCACGCCGGCTTCCAGCGCCAGCACGCCCAGGGCCAGCGCGGTCAGCGGCGTGGCTTCGGCAGGCTTGACGATCATGGTGCAGCCGGCGGCCAGGGCCGGTCCGACCTTGCGGGTGATCATCGCCGCCGGGAAGTTCCAGGGCGTGATCGCCGCGCACACGCCGATCGGCTGGCGCAGCACCAGCAGGCGCTGGCCCGCGGCGGTGGGCTGCAGGATCTCGCCATCGACGCGGCGGGCTTCCTCGGCAAACCACTCCAGGAAGGACGCGGCATAGGCGATCTCGCCCTTGGCCTCGGCCAGCGGCTTGCCCTGCTCGGCGGTCAGGATGCGACCCAGGTCGTCCTGGTGCGCGAGCATCAGGTCGGCCCAGCGCCGCAGGATCTGGCCGCGGGCCTTGGCGGTGCGCCCGGACCAGTCGGCCAGCGCCGCCTGGGCCGCCGCGATCGCCGCTTCGGTCTGCGCCGCGCCCAGGCTGGGCACGCGTGCCAGGACCTCGCCCGTGAACGGGTCGGTCACCTCCAGCCGGGGGGCGCTGCCGCCATCATCCCAGCCCTCGCCCAGCAGGCAGGCTTCGCGCAGCAGATCGGGGCGGGACAGCTTCAAACGTTGGGACATTTTGGATTCCTGGACGTTCAGGCTTCGAGGGCGGCGGCCAGGATGTCCAGGCCTTTGTCGAATTGCGCATCCTCGATGGTGAGGGGGTACAGCAGGCGGATGACGTTACCGTACATGCCGCACGACAACAAGAGCAGGCCCTGGTCCAGGGCGCGCTTGAGCACGCCCTGCAGGAAGCCCGCATCGGGCGCGCCGGTGGCCGGGTCGCGGAACTCGATGGCCAGCATCGAACCCAGGCCGCGCACCTCGGCGATGGCCGGCACGCGCGTGGCCACGTCCTTCAGGCGCGCGGTGGCGCGCTCGCCCAGCGCGGCGGAACGGGCGCACAGGTCCTGTGCCTCGATGACGTCCAGCACCGCGTTGGCGGCAGCCACGGACAGCGCATTGGCGGCATACGTGCCACCCAGCCCGCCGGGTGCCGGCGCGTCCATGATGGCGGCGCGACCGCTCACGGCCGACAGCGGCAGGCCGCCGGCCAGGCCCTTGGCCATCGTGATGAGGTCGGGCTCGACGCCATGGTGCTGCATGGCGAACAGGCGCCCGGTGCGGGCAAAGCCGGTCTGGATCTCGTCGGCGATGAAGACGATGCCGTGCTCGTCGCACAGCTGGCGCAGCCCTTGCAGCAGTTCGGTGGGGGCGACGTTGAAGCCGCCCTCGCCCTGCACGGGCTCGACGATGATCGCGGCCACCCGGCTGGGATCGACATCGGTCTTGAAGAGCTGGGCCAGGGCGGCGAGCGAGTCCGCGGCCGACACGCCGTTCAGCTCGGAGGCGAAGGGCACGTGATAGACCTCGCCCGGGAAGGGGCCGAAGCCGACCTTGTAGGGCACGACCTTGCCGGTCAGCGCCAGGCCCATCAGCGTGCGGCCATGGAAGGCGCCGCCAAAGGCCACGACCGCGCTGCGGCCGGTGTGGGCGCGGGCGATCTTGATGGCGTTCTCGACGGCCTCGGCGCCGGTCGTGAAGAAGGCGGTCTTGGTGTCGCCGGCGATGGGCACGTGCTGGTTCAGGCGCTCGGCCAGGCGAATGGGGCCTTCGTACGGCACGATCTGGAAGGCGGTATGGGTGAACTTGTCCAGCTGCTCGCTGACGGCCTGCACGACGCGCGGATGACGGTGTCCGGTGTTGAGCACGGCGATGCCGGCGCCAAAGTCGATGTACTCGCGGCCCTCGACATCCCAGAGCGTGGCGTTCTCGGCGCGCGCGGCATGGAAGTCGCACATGACACCCACGCCCCGGGGCGTGGCGGCAAGGCGGCGTTGCTTGAGGGCATCGTTCGTGACGGTCATGGCGGGCAGTCCTGGGAAAAGAGGTTGACGCTGCCATTGTGCGGCGGGATTGGCACCAGAAAGAAGATCCACTTCGGGCCAATCGATGGTGCCAATCAACCCTGACCCCCCGTACAATGGCGTGATGAGATCCGTCTGTGCCGACCTGGTCCTGCAACGCCTGGACCGCAGCCCCGCGGGCCCGCGCAATCGCGCGCTGTACGCGAGCCTGCGGGGTGCGATCCTGGATGGGACATTGCCGCCCCTCTCGCGCCTGCCCGCATCGCGCGACCTGGCCCGGGAGATCGGCCTGTCGCGCAACACGGTGACGCATGCCTACGACCAGCTGCTGGCCGAAGGCTATGTCCACAGCCGGGTCGGCAGCGGCACCTTCGTGGCGGCGACCACCCCCGACCGCTTCCTGGACAGCCCGCGGGGCGAGGCCCGTGGCGGCCTGGCGGGCCCGGCGGCATCCCTGCGTCACGCGGGCGCCGGCCCGGCATCGGCCCGGCCCGCCGCGGACCCGCCCGCGCGGCTGTCACGTCGCGCGCGCGAGCTGGTGGCGCACTCAGCCGCGGCCGTGCAGCAATGGGGCGCCTTCATGCCGGGCGTGCCGGACGTCACCCAGTTTCCCAGCCGGCACTTCGCACGGGCCCTGTCGCGTCTGTGGCGTGCGCCCTCGCCCCAGCTGCTGACGTATGCCACCGGCGGCGGCCACCCGGACCTGCGCGCCGCCCTGGCCGAACATCTGCGCGTGGCGCGCGGGGTGCGCTGCGAACCGGACCAGATCCTCATCACCGAAGGCGTGCACCAGGCCATCGACCTGACGGCGCGGATGCTGACCGACCCCGGGGACCTGGCCTGGGTCGAGAACCCGGGCTACTGGGGCATCCAGCGCGTGCTGCGCATGGACGGGCTGCGGGTGCGGGGCATCGCCGTGGATGCGCAGGGCATGACCCTGCCAGCGCGCCCCGGGCGCCCGCGGCTGATCACCGTGACGCCCTCGCACCAGTACCCGCTGGGCTCGGTGATGAGCCTGGCGCGGCGCCAGGCCTCGCTGGCGTTTGCGCGCAGCGTGGGAGCCTGGGTCGTCGAGGATGACTATGACAGCGAGTTCCGTTTCGGTGGCCACCCGATCCCCGCCATGCAGGGGCTGGAAGCCGACGCACCAGTGATCTACATCGGCACGTTCAGCAAGACCCTGTTCCCGGGCCTGCGCGTGGGCTACATGGTGTTGCCCGCGGCGCTGGCCGACGACTTTCGCACGGCCCACGCCAACCTGTACCGCGAGGGCCACAGCCTGACGCAGATCGCCCTGGCCGAGCTGCTGTCGCGCGGCCACTACGCCGCGCACATCCGCCGCATGCGGGTGCTGTATGGCCGGCGGCGCGCGCTGCTGGCCGAACTCATCGGCCGCCACCTGGGTGCGGAATTCCTGGACGCCAGCGACAGCAACGCCGGCCTGCACCTCGTCTTGCGCCTGCCGGCGCAGTTGGACGACGTGGCGCTGGTCGATGCCTTGCTGGCACGCGGCATCCTGACCCGACCGCTGTCGCGGTACTACACGGGCCGCACGACGGCGCGCGGGCTGTTGCTGGGGTACGCGTGCGTGCCGGAGGCCGACATCGTCGCGGGCTTTGGCACGCTGCTGGCCGAACTGCGCGCGCGGCTGGGCTGAGAGGCCGGCGCTGCCGCGCGGGCGCACGCCGCGCGAACGCCTGGCCCGGGCCGGCTCGCGAGGCGCGGGGCCGGCGTCAGCGCCGCGCGAACGCGGCGCGCAACGGCAGCAGCATGGCGCCCACGGCCAGGACGCCGATGCCCACCAGCGCACCCACGCCGGTGTACATGACGCTGGAATAGAGCAGATACAGGCACACGGCGATGAAGAGCAGCGGCGTGACGGGATAGAGCGGCACGCTGAAGGGCCGCACGCGATCCGGAAAGCGCCGGCGCAGCACGAACAGGGACATGCCGGTCAGGGTGAAGAACAGCCAGAACACCGGCGCGGTGTAGTCCACCATGGTGGAAAAGCCGCTGCGGGTGACCGCCCCCAGCAGCACCAGGCCCAGCGAAATCAGGCACAGGGTGAGCAAGGCGTTGCTCGGGCCATCATGCCGGGTGCTCCAGCGGCCAAGAAAGCCGAACATGGGCTCGTCACGGCCGAAGGCGTAGATGGTGCGCGCGCTGAGCAGGATGGTCGCGTTGGCCGAGGTCAGCGCGGACACGGCGATCAGCACGCTGATGACCTGCGCGCCGCGCTCGCCCATCACCGCGCGCAGCATGTCGGCGGCGACCGCCTGGCTTGCCCCCGTGCCTTCCAGTCCCAGCACGCGCACGAAGGCGATGTTCACCAGGAGGTAGGCGAGCGTGATGATGGCCAGGCTCCAGAACAGCGCGCGTGGCAGGTTGCGGTTCGGTCCCACCACTTCGGCCGACACATAGGCCGCCTCGTTCCAGCCGCCGTAGGTCAGCATCACGAACACCAGCACGAGGCCCCACTGGGTGGCTTCGCGCGCCGTCGTGGACACGACGGGCGGGGCGTCGGGCGTGAGGAACAGGCCCGCGCCGATGATGAAGAGCACGCCGCCCACTTCCAGCACCGTGAGCAGGTTCTGCGTCCACTTGCCCGAGCGCAGGCCCACCAGATTGATCACGGTGAGCACCACGACCATGCCGGCCGCATACCAGGCCGAGGAGTATTCGCCCAGGCTGTGGATCTGCGTGGCGTAGTCGCCAAAGACGTAGCCCAGCAGCGCGATGGAGCCGGTGGGGATGACGGTGAGCCGCGCCCAGGCAAAGAGAAAGGAGAGCTTCTCGCCGTAGGCCAGGCGCAGGAAGTGGTAGTCGCCGCCGGCATTGGGGTGCGAGGTGGCCAGTTCGGCGTAGCACAGCGCGCCTGCCACCGAGATGAGGCCGCCGACCACCCAGGCGAGCAGCATCTCGTTGACGGAGAACGCATTGGCGGCCACCAGCGCCGGGGCGCTGAAGATGCCCGCGCCGATCACGATCCCGATGATGAGGGCCATCACGTCGAGCGTGTTGAGAAGCGGGCGCGGGTTGGTGTCGGTCCCGGCAGGTGCCGGATGCGACGGAGTTGCAGAAGCCACGCGGTCTTGCACGGATTCGCTCATCACGTGTCCGGGAGGAAAGGAGTGTCGGGGGGAAGACAGCAGAGATGAGCGCAGGCAACGACGAGGCGTTTCGTGCAGACCCGACGGTAAGTTAAATTTGTTCCGTCAAACTTGCAAGCGCCGCCGCACGCTGGCGGCATGGGGATGCGGACCGGCAAAACAAAAAGCGCACGAGGCCGATGCCAGCGTGCGCTTGATGATTTCGGGAACCGACCAATTGGTCGGGGCGAGAGGATTCGAACCTCCGACTCCTGCGTCCCGAACGCAGTACTCTACCAGGCTGAGCTACGCCCCGAATTGATGCTCACCGCGTGGTGTCCACACAGCAGGTTGCCCCCGCTGGTTTCACCATTTTCCTGGACGCCGTGTTCGGTGACCGGGAAAGCACGAAATTCTAGCAGAACTTTTCCGTTATACCAAGCGGGCAAGTGGAAGCTTGCTGCCGGCCATCGCACGCTCCTGCACGACACCCCGCCGAAAGCGCACGAGCTTGGCCGGGCGACCCGTGGCACCGGCCTGTACGCCACCCGTTTCCTCGACCAGATCCTGCTGTTCGATGAGGCGGCGAAAGTTCTGCTTGTGCAGGCGCTGGCCGGCGATCGCCTCGACGGCCTGCTGCAGTTGCAGCAAGGTGAAGGCAGGCGGCATCAGCTCGAACACCACGGGACGGTACTTGATCTTGGCGCGCAGGCGGGCCACGCCGGTGGCCAGGATGCGCCGATGGTCGTGCGCCATGGCAAGCCCGCTGGCCTCGGGCGGCAGCACCGCCGCCTGCGGCGCCACCCGCCGCGCTTCTTCGATGCAGCCGGCCTCGAACAGCAGCTCATAGCGCTGCAGCACGAGGTCCTCGTTCCAGGCCTGCCCGTCCAGCCCGAACAGCATGGCCACGCGCTGGGCGCGGGCCGCGCAGGCGGGGGCGCCGGCGCCTTCCTGCGCCCACGCGCGCAACGCGGGCGCGATGTGCGTGCCGATGACGGACGGGGTGCCGCCGCGCTGGTCTTCCCACGGGAAGTACCGATACCACGACTGCCAGCGCGCATCGGCATCGTCATCGACGGGGCCTTCGCGGGTCAGGCCCAGATAGCTGATGGACATCGTCTGCGCGCCCGTGGCGTCGACGCGGTCCTGGTCGGCAAAGGTGTAGAGCTGCTCGACGTAGCCCAGCGGGTGGTGGGTCTGCTGCTCGACGCGGGCGCGCAGTCCGGCCTGCAGCGAACGGTGGGATGGCTGGAAAGGCCCGGAAGGCAGCGCACGCGCGGCGCGGGTGGCGAGCACGCGGGGCTCGTCGCCCGTGACCGCGACCAGCACGGCCACCAGTTCGACCACGATGGCCTGCGACGCGCCGTCGGACGAGGTCATGGGCGATGGGGTGTCGCCGCGCATCAGTCCAGGGCTGCCAGCGCCTGCTCGCGCGTGGCGCTCACGTTGAGGATGGCGAGGAACCCGCTGACCTCGAACACTTCACGCACATGGGGCTGCATGCCGAAGAGGACGAGCTTGCCGCCCGCCTGCTTGAGGCGCTTGGCCAGCACCAGCACCACGCGCAGGCCGGCACTGGAGATGTAGTCGAGCTGCGCGAAGTCCAGGCCGACACGACGCACGGAAGCCGCGACATGCGCCAGCAGCTGGGCCTCGGCGGCAGCGGCATTCGTACTGTTGAGCTGCCCTTGCGGGCGGGCGATCAGCAGATCGCCGGTCACTTCACAGGGGATGGTCATGGCATTTGCTCGGCAAGGCAGTACGATGCGAAGTTCAGGCGGGCCGCGGCAGGATCGGCGGCGCCGCGCCCGATAGTAACAGTCAGGCCCAGCCCGCATGCCCCGATTCCGCCCCGATCGCCTGACCCTGCCCGCCGGCCCGCACGTGCGCCGGCGCTCGCCCGACCTGACGTATGCCGCGGCCGAACCGGTGCCGCCCATGCCGGCCCTGACCCTGGGCGCGCAGCACGCGCTCACGGCCATGACTCTCCTCACCTACGTCATCGCGGCGGGCACGCTGGGGCAGCTGCCCGTGGCCGACATCCAGGCGCTGGTGGCCGCCACGGCGCTGGCGATGGCCCTGTGCACCGCCCTGCAGGCCTGGGGCGGACGCACGGGCCCCGGCCTGCTGCTGGTGCACATCCCCAACCCCATCCTGCTGCTGCTGACGGCCGAGGTCCTGGCGCGGCACGGCCTGGGCGGGATGGTGGCCGCCACGCTCCTGGGCGCCATCAGCATGTTCGCGGTGGGCTTTTTGCTGCCCTACCTGCGCACGCTGTTTCCGCCGGCCGTGGCCGGCGTGGTCATCGGCATGAGCGGCCTGTCGCTGGGCGGCTCGTCCCTGGGCCATGCGGTGGGCATGAACGCCGAGGGGCTGCTGGACGGCCCGAGCCTGCTGATCGCCCTGACCACGCTTGCCACCATCGTCGCCTGTGCCGTCTGGGGTTCGCGCCCGTTGAAATTGTTGGGTCTTTTGATCGGCATCGTCGCCGGCCTGGTGGTGGCCGCGCTCACGGGACGCCTGCCCGGCATCGAGCCGCTCGGCCAGGCCGCGGTCTTTGCGCTGCCGCAGCTGCCCACGCCGGTGTTCGCGCTCGACCCCGGCCTCGCGGCGGCCATCGTGCTGCTGTCGGTGATGAGCCAGCTCGACACCCTGGGCAGCACCATCCTGCTGCAGAAGGTCGAGGACGCCGACTGGCGCCGTGCCGACATGAAGACGGCCGCCAAGGCCATGCGCGCCAACGGCCTGGGGGACCTGGGCGGCGCGCTGCTGGGCGCCTACCCCACGGCGACCTCATCCGCCAACCTGGCCCTGGTCAACATCAGCCGCACCTCGTCGCGCTGGGTGGGCCTGGTGGCCGCGCTGGTGCTGGCGCTGGTGGCCGTCATGCCGCAGGTGACGCTGGCCCTGACCCTGTTGCCGCCCGCCATCATCGGCGCCATCGAGATCTATGTCGCGGCCTTCCTGATCGTGGCGGGCATCGAGCTGGTGATGCAGCGCGCTCTGGACACCCGCGGCATGTTCGTCGTGGGCCTGTCGCTGACGATCGGACTGGGGGTGGAGCTGCTGCCCACGCTGGCCCGCAACGTGCCGCCCGCCTTCGCCTTCATCGCCGGCAACGGGCTGATCGTGGCGAGCCTGCTGGCGATCGGGCTGAACCTGCTGTTTCGCCTGGGCACCGCCCGCAGCGCCACGCTGGACCTGGACGCAGCGCCGGACCGGGCCGTCGCCATCACCGACTTCGTGAGCCAGCAGGGCGCGATCTGGGGCGCGCGGCGCGACGTGATCACGCGTGCCGCGCTGGCCGCCCTGGAAGCCGGCGAAGCCCTGGATGCCAGCCCGGGGCGGCGGGTGCAGGGCTTGCGCGGGCATTTCGACGAGTACAACCTGGACATCGAACTGCTGCACGCGGGCCCGCCGCTGCCGCTGAACGGCGTGACGCCGGCCGCGGACCTGCAGCGCCTGCTGGATGACGAAGGCGACGACAGCCTGGACGCGGTGCTGGCGCAGACCTCCACCGCCCTGCTCCATCACCTGGCCGATCGCCTGCAGGCAGGCGAGCGTCAGGGCGAGGCTTTCCTGCGCCTGCACTTCGATCACTGACATGACGACCCCGGACGCGCGGGACCTGGACCCCGGGCCACTGGCCGTGACGCAGGCGCTCACGTGGCTGGCCGAGCTGGCCACGCGCGACGGCTGGCCGATCGCGCAGCGCCAGGCGCTGACCCTGGCCCTGGACGAGGCCGTGACCAACGTGGTCATGCACGGCGCAGGCGGACGCCCCGGCGCCCATCTGCGGGTGCTGCACGTGGCTGCGACCGATCACATCGACATCGTGCTGGAAGACGACGGCCCGCCCTTCGATCCGACGCGGGTGGCGCCCCCGCCCCCCATCACCGACCTGGAGTCGCTCGCCATCGGCGGGCGCGGCCTGCTGCTCATGCGCGAGGTCGTCTCCAGCCTGCACCATGCGCGCGTGCAGGGACGCAATCGGCTGACGCTGCGCTGGGATGTTCCAGGCCGCTGAGCACGGCGAGACGGGAGGCGCCTGCCGCGCGAGCCGCGCGACGCCTAGCCGCGGCGCAGGTTGACCAGGGTGATGCCGGCGAAGATGCCGATGGCGCCAACGGCGAAGGCCGGCGCGAAGGGATCGTCCAGCAGCAGGACGCCGGCCGCGATGCCGAACACCGGCGTCAGAAAGCTGAAGACGGCCAGGCGCGAGGCCAGGTAGCGGCGCAGCAGCCAGAACCACAGCAGGAAGCTGCCGAAGGCCACGCCGAGCGACTGGAAGACCATGCTGCCCCAGACGATCGGGGTCATGACGCCGATGTCCGCCGCGCCGGTGAGTTCGGCGAACAGGTACAGGGCGATCGCGGCAAAGCCGAGCTGGTACAGCAGGGTGCAGCTGGGCGGGGCTTCGGACAGCGCGCTGCTGCGGATCACGACCGTGGTCATGCCCCACAGCAGGCCCGCCGCCACGCCGTACAGATCGCCGATCCACGCATCCGGGTTCAGGCCGCCGCCCTGCATCCAGCCGTCGGAGAAGGCGACGACGACCCCCAGGAAGGCGAGCGCAATGCCCGCCCACTGCCGCGCGCTCAGGCGCTCGCCGGCGACCCACAGGTGCAGGCCCAGCGCCGTGAAGATGGGCGAGGTATAGAGGAATACCGACATGCGGGCGGCCGTGGTGTAGCCCAGGCCCAGCGCCACGCACAGGAACTCGCCGGCGAAGAGGGCACCCGCGAGGAGGCCGGGCGCGAGGCTGCCGGGCGGCCCCGCGAGCGGGATGCGGCGCACGGCCATGACGAGCAGGATGAGCAGCGCGGCGATGCCCGAGCGCAACGCGACCTGCATGACGGGATCGATGACCGGCGCGGCCGTCTTCATGGCCACCTGCTGCATGCCCCACGTCAGGCACAGGCCCAGCATGCAGGCCACGGCGAATCCATCGAGCGGCTTGCGGGTCACCATGGCGCTCAGGCGGCGCGGCGCGCGAAGTGCCGCGTCCACGGCGTGCCCGCGCCTCGGTGGCCGCCCCCGTCAGGCGCCGGGTTGCCACCGGCGCGGCGGGCCGCGCCACCGCGATGCAGGGCCCGTGTCACGGCATCAGTGCCCGCGTTCGATGGCGAACTCGCTGAACGCGAGCATCGCCGCCTTGTACGGGGAGTCGGGGAAGACGGCCAGCGCATCGGCCGCGGCCTGGGCCTCGGCGCGTGCCGCGACGCGCGCGTG
>JAAIGF010190378.1_pt1 | contig 16731 bp, 12 predicted proteins | sample 6487441 | NCBI WGS metagenome assembly JAAIGF01 (sample SAMN13974129, study PRJNA590717) | phyllosphere metagenome | biome: pepper field; feature: multiple bacterial spot infested pepper fields; material: pepper leaves; isolation source: leaves from pepper fields | host: Capsicum annuum ... | reverse complement strand
GAGTTGAAAAAATTCAACCCTGTGCTTAGAAAAACAACTGTTCATAAAGAAATTAAGTAATTAACCGTTTGGGCCTCTGCCCGACTAAAAATAAAAGACAATGGCAAAGAAAGCAGTTGCATCGTTACAAAAAGGTGGTGGTAAAGAGTTTACTAAGGTTGTTCTTACCGCTAAATCTGCAAAAACTGGAGCTTATACTTTCAAAGAGAGTATGGTGCACAACGACAAAGTGAAAGAGGTCGTAGCAGGAGCTACTAAGTAAGCAACGCAGGGACGATCCCTTTTTTAAGATTATCGCTTAAAAAATAAAAGAAGCCGTTTTGGTATACGCCGAAAGGGCTTTTTTAGTATAGCTGATTTTGACTATATTTGACAGGTTGTAAGCAAGGCATAACCATACATACAGGACATTATGGGATTATTCGATTTCTTTAAGAAAAAGCAGGAAACAGAAGAGGCACAAGTGGCGCTCGATAAGGGTCTGGAAAAAACCAAAGAGGGTTTTCTCTCCAAGATTACCAAGGCCGTTGTCGGTAAATCTACCGTTGACGACGAGGTGCTGGATAACCTGGAAGAAGTATTGGTGATGTCCGATGTTGGAGTGACAACCACCTTGAAGATCGTCGATCGTATTCAACAGCGCGTAGCTCGGGATAAGTATGTGGGTACGGATGATCTTAACAGGCTTTTAAAGGAAGAGATTCAGGATCTACTTGCCGAAAATAACAGTAATGATTTCGAAACTTTTGAGTATGGCGATCACAAGCCCTATGTCATTATGGTTGTTGGGGTTAATGGTGTGGGCAAAACGACAACGATCGGTAAGCTGGCGCATCAGCTAAAGGAGGCGGGCAATAAAGTGGTGCTCGGAGCTGCGGATACTTTCCGTGCGGCTGCGGTAGACCAAATACAGCTGTGGGGCGAGCGCGTGGGTGTTCGTGTTGTGGCGCAGCCGATGGGTTCCGACCCGGCGTCTGTGGCCTATGACACGGTGAAATCTGCCGTTTCCAACGGTGATGATGTGGCTATTATTGATACGGCAGGTCGTCTCCACAATAAAGTAGGCTTGATGAACGAGCTTACCAAAATTAAAAATGTAATGAAAAAGGTTGTGCCGGATGCTCCACACGAGATTCTATTGGTGCTGGACGCCTCTACAGGGCAAAATGCAATCGAGCAAGCTACGCAGTTTACACAGGCCACGGATGTCAATGCTCTGGCCTTGACGAAGTTGGATGGTACAGCCAAAGGCGGTGTTGTCATCGGTATATCGGATCAATTCAAGATTCCGGTTAAATATATCGGTGTAGGCGAGAAAATTGGTGATCTACAGTTGTTCAATAAAAAGGATTTTGTGGAAAGCCTGTTCAAGTAAGGCAGCCTTTCTGAAAAAGTATATATAGATAACCTATGGCCGTGAGGTTCAAGGTTGGGTAAGCAATAGCGAGGAGATGTGGCTACACGTCTACCCTCGCGATGAAGAGAAGAAGATGAAAACAAAATATGCAAAGACAGCTTCCCCGGTTAGCAAACCGCGGGTAAATGTCGTCACATTAGGTTGTTCCAAAAATATTCACGACTCGGAAGTATTGATGGGCCAGCTGAAGGGCAACCAAATGGAAGTCGTGCACGAGGCTAGCAACATCCGTGCAAATGATATCGTCGTGATCAATACCTGCGGTTTTATTGATAATGCCAAACAGGAGTCGATCGATACTATCCTTCAATATTCGGAGTTGAAAGATCAAGGTAAGGTAAACAAGGTCATTGTTACGGGATGCCTTTCGGAGCGCTACAAGCCCGAATTGCAGTCCGAGATTCCGAACGTAGATGCCTTTTTCGGCACCAACGATCTGCCGGAATTGCTCTCGACTATCGGTGCGGATTATCGCCATGAACTGCTTGGCGAACGTCTATTGACCACGCCATCCCATTTTTCGTATTTTAAGATTGCCGAGGGATGTAACCGTCCTTGTTCATTCTGTGCTATTCCGTTGATGCGCGGTAAGCATGTGTCTAAATCTATCGAAGATTTGGTGAAGGAAGCTAAATTCTTGGCGGCCAACGGTACAAAGGAATTGATCCTTATTGCGCAGGATCTCACTTACTACGGCTTGGATATCTACGGCAAACGCAACCTCTCCGATTTGATGCGCCACCTTTCTGATGTCGATGGTATCGAGTGGATCCGCTTGCAATATGCTTATCCATCAGGCTTTCCTATGGATATACTGGATGCCATGAACGAACGCTCCAACATCTGCAATTACCTGGATATGCCCTTACAGCATATCAGCGACAGCATGTTGAAATCTATGCGTCGCGGCACAACCAAGCAAAAGCAGGTCGATTTGGTTAACCAGATTCGTGATAAGGTTCCTGATATAGCCTTGCGTACTACGCTGATTTGCGGCTACCCTGGCGAAACTGAGCAGGATTATCAGGAGATGTTGCAATGGGTAGAGGAAACGCGATTCGATCGTTTGGGCTGTTTCACCTATTCGCATGAAGAAAAAACCCATGCATATGATTTGCTGGACGATGTGCCGGAAGAGGTGAAAGAAGCGCGCGTAGAAGAGATCATGGAGGTGCAGCAGGGCATTTCTTTCGAGAAGAATCAAGAAAAAGTTGGTCACACCTATAAGGTGTTGATCGACCGTGTGGACGGGGATTATTTTATCGGGCGCACCGAATACGATTCTCCAGAAGTGGATAATGAAGTGGTGTTAAACGCCAAGGATAAATACGCTCGCATCGGCGACTTTGTACAAGTAAAGATCGACCGCGCGGAAGACTTTGATCTGTACGGAACGATTGTTAAATAACGAAAAAGTATTTTTTATACGAAGCACGGGGATTTTGTCCGTGCTTTTTTTATGCTGTTATATTAGGCAAATAGCGCTTTTTAGGATAATTGCTCGGATTTGGTGCCCGTAATCTAGGCTGCAGCGTGGTGTCGAATGGAACATTCTATAAAGCTATTGTCAAATAAACAATAAAATCGAGCGGCATAGAACACCTTTTGCCAAAAATATGTAATTTGACCTGCTGTTTAGGGCAATACCGAAGATGAAGGATCCATATAAGCACAACAATATCCGCGTGCTGTGCTGGGTCATGTGGCCCAAGACAATAACACCGTAGAAGAGATTAATGAAAGCAACATATATCGATTATAGCGATACCGGCAGTTTTTCCAAGACGTTGTTGGCCTATTTGGCAAACGACGGGCGGCTGCAGCCCTTTTATGGCGAGCGTCCCGACTTAGAGGGCTTTCGGGCGCAAATCGAGCGCAAGCAGGGGTTCCAGCACCGGTCGCTACTGGTTTCCCAATTGGAAGAGCAGTATGGACCTACGTTGGCAGGCAGTCCTCGCGTGGCCGAACATATTGCACTGCTGAAGGAGCGAAATACATTTACCGTAACCACAGGCCATCAGCTCAATATATTTACGGGTCCACTTTATTTTATTTTCAAGATTGTCTCGGCCATTCGTTTGGCCAAGGACCTTAAAAAGGCGTTTCCCGAGTACAATTTCGTGCCCGTCTATTGGATGGCCACGGAGGATCATGATTTTGCCGAGATCAATAACACGCGTGTTTTTGGCAAGAAGATATCTTGGGATGTGCCTGCTGTTTCAGGGACGGGGCGCATGTCTACATCGACCATAATCGATACCGTCAAACAATATTGTAATACCTTCGGCATTTCGCCGAATGCAGATCGTCTGAAGGCGATTGTTGAACATGCTTACCTGCAAAATCGCTCGTTGGCTGATGCTACGCGCGAGATGGTCAATGCGCTTTTCAGGCAGGAAGGGCTCGTTATTATCGATGCCGACCGAAAGGAACTTAAAGAGCCCTTTATCCCTTATATCCTGCAGGATGTGCTCGAAGAAAAAAGCGTGAAGGCTATCGATAACAGCTCCAAGAAGCTGACGGAGCTAGGCTTTCAAACGCAGGTGCATGCGCGCGATATTAACTTTTTTTACCTAACGGATGAGTTTCGGGAGCGTATTGTGCGCACCGAAGACGGTCGTTTTGAGGTGCTCCACCAGCAGCTGTATTTCACTGCTGAGGAGATGAAAGCAGAGATAGAGCAGTATCCCGAACGGTTCAGTCCCAACGTGGTGATGCGCCCGTTGTATCAGGAGATTATCCTACCCAACTTGGCCTACATAGGTGGTGGCGCGGAAATTGTCTATTGGCTGCAGCTGCGTGCGAACTTCAATCAGTATGACGTACCCTTTCCTATTTTGATACCCCGCAATTCGGCTATGATTACGGATGATAGCGTAACAAGCAAGATCTATCGGTTGGACCTGACATTTAAGAGCATTTTTAAATCTACGGATGCGCTAAAAAACGAGTATGTGCGCCGACATACCAAGCACCGGCTCAACCTGCGGGACGAGTGGATGGAGCTCAACGCCATCTTTGGCAAGATAAAGCTACGCACACATAAGATAGACCCAAGCTTAGGAGCGAGTACCGAGGCCGTTAAGGCACGACTCAAAAAGGCCATCAACAGCTTGGAGAAAAAGTTGCTTAAAGCGGATAAGCACAATTACGATGACGCCCTAATACAGATTGAGCGCGTCAAGGATAAGCTTTTCCCAAATGGAGGTCTTCAGGAGCGTTCCGAGAATTTCGCAGCATTGTATATCAAGCACGGCGAAGAGCTTATCCAAGAGCTTGAGAAGCACTTCAATCCCTTAGATTTTAAATTTACGATCGTATACTAGTGGAGAAGGCAACTTATAATTTAGTCGATAGTAGGTTCTACAAATACTACAGCGAGAAGGGCGGTCTTACGGCGGAGCAATTAGAGCAGTTGCAGCCTTATTTTTCATTTCGCACCGTTCCGCATAATACTTTTCTGCTGCGCGCTGGCGAGCTTAGTCACTACGCTTTCTTTGTGGAGCGAGGCTTGCTGCAGTCTTTTTCGTTGGATGAAAAAGGAGGAGAGCATATTCTACAGTTTGCTCCCGAAGATTGGATCATATCCGACCGGGCAAGTCAATATTTTAAAAGGCCTTCCGACTATTACATCAAAGCCATAGAGCATTCCACGATTGTCTTCATTCAGCCCGAGTTTATGGAGAAGGCTTCGCTCTGGAGCAATGCTTTTGCCTGCTTTTTGGAAAACTCTTTACAGCGCAACATCTATATTCAGCAAAAGCGGATTAATTCCCTGTTGGCGATGACGGCCAAAGAACGCTATCTTTCCTTTATGGACATGTATCCAGGCATGCTGTTGCGTGTTCCGCAGTGGATGGTAGCTTCCTATTTGGGGATCACGCCCGAAAGCCTTAGTCGTGTACGCCGCGAGTTGCTTAACGATCGTTAACTAGTAAAATACTTCCGCTAGCATACAGCGTGCGCTTCCTCCTCCGGCCGTTTCAATGGTATCTAGAGGTGCATGGATTATTTCCCCAAAATCCTGTAGCTGCTGGATCTGTGCGGCCGTAAAGTGCGCGTAGGCTTGACTACTCATGATAATATGCGGTTTTCCCGTGATCGATTTCACCTCCAAGATGTTTCCAGCAAAATGCTGCATCTGCTGTTCTGTGATAGTAATGATCTGTCTCCCTCCATCCTCCAGCCGCCGAACCATTTCTTCCCGAAGATATCGATTGTCTATGCTCTCCAAGCATATTACAGCAAAGCTGGTACCGATAGCCATCATTACGTTGCTGTGGTATATAGGTTTCCGTTCGCCATCGACCGTTTGGCTGGCTTCAAAGATGAAAGAGTCGTAGCCCAAGTCCAGACAAAATTGATGCACAATACCGGCATCAGCCCGCGGCGAGAGTGAACAATAAGCTACGCGATTGATGCGGTCGAGTATAAGACAGCCTGTGCCTTCCAAGAATCTATTTTCCTCTTCATGGGCGGTGTAATCAATGATATCATCAAAATGCAGGCCCCATCCGTCAAGTGTTTGTAGGTAGTTCAGTTGCCGTTCCCGCCGTCTATTCTCCGCAAACATGGGATAGCACACCGCCGTGCGTTTATGAAAAGAGATGCAGTTGTTCGGAAATATGCTATCCGGCGTGTCATAGCGGCCATCATCCTGCATGATCAAGGTGTTGATGTTGTGGTCCGCCAAGCGCTGCGCGAAGCGGTCAAACTCCCGCTGGGCACGTTCCGTAATATCATCGCCAGCCACCTCTTCTTGAAAGTAGTTGTTCACCGCCGTTTGTTCGTTCTTCCGGAAATGGTATGGACGCACCAAAAGTAGCGTGTCGGTCGTTTGTGTACTCATGCTCTCAATCGCGATAAAGGGGTAGGGTGGAGCAGCGCAGCAAACCTTCTTGCTTGCCAATCTCATGATATGGAATTTCTTCAACCGTAAGATGCTGTTTGCGCAACCAGCTGTTCAGGCGTTTAAAACGTTTTTCGCTAACGATTACCTCGGGCGAAATGGAAAACACGTTGCTGCACATTTGGTACATCTCATCGGCATCGATATGGAAAAGGTTTTCTGCACCAAATAGATCCCGTAGATAGCGGTAATCGTCTGGATTTCTGAAGCCGTCCTCATGGATAATAGCCTTGTCATGACCCACGGGTTGGAAGCAGCAATCTAGGTGCAGCGCGTTTTTGCGAGCATTTTTCATCGACTTTACCAAGTCAAACTCCCTGACGGTCTTGTGCGGAAATTGTTCCTGTAGGAATCGCACGCCATGCATGTTGGTTCGAGCGGTGTTGATGTCGGCATAGTCGGCTCCTTTGTAGGTACCGACAAAGATAAAGTCGTTCCATAGCAGCACATCTCCCCCTTCGATATGCACCTCTTCGGGCGGTGTGATGCACTTTGCGGGATCCACTTGACTCACTATCGGCTCGATGGCCTGCCACTCTCCGGCACGATCCGGCAGGATGTTAGCCTTGATCAGGTAGTCGTCGATGACGAAGCCGATATCACGTGAAAATATTTGATTGAGATCAGGGATGATGTCCGGTCGGTAAACCGCGACGCCATGCTTCTTCAGCACGTCTTCAAAATGAGCCATCTCCGCGCACATATCCGATTCCTTTGGGTAGGTGCCTACCAAGATGTGTTCCAATGATTTCGGGTCGTAGGCCTCTTCTGCTTTTGGCGTAGGGCCGTTGCTATGCGCTGTGCCTAATATTACGGCGCGCAAAGGACTGGTTTCGTTTCGTACGGAAAGCTTCAACATAAAACATCTATAGGTCGCAAATATGGAATAAAGTTACTTATTTATTTTGATGGCAAACTGTAGCGAAGCGCTTATTTTTTTGCTTTACAAAGCAGCGATAGCTATTTAGATTATGAAGAAAACAAAACTCCTTTTCGTGCTTATAGGCCTATTTTTCTAGCGCTTGTTCCAAAGAAACGGCAATGTTTGTTGCCTCTGGCTGGTGTGGCACGGAAAAGACCATTGTGATGAGCAGCAAGCAGACGCATAGTGATCTGCGTGGAAATGCCTGTAAAAAGAGTTCCGTAAACACCGTCAAATAAACTGCTCAGGCACACTTTAACAGGCTTGGCAGATACCTAGAGGAGTTTGATCTGTTCGATCGCGAGTACCAGCAGTGCGCACATTGTCGCGATGGTGTAGATTATATCTTGACCATCGATGACGGTACACGTGTAGTCGAACAAAGTATCGGTTTCGACAATAAAGAAAAGGGAATACCAAAATTTATCACCTTCTTAACGAAGCTATAGCGGAAAAGCGCATCGATTTGTTACAAAGTAATGGCATTTAGGTCTTCATAATCAGTTGTTTGTTGGCATTTGGGCCAGTGCAATCGATTGTCGCTTTTTTACAGTTAAGAAATCAAAGAGCCGCCTATTTATTCGCAATTAAAATCGTATTTTTGCACTCTCAAAACGTATATGAAAAAGTGTCTTTCTACAGGCCTGTTTGGATGGGCATAGGACGATGCAAATGAAAAAGTTAAGCGCAAAAATGAGCAACGTATTTTATCAAGAAAAATTTCAGGATCGCCACAACGGCCCGCGGGCAGAAGAGGCGCAAGAAATGTTAGCCTTCCTAGGCGTGCAATCGGTAGATGAACTTATCGAGCAGACCGTTCCCAGCCAAATTAGACTTAAAAAAGCCCTAGCCTTACCTGAGGCTCTGAGTGAGAAAGCCTACTTAGCCAAAGTAAAACAGCTTGCAGATAAAAACAAGGTATTTAAATCCTACATCGGGCAGGGGTACTATGATGTGACCGTCCCAGGAGTTATCCAGCGTAACGTATTGGAAAATCCAGGATGGTATACACAATATACGCCTTACCAAGCGGAGATCGCTCAAGGGCGCCTACAGGCTCTTTTAAATTTCCAAACAGCGGTCTCAGACCTTACGGGGTTGGAAATTGTAAATGCCTCCCTTCTGGATGAGGCTACAGCGGCAGCCGAGGCCATGTTTATGTTGTACAGTGCGCGCAAAAACAAAGAAGCCAACGTATTCTTGGTTACGCCAAATGTTTTTCCACAAACATTGGATGTCTTGCAAACACGGGCCACTCCTTTTGGGGTAGAGATCCGCGTTGCGGACATTGAAGAGGCCAACCTGGCGAATGACATATTTGCCGCATTTATCCAATACCCGGCTGCTGACGGTACGCTTGCTGAATATGCATCATTCACCGCCGCTGCACATGCGCAAAATATTACGGTTTGTGTCGCTGCTGATTTGCTTTCCTTGGCTTTGTTGACGCCTCCCGGCGAGTGGGGTGCTGACGTGGTTGTGGGAAACTCACAACGTTTTGGTGTGCCGATGGGCTTTGGTGGTCCTCATGCAGCATTTTTTGCGACTAAAGATGCGTACAAACGTAATATTCCTGGCCGCATTATCGGCGTAACCTCGGATGCGAATGGCAACTACGCCTTGCGTATGGCTTTGCAAACGCGCGAGCAGCATATCCGCCGTGATAAAGCTTCCTCCAATATCTGTACAGCACAGGCGCTATTGGCCATTATGGCTTCTTTCTATGCGGTGTATCATGGTGCCGAAGGGATCAAAAATATCGCAAGCCGCGTCAATGACTTAGCAAAACTATTGGATAAGGCATTGCAAGAGCTGGGCTACGAACAAACAAACACGTCGTATTTTGATACCTTGCGCGTTGTTGTGGGCGACCAAGTTGGTGCGCTAAAAGGCGAAGCCTTGAATAATGAATTAAACTTTTTCTACCACGAAGGTGTTGTCGGTATCTCTATCGATGAAACAACGACCTTCGAAGATATTCAAACCATCGTTAAGGTCTTTGCTAAGATTAAGGCCAAAAGTGTGAATGATATTGACCTCGCAGGAATGGTCGAAGCATTGTCTCCGTCTATCCCACAAGAGTTGGTTCGTACATCTGCTTACTTGACCCACCCCATCTTTAACAGCTACCGCTCCGAGAGCGAGATGTTGCGTTATATTAAAACGTTGGAGTCCAAAGATCTTTCGTTGTGCCATTCCATGATTCCTTTGGGATCTTGTACCATGAAGCTAAATGCGACAACCGAGATGGTTCCTTTAACGTGGGCTCATTTTGGAGGTTTGCATCCATTCGCTCCAGCCGATCAAACATCGGGCTATATGCAGCTTATCAACGAGTTGAACGATTGGCTTTCTGAGATTACCGGTTTTGCGAAAATGTCCTTCCAGCCCAACTCAGGTGCGCAGGGCGAGTATGCGGGGCTTATGGTGATTCGCGCATACCACGAGAGCCGTGGCGAAGGCCATCGTAACATCTGTTTGATCCCCGCTTCGGCACACGGTACTAATCCTGCTTCGGCTTCTATGGCTGGCCTGAAAGTGGTGGTGGTGAAATGCGACGAATTCGGAAATATCGATGTGGCAGACCTTCGCGCTAGAGCAGAAGAGCATGCGGCCAACTTGAATTCCCTGATGGTTACTTATCCATCAACACACGGTGTGTTCGAAGAATCTATCATTGAAATCTGTGCGATTATCCACGAGCATGGCGGACAGGTCTATATGGATGGTGCTAATATGAATGCGCAGGTTGGTTTAACTAGCCCGGGCTTCATCGGTGCCGACGTTTGTCACCTGAACTTACATAAAACGTTCTGTATTCCACATGGTGGTGGTGGTCCGGGGATGGGGCCCATCGGTGTGGTTGAGCATTTGGTGCCATTTTTACCAAATCATGAGGTTGTGGCGGTATCTGGTGAGGAAGGTATCTCTGCGGTTTCTGCGGCTCCTTTCGGATCGGCATCGATTTTGACGATATCCTACGCGTACATCGCGATGATGGGGTCAGAAGGTTTGACTGCTGCAACGAAGACGGCGATCTTGAATGCAAACTATATCAAAGCGCGTTTGGAAGGTCACTACTCTGTATTGTATGCAGGCGCAAATGGTCGTTGTGCACACGAGATGATCTTAGACTGCCGCGGGTTTAAACATGTTGGCGTTGAAGTGGCTGATATCGCGAAACGATTGATGGATTACGGTTTCCATGCGCCGACAGTATCTTTCCCGGTTGCAGGCACCTTAATGGTAGAACCAACCGAGTCGGAATCTAAAGCCGAGCTTGACCGCTTCTGTGATGCTTTGATCGCTATCCGTGCGGAGATTGCTGCAGTAGAAGCGGGCGAAGTGGATCAAAAGGAAAATGTATTGAAACATGCTCCACATACCGCCGAAGTGGTTACGGGCGACGAGTGGAACAGACCATATAGCAGACAGACGGCGGCATATCCGCTACCTTACTTGAAAGTAAACAAGTTTTGGCCTTCGGTAGGGCGGGTAAATGATTCGCAAGGGGATAGGACCTTAATCTGTTCTTGTCCTCCTATTGAAGAATATGAAGAGGCGTAACTAGAATATTTACAAGTAGTAGCACGGCTGCTTCAGATTAATTGAAGCGGCCGTTTTACTGTGTGTAGTTTTGTGTAAGATAGCGCATCTCTGTTCTTATTTCGTCTTGTGGTAAACGTCGACTAAATTAGAAGGCTACTGTTTGATGAGTAGGTTTAATAAAACCATTGAGGCCGATAGGTTCTCTGGTTATAAACGAAAGAGGCTGTCTCAAAAAGGCAGCCTCTTTTTATGAATTATCGGGAGTTAGGCATTGTTTTAATCATTTGATTTTCATATATTTATATATAATAAAAATGATTTATGTCAGCTCGTAGACCTATTTTTAAGCCATATTACCAGAACCAGATTCTGGCCATTCCGCCTACATTGGATGAATTAGTCAGAAAAGGGCATCCGGTTCGTGTTGTAAACGATGTAATTGATCGTATCAACATTCAGTCACTCCTAGATGCCTATCATATCAAAGGTAGCTCCAGTTACCATCCCCAGATGTTATTGAAAGTATTAGTTTACGGATACGTAAGCAATGTGTACAGCTCTCGTAAGCTCGAGGTGGCTTGCCGAGAAAACATCAACTTTATGTGGCTCAGCGGCATGAGTTATCCTGACCACAACACGATTAACCGCTTTCGGGGAGCTCGGCTGAAGAACGCTCTTCGCAGTGTATTTGAAGAAGTGGTCAAGCTTTTAGCTGAAGAAGGCTTGCTAAGTATTGAGGATGTGTATACTGATGGTACTAAGATTGAGGCCAACGCCAATAAATATAGCTTTGTTTGGAAAAAGGCGATTCAGACCAACAAGGAAAAAATGAGATTGGCATTGAAAGATATATGGGAATATGCACAAAGTATTGCCAAATCAGAAGATAGCCTTCCCGAGCCGGATGATCTGACCGAGATAAATACACACAACGTACAGGACACAGTGGATAAACTCAATGATGTATTATCCAATAAACCCACGGTCGATAAAAAGATGAAAGCGAAGCTGCGCTATGTAACCAAGAACTATCCCGCCAAAATAGCGCAGTACGAGCAGCAGGAGGAAGTTTTGGGGGAACGCAACAGTTACAGCAAAACCGATCCGGATGCCACTTTTATGCGAATGAAAGAGGATCACATGAAAAACGGTCAACTCAAGCCCGGATACAACGTTCAGATCTCCACCTCCAATCAATACATCGTTAACTACACCATACATCCCAATCCTACTGACACCAGAACACTGCAGGCTCATCTTGAGCAATACCAATCCAGCTTCGGTACAACACCTAAAAGCATTACCGCAGATGCGGGATATGGCAGCCAAGAGAACTATCATTTACTAGCTGATAAAGATATCCAAGCTTATGTAAAGTATGGCTTGTTTGACAAAGAGCAGAAAGCGGATAACTCAGCAAAGAAGCCTTTTTCTGTAGACAAACTGCACTACAACTCTCTGAAGGATTGCTACATCTGCCCCATGGGCCAAGCGATGGAGTGCATAGGTACTTTCCAACAGAAGACTTCGAGTGGATTTGTGCAGGAGATCAAAAAATACCGAGCAAAAAACTGCGAAGGCTGTCCTTTAAATGGAGTATGTCACAAGTCCAAGGGCAATAGAATCATACAGATCAATAAACAATTAGAAGAGTATAAGCAACAGGCCCATCAACTACTCAATAGCGAGATCGGTATAAAGAAGCGAAAGCAACGATGTTGTGATGTAGAGCCCGTCTTTGGGAATATAAAAAATAACCACGGATTTCGAAGATTCATGCTTCGGGGTGAACAGAAAGTGTCTATAGAGTGGGGATTATTAGCAATTGCACAGAACTTAAGAAAGAAAGCAGCCTAAAAAGGCTGTTTTTTGAGCTTTTTTGTTCTATAAAGGATATAGTTCACAAAATAGCCGACGACAAACACCTATCACCACAGATTGACTTTCAAGCTAAAAATATGCAAAAGAGGCTGTCTCGTTAAATTTGAGACAGCCTCTATGAGCTGATCAAGGCTTATCCGTAATGAAAGTATCAGCAAACGTATAATATTGGTGCAGGTATCTAAAAGCTATATGTAAAAAACCGTATAAACCCCGAAGTAAAAATTCTTCAAATTAAATTGAATTTAATAGTTTTGTGTCATCAACAAATAACATACAAAATGCTGCGTTTCTTTTTCATACTATGCTCCTGTTCCATTCTTTGCTTTGCATGCGACAAAAATCAAGAAATCTCTGCCGAAGGTGAAAGTGATGTAGACGTATCATTTTCTTATATTAATCCGCAGGGAAAAAGCGTTCCCGATAGCAGCATAGATCTTCCTACGGGCGGATTCTTATTGGAGCTTGGTCGTCCAGTAGAACATTATCTCGGTGCATCATTCAAAAATACATCGACGCTTACAACAGCTGCAGGCAAGGTTCCCGCAGCACGTGACCACTACGTTTTCCGATGGGAGCTGCACGACAGTGCATCAGATTCCATTTTACGCCGGGGCGACACGTTCGACTACAGCCTTGACATCCCGCATGCAGGAGAATATCGACTCGCACTGTATGCCTATGACACCCGACGTGATCCGTCCATGACGCAGCCGATAGATTCCGCCAGTAAATCCTTATCTATTTCGGATAAAAAACTACTGAAGAAAGTGACTATTGATACCCTGCTGCTCACCGGCCCCTATTACATGGATTTGCAACAAGATGCCGCCGTAAATGTCTTTATACGTATCTATGCATCGCAAGAAGATAAGCTTGCCGGTAAAGATTGCCTATACCAATCGCCCAGCTTGCGTGGTCTAAAGCAAGGCGCCACAAATTTGCAACTTCCCATAGACGCTGCCGTACTCATTCCAAACTTCATACGTGAAAATGACCAATGCTATATACAATTATATTTTGAGCAGGAAGGAAAAGTATATGGCAGCATAGACAATGCTTCGCTTAGTGTGTTCAAGCATTACCAAACAGGGTTCTTATCAGCCGACAAATCATATCTTGTCGAAGAAAGAAAACTACGTTTTGGCGGTATGCGCATGGAGCTTGTTTCTGGATTTAATTTTATGATAGCGGATTAGGTGTTGATCAGCATGCTGTTTTCACATACAACCGAATACTCGGTAATATAAAACTCATCTCTACTTAATTATCAATTTATGTGGGAATATTAGTTTTGCCTCAACATGAGACGCATAATTTCCCCAGATGAACGTAGCATTGACCTCCAAAACTTGTCCCTATTACAAGCCAGTGAATCCGAGGCCAATCTTTTCTTAAATCAACTGTTCGAAAAATATTGGAAGGCATTGTATCAGTTTTCCTACAATCTATTGCACGACGGCGATGAAGCGCAAGACACTGTACAGGAGCTATTTATAAACCTTTGGGATCGCCGGCATCATATTGATATACAAACGTCCTTGGAAGCCTATCTCTTCAGTTCGGTGCGTTACAAATCGTTAACGAGGTTGCAAGCCAAGTTAAGCAACGCCAAAAGGGATATTCCGCTAGAAAGCTTAGTTGTAGACAGTTTTCAGGAGGCAGTAGACCCCAGTCTTTTAAAAGAACTTCAAGAAGAAATAGCGCTACAAATCAGCAAGCTACCCGCGCGTATGCAACAAGTGATCCGGATGCGTACCATGGACTGCATGAGCATTTCGGAAATTGCGAAAAATCTCCATATTTCAGAGGATACCGTCAAGAACCATTTGGCTGCTGCACGTAAAAAACTCCGTATACAACTTGGCGACGCAGCCTATCTATTACTGCTCGGCAGCGTGGGTTACCTGCAATAGCGCCGGTGTTATTCTTAACAAACTGTTAACCGTTTAGTAATACCGTTGACTAGCCCCTACGCCTGTTTTTTTAGACATATAAGTAAAGTACCATACTTATATGCAGATACAACACATTAAGAAACTTGTACAGAATTACCTTACGAAGAAAACAACAAAGCGAGAGGACCAAGCCTTAGCGCAATGGTTCTCCGCCTTGGAGGAAAAGTCTCTTCCGCATGATACAACGCAGTTAAGCGAAATCAAAAAATCGTTGTGGGCCAACATCCAAGGCGCAACCAACAACACCGATCCCATAAAACACAAAAGCGTATGGTTTTGGCCGGCTATTGCCAGCACGGCCGCCCTACTGCTTTTTACTATAGGTCTCTCCTATTATTTTATAAATGCACCGAAAACTTATACAACGGCCTATGGCGAGATAAAAAACATCGTACTACCCGATGGCTCCACGGTGTCGCTCAGTGAAAACAGCCGCTTGGTTGTTTCCGATGACTTCGCAGCATCTGCAAAAAGAAAAGTGCAACTATACGACGGTCAGGCATTCTTTCAGGTAGCGAAAAATCCAAGCAGACCCTTCGTTGTATCGGGTGAAAATATGGAGACGGAAGTATTAGGTACCTCATTCCATATTCATGCAAAAAAAGGTGCGTCAGCATGGCGCATCTTCGTAAAAACAGGTAAGGTACGCGTGTTTGACCGGCGTGATGCTACCAAAAAATTTACCTTAATGGCTCAAGAGTCGCTGCTCTATGCACAGCACGACCGATCGTTTAAGCTCCGGAAGGTCAACGATCAACAGCGTACCCTCAGATTCAGTGAAAACAATCTTCTTGAAGTCGCTAAAAAGTTAGAAAAGCACTTTGCGCTACGCATTACTATAGAACCGGGGTTAGAAAATGACCATCACTTCTCGGGAGAATTTAAGGCTACGGAATCGATGTCTGAAATTCTAGAAATCATCTGTATCGCTACAGAAACGCAATACAGCCTCCAAGGAAATGAGTTAACGATAAGCTCGATCAAGAAATAATCACATACATCAACAATTGGCAACTGAACACCGGATAGCGCGCAAAACTAAATAGGTCTGGTAAAGGAAACCAAAACTCAACAAACAGTACAGAAAAGAAAACCATGAAAAGTTACCTATTATTACTTACCGGAGCCTGTCTTTGGACCGGAGCAACAGCTCACGGTAAGTTCTCGCCTAGTACAGCTATTTATGCTATGCAGGCCAAAGAAAGTTCACTACTGCGTTCACTGGAGCATGTTGCCAAAGCGGCAGGAAAACGACTGGTCTACGATAAGGAAATTCTTAACGGTAAAACAGCAAGGCCTTATAGCGCCAACCAGTCGCTGGATGTCATACTTACAGATCTGCTCGCCGGGACTGGCGTAGGATTTCAGATTAAAGGCGAAATTATTGTGCTGCACCTTGCAAAGGAGAAACCTAACCACAGCTCCCGTCAGCTAAGCAGCAGCCAACAGGAAGTAACCCTACGCGGAACGGTTAAGGATGAACTAACCGGACAACCCGTGGCCGGAGCAACGATCTTGCTGTTAGCCAGCAACCGCTCGGCACAGACCGGCGTCGACGGACAGTTTAGCCTGCGCGGCAAGGGCGGCGAGTCCTTAAAACTTCGCATCAGTTTTATGGGCTACAAGACAAAAGATGTATCCATAGCAGCCGATGCCGCGCATGCCCCCCTAGCCATCAGCCTTGCCCAGGATCTTTTTGGCTTGGACGAGGTCGTTGTTACGGGCCAAGGTTTGGACATCAACAAAAGAAGACTCTCCACCAACGTAGCCAGTATCAGCGGAGCGGAGCTGGAAAAGGTTCCTGCCACACGCTTCGATCAGCTGTTGCAATCGAAATTGCCCAATGCGCAAATCCGCCTCACGGGCGGACAGTCGGGGGCTACATCATTGATTCGCGCACGTGGTGTGGTTTCGGCATTTATGAATTCTACGCCTGTTATCTACATTGACGGTGTGCGGATGGATAACCTGAATACCGCTTCCACAATTGGCGGAGGCAGTGCACAGGGCTCTGGCGTGAGCGCCTTAGCGGATATTCCTATTGACAACATCGAGCGTGTAGAATATGTGAACGGTGGTGCTGCCACCACCCTAT
>JAAIGF010191739.1_pt1 | contig 16733 bp, 22 predicted proteins | sample 6487441 | NCBI WGS metagenome assembly JAAIGF01 (sample SAMN13974129, study PRJNA590717) | phyllosphere metagenome | biome: pepper field; feature: multiple bacterial spot infested pepper fields; material: pepper leaves; isolation source: leaves from pepper fields | host: Capsicum annuum ... | reverse complement strand
GAGTTCTCGACCATCTCGTTCACGGCGTTCTGCAACATCGCGGGGCTTCCCGCCCTGTCGCTGCCCGTGCACACCGGAGCGAACGGGATGCCGTTGGGCGCCCAGCTCGTGGGGGCGCCCTACGACGAGGCCACTCTGCTGCGTCTCGGCGCCGAGCTCGAGCCGGTCTTCGACTGGCAGCACCGCCAGGCCCCGCTCGCTCGCGGCGCCGTCCTCACCGGGACCACGACGGACTGATGTCCGGCGTCGATCTCTCGGTGATCGCCGAGGCCCCCGCTCCGCCGGTCCGCCGGCGGGGCGGGGCCAGCGGGTGGGGGTCCTTCGCCCTCCGCCGTCTCGGCGGGCTCGTGCTCTCGCTCGGGTTGCTGGTGCTCCTCACCTTCCTGATCGTCCCGCTCATTCCCGGAGACCCCGCCGTCGCGATCCTCGGGCCGAACGCCTCGGCCGACGCCGTGGCGGCGCTGCGCGAACGCCTTCACCTGAACGACCCGCTCCCCGTGCAGTTCCTCGACTACCTGCGCGGTCTCTTCACCCTCGACCTGGGCCAGAGCTTCCGCTACAACACCCCCGTGACGACGACCATCGCCACGAAGCTGCCGTACACGGCCACGACGGCGATCGGCGCGATCATCGTCGTGATCCTCGTGGCGATCCCGGTCGGCATGACGATCGGGGTCCTGACCCGCAGCGGACGCCGTCCGTGGCTCGCCGTCGGATTCGGGACGGTCGCGGGCTTCCTCGCCTCCTTCCCCGCCTACGTCGCCGGCACGCTGCTCGTCGTCGTGTTCGCGATCTGGCTGAAGGTGCTCCCGGCCGGCGGCGCCGCGACCTCCACGGCCTACATCCTGCCGATCGCCGCTCTTGCGCTCGGCCCGACCTTCGCGGTGGCGCGCGTCGTGGTGCAGGAGACCTACGCCGTCCTGCACCAGGACTACATGCGCACGGCCCGCGGGCGCCGCCTGAGCGCGGCACGCCTGTACGTGCGACACGCCCTGCCGAACCTCATGGCGAGCACCCTGACCCTGACCGGCCTCATCCTCGCCAGCATGCTGGGCGGCGCGATCGTCATCGAGACGGTGTTCAGCCTCCCCGGGCTCGGACTCGAGGTCGTGCAGGCGATCATCTTCCGCGACTTCCCCGTCATCCAGGGGATCGTCCTGACGGTCGGCACGCTCGCCATCGTCATCAACCTGCTGATCGACGTGATCCTCGGCCTCATCGATCCGCGCACCCTGGGAGGACCGACGCATGTCTGACCGCCGCCGCCGCATCCCGGCATCCCTCATCGCCGGCGTGATCATGCTCGCCGCGCTCGTCGTCATCGCTGTCGTCGCCCCGATCCTCTGGGGCGCGAGCGCGACCACGGTCACCGCCGAGACCCGGCTGGCGCCCTCGGCCGCGCATCTTCTCGGCACCGATGACCTCGGCCGCGATGTCCTCGCGCGCACTCTCGTCGCGACCCGCCTGACCCTGCTCATGGCCGCCGCGGCGACCGCCGGTTCCGTCATCCTCGGGGTGCTGATCGGTGGGCTCATCTGGGTCGGCAGCCGCCGCGTGCGCGACGTGGTGTTGCGCATCGTCGACTCGACGGTCGCCTTCCCCTCGCTGATCCTCGCCCTCGTGATCGCGGCGATCCTCGGGGCGGGCACGGTCCCGGCGATCATCGCGATCGCGATCGCGGGCGTCCCGAGCTTCGCGCGCATCACCTCGAACATGACGGGCTCCGTCGCCACGCGCGACTTCGTCGGAACCGCGCGGCTCCTCGGCGTCCCCCGTCTGCGCCTGTTCAGCCGTCACCTCCTGCCGAACATCTCGGGGCCCCTGCTCGTGCTCATCGCCTCGAGCTTCGCGCTGACCCTGCTCGACATCTCGAGCCTGTCCTTCGTCGGTCTCGGTGTGCAGAGCCCGGAGTTCGACTGGGGGCGTCTGCTCAACGAGGGTCTCCCCGCCGTCTACTCCCAGCCGATGCAGGTCGTCGGCCCCTCGGTCATGCTGATCTTCACCGGTGGCGCTGCGATGCTCACCGGCGACGGGCTCGCCGTCTGGCTCGACCCGCGCAGCTCGCGCGGTTCCCGCCCCGCGTCCGCGCGACGGACCGCTCGCGGGACCTCGGTGCACCCCGACGCCCTCGTCGAGGTGCGTGCGTTGACCGTGACGGCTCCGAGCGGCAAGACGCTCGTGGACGGCATCTCGTTCGAGATCGGCCGGGGAGAGATCCTGGGTCTGGTCGGCGAGTCCGGTTCGGGCAAGTCCATGACGGCGATGTCCCTCGCCCGACTGCAGGCCGACGGGGTGCGAGTGGATGCCGAGATCCTCCGTCTCGGTGACCTCGATCTCCTCTCCCCCGGACACCGCTCGCGTCTCGCGCGCGAGATCGGTCTGGTCTACCAGGACCCGGGATCCACCTTCAATCCCGCGCTGCGGATGGGCGCACAGCTCACCGAGGTCGCGCGCGTGCACCTCGGCCTCTCCCGCCGCGCCGCGCGCGACAGATTGCGCGACGGCCTGGGCGAGATGCGCATCCGGGAGCCGCAGACCGTCATGGGTCAGCATCCGTTCCAGCTCTCCGGCGGCATGCTGCAACGCGCGACGATCGCCGGCTCGCTGGTGACCGACCCCGCGCTGCTGATCGCCGACGAGCCGACCACGGCTCTCGACGTCACGGTGCAGGCCGATGTGCTCCGGCAACTGAAGCGCCTCAACCACGACCACGGCACCGCCGTGCTGTTCATCTCGCACGACATCGGCGTGGTCGAGGCCCTGTGCGACCGTGTGCTGGTCATGCGCGGCGGCGAGATCGTCGAGCGCCTGACCGGCGAGCAGCTGCGCCGCCGCGATGTCGAGCACCCGTACACCCGGGCCCTGCTCGCCGCCACGCCCACTCTGAAGATCGTCCCCCGTGCCGTCGAGGAGGCCCACCGTGTCTGACACCCCTCTCCTGCGCATCAGCGACCTCGCGGTCGACCTGGGCCATGGCATCCGGAGCGCTCGCGTGCTGCACGGCGTCGACCTGCACGTGGACCGTGGGCGCACGATCGGCGTGGTCGGCGAATCGGGATCGGGCAAGTCGACGCTCGCGAAGACCATCGTGGGGCTGCACCGGGTCGCGGCAGGCTCCGTCGTGTTCGACGGGATCGAGCTCGCGTCCGCTCCCCGCGCGGTCCTCGGGACCGTGCGCCGGCGGGTGCAGTACATTCCGCAGGATCCGTTCTCGTCCCTCGACCCGCGCCGCACGATCGGGCAGACGCTCGCCGAAGCGATCGATCCGCGCGGCGCGAGTCTGCGGCGCCACCGGGCGCGGATCGTCGAGGCCCTGGCATCCGTCGCCCTGGGTCCGGATGCCGTCGACCGCTACCCGCACGAATTCTCGGGCGGTCAACGCCAGCGCATCGCGATCGGCCGGGCGCTCGTGGTCGATCCCGACGTGATCGTCGCGGACGAGATCACCTCGGCGCTCGACGTGTCGACGCAGGCGGAGATCCTGCAGCTCCTCGGGCGTCTGCGCGACGACCGGGGCCTCACGATGCTGTTCATCTCGCACAACCTCGCCGTCGTCGAGGAGCTGTGCGACGAGGTGGTCGTGCTGTTGCACGGTCGCATCGTCGAGCAGGGGCCGATCGACGAGGTGTTCGCCGCCCCGCGGGACGACTACACGCGACGCCTGCTGGAGTCGGTGCCGGGAGGGGCCGCATTCGACATCTCGGCGCCCGTGGTGACGGCGGCGGTGCGAACGGTGGAGGCGGGGCGGCGGCGCTGACCCCTCGAAGTCGGGATTGAATGGAAGCTCCGAGCACGACGGGAGCGCGCACGACCATGACCTACGGGGACCTCCGCGACGACGCCCAGCCCATCTGCCCATCGTGCGGGATCACGATGCACCCGCTGATCGACGAGGGCATCGAGGCCGACGAGTGCCGCGACTGCGGGTTTCGCCTCGCGTGGACGGACGGAAGCGGGGCGGACGGCGACGACGGCGGGTGGTGAACCGCGCGACCCCGCGGACGCGTCCAGCCGACCCGCGGCTTGCTACGGTGGGGGGCGGCCGAGGAGGTGCGGATGGTCAAGGAACGAACCGCTGTCGGGCCGTGCACCGCATGGCCGGAGGACAGCGCCTTCATCCGCGAGGTGCTGGACCGCATCGGCGACAAGTGGACGGTGCTCGTGCTCAGCACGCTGGGCGACCGGACGCTTCGCTATTCGGATCTGATGGCCAGCATCCCGGGCGTCTCGCAGCGCATGTTGACGGTGACGCTGAAGGCGCTCGAACGCGACGGCCTCGTGGTGCGTCAGGCGTACGCCGAGGTGCCGCCGAGGGTCGAGTATCACGTGACCGAGCTCGGCGACTCCCTCCAGCGCGCCGTCATGCAGCTCGCGCAATGGGCCGCGGAGAATCACACCACGGTCGCGGCGAGTCGGGCCCTGCACGAGCGGGTGGGGGTCGGCAGGGCGGGCTCTTCCGCCCACGCCGGCTGAGCCGCCTCAGCCCTCGGACCCTTCATGTCGACGACGGACAACACCGAACTCGCCGTCTGCTTCTACGAGCAGGCACTCAACGCGGGGCAATCCGAGGAAGCCGCCGCCCGAGCTGCGCGCGGGTGGCGACCGACTACCGGGCGCCTGAAGCCGGCAGAGTGACGTGGAACTTGAAGCCCACATGGGAGTCCACGAACCCCAGCCTGCGGTAGAACCGGTGAGCATCTTCGCGGGCAGCATCGGAGGTCAGTTGCACCAGCGCCGCGTCAAGATCGATCGCCGCCCGTTCCACGACCCAGTGCATCAGCGCGCTCCCGATCCCTGAGGAGCGCGCTGCGCTCGCGATCCGCACAGCCTCGATGAGGAGTCTGGTGCTCCCCCGACGAGCCATCCCGGGAATGACCGTGAGTTGCAGGGTGCCCACGATGGCTTCGTCGCGGTTCACCACGAGGAGTTCGTTGCCGGGATCGTGAATGATGCGAGTGAGCGCTGCCGCGTATGCGGGTCGATCTTCGTCATTCGCGACATCCCCCCGGCCGGAACTGATCGGATCGTCGGAGAGCAACTCGATGATCGCTTGCAGGTCGTCACGCGTCGCCCGACGGACGAGCACGTTCGCGTCGCGGGCTCCGATGGAAGCGGGAAGATTCAGACGGTCGATCACGCCTCATTCTCTCGAGCCGGGAAGAGTTCTGTGACCGCAGCCCGGAGTGCACCGACGACGATGGGGTCCGGCAGAGTGGCGGCTTCCTGAGTTGACCCTCGGTCGGTGCGAGGCGCGAGCACTGTCTACCGCTTTTGCACACGGGTCTGGCTGCTCCCCCGGGCGCATCCCGCCGTACTGGGTAGCCACGTCCGGCGGAAACTGCAAGGCGGCCCCGGGGTGGGAGTCGAACCTAGGCGGCCTTCGAGAGAAGCGACGACGCCCCCTAGCGGCGCGGCGATGGGTGCGGTGCCTACGCTTGCGACGGTGAACGCGCTCGTCACCCGCCCGAGAAGGTGGTTTGGGGTGAGTTCCTGTCGGACCGTGACCGCCAGGATGTTCCACAGCATGGTTGCGACGCCGAGGGTGAAGAGGGCACCTCCTGCGAGAGCTGCGTTGGGAGCCATCGCGAGGGCTGCGATGGACACAGTCCCGAGGAGCGCAGAAGTCAGCAGACACCGATTGGTTCCGAGTGTGTGTCGGAGTCGTGCGGTGAGGAGTGATCCCGCGAGGCTCCCGCCGGCGTACACGCTGATGAGTACGCCGTACCCGACGGGCGGCAGACGTAGGAACTCCAGCACATGAATGACGAGAACGGCGAGGAGCACGCCGGTTGAGGCGGCGAGCAGAATCGTGCCGACTGCAATGGAGCGCAGAACTCGGTGCGCAGCCAGCCACCGCACCCCGTCAGCGGCCTCAGCCCAGATCGAGCTGCGCCCTGTTCGCGATGCTGACGGCACGAGGGTCGCGGGGAGTCGCCACACGCACACTGTCGACACGACCAGGGCAAACGTCTGCGTGAGGAAGGGCACGGCCGCGGAGAGGGAGTACAGCACGCTTCCCGCGGCGGGGCCGAGGAAGCTGCCCGAAACGGTAGAACCCGCCTGCAGGCGGCCGTTCGCGTGCGCCAGTTTCTCACGCGCAACGAGCGTGGGGAGCAACGCGGGCGCCGCGCTCCGGATCAACGTCGACCCACACGCAAGAAGGAAAGCCGCGAGCAGAACGACGGCCACCGGCGCATGACCGAGCGCGACCAGCACCCCGAGCGAGAGGGCGATGCAAAGGCGTGCCAGGTCAGTGCGCCACATGACCGCTCGGCGGTCCCATCGATCGACCAGGGCCCCCGCCAAGAGACCGAACAGCAGCCAAGGTAGGCCTGTCGCGACCTGCAGAAGAGAGACGATGAACGGATCCCGCGTCTGACTGGCGACCAACAACGGGAAGGCCGTCATCGATAAACCGTCACCCAGCGCGGCCCCTACCGTGGCGCCCCACAGCCACCCAAAGCTACGACCGTCCTCCGCCCGATAGACCACGTACCTCACCTCGCATCATTTTGTACAAATTGTACATAATGTAGCATGGTGTTATGACGGACGAAGTTCCAGTTTCCGAGGCCCGCGGTCAGCTCTCGGAACTCGTCAACCGCGTCCGATTCGGGGGCGAGTCCATCGTCCTGACCCGGCACGGCAAGGGCGTAGCTGCTCTCGTCCCGATCGAGCACCTATCTCCCGAGCTGACCCAGGCAACGGACGGCGAACTCCAGAACACGGTGATCGATCTGAGCAACCACTCCATGCCGGTCAGGCAGATCGCTGCTCAGTCGGACCCGGACTACCGGTGACCGCGACTCTCTGCTGCTTGGACTCAACGAAGAGCAGGTCAGCATGGTCTCGCGACCCGCGATAGGGCAAGGAAGAGAACGTGTCTGAGCCATCGCCGCGGAGGTGCCGCGCCTTGGCCTTGGCCAATTGTTCGAGTAAGACTCGAGTCCTATCCCTGAAGTAGAGCCAGTACACCACTACTCGAACAAATCGGCGCTGCTTCCGCCACCTCTGTTGGAACTGCAAAAACTGGCTGGTTTAGCCCCGAAGCCGTCTCTCTCAACTACCCCCGGAGAGCAGGTGAGTCGATCGCTTCGACGACGCCTCGAACCTGCGCTGATCACGCGAATCGTCGCAGAGTACGAGTCGGGTGCAACGACGCCGAATCTCTGTGAGACCTACGGCCTCTCCAAGAGCGGGGTCCTCCGCTTGCTCCGAGACGAAGGGGTAGCGCTGCGCCGCCGGCCGCTCACTATCGACCAGGTCGAAGTCGCGAAGAAGATGTACGAGCACGGCCATCCGATCGCCGCCATCGCCACCCGTCTCGACACCAGCTACAACAACGTACGGCAACGCCTCATCAAGGAGGAAGTTCAACTGCGCCCGCGCGGCGGTAGCCACAAGTGAGGTGACTGGCCCTCGGCGTTACGGGCATCGACCTGTAGCCCGAAAGTGGCTTCCCGTCGTTCGACCCATTTCTCGTTTTCGACACGGGGTATCAAGTCGACTTGATACGCGTGTTCAGGGGAGTATCTCACCGCAGTTTCGCTCAAGCCGACACAGATCAGTTTCGCGCAGCACGCCGAGCGCTGTTTGCGCGAAGCTCGTTGACGTCCACGCTCATTGGATGCGCAAACGGCTAGCGCCGTCGGAGATCAGTCGACTTCGTGACACCACGTACGGAGTCGACAGGCAAGCGTGACTAGGCTCGCGGCATGGGGGTCACCGGAATCAGATCTAAATCGCCCGGCGCGCTGCCTACTCGAGAGCGGCGGGCTCGTGATTGGCGTGCCGTGTTCGCAGCCTTGGCCTGCGTTTCAATCGCCGTGTTCTGCGCCCTGACTGCGGTTCTCTTCTTCGCGTCCACGGCGGGCTACTCAGACGAAGGAGAGGAAGGCTATGCGATCGCATTGGCATCCGCTCTCGCGCTTTTGGCCGTGGGCCTGTGCGCGGGCGCTGCGAGGTGCATAAGCGGTCTCGGGAGCTTATCCGCTGCTCCCTCTCTTCTGCTGACGTTCACGGTGACAGCAATCTGGGTGAGCGCCACAGTTGCCGCCTATCTCGTTGGCGCGACCAGTGGATCCAACAGCGACCTTGTGACTTTGACTGGACTGACTATCCCCGCGGCACTCGTCGGACTCTTCGGCATCGTCATTACAACCGCTGTGCTAGTCATCGGGCGAAAAGCTGATTCGACACGCGTAGCGCGAGATCAGTCGTTCTTAGCGGAGTGATCCTTGGGTTGCTCGTTCTGCGCCGCTAGCGTCCGCCGAAACCAGCAGGAGACGGGGTCAACGAGGTCGGCTCGTGCGGCAGCCCCACGCGGATGGACTCATCTCCGGAGCCCCAAGATCGACGCCTTAGAGTGTCCCCACTGGCCCACCAACAGAGATGATGAAATGCTCCGACGCCTCGCCGCGATAGCCTCTGCCACCCTCCTCCTGACCATTGGACTCGCGGCTTGCGGTGGGCGCGAACCCGAATCCAGACCACAGCCTCCGGCGGCCTGGGACGGCGACCGGATCGACATCGATGCCAACGAGACCGAACCGAGAATGTCGTTGATGATCGCGCCCGGGGGCAATGCGGAACTGACGAACGTGCCAGAAGGGCAGTGGGTAAGGACCGATTCCGGAATTTGTTGGGACGACACAGGTGAGGTCTACTCGGGTGCCGCAACGTGGGACTGGTTTTCCGATACCGGCATTGAGGTGAAATTCGAAGACTCCGCAGTCATCTTCCGGGCATGGCCCGGCAAGTTCGGAAGCTACGACTGGTCGGAGTTCAAGATGGTGAACTGTCGGCGCGACCGAACATGGGGCATGCGACTGACGTGCGGATCCGCCGGCACCGTGGACCTCCCGCCATGCAGAGTCGCATCGGAGTAGGTGGTCGCCGAAAACGATCGTTTCCGGGCCGAGCTTGGTACGAACCAAGAGTTCCGCGACGGGCAAGGAAAGCGTTTCCCGGAGAACATCGATCTAAGCAACCACCGCGCGATCCACGCGGAGGGTCCGCCCTGGCCTCGAGGATTGTTCGAGTAAGGCAGCTAACCCCTCTGAGAAGTAGGCCCAGTACACCGCAACTCGAATAAATCGGCTCTTCTGCCGCCACCCCTGGCGGAACTGCAGAAACTGGCCGGTCTCCTGGTAAATCCACCTACCGCAAACCCACCCTCAGAACCGTTGCCCAGGCTGCTTCGGGGTCGGCTCGATCCGACTCTTGTCACTGAGATCGTCGCGAAGTATCAATCAGGCGCGACGACCCCATCCCTCTGCGTGGAGTACACCCTCTCCAAGGGTGGTCTGCTGAAACTGCTGCGAGACGAACGTGTCCAGCTCCGTTGCCAGCCGCTCAGTAGCGAACAGCTGCAAGGCGCCATTGCCCTCTACAGGAGCGGTGAGCCCCTTGCAGCAATTGCAGCCCACTTTGACGTCAGCTACAACGGTGTCCGGCAAGCCTTCGTTCGTGCAGGCATACAGCGTCGGCCACGCGGAGGAAGTCGAGCCTAGGTCGCGTTGATCAAGTCGGTCTTGATCCGAGCTCAAGTCGGCTCGGGACTTTGAGACCGCGACCGCCGCGACGGAGTGAAACAGAAGGACGGAGGCGTGGAAGCACGCGGCTACCCGGCTTGTTCAGCAGTCCGCAGCGGGACGGCATACGACGGCGAAACGAACACCGCACGAAGAGGCCAACAGGGACGGACCGGGGGCGGCCGGAGTTCCCTCACCCGCAGCCGGGTCTACTTCATCTGCCGCCGAGGTCGCGGTTCTTGAGCCAGACGACCATCTCGTCGGCGGACTCGGTCATGCCGCGGGCGAACCATTCCTCGATCCAGCCGTAGAGGCCGTAGGAGAAGAACGCGGCGAGGTAGGCCCCGAAGTTCGGGTACTCGGGTTTCGGTCCGACGATGCTCTTGAGGACGTCCAGGAAGAGGGGGAACAGGCCGCGCCGGCTGAGGAGCTGGTAGAAGGAGCGGTGCTCGTGCAGGTGAGCGAACAGCCTGCCGAGGAGTTCGTCGTCACCTCCTCCGCCGTGCTGGTCGTAGTCGTGTGTCCATTCGGCGAACAGCAGGCCGATGTGCTCGCGGAGCACGTCTTCCTTCTGCGTGTAGTTGCGGTAAAACGACACGCGGCTGACCTGGGCGTGCGCGGCGATCTCGCCGATCGAGATTCCTTTCAGCTCCTTCTCGTCCAGCAGGGCCAGCACAGAGGCGCGGACCTGCCGTTTGACGTGCGTGTCCTTCCAAGGGTCCGCCATGTGACATCTCCGCGTCTTCGTTTCATTTTCGCGTTCGCGCGGTCTCCACGCGCACCGGCACGTTACAGTCGTAACACGGATGATGTTACACCTGTACCACACTCCTCAGGTGCGCAATTTTCACCCCGCCCACGCCGGCACACGCCGGCTCGCCGCACGACGAGAAGAGAGACGACAGCAGTGAAGACCTGGCAGAAGCGACTGCTTATTATCGCGATCGTCGTGGTCGTGGGAGGCGCGGCCGGGTGGCTGACGTTCAACCTCGGCCTGGACTTCCTCCTCGGCGGGAGGACCTTCTCATGGTGAAGAAGCTCCTGTGGGGTGTGGTGTACGTACTGAGCTTCGCGATCGCGTTCGTGGGCGGGATGGCGGTGAACACCCTGTCGGGGCAGAACTTCGCCGGCATCGAGAGCATCGACTGGGACGACTCGATGGGAACGATCGAGACCGACCTCCCCTACGCCGATGGCCCCCTGAATGACTTCGATCTCTACCTCCCTGCGGACAAGGCGCACGCCACCAAGCTCGTCCTCTACATCCATGCCGGTGGGTTCACCGGCGGCGACAAGGCCGACGATGCGAACACCGCGAAGTTCTTCGCCTCACAGGGATATGTCGCCGCGACAATCAACTACTCGCTGCGCAGCGACACCAACCAGACCAGCGTCACCGAGATGACGCACGAGATCGACGAGGGCGTGGACGCGATCGTCGCCGCGGCGGCTGAGCGCGGGTACGACCTGGACGGCATGGTCATCGCCGGCGGCTCAGCGGGCGGGACTCTCGCGATGGTCTACGCTTACCGCGACGCCGCCGACGCCCCCGTCCCCGTCAACGCGGTGATCTCGATGGTGGGGCCGGCGTCGTTCGAGCCCGCCGCCTGGTTTGGCTTCGACGACAACTATGCCTCCGAGGACACGGCCCAGGCGGGGGCGGGGTTCGTGTCCATCATCACCGGCGACCAGATCACGCCGGAGATGATGCGCTCGGGCGAATACGAGCAGTACCTGAAACCGGTCTCGCCGCTGATGCTGGTCACCCCGGACGCTCCGCCGACCTTGCTGGCCTATGGCGAGCTGGACAAGGTCGCCCCGTATGCAGCGAGCAGGGACCTGCCCGGGGTCCTGGAGGACAAGGGGGTTTCTCACGACGCGCTGATCTTCCCGAACTCCGGTCACGCCCTCAACCGCGACCCCGACATGAACGAACAGCTCGGCGCGAAGATGACCGAGTACCTCGACACCTACGCACCGCTCGGCTGAGCGGGCAGGACACCGGACGAGCAGCAACGAGATGGAACAGGACACCGTGAGCATCGAAGCGGCACCACAGATCTCGAAGCCGCGGAAGAAGCGCCGCCGGATGATAATCTGGATCAGCAGCATCGTCATCGCGGTCCTCGCTCTCGCGGCCGGCGGCGTGCTCTGGGCGCTCCGATCAGCACAGAACGAGACCTTCCCCGAGCTGCCCGACAACCCCGAGGCCGGCACCTGGTACGGGGTCTACCCCGAGGGCGCGCAGTCGGCGCTCGGCGAGCCCTACCACGGCATCTTCCGGCTCGGGACCTCGAACAACGTCATGGTGCTGTTCAACGGCGGCGGCGTCAGCGTCAACGCCGAGACCGCCGACAACCCCGAGGACTTCTTCAACACCGACACCCGCGGGGACGTCATCGCCCGGCTCAGCCTGGGCAGCGAAAACGAGGGAACCTGTTCGCGGACTGGACAATCATCAATCTCCCCTACACCACCGGCGACTTCCACACCGGCGCCGGCGACTTCACCTTCGAGACCCCCGACGGCCAGCCCGGCACCATCCATCACGCCGGTTACACGAACTTCGACCTCGTGATGAACGACGTCCTGCCGCACGTGCGAACCCCCGACAAGCTGCTCGTCGCCGGGTACTCCGCCGGAGGCTGGGGCACCGCGCTCATGGCCGACCACACGATGAGCTACTTTCCCGACACCAGCGATGTCACCGTCGCCGTCGACAGCTCCCTGCTCATCAACGACAACTGGCACGCCATCGCCACCAACGTCTGGCATTTCCCGACGGAGATCGCCGACCGGATCACCGGCGACAACATCACCCTGGACGCTCTCGGAGCCCTCGCGGCCGACCACCCCGACGTGAAGATCCTGTTTTCTTCCTCCACCCGCGACGAAGCCCTCGTCGAAGTCCAGGCATACTTCGACACCGGCACGAAACAGAAGACCCCCGCCGGCGGAGACGAGTACACCGAACGGCTCGTCACGTTCGTCAAGCAACTCCGACAGATATCCCCGAACGTCGCGTTATACGTCTTCGACGGCGAGCCGCTCGACAACGGACTCACCCAGCACACCATGCTGCTGCTGACCTCCTTCAGCGAAGACCTCAGGGACATCACCCCCGCCCAATGGATCAGCAACGCCGTCAACGACACCCTCGAAGACCACGGCCTAGACCTGCTCCCCCGACCATCCGGTCACGAGCAAGGGAACCGCGTACGCGAGTAGTCACGCGCTGGTCACACAGATGACCGTGTTGGTGTCAGCTTCCAGTTTGTTCGAGCTGGTGGGGATGGCGACGGTCGCGATCGTCGCCTCGGTGAGGATCACGATTTAGCTGATGACGAATGCGCAAAGCGCCACCCAGGGGCGCATCTAGGCGTGGACTATGTGAGTTGACACGGGCATCATTCTTCTTGTTGTCAGGCGCGTTGCTCAGCGGAACAGGTCGGCGTTATCTTCGACCCACGTTCGGAAGGTGCGGGCCGGCCGGCCCGTGATGCGGGTATATTCGTCCGACAGGGAAGGGCTGGTGTTGACGGCCTCGCGCCATCCTTTGATGGTTTGGCGCACCCATACGTCGGGGAGGTACTTCGACAACATCGCGGCAGAGTCCGCTTCCGTCTGCTCGACCACTTTCACTGGCCGCCCGATCACCGAACCGATGGTGTCGACCTGCTGACGCAGCGTCAGCCGCGCCGGACCGGTGAGAACGGGTGCCTGATCGATCAGTGCGTCACTGGTAAGCGCGATCACGGCGACGTCGGCGATGTCTTGCTCGTGGACGGGCGCCTGTACGGCCTCGGGGTAGGGCAGCGGCACGGCGCTTTCTCCCTTCACGCCCCAGCTCCATCGCGCCGCGTTGCTGGCGAAACCCCCCGGGCGCAGGAACGTATGTGCCAGACCCGCCTGCTCGATGGCACCCTCAACGCGCAGGAAGCGGGAGCCGTTGAAGTCCTCTGCTGCGCCGGGGAATGTCACCGACGACGACGACAGCAGCACCAGGTGCCGGACCCCGGCAGTCGCGAACGCGGCGATCAGCGCTTCCGGGTTTTCCAGGTCCGCGTAGAGGAAGACCCGGCCAACGCCCTCCACAGCGGCTGCGAATGATGCCGGCTCATTAAGGTCAGCCTGGAACACCCGCACCTGTTCGGGCAGACGGAGCTTCTCCGGGGTGCGGCTCGACGCGCGTACCTCTTCACCCTGCTCGAGCAACCCTCCAACGACCGCGCCTCCGACAGCACCGCTGGCACCCACAACGAGAACCGACATGACACAACCTCCAAAGCTACGAACGATGTTCGCGAACAGTATTTGTTACGAACGCCATTCGTGTCAAGTGCTATCGTGGCGTTATGGCAGAACAGGTGCGAACCCCTGCGGCTCGACGGGGGCGGGCGGCGAAGGAGCCGCTGACGCGGCAGTCGATCGTGAATGCGGCGTTAGGTTTGATTCGCGAGAGAGGCGTCGACGCGGTCTCGCTTCGCCATGTCGCCGATCAGGTCGAGACCGGCCCCGCGTCCCTGTACGCCTACTTCAGCAGCCGCGACATGCTCCTTGAACACGTCCTTGACGCTGCATACGCCGACGTCGTGCTCCCCCCAGCAGCAGGCGAAGGTGACCACGCACTCGGATGGAGGGAGGCCCTATCCGCCACGATCATCAACACGATCGAGACGTTGGAGAGCTACCCAGGCCTCGGCACGGTCGCATTGGGCACGATCCCTGTGCTCCCCGGTGCCCTGCGGCTCGGCAACCACGAGCTTAAGCTCATGGAGCTAGGCGGCGTCGCACCAGACCGGGCTGCGCTAGCGGTAGATCTCATCGCGCAGTACGCGGCCTCGTCCGCGATCGAGCGAACCGTGCGGTCAGACGGCCGCCGCGGTGCCCCGGAAAGGGACCGCGTCCACTCCGTGTACGCAACTGCGGACGCCGGTCAATTTCCTCATATCCGACGGAACGCGGCACTGCTGACGGGCCCGACGGGGCGAGCGCGACGCGACTTCGCAATTCAGGTGCTTATCCGAGGCATCGAATCCCCCGAGGTCATCTGACGGCCTCATCCGAACGGCCATCGGGAAAGTCCCGCAAGCATCACTCACACAGTTGACGGATCGCGTGGGTATTGCTGCAGAAGGAACATACGTGATTTGAACGTGCTGAGTTGGTTGATCATCTTGCTGACCATGGTGGGCGGGGTAGCGCTCGTCTGGTGGCGCCTACGAGCAGGAGGGAGATGGTCCCCATTGCGGCTGCTCAGCGGAGTCGTGGGCGTGATCTACCTAGCCGTGCTGCTCTACTTCACCTTTCTTCCTCTGAGCGTGGGTCGTGATCCCTACGAGAGGCCGTGGTGGGTCTGGGTTCAGCTTCAGCCGTTCCAGGACCTGCTCGAAGACCCGATCGGTTTGCTGCTCAATGTCACCCTGTTCATTCCTCTGGGCGCTCTAGCCCCGCTCCTGCTTCGCGCCACGACACTGTGGCGGACCGCAGTCACGGGGTTGGTCGTGAGCGGTACCATCGAGGTGTTGCAGTTCCTCGGAGACGTCACTGTCACTCCTGGTCGGATTGCCGACGTCGATGACCTCATCACCAACGTCGTCGGCTCGATCCTGGGCTACCTGCTGCTACAAATCATCCTTCTGATTCCTGCGCTTCGGAAAGTCGCGGCCAACGCCTCCTGGCCAGCACCGACCACTCAGCAGCGGCCTCCCGCGGCTTGATTCAAGAGCGTTTGTGACATTCAAACTGCTTGAGGGCGCGACCGGAACAGCACGACTTCGCACTTCGGACGCCCATCCGAGGTAGCGCATCCTCAGACGTCACTTATCGGCTGCACCCGAGCGGGCTAGCGAAGGATCTCAACAAGCATCACCCATGCGTCAAGGACCGCCAACGGTAGAACAGCGAGGACCGCGACGAACACGAAGTACTCCCCGGCCGCGACTCCAAGAGACAACAGCACACCACCCGCCAGCATGGGCAGCACCTGAGCCTGACTGATCGCAACAACCTGCACCGCCTCACGCACTGGTCGGTTCCCAGCCCTGTTGCTTCGTACGACCACCGCAGCACTCCGCAGATGCAACACCCACGTGATCGCCGCTACAACAGCTATCTCAATCCCCACCACAAACAACGGCTGCGGGGCGAGAGCCATCAACGCAACAACGACGACCAACATCAACGAAGCAATCGAGGCGGCCGCACGCCCAGGCAGCTGGGGGTATGTGATGATCTGAGCCACGTTCACCGAGATAGCGACAATCATCAGACCCGCCAGAGCCGCTGCCGCGCCCGCTGCTGCAACGAAAAATTCCGTCCATTGCTCCATGAAGCAACCGTAGCCGGGGGCCACTCATTACGTGGACTGGCCCCTACTCGGTTGACGGGTGCGATTTCTTCGCCTCACGCGGCTTCGGTAAACCCAGAATATCGTCCGTCCTCGGTGCGGTGCTTGCTTCGTCCAGTTCGCCAAGGACCTCTCGGAGACACCGAAGTCCTTCGCGACCTGCGGCAGCGGCGCCTGGCCCTGCCGGGCCACCACCACGACATCGACTCGGAACTCTCTGGGATACGGCTTTGCCGGAGAGACATCCTTCCGGGAGGACGAATCCTCAGAGATCAGACGTCAACCAAACTCGGGGCAGTCCCCGCCACGGTCAGAGATTCATTGCGTAATGCTCAATCGCGCGGGACGTGATGCGATTATGGCGCCGTCCGTGCCGTGCACGATAATTCGAATCAACGTACCGTCGGGGGCGCCTGGGGCCACCTTGACCGCGGTGCGGGTGCCTGCCAGGTTGGTCCACGTCTTCGATCCCGGTCGAAGAATTTGCCACTGCGTTTTACTGACAAGTGAGCCAGCCACAGTGGCTTTGAAGGTAGCCGCCTGTCTGGAGGAGACCTTCTGATCCTGTGGTTGCGCAGAGATGGACACGGACGGCCCGACGTTGCGACAGGACTGGTCCCACGCAACATTGCCGTTGGTTTTCCAGTTGAGGTTTGCGACGCCTTCTGTTTGGAATGGGCCAAGGCATGTACCTGCACCGGGGAGCGTTGGTTCGGCGCCCGAGAGAGTGAGCGTGTAGGGGAAAGTCTTCGGAGCAGGGTTGGGCAGATCGTCGGCTCCGAGGATCTCGTACGTGTCGGGCGTTGCCGTCACTGTGAGGAAGAGCTTGCTCGCTTTCGAGGGGGTGAGGG
>JAAIGF010129516.1_pt1 | contig 16742 bp, 13 predicted proteins | sample 6487441 | NCBI WGS metagenome assembly JAAIGF01 (sample SAMN13974129, study PRJNA590717) | phyllosphere metagenome | biome: pepper field; feature: multiple bacterial spot infested pepper fields; material: pepper leaves; isolation source: leaves from pepper fields | host: Capsicum annuum ... | reverse complement strand
CGTCAACCGCACGTCATCGACGGAGCAGCCGATGAACAGCTCGATCCGTCCGGGCTCGACGGTCCAGCCGGCACGCGGGTCCCAGAGCGCGAACATGCTGGCCGGGATCGACGCGCTGACCCGGACCGAGGCACCGGCCTCCAGGGTGACACGCTGGAACGCCACAAGCACCCGGTCCCGCCGTGCGGTGCTCGCGACGACATCGTGGCCGTAGACCTGCACGACCTCGTCGCCGGCGAGCTCACCGGTGTTGCGCACCGAGAAGGAGAGCTCGATGGTTCCTTCGGTGGAGACGTCCTCGGAGACGACCAGGCCGCCGTAGTCGAAGCTGGTGTAGCTGAGACCGTGGCCGAAGGGGAAGTGGTGGCCGCCATCGCGGCCGGTGTAGGCGTCCGCTTCGATGATGCGGCCGTAGGGCGACGGCGAGGAACCGGCGGAGCGGGGCATCGCCATCGGCAGCCGGCCACCGGGGTTGACATCGCCGAAGAGCACCGCGGCAGCAGCGGAGCCGGCCTCCTCGCCGCCGAAGTGGGAGCTCACGATCGCCGGGACGAGCTCGTCCATCCAGCCGAGCACGAGCGGACGCCCGTGGCTGATCACCACGACCGTCGGCGTTCCCGTGGCGACGACCGCCTCCACGAGCTCGCGCTGCACGCCGGGCAGCGCGTTGTCGGTGCTGTCGAGGCCCTCACCGACGGAGCCGAAACCGTTGAGACCGGCCTGGTCGCCGACCACGAGCACTGCCACCTCGGCGCGCGACGCCGCGATGACGGCCGCGTCGATGCCGCTTCGATCGGTGCCGCCGATAGCGCAACCGCGCTCGTGGATCACGGTCGTGTCCGCGCCGACGCGCGCTCGGATGCCGTCGAGGAAGGTGACGATGGGCACGGAGCCGACGAGCAGGCGCGCGTCATCAGGTCCCATCTCGCCCATGACCTCGGTGATCTCGTCGGGCTTCGCCTCGGGATCTGCGGCGAAGCGGAACTGCTTCGTGATGCTGTCGAGCACCTGGTAGCTGTAGGTGCCGAGCTGTCCCATCAGCCGGTCCGCGTTCGGACCGATGACGGCGACGGACCGCAGATCGTCGCGCAGCGGCAGCAGGGGCGTACCGGCGACCGCATCGTTCTTCAGCAGCACGATCGACTTCTCGGCCATCGTCTGTGCGAGGGCACGCTCGGCCGGACCGTCGAACGTCTCCGGCACGGCGTCGAGGTCGACGTAGGGGTTCTCGAACAGGCCGATCTCGAACTTCAGCCGCAGCATGTTCGCGACGGCACGGTCGAGATCCGCGAGATCGATGATGCCCGCATGCGCGGCTGCGGCGATGTCCTCTGCCGACGAGCGGTTGTCGAGGTCGAGCTCGATACCGGCTCGGAGTGCCAACGCCAGCGCGTGGGGGTAGTCGGCAGCGACGCCGTGCTTGGAATGCAGCTGCCCGACGGCACCCATGTCCGACATCAGGACGCCGTCGAAGCCGAGCTCACCGCGCAGCAGACCCTGCAGCAGGTCGACCGACCCGGTGACGGGAACGCCGTCGATGGAGTTGTACGAGGGCATGACGCCGCGGGCTCCGCCGTCACGGACCGCACGCTCGAAGGGGAGGCAGTGGATCTCGCGCAGTTCCCGCTCGCCCATCTGCGCGGGGCCGGTGTTGCGGCCGCCGTCGCTGGCGCTGTAGCCGATGAAGTGCTTCACCGTCGCGATGAGCGGCTTCTCGGGCTCCGCGTTCTGCAGGGCGCGCACGAACGCGGTCGCCATGCTGCCGACGAGGTACGGGTCCTCGCCGTACGTCTCGCCGATGCGACCCCAGCGCGGGTCGCGTGCCGTGTCGGCCAGCGGTGAGAGCGCCTGCCGCACACCGATGGTCGCCATCTGGCGGCCGATCATCGTGGCCATCTCCCGCACGAGCTCGGGGTCCCATGTGGCGGCTTGGGCGATCGCGTCCGGGAATACCGGCGCATCTCGGACTTTGAAGCCGAGCAGCGCCTCCTCGCCGAACAGGATCGGGATGCCGAGCCGAGTCTCCTCGATGTGCTTGCGCTGCAGCTCGTTCGCGGCCCGAGCCGAATCACGCGGAGGCACGTCGAGCGACGAGATCGCGGCCGTCGACGCTCCCCATCCGGTCGCCGGAGGCTGGTGCACGTCGACCGTCGCGCCGAACGGCGACACGAGCTGAGCGGCTTTCTCCTCGATGGTCATCCGCGCGAGCAGATCGGCGACCCGGTCCGCGGTGGGCAAGGAGGCGTCGAGGTAGGAGGGTCGTTCGTTCGACACGGGAGGCTTCTTTCGTTCTGATGACTCCGGCTGACGAACCGGACCGTGATGAGGCGGAGTGCTGAGAGGTGTGCGGCGGGGTCGGGGTGTCAGCCCTTGACCGCTCCGGCCATGACGCCCGAGACCAGCTGACGACCGAGCACGAAGAACAGCACGAGCAGCGGCACGACCGAGACGAGCACGCCGGCCATGATGAGCGAGATGTCCTTGAAGAATCCGGCCTGGAGCAGTTGCAGCGCGACCGGCAGGGTGGGATTCGTCGCTCCGAGCACGATCGAGGGCCAGAAGAAGTTCGTCCACGATCCGATGAAGGTGAAGAGGGCGAGCATCGCTGCGGCGGGGCGCGCGGCCGGGAAGACGATCGAGCGGAAGATGCGGAAGGTCGAGGCTCCGTCGATGCGTGCCGCCTCGATCAGCTCGTAGGGCAGCGCGGTCGATAGGTACTGCGTCATCCAGAACACGCCGAAGGCCGACGCGATACCGGGGAGGATCACGGCCCAGAGGCTACCCGTCAGGCCGAGCTCGCGCATGACGATGAACAGCGGCACGATGCCGAGCTGCGTCGGCACCGCCATCGTCGCCACGACGAAGGCGAGCAGACCCTTGCTGCCCTTGAAGCGCAGCTTCGAGAACGCGAAGCCGGCCAGAGTCGAGAGGAAGACGACCGCGGCGGCGGTGGCCACGGAGACGATGACCGAATTCAGCACCGCCTTGGGCAGGTCGATATCCGCGCCGAACACGCGGCCGAGATTGTCGAAGAGGTGCGTCCCGGGAATCAGTGACGGGATCGGATTCTGTGCGATGTCCGGAGCCGTCGACGAGGCGAGGAGGAAGGTGTAATACAGCGGCGTGATCGAGATCAGGATCACGATCGTCAGGATCAGATAGGTCGGCCACTTGGCGCGATCGATCGATCCTCCCCGCGACTTGCGGCGCTTCGCGGCGGCACGGGCAGCGCCGCGGCCTGCAGTCTGCTCGGCGAAGGCGACAGAGGGAGCTGCGTTCATGACTCGTTCCTCGCAGTGTTCGGGGTGGTGGCCGCGGCCGGGACGGTGGCGCCCTGAGCAGCAGAGGTGACCGACGGCTGGGCGACGAGACGTCGGCGCGCGAGCTTCGCGTCGTCACCGGATGCGATCCGCCGCGACAACCAGTTGCTCACGAGGGCGAACAGGATGATGAGCAGGAAGAGCAGCCAGGCGACCGCTGCGGCACGGCCGAGGCGCTGCTGGTTCCATCCGAGTTCATAGAGGTAGAGGGTGATCGTCTTCCACTGCCCCGAGTTCCCACCGAGCCCCTGGATGTCGTAGAGCCGAGGCTCGTCAAAGATCTGCAGTCCGCCGATGGTGGACGTGATGACGACGAAGATGATGGTCGGACGCACGGAGGGGATGGTGATCGAGAAGAACTGCCGCAGGCGCCCCGCCCCGTCGATCGTGGCCGCTTCGAAGAGATCACGCGGGATCGCCTGCATGGCGGCCAGGAGCACAAGGGTGTTGAAGCCGATCCATCGGAAGTTGACCATGGCGGCGATCACGAGGTGCGCCGGGAAGCTCTCTCGATGCCAGCCGATCGCGTCGATGCCGACGAGACCGATGATCTCGTTGACGAGTCCGGAGTTGTCGGCGAACATCCGCGAAAAGATCAGGGTGACGGCGACCGGCGCGATGACGTACGGCAGCAGGACACCCATGCGCCAGAAGGTCTTCGCGCGAAGGTTGGCGTTGAGGACGCTCGCGAGGATCAGAGCGATGATCACCTGTGGCACCGTCGAGAGCAGGAAGATGCTGATCGTGTTGCCCATGGCCGACCAGAACGTCGGCTGCCCGAGCACAAACGTGAAGTTGTCGAGCCCGACGAAGTCGCCCTGGCCGCCGATAAGGCTCCAGTCGTGCAGCGAGACCCAAGCGGTATAGAGGAGCGGGAAGAGTCCCACGACGCCGAACAGGATGAAGAAGGGTGCGACGTAGGCGTACGGCGTCGCCTTGATGTCCCAGTGGCCCAGGCGCTCGCGCCACGACGCGTATGCCGGTCGCCGCTTCATGACCGATCGACCTTGCTGCTTCAATGACTCCACGTTTCTCTCGTTCCAGCAGGCCGGGGGCGCACGAGATCGCGCGCCCCCGGGTGTGTCGGTCGTGCTTTAGCCGAGCGCCTTCAGGTCGTTGAGGAAGATCTCCCACGACTCGTCGGGCGTATGCGTCTGGTCGACGCTCACTCGGTTGATGGCGTTGTTGAATGCGGTAGTGATCGCAGCGTTGTTCGGCCCGTTGTAGGGCAGCACCTCGATGGCCTGCGCGCGGGCGGACAGGATCTCGCCAACCGGAGCCTCGTTGAAGAACGGGTCGGTCAGGGTCTGCACGTCCTCGCTGGCCTGCGCCTCGACCTGGCTAGGGAAGTTGCCGCTGGCCTGAAAAGCCTTGACCTGCTGCTCCGGGGCGGTCAGCCACTCGGCGAGCTTCTGCGCCTCCTCCTGGTGCTCCGTCATAGTCGGCACGGTCAGGTAGGAGCCTCCGCTGTTGACGCTGCCGTTGGGGAATACGTCGGCGAGGTCCCAACCGGTGACGCCGGCCGCGTTGCCCTCGATCACGCCGAGCATCCACGACGGAGCGGGCATCACGGCGAAGCCGTCGGTCTGGAAGCTGTTGACCCAGTCCTCGTTCCAGCGAGCGAGGTGAGTCGACTGGTCATCGTGCGCGAGCACGGCGTCGTAGATCTCGCGGACATCCGGGTTCTCGCCGGCGATGATCTCGCCGCTGTCGGGGTCCTCCCAGAGCGCCGGGAACTGGTCGGCCCAGCTGGTCGCGACCGATGCCGTCGCGTCGAAGAAGGCCGGGCCGGTGCCTGCTGCCATGAACTGCTCGCCGACGGCGAAGAAGTCCTCCCAGGTCGCGTCGTCGCCACCGAAGAGCTCGGCGACCGACTCACGGTCTGAGGGCAGCCCGGCCGCCTCGAAGAGGTCGCCGCGGTAGGCAATGGTCTGGGGACCGATATCGGTGGCGTAGCCGATCAGCTTGCCGTCCTCCGTCGTCGCCTTCTCGACCGCGAAATCCACCCAGCGTCCTTCGACATCGGGCGTGGAGAGGTCGACAAAGTTGTCGGCGTACTGCATGAGCTCGAGCATCTGCGCGCCCTCGACGCCGACGACGTCGGCCAGACCCGAACCGGCACCAAGCGCGGTCTGCATCTGCTCCTTGGCCTCGTCGGCCGTCGCGAACTTGTTGTTCTCGATGGTGATGCCGGGGTTCAGCTCCTCGTACTCCTTGAGGAGGTCGGTGTAACCCCACTCGCTGAAGGTCGAGATGCGGAGGGTGATATCTCCGGACTCGCCGCCCGATCCCGCGTTGGAACAGCCGGCGATGAGGCCGACCAGCGGCACGACGGCGATGATGGGCAATGCCCGCTTGATCGATCGCATTTCACTCCTTTGTCCTGTGCGATGCAACGGCTCGGGTCTGCATGATGTGCGGCGCAGTAAGGCATCGGCCGCTGCTGTGTACGTGATCCGAAGGGTTCGGAGGCGCGACCCGAGCTGGGTGACGACAGCATAAGCTCATTACCTTTCAGATGACAAGTTTTCGCACGAAGTGCTGTTCAGGCGGCCGCGGGCGTCTCCGCCGCGCTAGCCTGTGCGGCATGTCATCCGCTGAAGGAGCCCGGGGCCCGTACCGCAAGGGCGTCGAACGACGTCGCGAGATCCTGGCCGCAGCAGCCCAGCTCTTCGCCGAGGACGGCTACACCCACTCCTCGATGCGAGAGCTCGCGAAACGCGTCAATCTCACGCAGCCCGGCGTGCTGCACTACTTCGCCGACAAGTCCGAGCTGCTCGTCGAGGTCTTGAATCTGCGCGATGCGTCAGTCGCCGGCCACCTCGAGTCCATCGGAGCCGCTGACGTGGTGACCCGTTCGCGCGAGATCGCCAGGCATGCAGCCGAGAACGTGGGACTGACCTCGCTCTTCATGACGCTCGCAGCCGAGGCGGTAGAGCCCGCCCATCCGGCTCACGAATATTTTGTGGCGCATTTTCGGGCCGTCGAAAAAGACCCTCGGGAGTGGCCCGCCGAAGGAGTACCGAGAGATCCCGAGGGCGTGCCAGCGAACATTATCGCTATCTTGTCCGCTGCCATTCAGGACGGCCTGCAAGTCGCACGTCCCTACAAGCCCGATCTCGACGTCGTCGCTGTGATGGACGCCTTCTGGCAGATGGTCGCCGCTGCTCGAGAGAGTGAGATGGCCCGTCCGATCGAAGGTTCATCGAATCGCGACCTCTGAGATCGGTACGCACGGACAAGCCCCTGAGGACGGCGGGCACGGCCTGAACTGCGGATCGCAATGATGAGGCCGCCCGAGGCCCCAACACAGGACCGCGCAGTGTCAGCGAGATCACGAAGTCAGCCTCGAGCGATTGCTCCCCAGGGACGCGGACCCTTTCCTTGCAACTGAATAGCACGTTGACGCGCGTCAACTCCGGGCCTACGGTGGCATCGTTCGACCATGACGGTCAACAGAGGCACCAAGTCAACGGAGACACGATGCACAACAACCCGAACGAATCGCGGGCGACTCCAGCAGGCGCCAACCTGCCTGCTATAGCGACCGAACGAACGCAGGAGCCCCCTGAGGTCTTTCCCGCACAGACCAATGCCGCCACTGCGGCGGCCGTGACGAACCTCGCGACAGAGGACATCAGCTCCGCCAGCGAGGCCGAGACCGACCTCGACCCCGGCGGCGAGCCGATCCAACGTGTGGGCGGCGGCTTCATCGCGATCTACATGTTCACGTACTTCGGCTTCAACCTGGTCATGCTGATGCCGGCGCTCTTCAGTCTCGCTTACAAGGTCCAGGTGCTCGATCCAGACGGGAAGGACGCGAGCCTGGGTCTCGTCGTTGGACTGGGCGGAGCGATCGGGCTGATCGCCGGCCCGGTGGCCGGTGTGCTCAGCGACGGCACCCGGTTGCGGTGGGGACGCCGCCGTCCTTGGCTGGTCACGGGATTGCTGATCTCCCTACTGGGCGGACTCGTCCTCGCGATCGCTCCGAGCATTCCGGTCATGCTCGCCGGGTGGGCCATGTGCACGCTCGGCATCGCAGGCCTCAGTGCCGGCTGGAATCCGATCTTGGCCGAGCGCGTGCCCTCTGCTCAGCGCGGTCGCATCGGAGCACTCGGCGGCGTCGCTGCATCGCTCGCCGGCGTCGGGGCATCGCTCATCGGCAGCTTCCTCACCGGCAACATGTTCCTGCTCTTCCTCCTGCCGCCCGCAGTGCTCGCGCTGGGCGTCATCGTCTTCATCGCCGCTGTCAAGGACAATCCGGCCCCGGCCGGCACGCAAACGCCGTCGCTCAAGCAGTTGTTCGCGAGTTTCTGGTTCAACCCGCTCCGATACTCGGACTTCGCCCTCGTCTTCCTCGGCAAATTCCTCATCCAGTTCGGCTTCACGTTCTTCTCCACCTACCAGCTGTACTTCCTCCTCGACCGCCTCGGCTTCACCCCCGAACAGGCAGGGCAGAACCTGGCGCTGGCGGGCGGTCTCAGCCTCCTCGCACTGATGGCTTTCGCCGTAGCGGGTGGGTTCCTCTCCGACCGGCTGAAGCGCCGCAAACCATTCATCTACACTGCCGCGCTGCTCATTGCCGCGGGCTTGACGACCGTCTCCTTCGCGCCGAGCCTCGAACTCTTCATCATCGGCGGAGTGCTGCTCAGCGCCGGCACCGGGGCGTTCACCTCAGTGGACCTGGCGATGGCAACGGATCTTCTGCCGGAGAAGGACAAAGCAGGTAAGTATATGAGCATTTATTACCTGGCATCCGGTCTTCCCGGGCCCATCGCCGCATCAATCGCCCCGGCCATCATCGGGACGGCCGGCGGCGGCAACTACGGTGGACTGTTCATCTCCGGCGCCGTCTTCACACTCGGGACGATCATCACGACGGTACGCATCCGTGCCGTTCGTTGAGCACGTAGGAGCCTGCGCGGCTCAGGTCTGAGGGGCTTCGGCGTGCGCGGACTCACCCATGTTTCCGCTGAGCATGACGGAGCGGCCCCGGACTGTTCCGGGGGCGCTCCGTTCTTGCGTCACGCAGTCGCAGCCTTGATAACGAGCACCTCGATCCCTGGCGCCGCCAGCGGACCGCTGATGGTCAGCTCGGCACCGGTGAAGCGCTCCGTGCTGAGCAGGCGGTAGTCCCACGTGTCGTTGACGCGGTAGCGTTCCACGACATAGGTGGTTCCCGCTTCGAGACCGGCCACCGCTGCCTCGAATCCGTCGTTGTCGGCGTAGACGAAGTCCCGCCGCGGCAGGGCGTTCAACATGTCCGCCAGTCGGTCACCACCCTCGCGCGGGCCGCGAAGCTCTTCAGGCACTTCGTAGTTGCTGATGACGATGGTGATCTCGCGGCCGTCCTCGGAGCGACCGGCCTGGACGGCGAAACCGTCCTTGTCGTCACCGACGACCGGCAAGCGTTCTGGCGTGTTCTTGAGCCGCCCGAGCGCGATCATCGCCTGCCCAACCTTGCTCGGGGTGCGGCCGTCCTCACCGAACAGGTTCGGGCCCATGTAGAAGGTCTGCGCGTCGATCGCGGAATCCTCCATGTACATGATCGATGTCGCTGTGAATGCTGCTCGCCCGGCGAGGCTCAAGGTGTCCAGATCGAAGCCGAGCACGTTCCACTCGTCGAGAACGACCTCGGTGTCCGCGAAGCCGTGCCGATCGAGCATGCGGCGCAGGTCTTCGGCGACGCGCACGTAGACGTATGGATCAGCGGAGTTGATCGCGTAGTCGTGGAAGGTAAAGAAGTCAAGCGGTAGATCGTGCTCGCGCAGATAGCTCAGGAAGTTCTCTTCGTAGTCGGGCCCGCCGTAGGTGAACATAAGCGACGGACCGCCGATCCACGCGTCGGGGTCAACCGCCTTCACCTGGCGAGCAATGCTCGCGTATAGGCGGTAGTACTTCTGCGCATCGAATCGGCCGTCGGGCTCATTGAGCACCTCCCAGTACTTGATGCCGTATTCGAAACCGTCGTTCCATCCCTTGTTGTAATGCCGGACGATGTTCGCGGCGATCTGCCCGTACGCCTCGAACTCCTCGTCCGTCTCGAACGCGTCCGGCACACCGCTGGACTCCCCGGCACTCGCCCCGAATCGGAACAGCGGGACCGCACCAACGGCGTCGATCGAGGCGATCAGTTTGTCGGTGGGACCGAAGTTGTAGCTGCTCGGATCTGCAGGGTCCGCCGACAGGTCGGGGAACATGACGAGGTGGTTGCGGTCGGAGTCCTGCAGGATCGAGCCGTCGGCCATCTCGTGCGTGCCCTGGAAGTTCGTGTAGATGTCGCCGGGCCCGTAGTTGTCGTGAACGCGGACCAGCTCGAGGTTGGCAGCCCGGTACCCTTCAGACGCGTCTGCGGCGATGGAGCGATAGCCCGTTCGGTCGGAGACCTCGATAAACGGGTCCGGGCGATCAACACCCGGCTTTTCCGTCCAAGGCAGTGGTCCCGCATTAACGCCGCGGAGACCCTTGAAGGTCCCCAGCGACTGCGATGCGTCGATGCTGATGCGGCGATGTGCCATGGTGCTCCTTTGCGGATGGCTGATCTTTAGGGTCGGGAACGTTGTCCATCGAGCGTTAGACCTCGGTCGGCGGGTAGGACTTTCCCGGCATCACACAACCACGATCGTTGACGCGCGTCAACGCTAAGTCGGAAGGTGTCGGAGCGTGTTAGCCTCCGGGGACAATCGGGGGAGGCAAGCGTGACCAGAAGTGCGGACGTCGCCTCTCGTGCGGGTGTGTCTCGGTCCACGGTGAGCATGATCCTCAACGGCAATGCGGACCGTTTCACGAGCGAGACGGTCGACCGGGTGCGGGCCGCAGCCAAGCAGTTGGGCTACCGGCCGTCGATCGCAGGTCGCGCGCTCGCCAACGGCACCAGCGACATCGTCATCACACTCGTGCCAGACATCACCATCGGCCCGAGGCTGCGCGTGCTCATCGACACGATGACCGACGATCTCGCGCGAAGCGGGTATGCGAATCTGCTCCGCCTCGACACTGCCTCCGAGTCCATCGACAGCACGATCCTGGGGTTGAGGCCGTTTGGCGTCATCTCGCTCGGTCCGCTCCCACCGAGGCGAAAGCGCACGTTCGCGACGAACGGCGCGCGAGTGCTCGAGCTGACGGCGCCGAGCCAGGCAGCCTTCGACGAACGCATCGGGGCCCTGCAGGCACAGCACCTGCTGCTGCGGGGAGCGACTCGTATCGCGGTCGCTCTCCCCTCGGATACGCGCGAGATGCCCTACGCGCAAGCACGGGAGCGCGGAGTCCATACGTGGTGCAAGGAGCATGCGGTCGTCGTCGAACCCACCTACTACATGGACTCGGGGATCGGCGCATGGGCTGGAGTGATCGCCCATGACGTCGACCGAGGGCTGGGCATCGCGGCGTACAACGACGATGTCGCCCTCGGGATGCTCAGCGCTGCCCACAATGTCGGCGTGGCGGTGCCCGACGACCTGCGAGTCATCGGCGTCGACAATTCCGCGATCTCCCGGCTCGCCCGCCCTGTCATCACCTCGATCGACATCGACATCGCTTCCGCGGGGGATGAGATCGTCACTGCACTACTGGAAGGGCGTGAGGTCAATGGCGAGCGCGTGGCGGCGCGGACCCCCGACCCGTTGAAGGTCGTTCAGGGCGGCTCAACCTGACGAGCCGGTGGCTGCTGCGGGGGCCGGCGGCGAGGGTCGGTTGGCGCGTCCGCTCCTCGTCGATCGCCACCCGCTCGAGGCTGCCCTTCGGCCATCTCGCCTAGGCTCTGAATGGTTCAGGTAAGCACCGAGGCCATCTGCGACGCGATCAGATCGACAGCTCGCTTCGGCGCGATGCGAACGAGCCGGTCCAGAATACGGGCGTCGCGCCCCACCAAAATTCGGAACGAGCCCCGTTCGATACCCCGCGCGATCGCACGTCCGGCCTCGTTTGGAGTGGTCGCGTTGACCTTCTTACCGCGGCTGTCGATCATCTCGACACCGGAGTTTGCGCTGATGTTTGTCGAGATGTTCCCGGGGAAGATAGCGCAGACCTCGATCCGAGAGCCCGCCAGTTCCTGGTAAAGGCCCTCCGTGTACTGCTTGACCGCACCCTTGCTCGCACCGTAGGCGGTCTGCCCCGCGAAGGCGATCAGCGCCGAGAGACTCGACATGTTCACGATGGATGCCTCCGGCCGGGATCGCAGCAAGGGAAGGAACGCCTGGCACATAACGACCGTGCCCCAGAAGTTGACGTTCATCACCCGCTGCATCTCCTCGAGGCTCAACTCGGAGGAGTGCACGAAGCGGTGAATGATCCCCGCGATATTGACGATGCCATCCACCGATCCGTGAGCGTCGACGACGTCTGCGACAAGCCGCTCGACCGCTTCGACACTCGTGACATCGACCTGATGAGTCGACAGGCGCGCTTTTCCCCCCGCCAACGACATCGTGTGTGCCAGGCCGCTCTCGCTCATATCGACTGCTGCTACGCGCGCACCCTCAGCGCTAAGCCGCAGGGCCACCTCACGCCCCATGCCGTTTCCGGCGCCGGTAACTACAAAGGTTTTCCCTGGAATGAGCAACTGATACCTCTGCGTTTCGTGAGAGACGACAAACGTTGACGCGCGTTAATGGCTGTTCGCCAGAATAGCGTTCAAGTTGCGCGGGCGTAAGCCGCGCGGCGGCGCAGGTCAGACTCCGGCCGGTGGCGCCGTACTCTCGCGCCACTGGACCTCGGGGAGCGCCTCGGCTCCTCCCCACCCAGCTCGCCCTGGCCTGGGTGGACCGCCGGCCCGGCGTGACGAGCAACATCATCGGCGCCCGCTCCGTCGAGCAGCTGCAGGCCAACGTGGCCGCCCTCGACCTGGAGGTCGACGACGAGACGCTGCAGCACCTCACCGAGGTCAGCCTCCCGCAGGCCGAGGTCTACCCGTACGGCGAAGTTGCCATCGATCGGGACTGCTGAAGGTTCCGGTGACTCTTTGTCTTAGGCCGCGGACGCGGCCTGTCCGGTCATGATCGTCTCGAACTCGACGGGCGTCAAACGGCCAACCGTCGCTGACGTCGGCGCCGGTGATAGATCGCCTCGATCCAGTGCACGATCTCAAGCCGAAACTCCTGCCGACTCGCCCAAGAGCGTTGGTCGAGGACGTTCTTCTGCAGTAGCGCGAAGAACGACTCCATCGCCGCATTGTCGCCCGCAGCCCCGACCCGACCCATCGACCCGACGAGCCCCGCACTGCTGAGCGCGTGCACAAAACGGCGTGATCGGAACTGGCTCCCGCGATCGGAGTAGACCGTCGTCCCGACCGGGCGCCGCCGCTGGATAACCATGCGCAGCGCGGCGACGGCGAGGTCGGCGCTCATGCGGTCGCTCATCGCGTAGCCGACGATCCGGCCGGAGAACACTTCCTTGATCGCGCAGCAGTAGAGCTTGCCCTCGCCCGTCCAGAGCTCGGTGATGTCGGTCAACCAGAGCCGGTCGGGCCCGTCGGCGTTGAAGCGTCGCTGCACGAGGTCGTCATGCACCGGCACACTCTTGCCCCGCCGACGCCGCTTCGTCGCGCTCACGATGTTGTTGTCGCGGCAGATCCGCCACACCCGCCGCTCGGACGCCTCGAACCCGACATCAGCGAGCTCGTCCGCGATCAGCCGGTACCCGAACGTCGGTGCTTCCCGATGCGCATCGAATGCCGCATCCGTCAGCTGCGCCTCGTCCCAGTCCCGGTCGGAGACCGGGCGGGCGAGCCACCGATAGAACGGTTGCTTCGCGATCTTCAACACCCGGCACGTCACCGCCACCGGCACCCTGAGCGGGGCGCCGGTTCCGGCCAGCTCGCGGACGAGCGGGTAGATCATTTCGGGGAGCGCAGCACCCCTTGGGACAGATACGCCGCCGCGCGCCGCAAAACCTCGTTCTCCTACTCGAGGAGCCGCAAGCGCTTGCGCAGCTCGCGGGTCTCGTCCGCCTCTGCGTGCTTCACGCCAGGGCGGCGTCCTCAACCTCGGCTTTCTTGACCCAGTTCTGAACACAGGACTCGGAGATCCCGAAGTCCTTCGCGATCTGCGCGAACGACGCATCCCTACGCCTCGCGATCGCGACGACGTCGTCCCGGAACTCCTTCGGAAACGGCCTCGGCATGGTTCCCATCCTTCCCGCGGCGACAAGCGTCACCACGGGTCAGGAGTCACCGGAACCTTCAGCAGTCCCGGCCGGTGGCGGTGATGCACATACGGCCCCAACTGGGACTTCGTGAGGCCTAAGGCGTAAAACTCTCCAGAAAATCGAACTTGAGGGCGTTGTACTCGTTCGTTAAAGGGCCCGGTGCGGCCATGAAGCCGTGTCCGACGGTCGCAGTAGATGTCGACGGGATGTAGATGGCGCTTTCGACGCCCAACTGTTGCAGTCGGGCGTGGAGACTTTGCGCCTGGTCGGGGAAGGTGGCGCTGTTCCCGTCGGCGAGGAAGGTGGACGGAAAGTCCGCCGTCGCAAATGGCTCGATTGACGCTTCATGGATAGTCGACGACGAGAGTCCAACGTACGTGCGAAGCGAAAGGCCGAAGAGGACATCTGCGGTCAGGCTCGGGGACTGAGAGTCGACGGCGCGGGAGGGATCGAGTGCCGCGCTGTCGAGGACGAGGGCGCTCAGATTCCCGTTGGTCACCTGCTTCACGTTCATGTGTGCTGCGTAGGCGGCGCTAGTTTCGATGTTTGCGAACTGCGCAGCAATCTGCCCACCCGCGCTGCCGCCAGCCAAGACGATGCTGCTCACATCTAGACCAAACTTATCGCCTTCGCTTTGGAGGAACTCCATGGCTTGTGACAGCTGCAGCACAGGAGTTGGGTAGGTGTACTCCGGTGCGAGGGCGTAGTTGATGGTGACAAGGTTGTAGCCAGCCGCTAGCACCGGGTCGTAGATAATCGCCGTGGTGTCGGTTCCGACGTTGGGGTCGCCGCTTCCCTTGTCGCCGCCGATGAAGCCGCCGCCGTGGACGTACAAGTAGGTGGGTCGTTCGATGTCGGGATTGCCGTCGGCGATATAGACGTCGAGGAAGCTATTGGGATAATCGTCGGCGTAACGAATATCGCTCGTGCGAAGCGCACCGTTCGCCATGAGGGCCTGCGCTTCCTCTTCGCCCTCGGCCGCGAATGAGTTGCCGAACCCGAGCGCGCTCATTTGCGCGCCCAGCAGTCCCCCTGGAGCCAGCGGTACGACGACGGCTGATGCCGCGACGAGCACCGCTGTGGCACCGGCGACAAGACGCGTTACGCGCATGACGGCAATGCGCGAAGAGCTTCGACGGGTTGAGGGGCCGGAGATTCGACTTGCGTGAGCGAGGAGGAAGGCAACCGCAGCCAACACGAAAGCGCCGGTCTGTGCTGCTGCCGACAGCACGATCTCGCCGGTCAACATGGCTACAGCCTGGACGACGATGATGGCCGCGGCCAGTACGACAGCGCTGATCGTCGCACGGGTCGCGCGAGTCACGGCGAGGGCCGCGAGACCGGCGCTGGCGCTGATGATCATCGCCCCGAGGATGAGCTGTAGCACCTGACGCACGAGGAGTGCGTCGAGAACTGCGGCGAGAAACAACGCGAAGGCGAGTGCCATGAAACCACGCCGTCGAGTGCTGGTTGAGACGGTAGGCATGAACCCCCCTGGACGACGATCGAGACAACGTCCACGTCGTCACCAAGCCCGGCGCGAACACGCCTAGAATACCAAGATTGTCCATTATGGCAAGTTTTCACACCGCAGCGAGTGCGGGTTCGTCGGGCCCCCTGCTCGCCTTGGCGCCGACTCAGGCGCGGAGGAGCTTCAGAAACGCCTCCAGGTGTGCGCTCATGTCGACCGTCGGGTCGTAAAGCCACTGCACCTGCAAGCCGCGCGCCATCGCTGTGATCTGCCGCACGACAAGGTTGAGGTCGAGGTCTGCTCGCAGTCGCCCGCGCTCGCGCTCGCGCTCGAGCTCGCGACGGACGTCGGCGTTCAACTGATCGATGCGCGCGTGGACGAAGCTATGCCCAGGATGGTCAGGCCTGATGGCCTCGGCCTGCATCGTCACATCGAGCTGTATAAGCCCCGGGACTGCTTCGTTGTCCCGGGCCAGTTTGGGAAGGACCTCAAGCAATCCGCGCTCGACAAGCGACCGCTCAAGAAGCGGCCGGTCGTCTCGCTCCTGCCGCGCGAAGACAGCCTCGAGAAGGTCCTCCTTTGACGCGAAGTGGTAGCTCAAGGCAGCGTGGCTGACGCCAAGCTCTTCGGCGATCCTGCGCATTGAAAGGCGCTGGAAACCGTGCGTCGCGAAGACCTCAAATGCCCGATCGATGAACTCTTCTCGGCGCTGCTGGCCATTTGCGTACGGACCGCGCGAGCTTGCAGGCGCACCCGACGGTGTCGGCTTCCTCGTCATGAGTCCAGCATCGCACGAACTCTTGCCGAATTGAATGCTTGCCACTTCGGACAAAATTGGTCTACTGTCATCGCAGCCGAATTACCGGCTCAACACGGTTGAGGTGCAGAACCTCGACGTCTTCAAAGGAGAAGGTCATGACAGAGCCGATGCCTGCGCCCCTGCGTGCAGTGAATCCCTGGTGGGTGGGGACGGTCGCCGGTATGGCGTCGTTCGTCGATGGAGCGGCTCTGAACGGGGCCGGATTCGCGCTGGTGATCCTCCAGCAGACGATCGGACTCACCCCGGAGCAGATCGGGCTGCTCACCAGCATTCTCACCTTCGGCGTCGCGATCGGCGCACTAGTCGGCGGCCGCCTTGGGGACAGGTTTGGTCGTCGCCGCGTGTTCGTCGTCACGATGATCCTCATCGCCTTCGGCGCCGGAGTACCGATCGTCGCTACACAGTTCCCCCTGCTGCTGATCGGGCTGGCGATTCTCGGGCTGGCGATCGGCGCCGACATCCCTGTCTCTTTGGCAACAATCGCCGAGGCTGCGTCGGATGATAACCGCGGCAAGATCCTTGTGATGTCCAACCTGCTCGCCGGAGTAGGTATTGGGGCTGTCGTTCTCGTTGCCTCCCTCACTGGAGGCACAGGCATCTTCGGCGCCCACGCGATCTTCGGGCTCATCGTCATCGTGGCCCTCATCGTCATGATCCTGCGTCTCACCATCCCCGAGTCGACGAGCTGGAGGAGCGCGCGCCTTGAGCAGACCCAGGGTGTTCCCACCATCCGGGCGGAGCGTTCCAAACTGCGTGATCTGCTTAGCTCACCGCTGCGCTACCCGTTCCTCATGCTCACCGCATACTTCACGCTTGTGAGCATTCCGATCACTCTGCTGGGCGCGTACGCCGCCTACATCGGTGCGAACTTCACTGACACTCCGGTCTCGGAGTTTTCCGTTTTCGTCCTGTTCCTGGTGCCCATTGCGATCGTCGTGCAAGTCGTGTTCATGCGTGTCGTTGACACACGCTTCCGCCTCACCTTCTT
>JAAIGF010027678.1_pt1 | contig 16746 bp, 15 predicted proteins | sample 6487441 | NCBI WGS metagenome assembly JAAIGF01 (sample SAMN13974129, study PRJNA590717) | phyllosphere metagenome | biome: pepper field; feature: multiple bacterial spot infested pepper fields; material: pepper leaves; isolation source: leaves from pepper fields | host: Capsicum annuum ... | reverse complement strand
GTTCACAAACACTGGAGCAGTAAGATATTTTGCTTTGCAAAAATCACTTTTTTATTGAACACCGTGTTTGACAGTTCACAAACACTGGAGCAGTAAGATATTTTGCTTTGCAAAAATCACTTTTTTATTGAACACCGTGTTTGACAGTTCACAAACACTGGAGCAGTAAGATATTTTGCTTTGCAAAAATCACTTTTTCATTGGACATCGTGTTTGACAGTTCACAAACACTGGAGGAGGTTATGTTATGATTCATACTCATACGGTTATGATTCGTCAGGATATTCGTGACTTTTTGGATGCACAGGAAGAACCGCTATTAAACGAACATGCTCGTGCTGGGCAGTGGAGTATGGCTCAAGTTTTGGAACATCTGTATTTAATGGAAACGGCGATCACTACACGCATGGGACATGTTTTACAGCAAAATGAACCTACACCTGCTCCCATGTCTCAACATAGCAACACACCATCCTTCCGCCTTACACCCGATCGCTCGCGCCGGATCGAAGCGCCTGCTGAGCTGGTGCCTGCGGATAAGCATATGACAAGGCAAGAGCTGCATACCCGTTTATCACGCTCCCGTACTCATCTGGAGCAGCTACTGCAAGAAGCAGACGCACAGCAATTACAGCAAAAGACGATGAATCATCCGGTCTTTGGCCCGCTCACCTTAGAGGAATGGGTCGAGTTCATCGGACTGCATGAGCAGCGTCACCTGGAACAGATGAAGGAGATTCAGTCTGCCTTAACTACAACTTGATTATATAATAAGCCGCATGCTCTCTATATAAAGAGAATATGCGGCTTTTTCTGCACTTTCTGTGCTATATGCGATGCGCTATGTAGTTGTAATAAAGCGATAAGTATAACCTGCCGCGATAATCTCGATATAGCTGTCATAGCCTATAATCACATAGTGCTTGAGTCCAAGTCTGCCCCTCGGATCAAATAAAGACTGCTTGTAAAGAAGTTGCTCGGAGGCATCCACTTCATACAAGCCGGAATCAGGATGATATCCATGCTGCTGCCAAAAGGACAGAACCTGATCTGATCCAACTGGTTGCCGTATCTCATGCTCGATATACTCAAAGAAATTCACTGTCACACAGCGAAGCTCAGCTACCGTGTCAAATACAAGCTCTAGCTCTGAATACCGATCTTGCTGCTGATCCTGAATCGTCTGCACATCGAGGCGTATTGTTACACCTTTGGATTCGGTGTAGCTTGCAAGTAAGTCGGTAGTCGATATGCGAAAGTCTACTTTTTCTGGAATTAACTTCAGCAAAAGTGTTCACCTCTCTTCATTTGGTAAGATCGCTAATACTGGATCATTTCGTGAATAGCAGCCGAATTTCCTTCCCTGATTGATTATATGCATTACATATAAGATCAGGGATGATAATCTTCTGCTAATGCTCCACTATCGTGCCCGATCGCTACGTGACTTTTCCTGAACTGTATTACACGCTACAATAGACAACATGAGAATCTACTCTATAGTTCACATTATGTGAATAGGTGTACGATTTATAATATGCGATAACGAATTTGACCACATAAGGAGATGTAACGAATGGACGATAGAATCGCCACACTTCGCGGATTGATGGAGCAAGCTGGACTGAATAGCCTGCTGATTACCGATCCTAAGCATGTATACTACTTAAGCGGCTTTGCAAGCGATCCGCATGAACGTTTTCTCGGCTTGTTTATTCCGGAAGGTCAGGAGCCATTTATTCTACTGCCAGCACTGGATGAAGACAAGGCACGGAGCACATCTACTGTACAGCGTATCGAAACGCATCTGGACACGGATAACCCCTACGTTCGTTTGCAGCAATGTGTGGGTGGACAGGTAGGCAAGCTGGGCGTTGAAAAAGAACATTTGTCTGTCGCACGTTTTGAACAATTAGCAGATGTACTACAAGCGGAGACATACTACGATATTACGAGTATGCTGAACAGTATGCGCTCACGCAAATCACCGGATGAAGTCGAGCGTATGCGCCTTTCTATCCAAAAGATCGAAGAAGTGCTACGCCGTGGTATTTCCACATTAAAAGTTGGCATGACTGAGCTGGATCTGGTGGCTGAACTGGAATACCAGATGAAAAAGGTCGGTGCTGAGAAGCCAGCCTTTGATACGATGGTATTGTCTGGCCCGAATACCGCTCTACCACACGGCGTTCCTGGTCAACGTCAACTACAGACTGGCGAATTGGTCATGTTCGACCTGGGATTATTTTATAACGGATATGCTTCTGATATTACACGCACCTTCGCCATTGGAGATATTGATGAAGAGACATCGCGTGTCTATCATACTGTACTGGCTGCAAATGAAGCTGCAATTCAAGCGACACGTCCTGGCGTTACTTTTGCCTCGATTGATAAGGCAGCACGTGATGTGATTACAGAAGCAGGGTATGGCCCACGATTTATCCACCGACTTGGACATGGACTTGGTATGGACACTCACGAATATCCGTCCGTACACGGCGGTAATGAAAATCTTCTCGAATCCGGCGTATTATTCACCGTCGAACCGGGCATCTATGTGCCAGGTCACTGCGGCGTACGGATCGAAGACGATGTGATCGTAACCGATACCGGTGTAGAGGTACTGTCCTCTTTCCCGAAAGAATTGACGGTTATCGGTTCCTGATCAACCCAGCAGCTGAAATCATAAATGGGTAGCTCGATATTACGAAAGATAATAGCTACCCAAATAAATAATGGATTCATACCAAAAAACCACGTTCTTCTGTACACCCTTATGGCGTATACAGACGACGTGGTTTTTAAATACTACGTTGGACAATACGATGCGTTGGCTATATTAGACTAGGACTTCCATTCTCGCTCAGCTTCATTGTGGTCAGCGCCATGACGAAGCAGTAATAGCTGATCTTCTGGCGGTACTTTGAAGGTACGTGCCCAGTACAAGAATGGTGTACCTGCGGCAGTGAGTAGAAATTTTAATACATAAGTCGTTAGCAAAATTTGAATCCATACCGACCATTCATAAATGCCCAGAAAGGCAATTGTACAAAAGATCAGTGTATCTACAAATGAACTAATCATCGTACTGCCGTTGTTACGAATCCAAAGCTGCTCTGGCTTAGGGAACAAACGACGTAGCCAGCGATACAGACGTACGTCTAGTAGCTGACTGACCAGATACGCGGTCAGACTGGCAATCAGTAAAATAGAAACTTGACCAAAGATCAATTCCAATGCATCCTGTGCATCTGCGGAAATGTCTACGCCTGGAGCTACATCGAACTGAAGCGCCATTTGCATCACAATCGTTGTTACAATAAGTGTTAAAAAGCCGAACCATACGGCACGCCGCGCGACTTTAGGCCCAAAGCGTTCGTTAAGCAGATCGCTAGCCAGATACATACTGACATATAACGTATTGCCAAGCGTGGTCACAATCCCTGCCAGCTCAATCGTTTTGATCACTTGAATGTTAGCAAGAATGGCTGCGATCGCAATCCAACCGTAGATTCCTTTAATACCGAACAAGCGATAGCTTAATACGAATAATGTATACGTAACAAGAACGAATAAAATACCCCACCATAGGTTAAACAATCGAATTTCCCCCTAGTTTTGATGACGCGGGATGGTTACGAACCGCGAAATGTGCTGAAAACTGTTTTACTTTATCACAGGAACTTCTACTCGACAAGCTTAATTTGGCTATGAATGCTGGGATTAGCTTTCAAAACAATGCTTTATATGATCATTTTCTCATCTATGTAGACTCTATTGTGGGATACAGAGAGCACTCTTTTGCACAGAACTTATTTTATTTTAAAGGTATTGCATGTGCATCTACTATGAAATTCAAAGTAAAATACTCATGTAAGCTATATGTTATTTATTTTGGATATTTTCATAAAAAATCTGTTTTTTTTCAATTTTTTTGTCGTTTTAACCATTTATCCATAATAAAGAACTATTCAAACAACGGTCAATTGATATAATATAGATAATCATTTAAGTCTTTTTACTTAGTTCATTAAGCATGTATAAAGCCTGGTTTTACATATTTACTGCTACTAACAGATTATGTGTATCCGGAAGCTCGAAGGGAGTAGGATGTTTTATCGACAAATAGAGCCTAAAGTCACATAGACGGGCTTTTGCTTGGTTATATGCTTGAAAAGATAGTTTAGTTTACTGGTGACGTCATTTATTTTTACTCGTAATTTTGGAAGTCTGCATTGAAATCAAAACCAATCATCGAAAACTCATCTTAGATCTCGCACAGTGTTAAGTACAGGAAGGGGATTGTATATGTTTCGTATGAATCAATCTATTAGTCGTAAGATTATGGTTACTTTTGCACTGCTTATTATTGTTGTCTGCCTCGTTATGAGTACATTCTTTTATTTTATGACTCGTGGAGTCGTTAATAATAATGTAGTCCCTCAATTCCGTCAGGTACTGAATATCGCTATGGACGGCATTTTAAAAGAAATGGATAATACGCAAGCGATGCAAGCAGCGCAGGGCAATACCGGCGAAATTATGAAGCTAGAGACATACCTTAACGATCAACTAACTACTTATGAGCTGGACAATCTGTATGTACTGCGCGTCGATCAAGACAAAGCAGTCGTTGTAGCTACATCCAACAAATCCAAAAACTTTAAAGACAAACAAGAAGTCGAACTCACCGATAATATCAAGACCGCTATGGACAAAGGTAAATTGCTCACTGACCTGTATTCTACTGAAAATGGCGCTCATGTCACTTACTACTATCATATTCCAGGTAGCTCCGTTCTCGTTGCTGCAAGTATGGATGCGAGCTTTGTTGATGGTATTACAACGAATCTGATCTTCACTACACTGATCGTTGCGATTGCATCTGTAGCGGTATGCTTATTCGTTGCTTACCGATTCAGTCGTAAAATCACACTTCCACTCGCTCGTCTGGTTCGTCATACTCGCCTGGTAGCTGAAGGTAATCTGCAACAAGAGATCAAAATGACCGGCAGCGATGAGATCGCTCAGCTTGCTCGCGGCTTCCGTCTGATGACTGAGAATCTGCGCATGATGGTCAATCATGTGATGGACAGCTCGGATAAAGTTTTATTCGGTACCGAGGCGCTTAGTAAACGGATTACCAAAATGCAAGGGATGGTTGATCAATCGGTTAGCTCGATCACTACAATCAAGGATGGTAGCACGATGATTGCCAATTCCTCTACCGAAAATGCTCGTGCGATGGAGGAGATCACAAACGGTATTCAGCATATTGCTTCGTCTACTGCCGATATCTCTGATCAATTAGGACAAGCTTCCGATCATGCCGTATCCGGTAATGGAATGGCACAACATGCGATTCAGCAGATGAATTCGGTCGAACTGGTCGTATCCGATACACGTGAATCGGTACAAATGCTGATCGACCGCTCTGAAGCGATCAGCCAGATTCTACTCTCGATTGGTGAAATTACCAAACAGATTCAAATGCTGTCGCTGAATGCTTCGATTGAAGCAGCACGTGCAGGTGAACATGGACGCGGCTTCGCTGTTGTAGCTGCCGAAGTCCGCAATCTAGCCGACCAATCACGTGGCGCTGCACATCAGATCGAATCCGCCTTACAGTCGATCCGAGAAGAATCACTCAAATCAACTGAATCTATGAACCGTGTTAGCCATGAGGTTCAATCTGGTACACAACTGGTTCAGCAAGCAGGACAATCATTCGATCAGCTAGTTGAGCTAATGCAGCAGGTGAATATGACCGTACAATCAGCTTCGGCTGCTACGCAGCAAATCTCTGCCGGTTCGGAAGAAGTGAGTGCATCTGTAGACGAGACGGCTCAGATTACGCACAAGGCACTGGAAAACATTCAAGGCATCGCCAAAAACACCGATCGTCAATCCTCGGAAATGTATGCTTATGCTGCAATTATGGAAGAGCTGAACGAACAAGCTCGTTCGCTTCAGGATGCGGTAAGTAAGTTTACGCTGTAATTAGCGGCTTGGAATTTCTTTTCAAATGATCGGTTTCATGAGACTGTAACCTCATTCTAAGTTAACATCTAAAAGCCCGCTGACCTCTTGCTATCGCAGAGATTGGCGGGCTTTGTCATGTGTATGGTATGGAATGTGTATCGTAGGCTGAGATACTATTTTATAGGTGGTTGCATAGTTTAGTATGACGTATATTGCAAGCACACATGCAGCAAGGATGACCAATTACGAGTTTACTGAACTTAGCCTCATTTAGATCATGCTCTCCTTACAAAGAACATCGAATACATCTCTTATTAAATTAAACTCAACGACGCTTAAGCAACAACTGAGGCACATTAATCTCCGGATGACGTACAATCGCCGGGTGAATCTGAAAAATCCGCTCTAATACCGACTCTTCCATCAATTGCTCCGCTGTCCCCTGCATCACTAACCTTCCATTCTGCAAAGCAAGTAACCGATCGCAATACCGCGCTGCCAGATTCAGATCGTGCAATACAGCAATAACTGTAATGCCACTTTCCTTACGCCAGGTATCCAGCCATTCCATAAAATGAACCTGATACGCAATATCCAGATACGTTGTCGGCTCATCCAGCAATAATAGCTTGGGCTGCTGCGCCATCATCTTGCCAAAAGCCACACGTTGCCGTTGCCCACCACTAAGCTGATCCAGCGGACGATCTGCCAGCTCTTTTAAATCCAATCGTTCCATAATATCATCGAGCAGTTCATCTGCCGCATCCAGTTCATCACGTCCTAGCCAATTCTGGTATGGATAACGCCCCATCGCCAAAATCTCCTTCACTGGATAATGTAGCGGCATTAACCCTTCCTGCCCCAATACAGCCGTATGCCGAGCCAACTCAAGCCGACTATATTCACGCAGCGGACGTCCCTGCAACCAGATATTTCCCTGATCTGCTAGCTCAATACCCGCAAGCAATTGCAAAAGCGTTGTCTTTCCGCTCCCATTTGGCCCAATGATTCCCCAACATTCCCCCGTCTGCACCGACCAATTGATCCCGTCAAGCACAGTCTGTCCAGCATAACGTTTACCTACATCGCGTAATTGCAGCAAAGGCGGCGTAGCCTCCAACGAGTCATTGGGTATAGCTACCGACTTCACATCTGATTCGGATTCAGCACGATCCTGACTAAGCTGTCGACTGCGTTCCTCTGCCCGTTCCAACGCATTCGATCCAGATTGCCTCTGCTTCTCACGTCTCCCCAACACCACGCCACCTCCAAACCCATTTTTCAGTACATTCTAGTTTTCCAAGTATAATCAATACAATCTATATCTCCTAGTCGATAGATTCCTGGGCCCAATCCAACGACGTTCCCTTATTCCTTTCCAAAGTGAAGTCACCACAAGCCATCTCAGTCCGTAGTCACATGGACTTGAGTCGCTTACTCCGATGGAGCAGATAAGCAAAGAACGGTGCACCAACAAAAGCAGTGACCACACCCAGCGGTATCTCCGTCGGTGCCAGTACCGTACGTGCCGCCGTATCTGCCCACATCAGGAAAATCCCCCCGCCAATCGCAGACAATGGAATGAGCAGACGATAATCGGGCCCCAGTAGCAAGCGAATCATATGCGGCACTACCAGCCCAACGAATGCGACCACTCCAGATACCGACACTGCTGCCGCTGTAATCAGCGTCGCGATGATCAGAACGATCGTTTTCGTACGATCCACATGAATACCCAGATGAGCAGCTTCACGTTCACCGAGCGCCAATACATTCATCGCTCGCGCCTGACTCCATAAAAATACCAGTCCTATTACTACATACGGCAGCATCGCGATCACATAAGGCCAGCCGCGCAGACTTAGACTTCCCATCGTCCAGAAAATAATTTCATTCACACTACCTTCTGACATCGAAGCGAGGAACGATACAATCGCACCTAGAAACGACTGCATCACCACACCAGATAAAATCAAACTGCTCGTCGGAATTCTTCCCTGCTCTCGTGCCAGTGTTAACACCGCATATAGCGTCAGCGTTCCACTGGTAAAAGCAATCAGTGGTAACGTCCAGCCACCCAATAAGGAATACTGGTAGCCTGTAAAGATAAGCACTGCTGCTCCAACTGAAGAACCTGATGATACGCCAAGTGTAAATGGATCGGCAAGCGGATTACGCAAAACGCCTTGAAATGCAGCGCCCGCAAGGCCGAGCGCCGCTCCAACCAGTAGAGCGAGCATCACGCGAGGCAGACGAATATGTAACATAATCTGCTCGGCTGCTTCGCTCCAATCCGGTGTGATCCAGCGCTGTAGACCCGGAATATGGTACAGCAGGATACGCGTGATCTGATCGCTTGGAATATAGACAGAGCCAATCCCCGTATTCAAGACGACACTGATGATCAGCAGCAACAGGAAGAATAGCAGCGGCCAGACTCGTGTTCGGCTCATTGTTTAAACAGATTCGGATAGATCGCATGAGCGATCTCAACCAGACCATCGGTCACACGCGGCCCTGGACGACTGACCAGATCATCATCAAGTCCAAACAATTGATTATTTTGAATCGCTTTAATTTTATTCCAGCCACTACGAGCACGAATCACCTGATCCAGTGTCTGGTTTGTAGTTGTATCCATCGACTGCTTGGAATATAGAATCACATCTGGATTAGCAGCCACGATAGATTCTTCATTAATTTCATGCCAACCTGTCGTATTCCCAGCGATATTCGTACCACCTGCGAGTGTAATCATTTCATCCATGAATTCCCCTTTGCCGACGGTCCAGCCTGGTGAGAACTCAATGTATACCTTTTTCTTTTGCTCCGGTTTCAGTGATGCGACTGCATCGGTTACTGTTTTCACCTGTTGACGCATATGATCGGTTACTTCTTTTGCCTGTGCTTGATGATTGGTGATTTTGCCATACAGTTCAATATTGCTCATCACATCATCAATCGTTTTCGGCGTTGTTTTGAAAATAGGAATACCTGCCGCACGTAGCTCCTTTACAAGTGCTTCACTGGATGAGATCCCTGTAAACACAACATCCGGGCGCAGAGCGACAACCGCTTCCACATCTGGCTTGCTCACCCCACCAATACGTGCTTTTGTTTTCACTTGCTCAGGATAATTATCATATTCAGACACACCCACGATTTGTTGATCCAATCCGAGTGCGAACAGCGCTTCCGTTTCCGCAGGTGAAATGGACACGATACGCTTTGGTTCTTCCTTGAATGTAAAGTCATAACCTGTCGCATCCTTGATTGTGAGCGGATAGGTTGTTTGCTCGCTAGAGGATGTCGTTTCGGTAGAAGTAGCTGTATTACTATTTTCAGTTGCTGTGTTCGTTGAAGCAGATGAATCGCTCGTTGGCGATGGCTGCGTCGGCGCACAGGCAGCGAGCAACAAAGAAAGCATAGCTGTAGCTATAATCGAGGACAGCCAACTTCTTTTGGTAAAATTAAAATTCATTACAATGTCTCCTTTAAATGTTCAAATTCGTTCAAAACGAGTACAATCCCCCTGATTATAGGGCATAATGATCGTTGTCACAATTCCATTTCCATTATATGTATGACATCACACACAAAAGCCCGCTTCGACCGAAGTCAAAGCGAGCTACATCAAGCTACATTTTGAAAAATTGTCCAACATTATCAGGTAATCCGATTTTCCTGTTCTTTCATCCGATTACGCTGATCTGGCTGACGTCCCTGATCCGATACACCTTGCTCCAGATCCGGCGCGTTATCCTTGCCTTCCACAAACTTCTTCATGTCCTGATTATGCTCGTTTTTTTCCTGCTTACTTTTCAGCAATTCTCGTGCTTGATCGTCCATGATGTAGTTGCCTCCTTTTGCAAGCGTTAGGTAGTATTACCCCTTCCATTTTCCTGTAAAACGACATTCTGGATTTAAATGGAATTTTCATCGAGTTCTAGTCTCTGTTGATAGTGTCATTTTGCAACATTCAATTGGTTTTGGAGACAGTTTCGTTTACAATAAATAAGGAAGGTCTTAAACCCTGCATACCCGTATGACCATGCAGAATTGACCGATAAGGTAACTCATACTGGAGGAACGTCCAATGCTCTTTATTGATAACAAAGGGATCAATGACCCAAGCATCAATCTGGCAATTGAAGAGTTTGTACTCAAGCATTTGCCGATGGATGACAGCTATCTGCTATTTTATATTAATGAGCCATCTATCATCATTGGCAAACATCAAAATACGATCGAAGAGATCAATGCTGAATATGTGAAAGCTAACCATATTCATGTCGTGCGCCGTTTATCTGGCGGTGGCGCTGTGTATCATGACCACGGTAATCTGAATTTCAGCTTCCTAACCAAGGATGATGGACAGTCGTTCCATAACTTCCGCAAGTTTACCCAGCCTGTTGTTGAAGCATTGCAGCAGCTTGGTGTAGATGCCGAGCTATCTGGACGCAACGACCTGCAAGTCGGCGAACGTAAAATTTCAGGCAACGCACAATTTTCTACACGTGGACGCATGTTCAGCCACGGTACACTCATGTTCGATTCGGAGCTGGATAACGTACAATCGGCACTGAAAGTGAACCCGGAAAAGTTCAAATCCAAAAGCACGAAGTCTGTACGCAGCCGCGTCGTCAACATTTCCGAATTCCTCAAAGAACCACTCACAATGGAGCAATTCCGTGCGGAGATTTTGCGTCATATCTTTGGTGTGGAGCCTGCCGATGTACCGCAATATGTACTCACCGAAGAAGATTGGAACAAAATTCATGAAATCTCTGCTGAGCGTTATCGCAATTGGGATTGGAACTACGGGCAATCACCAGAGTCCAATATCAAGCACACACGCAAATTCCCAGTCGGCATTATCGACATCCGCATGAATATCAAAGACGGTCATATTCAAGAGATCAAAATTTATGGCGACTTTTTCGGTATTGGCGATGTCGCAGATATCGAAGACCGTCTACGTGGCAAACGCTATGAGGAAAGCAGTGTACGTGAAGCGATGAACGGTGTAGATATCAAGCATTACTTCGGTAATATTGAGCTGGATGACTTCATCGGACTGGTTCTGCTGGAAGACTAATTTTCGCAAATGAATGGATAGAGCTTTATAATAAGTCAATGGCTAGATGTGAAGATTGACGCTTTATCTCGTAACAAGCTTCTGCTCATATTCATAGAGCGTCTTGTCAGCAGATCGTTCACATTAGCCAAACAATCTATAGAGACAACACACTTGGATAGTAGCACCCAAACTTCAACGGATCAAAGGAGAGTTAAACCTATGTACAAACTGATTGCAATTGATATTGATGACACGCTGATCAATGACGAGAAAGAAGTCACCCCGGCTACCCAGCAAGCGCTGGAACAAGCCGTAGCGAAAGGTACAGTTGTGACGCTAGCGACAGGACGTGCTTATGCGTCTGCACAGGCCATCGCTCGCCAAACTGGATTGAACGTACCGATCATTACGTATCAGGGCGCACTCGTTAAAAATCTGATGGATGAAAAAGTACTGTATGAGCGTTATGTACCTGTTGAAGCTGCGCACAAGCTGCACAACTACTGCATCGAGCATAATCTGCATCTGCAAACGTATATCGACGATAAGCTGTATGCGCGTGAGCTGAACCAGCATCTGATCGACTACACAACACTGAATCGTACACAGTATTACATCGAGCCAGACTTCGCTAAGCTGATGGATATGCCTACACCGAAAATGCTCATCATCGACGATCCCGCATTCCTGGACGAGCTGCAACCGATCCTGCGTGAATTGCTCGGCGATAGCGTACACATCACCAAATCCAAACCGGAATTCCTGGAAATCATGCACCACGAAGGCACCAAAGGCGCAGCCCTCACATTCCTGGCCAACCACTTCGACTGCGACCTCAAAGACACCATCGCTGTCGGCGATTCCTGGAATGACCACGAAATGCTAGAAGCAGCCGGTCTAGGCGTAGCAATGGGCAACGCAATTGAGCCTCTAAAAGCGATCGCCGACTACATCACAGCTAGCAATAACGAAGACGGCGTAAAAGAAGTCATCGAAAAATTCATCCTAAACGCCGAGCAAGCAACCGTATAACACTAATCTAATATCTGCTAAAACCAAAGCGACATATTACACAAAAAGCACCTTGTTAGAGAGTATAGGATCATCCTTTCCCCAAGAACGGACAATCCCATACTCACCACAAGGTGCTTTTTTACATATCCATTTTTACAATCTAATGCTACATTGAACGTCCCCGCACCTGCTCCATCAAATGCTTCATCTCATAAGAATCAAAACAATGTACACACTCAAACACTATATTATTTTAGGTGTTCTGGTACTTCGATGTCTTAATTTTTTGAAGTTTATTATCCCAATCAAAAGCCAGCTACCCCCCCCCTACTACATTTGATCAAGCGCCTCCAAATAAAGCACCTGCAAAAACTTCTTCACACTCACCTTGCTCTTCCCATCATCCCGCTCTTCATCAATTTCCTTCATTTTCGCCCGAATATCCTCAAAGTCAAAATAAAGCGGCGCATAATGCTCAAACTTCGGATTGCCATAGTCCGTGAGCCCAATCGAAGCCAGATGCGTCAATGCGGTAGTCACCGTACGACGAATACGCTGCTCAATCGCTTTTGCTTCCTTGTCGATCTCGCGTGGTGTACTTTTATAAGCGGCGGCTACACCTTCATACAATTGCTTTAGAGGTGGAAAAAGACCACTTTGGCCGTTATCCAGTAACATTTCCATAATCGCCGTAATATCATTACAGCCTGCTTCACCGACAATACCCAGATTCATATAGATCGGTCGCAGCACTTCATTCACACTGCGTGGCTTGATTGAGGCAGCCGCTTCACGATCAGTAGCTGACAGATTGAGCGTATCCAATCGGGACAGCGAAGACTTCAGCTCATGCAGATACTGACGAATCTCCGAATGCTCACTCACTCGTGACAGTACAGATTCCACTTCGATACGATTAATCGGCTTACGGATGAAAAATTCAATTCCGGACTGGTAGGCTTCACCAACCATTTCCTGATTTTCAATCTGCGAGATCATCACATATTTGCCGTTAAACCCTTGACGCTTAAGCTGCACAATCGTCTCCAGACCATCTTGATCGGGCATCAGCCAATCAATCAGCACTACATCCGGGCGCGTTTCCAAAATAATACGAGTGCCCTCTTCGCCACCACGCGCAGTACCCGTAACCTCGCCTAAGCGACTTTCCTGAATAATATTTTCCAGCATTGCACGTGTTGCTGGATCATCGTCCACAATACAAAAAGTCAATCCCATACTATTCCCCCTTTTTTAATACATCTGTCGGTAGTTTCACTCTGAAAATCGTCGTCCACGGTGCATTGCGATCATCCGAATATAGCTTGATCGTTCCACCAAGTGAAGAAATAATATCGTGCACATGGGATAATCCGATCCCTGTTGCTGCACTTCCACCCTCGCCAAACTTGGTCGTAAAGCCGGGCTGAAAGATAGTTTCTCTATTTTTCGCAGGTATACCTTTACCAGAATCAGACACTGTAATGGTTGTCCAGCGTGCTTCCTGCTCAATGCGTAACTCAATGGAACCATTATCGCCCAGCGCTTCAATCGCATTAGATAATAGATTATTAAGGAGTGTGAGCAGTGGAATATAATCAGCAGTTACAAAATCCTCATCCAGATATGCGCTAATGACCGCCTGCTTTTTCAGCATAACGGCATATTTGCGATTACCACGAATAGCATAGTCCATGATTTCCGATAAGGCGAGCATCGTTTGCGCTTCCTGATCGAATAGCTTGAGCAAACCCGCTGCGACGCGCTGCGAGTCCTTTTTTACCTCATGTATTTCCTGGGTAATACCGAGCTGTCGTTGACTGAATTCCTTTAGCTCCGCGCGCTTCAGATCAGTATACAGTCGATAACTGCTGCTCGTTACACGCTCAATCGTATCCATGGATTTGCGCAAATAAAACACTTCACCGTACAATCCCGAATTGATCGACAGCATCTGCTCCATTCGCTTATTCTGTTCCTGTGATAGCGCGCGAATCTGGCTGACCGCGATACTGCTATACAATCCGGTCACGAAAAATCCGCGAAGCGCCGCGACAAGCGCAATATATCCCCATGTTGCGGGGTTCATAATATCCGAACCATTAAGTATCCAGCGGAATACCATTTCGATCGTATTCGAGCCAAAATCAATACATGTCGCCACTACACCCAGCAGCAGCAAATGCATTCGTTCAATCTGCCCCTGAATAAGCGCCATACCAACCGCAAATGCAAAATAATACAGTCCACCTGATGTGTGTACCTGTAAACTACGAATCACACCAAAGTCCTCTGGTGTGAACACATAATCAAGCACTATCCGAAAAACAATTACCGTTATGGCGGTATATATCCCTGTACGTATAAAGGGAAGCCGAGTCATAAGTAACAAAAACAGCAAAAATGCACTACCGCCAAGCCCAATACGAAAAAGATCACCAGGCACAGGATTAATCTTGAATTCTCCAGCAATCGCTGTACCTAGTGCCACGACGAACATCTGTATTTTTTCGTTTCTGAACAGAGCAGGCATCCGCCCTTCAGCCTCCTTGCGGCGGAAGCGGGCGACAGGCTTCCGAAATGTGGACAGCACGACACTCGCCGATTTTTGAAATTGCTTATATGTTACCATAAAATATCCCTCTCATGCTGTTTTGATCGCAAAAATACCATGCCGGTCAGGCACCACTTCTGCTATTATCCCTACAACAAAAGCCGGCCTCCTTCCGGAAACCGGCCCTCTGTCTTCTTTTTAACATGCCAGCTCATACAGTGGCAGAAGCAATCAAGCGGTTCTGGTCTCCAATCGTCTGGAGATCAGGGATAATGTATAATTTACAGCAAAATAGATCATGGCGACAAGTAACAAAATCGGAATCGAATAATTCGGGCTCTGACCGATAATAATCTGCGCATTATGCATCAGCTCGGCGAGTGCGACAATTACCGCAAGCGACGTATCTTTCAATAACGAGATAAATTGGCTCACGAGCGGTGGGACCATACGACGCAGCCCTTGTGGCAATACGATATGCCATAGCGTCTGAACCGAGCCGAGACCGGACGAACGTGCTGCCTCCACCTGTCCTTTCGGAATCGACTTCAAGCCAGCACGTACAATCTCCGAGATCATCGCGGCTTCAAACAGCGTAAGTGCAATGATCGCCCCTGCTGGAATCGTAAACTTAAACTGCAAGCCGAAAAACGAAATTTGCGGAATCGCAAACTGTACAAAAAAGATAATCAGCAATAGCGGAAGATTTCGTAACACTTCTACGATCACTGCCAGCACCTGAGATAGCACAGGCACCTGCATATAACGAATAACACCGATCACACAGCCAATGATAAAGCTCAAAATGATCGCCCAGAATGCGACATACAGCGTCATCTTGAGCCCTTCCATCAGAAAGCGTAAATTATCGGCGGAATAAGCTCCTGCAAAATCCATCAGATCCCTCCTCACTTCATGTGTCCGTATTCATGCTGCCGTAGCTGTCATGATTTCATATCCTGAATACATATGTAGCTACATATCGCTAGGATTAGGAGCTTTTCGCCAATCGACGCTCCAGCACCAGCGATCCATAACTCATCGGCAAGGTCAGCACCAGATAAAATAATCCTGCAAACACATACGCACTAACTGTCGCATAACTATCCCCATTCACTTTGTCAGCAAAGTACATCAGATCCAGTCCTGCTACAACGGTAAGCACCGAAGAGTTTTTGATCAGATTAATAAATTGGTTGCTCAGTGGCGGAATGACCAGCTTGATTGCCTGTGGCAAAATGACATGGATCATAGACTGAATATAAGTCATACCTGACGAACGTGCCGCCTCCATTTGACCTTTAGGGACAGACAAAATACCTGCGCGAATTGCTTCTGCAATGAATGCAGCAGTATATACGGTCAGCCCTACCGTTCCCGCCTGAAATCCATCCAGACGCATACCGAATGTTGGCAAAGCATACCAGAAAAAAAAGACGATAATGAGCAACGGAATATTACGTACAAACTCAACATATGCTGTTCCTAACCATTGCAGCGGCTTGATTCCACTAATCCGAAATACAGCAAGTACGGCTCCCAGCACAAAACTTCCGATGAGCGCCATTACGCTTGCCTTGATCGTATTCAGAAATCCTTCCATATAATAGGGGAAATAATCGACCAGAATCGAAAAATCGACCATCCAGCATTCCTCCTTCAGCTTTACTCAAGGCTTATCTGTTCACTAGCCTGGCGACTTACTCCGCCATAACTTCTCTGTAATGAAAAGGATGGGCACGGCTGGCCCATCCTTTATTGTCACTCCCATGGCTACTGTATACTGTAGCTTTACAGCATCATCTGTAAACGATAGATTACTTGCTTTCCGGCTCTTTACCGATCCATTTTTTGTATTGTTCGTTATATGAACCGTCTGCCTTCATATCGGTCAGACCCTTGTTGATCGCTTCGACAAGCGCAGTTTGACCTTTTTTCACTGCGATACCGTAAGGCTCATCTGTGAATGGTTTACCTACCACTTCGTAGTTCGGATCTTGCGCAGCCATACCGTACAGGATTGAATCATCTGTTGTCAGTGCATCGCCTTGACCCGCTTTCAGTGCATTGAAGGCATCCTGGTAGTTATCATATTCAAGTACTTTTACGCCAG
>JAAIGF010302726.1_pt1 | contig 16750 bp, 19 predicted proteins | sample 6487441 | NCBI WGS metagenome assembly JAAIGF01 (sample SAMN13974129, study PRJNA590717) | phyllosphere metagenome | biome: pepper field; feature: multiple bacterial spot infested pepper fields; material: pepper leaves; isolation source: leaves from pepper fields | host: Capsicum annuum ... | reverse complement strand
CGTCGATGAGATGTTGATGACGGATGCAGCGCCGGACTGCTTCAGCACCGGGATCGCGGCCTTCATTCCGTAGAAGACGCCGTTGAGGTTGATGTCGATGATCTGCCGCCACTGCTCGAGGGTGTAGTCCTCGATGGGCGCGAAGTTGGCGATGCCGGCATTGTTGACGAGCACGTCGAGGCGGCCGAAGGTGTCGACCGCGACCTGCACCGCGGTCTCCCACTGCGCGTAGTCGGTGACGTCGAGCCGCACGAAGGCCGCGTTCTCGGCGCCCAGCTCCTCGACGAGCGCCGCGCCCTCCGCCTCGAGCAGGTCGCCGATGACGACCTTCGCGCCCTCCTGCACGAGCAGTCGCGCGTGCTCCGCACCCATGCCCCGTGCTGCTCCACTGATCAGTGCGACCTTGCCGCTGACTCGTCCCATGCGGACCTCCTTGTCGTGTCCCGCCAAATCTACACCTGTAGCCCTGTGTGGTCATCGGAACCCCGCGAAAGGCGCTAAGCTTTCGGAGGCCCAACGAGCGATCGCGGGGCAAGTCACGGGCTGTGGCGCAGCTTGGTAGCGCACTTGACTGGGGGTCAAGGGGTCGCAGGTTCAAATCCTGTCAGCCCGACGGAAAACCCTGATGAGGTTCGATCTTCATCGGGGTTTCTTCTTTCTCGGCCTCGACGATGGCGGGAAAGTGGCGCGAAACCTTGCAGCAAGCTCGAAGAGCATCAGTAGCTCGGGTTTCCAGCGACGCCGACCGCTTCCATCGTCTACGTGGCTTGTCCTTGTGAGGGTGCGGCTGTTGAGGACTATTCGTAGCCTTGACTGCCCTCGTCACTCCGTCAATATGGACCCATGGTGACGAGCGAATCCGACGACGAGCCTCTGGCACTCAGGCAGTACCGCGCGTTCCTTCGCGACGACGCGCCGCAGCTTGCGAGGGATCTCATCGCGGCGGCTCAGTCGACGCGTCGCGACCGGGCGGCGGCGGACGCAAGCGTTGCAGAGGACATCGCTCATGTCTGGGCGAAGGGCTGGACTGCTCTCGACGCTGTCATCGACGCGATGGAGCACAGCTCCGGACTGATGGCTTCCCAGATGAAGCTCGAAGACGACCATGCAGACGTCCGGGAGGCTTTGCTGCTGCAGCAGGCAATGGCCACGATGACGCTTCGAGAGATCCGGGAACTTCTCCAAGCGGGCTACATTTCGGGCTCGGCGGCCCGATGGAGAGCCCTGCACGAGACGGCTGTCACCGCGGTGCTGATCGCTGAAGGCGGTGCCGAGATCGCCCGGCGGTACCTCGACCACGGGGTCGTGGCGCAGATCACGAGGTTGGAGGCGTTCTATGAGCAACCGCATCCCGATGCCCCGCCGCCGGAGGAGCGACGTCGGAGACGCGAACGTGTCGACGAGTTGATCGCGAAGCACACGCTGACCGATCAAACGATCGGATTCGCGCGACCGTACGCCTGGGCATCGCCCCTCATGCCACGGCGCCGGGATGGGAAGTTCCACGAGCCGACCTTCGCAAGGCTCGAGTCCGCGGCCGGTCATACAGACATGCGACTGCTGGTCCAGCATGGTGCGCATGGCCACGTTCACAATGATGCGGGTGCAGTGAGGACTGCTGTTCTGAGCGAGCGAGGCTCGCTCCGAATCGGTCCCCAATCACATGAGATACCGACGGTAGCTGTACCTACGCTGCGAACTATTGTCGTCGCGGCGGCCGCGACGCATCTGGGCTTCGAGCCCTCGCTGTCGGACTTCGGAAGGCTCATTGGCCTTCAAGGCGCTGCCGTCACAGAGATCGCAATGCGCGGAATAGCGGAATTCCAGTCGGTCCACCGATCATCGCAGCTGCTCTTCTGAACCTGGTATCCGAGGGCGCGGGCAGGGTGATGCGCTCTGGAACATCAGTCGGACCTGTCAAGCAAGAGGCGCAGCGCTCCGATGACGGCATGCATGCGGAGCTCTGCCTCCAACTTGTTGCTCATGCCGGGATGCGGCCCGTTCGTGTGGCTCATCCCCCAGAGACCGCGCACGTAGTCGTACTCGTGTTCGTCGAGCAGCCTCTTGCCACGGAGGACATCGATCGCCTGTCCACCCTTGCTCCCGGACCAGTCGTACTTTTGTACTGCGATCTCGACGAGCGTGTTCTCGAACGCAGCTCGAAGTTGCCCGTTCGACGCCTCCCAGCGTCCCGCCTTGAGCGAGGCGAAGGCCTGCTCGAAGTGATGCGCGGCAACAATGAGGCCTCGTGTCTTCAGCTTCACGCCGAGCGCAGACGTGCTTGTTGCGAAGGGTGCGTCGTTGTCACCGAGCGGACGGATACTCCACGTGCGACGGGCTGGAGAGACGCCCCAGGTGTCGGGCGGCGGAGCATCGCTCTGGATCGACACGGCGTCGAACCCGTCCGCTCGAAGGGCATCCGTGAGTGCGACAGCCCAGGCGGGTATTGCGACCTCCGCTGCGTACTGGTTGAGTGCGGCCTCGGCGAGGTTGATCAAGCCGTCCCACTTCCGCCGAGCATGGGCCCACTTGACCGCGGCAGCGGCCCGCTTATCACGGGCGATCGAACGTCCTTGAGAGTCAGTCTGACCAGGGTCGCCTTCGGCTATCTCGGCTTTCATCAGCTCGGTCGACAGGGCTGCATGTCCATAGGCCGATGCGGCCTCCGCAATCAGCCCACAAGTCCGTTGCGAAAGTGGCATGTGCCGGAGCTTACTGTCGCCGCTCGGCCGACTGGCTCAGCGAGCTGATTGGACCTTCGTGCCGCGAGACGTGACGAACTTGCGATGCGTCATCGGTCTCGCAGATCGACTATGACAGTCGGTGCGATGTAAGCCGCTTCAGTAAGGCTCGGATTCTGGTGGCCGAGAAGGTCCGCTGCCTTCCCGCTGCCGCTGCGTTGTGCGACGTCCGTGGCAGCAGTACGACGGAAGCTGTGGTTCGTCAGCCAAGCGAGCTCGCCGTCCAGGACGCGTCTGACGGTGCGGCGCTAATTGCCTTGTTGGTACGGCGTCCCGTTTCGCGTCGAGAACAGCAGGCCTGTACCTGCGGTTCGAGCGCGTCGCCGCAGAATCTGCGCTGCCCGACCACCCAGGAGCAACTGTCGCACGGGTTCGTCCGACGCCTCGGTCATCTTGGTCGTGCCGACCCGGCGAGGACCGGACGAGGCGCCGTGTTCATTTCGTTCGACCACCGAGCCGGTGAGCGACAGCGTCACTGATCCGTCCGGGTTCTCGGTGACATCCTCCGCAAGAATGCCGAGTGCCTCGCTAATCCGATATCCGGTGGCGAGCGATACCTCGATGATGTCTCGAGCATCAGCGGCCGGCTTGGGGCCAGGCTTATCTCGCTGCTCATACCGGTCGAGGAGTTCGTCGAGGAGTTTCCGTTCCTGTGCCGTGAGCGCTCTTGGCCGCGAGCGATTCTTCTGCTTCGGAAACTCGATGGGGTCGGATGCGAACGGGTTCCGGGGAACACGACCTTGCGAGACGGCCCAAGCGAAAGTCTGAAGGAGGACCGTCCGCACCTGTCGTGCTCGTTGCCGGTGCTCGTGGGCGTCGAGCCAGACCGCACGTCTGAGCTTCCCGGCGTCGATGTCGGAGATGCGGAGAGCGCCATACGCATCAGGATGCCTCTCCAGCCAATCCTGCGCCCGGTTATAGTTCCTGATCGTCGACCCGCGCCAACGATCCACGCGCTGTCCTTCCTCGAGAAGCTTTGAGATCGCTTCGTTCAGCGTCGGTGCTGAGGTCACTCCTGCTGCTTCGATCTCAGTCCTGAAGCAGGCCTCGGCGTTCGTCCGCAGCGCGCCGAGCGCTATCGAGGGGTTTCGGCCCGTGCCGCTCAGCCGTTTTCTTGCTCAGAAGGGTGCACGGCCATCGCGCGGACGACGTGGCGCCCTGTCTTCGGGTCTTTCTTCGGTTCGCCCTGGCCGTAAGTGCCAGGCTCGAGAAGGCGGCGTCCGGATCTCATCCGGCCTCTCCGAGCCGGGCGTCGACAGTAGCGGCGCTCGTGCCGAGTGTCCACTCCCGAACGTGGGTCGGATCCCAGAGCGGCTTGCGCTTGCGAATCGTCACAGGTTCGACGAATGGCTCTCGCGGGTTATTCTCTGCCCGCCAGTTGGAAATGGTCTTCGGCGCTCGGTTGAGATAAGCGGCGACCTCGACGATCGACCAAAGGTTCGATGGGACGGGCTGGGGCGTAGTGTCGATGAGGCTCACGAGAGGTCTATGCGCGGTCCACGTCGACATCCGGGTGAAGACCCCTCTCGGTGCCGGATGATCGGCGGGAGTCGGTCTCCTCCGGAAGGCGAGTTGGACTTCCTACCCTCCGCGCGAGCGCACCCAGGTCGCGCTGCTGTTCGCCGGTCGGCCACCGACAAAGGCGCCCCGATCCGGACCGAGGTCAGCGATGGAGAGAGCCCGCCCGGGGCAGTAGGACTGTGATGCCGTCGACGAGTGCGGCGTCATCTCTGTCGAGGTCGGCCCCGGACGAGCCCTCGTCCGAGCGTCAGCGGAACATCAGAACGAGTCCGCTCTTGTCGTGGGGGATGAAGTTGTGTGCCGCCCACTCCTGCATCACGGACAGGGAGGGGCGGCGCCAGCCCGCGTCATCGTGCTGGAGGTGGGCCGTCGTCAGCACGATCGACTCGTCGTCGAGATCCCTCGCGAAAATCGCGAAGGCTTCGGCAGCACCGATGCCCGCAGACTGTCCGGCCGTCGGATATATATCATCGATGCGGTCGATGACGTGGAGCGTCCAGCGAGTGACATCGCCGGCGATGACCTCGGCCGCGGTCGTGTAGATCAGTTCCGGGTCGATGAGGTCGCTCGAACCGATGGCATCGGTGATGGTGCCAGGGCTCGGCGAGGGCACCGTCATCACCTCGACAACTGAGACGGTCGCGCCGTCGCTGTCTTCGACGGTGATGCGGGACCACGTCTCCGTCTCGAAGACCGCCGGATGAGCAGACTCGGCCGCGCGGTCTTGGTCGAGCACCTGCTCGACGCCGGGGCGCCACCGTCGCTCGACGGGCGATACGGTGCCGATCTGCTGCGAGTGATGGCCGCGGCCGAGCAATCGGCCAAGGCTGGACGGGCTGAAGTCCTTGCCGATGTGCCCTAGGCCCCGATCAGCTAGTTATTGTCGTGTGCTCGGGGGGCGGCTGGCGGCGGAGCAGCCATTGTCCGCTTCTCATGGGGGACTCGGAACCAACTCTGACCGCTAGGAGTCTCCGGGCCGAGGTAATGGCTGAGTCGAAGCCGTTTCCAGTTTCCATGGAGATCTTGCGGTTTGATCCGGTGCCCTAACCGGGTCAAGGCGACGGTGAAGCTCTCGACCGGGATGGCCCGCGCCTCAGCGTAACGGCGCCCATCGATGTCGGTCATCAGCAATGGAGCCCCGTCTCGCATCGCCACAGCAATGCTCTCTGCTTCGCCACCATGCAGCTGGTCCTTCGAAGCTCCAGGAGCTTCACTTCCAGGACTCAGGTCCAACGGCTGCGGGGGACCGTCCGGCAGCGCGTGAACTGCAATGCGAGCCAGGGCCTTGTCTCGTTCGGGTACGTCGCGCTGGAGAAACGGTGCATCGAGGAGCACCTCGTGATGTGTGCCGGAGAACTGATTCGCGCTCACCTGCAAGTCACGGCCCTTGCTTCCACCTGCGATCCGCGCGACTTCGGCACGGACGACCGGCGTGACCGCCACCATGCCCCCAAACGCAGATTGGAAGGCCTTGCGCCCTCCTGGCATGGCACCGAAGCAGAGGAGAAAACTCGAGTCCGCCAGCCAACCGGCCCACCGCTCGCTCATGGGCGGCTTTCCAGATCAGCGAGTTCCGCCTTGGTGACCAACCTCGCAAGGAGCTGGTTCTCGCGAATCGCCGACGCGGGTGCCCAGGGATCATCGGCGTATACCGGCCATCCATCAACTTGGAGGCGTACAGCGCCTTCCGGGTCTCCGTCGATCGTTGTGATGTCTCCGTCGGCGCCGTAGAAGACGACTGCCTGATCGTTGAAAAGCGGATCGAGCTGCACCCCAAGATGCGTCGAGAGGGCTTCGGCTCGATCGCTCGAAGAATCCCATTGCGCCGTATCGCAATCCAGGAGCACCTGTTGCAGACCTGCACGCCACCACCGGCGCCCAAGAAAGCTGCTCAGCGGTCCGGTGTAACGGCAATCGAGTCCGTGTGTGGCCAGGCGTGCGAACGATTCTTCCGTGACGCCGAGTACGTTCGCAGCGATCGCATCGGAGACGAGAAAAGTTGGGTAGGGAAGTGCTCGATGCAGGAACCACCTGAGAAAACTAAGCCCGAAAGTATTTTCAGCGAGAGCGTGTACCGGAGGGCGGCAATCCTCCAGCTGAGCGATCGCCGTATCCCGCCATGCTTCGCTCGGCACCTGAAGCCAGTTCGCACCAAAGTCCTCGCCGATACTTTCGATACGACTGGTCAGCGAACTAGCCGCCGCCGCCAACTCCGCCATTCTTTCGAGCAGCTGAGGGGAGTCCATGCGAAACACCCACTCAAGATCGTGCTGCGCTGCGATGAGCGACTCGTGCTGTCGGGCTGGCAGTCCTTCAGCGAGCCTCTCGAGCTCACCGGTGTGCAGGGTCACAGCGAAGGGATGCGGGACAAGCCCAGCTCGTACTCTGCTGCGCAGGGCCGCGGCGACCGCGAGACCGTCGAGCGCTTGAGCGGCGATGTTCGGGCCCAACGCTCCCGAGTCGGCGCTATCCGCCCAGTCGTTGTCGAGGAACTCGTCGACTGTCACCATGTCGACTTCGTTCAGGTCGCTCGCTTCCACGTCGCTCGGATGGAGGACGGAGAGGCTAGCCACATTTGAGAGGACGGAGCCTGCCCCGACAAAACGATCTGGCCTGTCATCGACAACCAGAATGTGCAGTTGATCAGCGTCGTTCTGCACACGACCCCCTTTCGTATGTCATCGCGCCGGCAGCGCGACCTCGATAGCCGTTGCGTACGGCGCTTCCGGCTCCACGAATCGCACCGAGCCGCCATAGTCTTCGACGATCCGCCGCGTGAGAGTCAGCCCCAGGCCCAGCCCTTGGCCGAGAACCGCGTCCGTCTCGCTAGTGGTCGTCTCGAAGGGGCGGAACCAACGCTCTGCCTCGCTGAGATCAACTCCGCGACCGGTGTTCGAAACCCTGATCGTGAGCACTCCTGCCGTCATTTCAGCTGACACGAGTACCCGACGCCCGGTAGGAGCGTCGTCCGATGCTGCTTTCACTGCGTTCGTGAGGAGATTCGTCAGGATGATGTTGACTTCCGCTGCGAACATCGGAATCGTTCGGAGCGCAGGCGGGACGTTCTGCTCGAGTTCGACGCCGCGGTTCTGCGCTGCTGGTGCGACCAACCGGAAACTTGTCGCTGTTCGTTCTAACAGCGACTGTCTCGAACGCCGGCGCCTCGACTCTGCGTCGAGACTGTCGCTGAGATACACGGCAAGTCGTTCCAGCGACAGCACGAGCTCATCTTGGCTTCTCAGCGCATCGCGCACTCGAGACCGCCCGGATTGATCCGCTTCGAGAAGCCGAGCGAGCTGCTCGCGGACGATCCTTGCCTGCCCCAGGACACCGTTTATCTCGTGTACGAATGCGCCCATCTGCGTGCCCAGGCTCGCCAGCACCCGCAGCTGAGTCTGCTCATCTCGAGCGATTTCTGCGGCAGAGGCGATGCGCTCCATGGCGGCCGCCACGATGCGCACGTCGCGCTCAAGAGAGCTGTTCGCGGGAATCGGCTGTGCTCTCAGCGATGCCGCGGCTTTCGTGCCGGCGTCAATCCAAGTGTCGAGAGTCGGCTTCGGTGACTTTTCCGAGCTCGCCGAGGCGCTCGGAGCAGAGTCCTGAAGCAGTGACTCTGCTGCTTCCGCACGCCGCAGGTCTTTCGCTTTGAGATCTTCGTCGCGGCGTCTCGCGCCGAGAGCGGCACGCATGCGGACGCTGACCTGAATCGCACGACGGACGCTCTCGACGAGCCAATCGAAATTCGAGTTCGGGACGAAGCCTTCCCGATTGACGACCATCTGGAGCCCGTGGCTCGAGGCGTCGAGGAGGAAGACTCCGCCGATATAATTGTTGTTCGGTAGAAGGTAGGTGCGCTCATCTGCGCCGTCGACGTGCAATTCCACGTCTTCGAGTTGAAGGCTCCGGCGAACGGCGTAATCAGCATCGACCCCGAGCCAGTCATTTCGCGGGGTGCCGTACGGCAAAACCCTAAATCCCTCTGAGAAGAGTCGGATACCGCTTACTTCGTTAGCGAAACGACGCACCAGGGTATTCAGGCGATCTTCGGAATCCTTGTCGCGCACGAAGATCCGAGCGGCGAACGAAGGGCGTCCTGACGATGAGGGGAAGCTAAAACGCCGCGAATCCACGTCTGGTCGTTTCTGTAGCAGAGCGGCCGAGGGCGACACCTGAACCAGGACGTCCTCGCCGTCGACAGCAGAGACTTCGATCATCCAGCTGACATGTGCGAGCAGCGTCGGCCATTGCGGTTCCGTTCCCGCGAAGTCGCCCGAAAGCTCGACATGGAAACCGGGGTCCGACGAATCCGAATCTGCGATCGCGATGTCCTGCAACAGATGTTCGCCGGGGAACAATCTCGTGTCGACCCCTGCCACAAGGCTCGCATCTGGGCGAGTGGAGCGAACTTCGCTCAGGAATCGATTCAGCTGCTGGGCGGACCACCCACTATGCAAGTCGCTGATCGTCAGGGACGTTCCGCCGGCTGTCGGGCCATCAGCGGCGGGAATCGGGACGGCCTTGATCTCGTGCGTCGCTGAAATGTCGTCGTCACTCTTATCGATCGCGTCCCAATCGATGAAAGCCGAGACCCCCTTATCGTCAGCGTCCCGATCAGATAGCGCCAGATCTGGCCTCGATTCCACGGAAAGGGTGCGCCCGAGCTTGTGAGACGAGAGCCGCCCGATGCCCTTCGCGCCTGTGAAACGTCGGGTGAAGCGAGGGCTCTGCCTGGTTCCAGACTCCTTGCTACGCCCCGCTATTCGAAGGAACTTGGTTTCGAAATCGACGTAAGTCATGCCGTTGCCGTTGTCGACCACGGATATCCGGCCCTTGCCGTTCAGGTCTTCGGCGTGCAAAGTGACGCTGGTCGCATCAGCGTCATAGGAGTTCTTGAGGAGCTCGACCACCGCCGTGCTATCCCTGCCGACGAGCAGCATGCCGAGTTCGCGGAGTAGGTGCGTGTCGACGGAGAAGCTGAGCGCTCGAGGGACGCCATCCTCCGTGCTGCGCTCCCCGCTTGTCATGCCATCAGCATATTGCCCGTTGGCTCAGGGGGCACCGTCGAGAGTCGGCACCCGGACGGACAGCAAGTCCGAGATCTCGATCTTGCGAAGCCCACCAGCGTGGTTTCGCGCTCTGGAGAGAATCGCCGCTTGACCGTCCGGCGAGCGAAGCCAGTGCAGGAGTCGACGTCGCTCCTCGGCGGCCAAGCCGCGATGCCAGTGAAGTCCGTACATGTTATTCGTCACTGCGGCCTCGGCACGGTTATCGATGATCGCAAAACGTCCTCGCGACGAAGCGCCGATGATCACATCCGGAATCTTGATCTCGCGGCTCAGGTCGTGCCAAGAGAGCCGTTTCGAAGCGAGCACGCTTCCTGCCGCACCCGCTGCGCGGCCGAGCTCAAGGTACGTCGCGAGATCGTGATCCTTGAGCGCGCACTCCGGCGAGGCTTGCAGGAGGTACTGCTTGGCGGTCTCAGCGAGTCCGCGAAAGTGCGCACGATTCAGGACGCCATCATCTTGAACGTCTCGAGCACGCTGCAGATAGTGGACTAGGGCATCTGCATCGATTCGATGTTGCTTCCGCTCAGCCTCGCTCAACGTGAAGAACCAATTCGCGCCGGTAGCAACTCCGCGGCGAATGGTGGCGACGTCCGCGAGCGTTCGCCCGGCAGGCGTCCGATCGATATCGGAGTCGTCGGTCGGTCCGCTTTCGAAACGCTCCCGCCAGTTCACCGGACAGCTTTTCGAACGGTCCGCCTCGAACATCTGAGAACGCAAGGCGCCGCCCGCTGTCCGCATCCGGCCCATGATGAAGCTTCCGGGATCGGCGCCGTCAGGGCCCACCAACAGACAGACCGCGTCGACTTGAGCATCGTCGAAGACGCGTGCCTCGAACAGATGGACCTCAACTCGACGTCGGCTCGCCCAAAGATGACTCCGAAGCTGTGCCGCATACGAAGACTCGAGCCACTGGGCCGGTAGCAGCAGGCACACGCCGTCCGAAGGTCCGAGCTTCCGGACCACCGCGGCAAGGATGAGAGCAGAGAGCGACGCACGTGCTGTGCAGAGCCCTCCAGCTTCGGAGCGCAGAAAGTCTCGCTCGTCATGCGGGATCAGTTGCAGACGCGTGTAGGGCGGATTGCCGAGCACGAGCTTCGATCCCTCTCTGTGGCTCCATTCCTCCGCGTGCCACCGAACGAAATCGTTCAGAACGATCTCGACCCGATTGGCCGATTCTTCCGAGTTCTCGGGAAATGGGCTCAGTAGCATCAACCCAAGCGTCACCGGATTGACGTCGACTGCGCTGATGCGACTTCCGGGCCAGTTGGCTGACGCGAGACTCGAGAATAACCCGACGCCAGCCCCCACGTCAGCCACCTCATGCGGTTGCCCGAATAGCGACGACCATCTCTCGATCATCCATCGAGCTTCATCGTGTGGCGTGAAAAAAGTTCCGAGTCGACGGCGGCTCGACGGAGAGACGGCATCGGAATAAAGGCGCGCGATCGCCGGCAATCCAGCAGCCGCTACATCAGACAGCGCAGCCATCACATGTAGTGGTGCGCTGGGGCCTCCTTGGAGCCACAACCTCACGTCAATAGGCGCAGAGTCGAACCAAGCTGTACCGCTGGCTTTCAACGAGTCGCGGACCACGCCGCCGAGAGCTCTCAGTGATGACCGCTCGACCTCGGAGGCGCCCGGCACCCAGGCTTGCGGTACAGGGACGGCGCCGGAGCGCCTGGACCAAGCGAGCACGGTCCGAAGCGACTCCTCCGTCGGGGCCGTGGGCATCGCGAACCTCCCAAGTCCGAAGGCGCTCGACGAGTCGCCGACCGCTGACTCTATCGCCCGAAAGGCGAGCCGACATCTAGGCAGAAGTGAGACCAGCCGAATGGCTCCGAGTGCACGCTTGCCATCGGGTCGTTCGAGCGCGAACCGACCCGCGGGAGCGAGCGTCACGCCTTCTGCAGTTGCTATAGCGGCAATGAGGTGTCGAAGCAGGATTGGAACGAGACGATCAAAGCGAGATCAGACGCGGCGCCCATCTGAGCTGGCCAGGTCGCAGGGCTCTGAGCGCGGCTCCTGGCGCTTACACCTGGTTCTGGAGCGAATGGCGCGGAATCTGGCGCGTAAACGGCGGGAACTCCCGGGAATTCCCGGGAATGGAAGGGAACGCAGCCGTGGCGGAAGTGCCTTCTGAAGGAGCAGGCTGGAGCTGATTCCGCCGTGACTCGGGCGATAACGGGCACTTGAACCGACGCCAAGGGGTCGCCGGTTCAAGTCCTGTCAGCCCGACAGCGACGAGAAGAGCCGGCAGTCGCGAAGCGACAGCCGGCCCTTCTCATTCAGCGGCATCTGGGGAGCCGATGGGGACGAATCCCATGCCAGGTGCGGGAGGCGCGGGCCATACGGGCTCGAGGCCTTCCGCGCTTCGGCGCGCACTTCGCCGTCTCGCCCGCGCGAAGACAAGGACGCTTGACAGGGTCGCGGTGCGCCATCATCCTGGGGGTATCAAGTTTCCTTGACATAGGTGGTGGACGATGCGGCATCAACTGACCGTCTTCGTGGAGTTCGCACGCCTGGGCGCTCGAGACCTCCTGCGTGCGCCGAAGACGCTCGTGTCGATGTCGATGGTGTTCGTGACGTTCTTGTCCGTCTACCTGCTGCTGCAGTGGTCGATCGATGCGCAGGGCGGCGAGGTGGATTTCATCCGCTCGAATCTCGGTGTGGTGCTGATGGCCGGGTTCTGCTCGATCGCCCTGGTCGGCACCACGGTGCCCTTGGTGTCCATGCGGGAGCGCGGCACCTTGCGTGCTTTCGCGACGGTGCCGTTGTCGCGGATGGTGTTCCTCCTCAGCCTGCTGCCGGTGCGGTGGGTACTGGCACTGTCGCAGATGGTGGTCGTACTGGTCGTCGCCGGTGTGCGGGGCTATCTGGGTGAGCTGGATGGGTTCCGGTTGCTCGTCTCGGGGATGCTGGGTCTGGCGATGCTGATGGGGGTGGCGTTGCTGTTCGCCGCTCGGGCGCGTTCGGCGGAGGCGACGCAGCAGTCGATGGCGATGCTGTCGGTCCTGATCGTGTTCGCCTCCGGCGGCCTGCTGCCCGAGGGCATGGTGCCCGAGGCGGTCACGGCGGCCGTGCGGCTGCTGCCGACGACGTGGTTCGCGGAGGCGCTCAGCGCCGACCTCGTCGGGCGGGAACCCTTCATGCCCCTGGCGGTGCTGTGGGCGGGGATGGCGATCATCGCCGCGGGCGCACTCGTGCTCGCGGTGCGGAGGTTCGACTGGGACGCACGCGACAGAAACGCTGCGGCGACGAGGAAGGAGCGGGCGGATGCCTGAACGAGGACAGCGGGAACAGCGACGCTCGGCGACGGAGGTCGGATGGGGGAGGCGGTACCTGGTCGAGTTCTTCGTCGGCATGACTGCCGCGGTCGTCCTGATCCTCATCCCGGCCGACGCGGTCGTCCCTGCCGGCGCTGAGGGCTGGCGCCTGGCCTGGGCTCTCGCGCCGTTGGTGCCGCTGCTGTGGGTGTGTGCGGCGGTCGCGCGGCATGTGATGCGGGTCGATGAGCTGCAGCGTCGGATGATCCTGGGTGCGATGGGCTGGGGGTTCGGCGTCGCGATGATGACCGCGATCGCCACGGCGCTCGTGCGGTCCGCCGGCGTCGCCGTGGAGGGCGCCGAGTGGGTGACCTTCGCAGCCGGGATGGCGGCGTTCGCGCTCGCGGTGGTCGCCGCGTCCCTGCGGGCGTCCCGATGAGGAATCGTCTGCGAGCGCTCCGGGAGGAGCAGGGCTGGTCGCAGGCCGCCCTGGCTGAACGGCTCGAGGTGTCACGGCAGACGGTCAATGCGCTGGAGACCGGGCGGTACGACCCGTCCCTGCCGTTGGCGTTCCGCATCGCCCGATGCTTCTCGCTGTCCATCGAGCAGATCTTCGAACCCGATGACGCGGACGCCCCGCCGAGCGGCGGCCGCCGATGAGCGCGGTGGTGCACGCGCGCGACATGAGCATCGTGCGCGGCGCGGCGACCATCCTGGTCGACATCACCGTGGACATTTATGCCGGGCAGGTCGTCGGCGTGATCGGCCGCAACGGTGCGGGCAAGAGCACGCTCCTCTCCGCGATCGCCGGCCTCGTCCGGCCCACCGGCGGCACGCTCGACGTGCTCGGGCTCGAGCCGTGGCGGCAGCGCGACGACCTCACCCGACGGGTCGCCGTGCAGGCTCAGAGCGCCGCCCTCATCCCCACCCTCACCGTCTCCGAGAGCCTCGTCCTGTTCGCGAGCATCTACGAGCGGCACCGCGCCGTCGCCGACGTCGCGCGCCTGGCCGGCCTGATCGACGTGCTCGAGCGGCGCACCGCGCTGCTCTCCGGCGGTGAAGCGCGACGCCTGCAGCTCGCGATCGCGCTGCTCCCGCTCGCCGACCTGGTGCTCCTCGACGAGCCGACCGCTGCTGTCGACCCGGCTGGGCGCCTCCTCGTCGCAGCGATCGTCGAGCGGCTCTCCGAAGAGGGCCGCACGGTCGTGCTCGCGACGCACGAGATGAGCGAGGCGGAGCAGTGGTGCGATCGCGTCCTCGTGCTCGACAGCGGCCGCATCATCGCCGACGGCCAGCCCGCCGAGCTCATCGAGCGGCACCGTTCCGTCGCGGACGTGACCTTCCGCCTCGACCCGGGAACCGACCTCGCCCTGCTGCAGGACGTGGCAACGCCGGGCGAAGCGAGGATCGTCGAGGACGGTCTCGGCTTCACCATCACGCTGAGCACCGGAGACACCGACGCGACGCTGCGCCGGCTGACCTTCACCCGCGGCTTGCGAGCTCGCAACATCCGCATCGAGCACGCGGGCCTCGGGGAGTACTTCCTCGATCCGGGCTCAGACGGGAGCGCACTGTAATCCGCCGCACTTGCCGCTAACGTGGTCGTGACGCTCGGGGGCGCGTCGCCGCGACGGGCTCCCCTCACACGGAGGAATTCAATGCACCGTCGACCATCCCGCTTCTCGACGGTCGGTGCTCACGCGTCGCTGCTGGTGGTCGTCGCTCTCGCTGGATGCGCTGCTCCCGCCGGGACCGGCGTCGACGTCACGGGCGACGGGCAGGTGGCTTACGCGTGCGCATTGGCAGACGAGGCGGGCTCGCCGGCGCAGTGGACGTCGGCGGTCGGCGACGACGCGGATTCCGAGGCTATCGCCGCGTCCAGTTCCGCCGCCTTGCTGGGCGGCGTCTACGGTGTCGTGCTCGAGGGCCAGCCGGCGCTGTCGGAGGCTGCTGCCGCATATGTGCGCGGTCTCACGCGTCTCGACCTCGAGGAACTCGAACGCTCTCTCGACGACCTGCGATCGGCATGCGCCGATGCCGGCCTCGAGCCTGCCGGTGACCCATCGTCGGATGGGCAGCGCGCCTACGCGTGCGGTCTGGCCGCCGCTCTGCTGGACGAGCACGGCGATGTCGAGACGTGGGGCAGCCCGCTCGAGGACCCCGCGTGGCGCGAGTCCAGCGCAGTCGCCGCGCTCGGCGGGGGCCTCAGCGGCACGCGGATTGCAGGTGCGGAGGACTTCTCCTCGAGCGCTCAGCAGATCCAGCGAGGCACGCAGACGCAGGACGCCCAGCTCGTCCAGGGCGCGCTCGACAGCGTGATCGCAGACTGCCAGTAGCCACCAGGCTGCGCCTCGAAGCACGGCTCGATCACGCGATCATCGGCGCCTGCCGATGGCCGGTCGGTGCTCTCGTCGTCGAGCTCTCAGCAGCCGGATCCGAGGTGGTCGAGATGCTCGCCCGCACGACGCCTGCGCGCCGCCCCGCATGCCGCGATGGTCGCGACATGAAGCCTCGCGCGGTGGACGGTCGTCTACCGCACACGTCGAGGGTCGACGTCGAGACGTGTGAGGCCACTAGCCGCCAGGGCAGTCCGTGCCAGAGCAGGCGCCAGGTCGGGATGAGGGGCTCGGCAACGGTGTCCGCGGGATGAACGACCGGTCCTCCAATGGCAGATCGAGCGCAGCGACCGAGATCACCTCGCGGGGAACGTGACCGTCGCCAGCCCACGAGTCGACGATGTCCGGGCACGGTGCTTCCGAGAAGTCGACTCCGTCGTACGAACCGCTCATGCCGAAGCACACCACGATCTGGGACCGGGCCGCCGAGAGATCGATGACGCCCTTCGAGCCCGCCTCCACGAGTGCGGCACCGAGTGCCGTGAAGCTCTCGCCGTCGACCGCGAAGTCGTAGACGGTGCCGAGCGACTCCCGACTCGGCGCGAACGTCTGGACGTCCTGTGACGTGAACCGGTCGTCCCAGCGCGTCGACGCCAGCGCAGCGACACCGTCGATGCCATGACTGTTCAGCGCCGTCCGGGTCGCCTTGCGAAGCCCGATGAGAGCATCGACCGCATACTGCTCCGCCAGCTCGGAGGCCTTCAGGGAACCATCGATCACGACAGGGTCGGAGTTCGAGGCGCAGGCGCTGAGCGACGCCGCCGCCACCGCGAACAGTACGACGCTGGCGAGCGCTCTCGTTCGAACGATCGCCGATGGCAGCTGCATACGTCGACGGTAGGGGAGCATCGTGTTGCGCGCGTCAGCATCTCGGAGCACCTCGGAGGCGTCCACCCGGGCCCGACGCGGGCTGTCGGCTGGTCACCGACGCCGGTGATGGCGGACGATGAGCGCCGCGGCGATCGCGGCCGTCGCCATCACCAGCACCGACAGCGTCCAGAGGGGAAGGCCGATCGCACCGGTCACTCCCGCCTGCGCCTCGCCCTCCCTCCAACCGGGAACCAGCAGGAGCACAGCAGCTCCCGCGAACACGGCGCCGATGAAGACGAGCGCGTTCCTCTCCGGGGTAGGCATGACGGTTCCCTACCGACGTCGTCGGAAGGGGCGCGGGGCCGGGAGCTCGAGAACGATCGGACCGACCCACGGGGATGCCGCTGTCGAGAGGTCCATGCCTGCAATCCGATGCGAGTCAGCCGAGGACCGCGGTCGCTTCGATCTCGACCAGGAGCTGCGGCGTCCACAGCGAGTGCACCCCAATGACGGTGAGCGGAGGGAGGGGCGTACGGAAGCCGTGCGCCTCCTGCGCCCGGGTGAGGCCGTGGAACAGTGCGGACGCCATCTCCTGCTCCCACCGCACGACGTAGACGGTCAGGCGGGCGACGTCGTCCGGGGTGCCGCCGGCCCCGCGCACACCTGCGGCGATGTTCCCCATCGCCGCCTCGACCTGGCCCGCCAGATCGTCGGAGGCGGGCGCGCCGGCGGGCGTGACGCCGGCCTGGCCGGCGAGGAGCATGAACCTCGAGCCGCTGGCCACCGCCACCGGCGCGTAGTCGTCCTGCTCGAGCAGGCCTTCGGGGCGGCTGAGTCGAATGGTCATCTGGAGTTCCTCTCATCAGGGATCGGCACGTACCTCCGCTCAGACAAGCCCATGTGCCTGGCATCGGGTCGAGACCCGTGATCGCTGGCGTACCGCTCAGCGCAGG
>JAAIGF010154493.1_pt1 | contig 16758 bp, 10 predicted proteins | sample 6487441 | NCBI WGS metagenome assembly JAAIGF01 (sample SAMN13974129, study PRJNA590717) | phyllosphere metagenome | biome: pepper field; feature: multiple bacterial spot infested pepper fields; material: pepper leaves; isolation source: leaves from pepper fields | host: Capsicum annuum ... | reverse complement strand
GTCGGCGTGTATGCGCAGCGTTTTGCCGGCACGCGCGCGGCGTTGATCGGGGATGCCGCCGTTGGCATGCACCCGGTGACCGCGCACGGCTTCAATCTGGGGCTGGCCAGCCAGCATCGTCTGGCCGGCCTTCTGGCACAGCAGCAGGCGCGCGGTGGCGACATCGGTGAGACGACGCTGCTTGCGCGGTACCAGCGCGGCCACCGGCTGGCCTCACGGCCGCTGTACGAAGCTACCAACGCCATTGCCAGTCTCTACACCGATGACCGCCCGCCGACGCGGCTGCTGCGCGCGGCGGGGCTGCGGCTGGCGCAGGGGGTTGGACCGTTCCGCCAGGCCATCGCCCGTCACCTGACCCAGCGCGTGGCCTGAGGCTCAGGGCGCGGCAAGCACGCGGATCTGGCTCTCGTTGAACTCCACCACCTGGCCTGCGCGGATCTTGCAGGCCTTGCGCAGCTCCACTTCACCGTCAACCAGCACGAGCCCGTCACTGATCACCGTCTTTGCTTCACCACCGCTGGTCACCAGGTCGGCCAGCTTGAGCAGTTGTTTGAGTTCGACATAATCGCCGTCGAGGTCGAATTCCAGGATCTGCATGGAAAGAGGGCGCCATCTGCAAAGGGCGCTCATTGTGCGCCAGCACGCGCCGCACGGGCAGGGGGCAACAACCTGTATGGGACGTTCAGGCAGAATGGGTTATGATTCCGCTTTGATCGAGCAGCGCTCAGGGCACGCGATAGAAGGGCGCCCAAAGCGCGCATTCCTTTTTTTCATCGCCTGCCATGCTCGTGGCAGTGCCTGTGGAGTTCCCCATGTCTCAAGAAACCCCGGCGCAGCTGCAGTTCGCGCAGCTTGGCCTGTCCGAGCCTGTCATGCAGGCCGTCACCGCCATCGGCTACGAAACCCCGTCCCCTATCCAGGCCGCCACCATTCCGGCGATGCTGGAAGGGCGCGACGTGCTGGGCCAGGCCCAGACCGGCACCGGCAAGACCGCTGCCTTTGCCTTGCCGGTACTGTCCAACATCGACCTGCAGCAAAGCAAGCCCCAGGCGCTGATCCTGGCGCCGACGCGTGAGCTGGCCATCCAGGTCGCCGAAGCGTTCCAGTCGTATTCCTCGAAGATCCCGGGCTTCCGCGTGCTGCCGGTGTACGGCGGCCAGCCCTACGGGCAGCAGTTGTCGGCGCTGCGCCGTGGCGTGCATATCGTCGTGGGTACGCCCGGGCGCGTCATCGACCATCTGGACCGCAGCACGCTGGACCTGTCCGAGCTGAAGACGCTGGTGCTCGACGAAGCCGATGAGATGCTGCGCATGGGCTTCATCGACGATGTCGAAGCGGTGCTGAAGAAGCTGCCCGAGCAGCGCCAGGTCGCGCTGTTCTCGGCGACCATGCCGCCGCAGATCCGTCGCATCGCCCAGACCTACCTGCAGGACCCGGTGGAAGTCACCATCGCGGCCAAGACAACCACCTCGGCCAACATCCGCCAGCGTTACTGGTGGGTGAGCGGCATGCACAAGCTCGATGCGTTGACCCGCATCCTGGAAGTGGAGCCGTTCGATGCGATGATCATCTTCGCGCGGACCAAGGCCGGCACCGAGGAGCTGGCCGGCAAGCTGCAGGCGCGTGGTCTGGCGGCTGCGGCGATCAACGGCGACATGCAGCAGGCCCAGCGTGAGCGCACCATCGCCATGCTGAAGGAAGGCAAGCTGGACATCCTGGTGGCCACCGACGTGGCCGCCCGTGGTCTGGACGTGGAGCGCATCAGCCACGTGCTGAACTACGACATCCCGTATGACACCGAAAGCTACGTGCACCGCATCGGCCGTACCGGCCGCGCCGGCCGCAGCGGCGAGGCGATCCTGTTCGCCACGCCGCGCGAGAAGGGCATGCTGCGCCAGATCGAGCGCGCCACGCGCCAGCCGATCGAAGAAATGCAGCTGCCGACCGTCGAAGCAGTGAATGACACGCGGATCAGCAGGTTCACCTCGCGCATCAGCGAAACGCTGGAAGCCGGCGGTCTGGACTTCTACCGCCAGCTGCTGGAGCGCTTCGAGACCGAGAAGAACGTGCCGGCACTGGATATTGCCGCTGCGTTGGCCAGGATGCTGCAGGGCGATACTCCCTTCCTGCTGCAGCCGCCGGTGCGTGCGCCGCGTGAGGAGCGTGCCCCTCGCGAGCGCTTCGAGCGTTCCGAGCGACCTGAGCGGGGTCCGCGTTTCGAGCGCGGCCCGCGTGCTGAAGGTGAGGGTTACCAGGAGCGTCCGCGCCGGGAAGTGCCGCCGCGTGGTGCCCCGGACCAGGGCATGGAAACCTTCCGTATCGAAGTGGGCCACACCCACGGCGTGAAGCCGGCCAACATCGTCGGCGCCATCGCCAACGAGGCGGGTCTGGAAAGCCGCTTCATCGGGCGCATCGACATCCACGAGGACTTCTCGGTACTGGACCTGCCGGTGGACATGCCGCAGGACGTGCTTTCGCACCTGAAGAAGGTGTGGGTATCCGGCCAGCAGCTGCAGATGCGTCGGGTCGAGCCGGGTGAAGACCTGAGCCAGGCCGCGCGTCCGTTCAAGCCGCGCTTTGGCAAGGGCGGTCCGGGCGGCCCGGGCGGTCCGCGCCGTGGGCCGGGAGGCCCGGGCGGTGACCGCGACAGCCGTCCGCCACGCCGCGATGGGTTCAAGCCGCGCGGTCCGCGCAGCTTCTAAGCACGGCGCCGGCGCTGTCCGGCGGCAGTCAGCTGCAGCGAACGCCAGTCCTTTCGGGGCTGGCGTTTCGCGTTTTCAGCCTGCGGCATTTCTTCGCGCGGCGCTGACAAATCCCCTCCTACGCTGTCTGATGCGACAACAGGCCAGACCGGTCGACTGACCGGATTCGGGGGGATCCATGATGGAAACCAGCGATACCGCGTCGTTGCAGTACATGCCCAAAGCGCGCGGTTTGACGCGGCGCCTGGCCCTGCTCACCGCCATCGCATTGGCGCTGGTGGGTGTCTCGATCGTGGTGCAGGAAATCCAGGCCACCTCCACCGCATGGATCGTGGGGCAGAGCCACTGGTCGCGCGGTCAGCAGCGCGCCGTGGCCGCGCTGGAACGGTATGTGGACGATGGCCGCGAGGTCGACCTGGCCGAAGCCCGCAGTGCGCTGGCCATACCGCTGGGCGACATGCACGCGCGGCTCGCGCTCGAACAGGACCCACCCGATCCGGGCAAGGCGCGGGAGGGATTCGAGCAGGGCGGCAACGACCGCCGTGATATCGGCCGCCTGATCCTGTCCTATCGGTATGGCCGCGATCTTCCAATCTTCAGCGCGTCGAGCAGGATCTGGCGGCAAAGCGATGCCGGCCTGCTGGAGCTGCAGGCGATGGCTGACGTGCTGGAGCAGGCCGTGGTCACGCGAGGCGCGCTGGACGAGGCTGACCGCCGTGTCTACCGGCAGCGCCTGCAGGCGCTGGACAATGAACTGCAGGCCATGGCAGCGGAATTTTCGGCTGCACTGCGGGACATGGCCGGACTGGTGCGTCTGCTCACACTGGCCGCCAGCATGCTCTCCGTACTGGCGATCACGCTGGTGGCGGTCCTGTTGGCACGACGGGTGCGCTTTACCCACTTCGAGCAGGAAAGCCGGTTCCGCGCGGCGTTCCACCAGGCCCATGTGGGCATGCTCAAACTTGACCCGCACGGACAGGTGCTGGAAGCCAACCAGGCACTGGCCGACATCCTGCACATGCCGCACACCGCGCTGCTGGCGTCCAATCTGGCGCAGCTGCTGGTGGAGGGCGAGATGGTGTTCAACCAGGACGGCAGCATCGACTGGCGGCGGCAGCTGCGGTCGAGCGAACTGCGTTTCCGGCGCAGCGATGGCGGCCTGATCTGGGGACGCTGGAGCGGAACGATGGTGCCTCACGGTCGGCGCGGGCTGTCCGTGTTTGCCATCGTCGAGGACGTCAGCCACGCCCATGCTCTGGCGCGTGAGGTGGCCCACCAGGCCAGCCACGACCCGCTTACCGGGCTGGCCAACCGGCATGAGGTAGAGCAGCGGCTGGAGCGCGCGCTGGCGCAACTGCGTGGCGAGGGCGGACTGCACGCGTTGTGCCACTTCAACCTGGATCACTTCAAGCTGGTCAACGACAGCGCCGGGCATGATGCCGGTGACCAGATCCTGCGCGTTTTCGCCGAGCACCTTGAATCGGCGGTGCGCGAAAGTGACTGGGTGGGGCGGCTCGGCGCCGACGAGTTCGCGCTGTTCCTGGCCGGCACTACGCAGGACGGGGCGCGCCGTGTGGCGCAGCGGGTGGTCGACTCGCTGGGGCAGGTCAGCCTGACGCTCTCTCCGGACGTGCCGACGGTGAGCTGCAGCGTCGGCGTGCTGGAGTTCAGTGCCGATGCGCCGGACGTGAACTGGGTGCTGAGCGCGGCCGACAGCGCGTGTTATGCGGCCAAGCAGGGCGGCCGCAACCGCGTGCATTGCTTCAACGAGAACCGCATGGCGGTGGCCGAGCGGCGTCAGGACGCGGCCCGTCTGCGCCGCGTGAGCCTGGCCATCGCCGAAAACCGCCTGGTGCTGTTCGCCCAGCGTATCGAGCATCCGCGAACGCCCGGCTACCTGCATTACGAGGTGCTGGTGCGGCTGCGCGACACCGACGGAACGGTACATGGGCCGGCTGAGTTCATCGCCGCGGTGGAGCGCTATGGCATGGGCATGGCGCTGGACCGCTGCGTGCTGTCGCTGCTGTTCCGGCATCTGCAGCAGTGCCCGGCGCACGTGAAGCAGCTCGGCCTGTGCAACGTCAACGTCTCGGCCCAGTCGATCACCGAGCCGGCGTTCCTGGCCTTTGTCAGCGATCTGCTGGAACGTCACCGCAGCATGGCCGGTCGCCTGTGCCTGGAGATCACCGAGACCGCAGTGATCCACAATCTGCCGCAGGCGCGTCGCTTCATCGACGCCGTGAAGGCACGCGGGTGCCGCATCGCGCTGGATGACTTCGGCTCGGGACTGTCTTCATTCGGCTACCTGCGCGAGCTTTCAGCCGATCTGCTGAAGATCGACGGTGCGTTCGTGCGTGATATGGAGACCAACCCGGTCAGCCGGGCCACCGTGCGTGCGATCGCCGCACTGGGCCGAGAGCTGGACCTGCAGGTCGTGGCCGAGTGGGTGGAAACCGAAGCGGCGGCGCGCGCGCTGGCGGACATGGGCGTGCAGGGGCTCCAGGGCCATGCCATTGCATGGCCGCAGCCGCTTGAGGAGCTGCTGGAGGCCGGGTCGTGCCCGGAGCGGCAGGCGCCGCCGACCGGCGTCGAGCCGCCGTGGCGCGGCTGAGGCACCCTCCTGAAGTCGAGCAGCACCGCCGTCGCAGGACTGCGATAATCTGCGCAGACAATGGACGTCGCGCGATCCGCGTGTGCGCAGCAAGGGGCGGGTGGGCAGTGCAACGCTGGACAATCAGACGCGCAAGCGGAACCGCACTGGCCGTGCTGCTGGTGCTGGGCTGGCTGCTGATGGCCCCCTGCATCGTCAGTGCCGCGCCGCAGCCGGTGGACGACTATCTGTTGCTGGGCCAGGCCACCGATGAGCCCACACCGCACCGGACGTGCAACCGGGCCGAGCTCGGCGAGCGCCGGCAGACGCTGGTGATCCCGGCGCCACCGGCGGGTTGGTCAGGCCAGCCACAGGCGCTGGACGTGTTCAATGTGCTGGCCGGTGAGGTCGAGCTTTCCTATGCGGACCGGGATATCTGCGGGACCATGAGCGATGCGCGGACCCGCGACTCGCGCTTCCGCGCGGGGATCGGCATCGTCATCGTGCCGCCGGCGGGAAGCCACGATCCCCTGCGCGTCTCCTGGCCCGAGCCGCTCAAGAAGCGTTGGGGGCCGACCCTGCTGATGGGCGCGCCCAGCCCGGTCCAGCAGAACGACACGGCGCGCCTGTTGATCCGCGCGGCCTGCATCGCCGTGGCATTGGCGCTGGCCCTGTCCGCGCTGATGGGTTATCTGAGCGCGCGTGATCGCGCGTTCCTGGGCTACGTCGGCGTGTGCGCGGCCTTCGTGCTGTGGCAGGCGGTGCTCAGCGGTCTCAGCGGTTATCCCGAGCCGTGGTTGCCGGTGGCGTGGGCAACGGCCCCATGGGTGGTCGGGCTGACCGCCGTGGTGATGACCCTGTTCCTGCCGGTGCTGTGGTGGCTCAACGGCGGCCTGCGACTCTGGCCGGCTTCGCACCGGGTGCTGCGTGGCCTGGCCGTGGCGCTGCTGGCGCCGCTGCTGGTGGTGCCCTGGATGGGCTGGGGCGCGCTGGGCTGGGCGGCCGACGTACTGGAAGCGGTGTACATGGTGGGCTGTGGGGTGTGTCTGGGCACCGGCCTGTGGGCCTGGAGCCGTGGCGATCGCTGGGCCAGCGTCGGCCTGCTGGCCCTGCTGCCGTTCCTGCTGATGATCGTGGCCGATCTGCTGGCCGCACGGTGGCTGCTCGCCTACCGCGTCGAGCTGCTGCAGGTCGCGGTGACCTGGCTGCTGATGATGGCCGCCTACGCGCTCAACCAGCGGCTTGGCCAGCTGCGCGAGCAGCGCGATGAGCTGCGCCAGCTGGCCGACACCGATGTGCTGACCGGGCTGGGCAACCGCCGCGCCGGCCTGCGCCAGCTGGCCAGCCGCCTGCAGGCCGCAGGTGATGGACAGCCACTGGTGGTGGGCTTTCTGGACATCGATCTGTTCAAGGACATCAACGACCGCCACGGCCATGACATCGGCGACGCCGTGCTGATCGCCGTGGCCGAAGCGCTGCGCAGCTGCATGCGCGGGCGCGAGGATGTGTTCCGCATGGGGGGCGAGGAGTTCCTGGTGGTATTGCCCGGCTGCTCGCGGCAGCAGGCTGCGCTGCGACTGGAGCGGGTCCGCCAACGGGTCTCCGAAGCGGCGGCAGGCCTGCAGGTGGACGGCCTGGTGATCACCGCCAGCATCGGGTTGGCACAGTGGCGACCGGGCAGCGATGACCTGGCCGCACTGCTGCGCCGGGCCGATCACGCGATGTATGCGGCCAAGCGCGCCGGTCGCGACCGGGTAATGGACGGCGAGCAGCTGGAGGCGATTCCGCCGCGGGCGACTGCCGCTCAGCCGGCCGATGCCGGATAATGGCGGCATGACCACCCGACTCAACAAATACATCGCCGAGACCGGCTTCTGTTCCCGCCGTGAGGCGGATCGTCTGATCGGCGAACGCCGCGTCACCGTCAACGGCAAGCCGGCCGGCACCGGTGCCGTCGTCGGCGAGGAAGACCAGGTGCTGGTTGACGGCCAGCCGCTGCGCGCGCGCCAGGCCACCCGGCCCGGCGCGCGCCGCCACGTCTACATCGTGCTCAACAAGCCGGTGGGCGTGACCTGTACCACCGAGAGCGCGGTCAAGGGCAACATCGTCGATTTTGTGGGCCATGAACAGCGCATCTTCCCGATCGGTCGGCTGGACAAGGATTCCGAAGGCCTGATCCTGATGACCAGCAATGGCGACATCGTCAACCAGATCCTTCGTGCCGAGAATGGTCATCAGAAGGAGTACCTGGTGGCGGTCAACAAGCCGGTCACCGATGAGTTCCTGCGCGGCATGGCCCGGGGCGTGCGCATCCACGACCAGATGACCCTGCCGTGCCGCACCTCGAAGCTGGCAAAGTTCGGCTTCCGCATCACCCTGCAGCAGGGCTTGAACCGGCAGATCCGCCTGATGGCGGCGGCGTTCGGGTTCCGCGTCACCCAGCTGCGGCGCGTGCGCATCGACAACATCAAAATTGGTGCGCTCAAGCCGGGCCAGTGGCGCAACCTGACTGAACAGGAACTGCGCGGGCTGCTGCCCAACCAGCAGAACTGGTAACGTCGGGGGGCCAGGGCAGCGTCGCGCCTGTTCGCCGCTGCCGACCTCACTGACTGCAGGAAACGCCGCTGGATGATCCGTCCCGAAAACCCCGTCAACGAGGCGCAGCGCCTGCAGGCGCTGTACCGCTACCGGATTCTCGACTCGCAGAAGGAGCGCTCCTTCGACGACCTGGTGACGATCGCCAAGGCCGTGTGCGGAACCTCGATGGCGGCGGTCACGCTGGTGGATGTCGAGCGCCAGTGGTTCAAGGCGATGCACGGCGTCGAGGCCACCGAGCTGCCGCGCAGCGAATCGATGTGCGGCCACGCCATCCTGCAACCGCAGGAAGTGATGGTGGTCGAGGATGCACGGCAGGATAGGCGCTTCCATGACAACCCGGTGGTGGTCGGTGAGCCGCATATCCGCTTCTATGCGGGCGCGCCGCTGCTGAGCAGCGACGGCATGGCGCTGGGCACGCTCTGCGTTTTCGACCCGCGTCCGCAGCGTCTGCAGCCGGCGCAGACCGAGGCCCTGGCGGCCCTGTCGCGGCAGGTGATGGTGGTGATGGAACTGCGCCGGTTTGCGCTGGACATCCAGCAGCACATGCTCGAGCGCGATGACCATGAGCGCCTGTTGGCCGAGTACCACGATGTGCTGCTGGCGCAGAACGCCGACCTCACCGAGCAGAGCCGCACCGATGCCCTGACGGGCCTGCCGAACCGGCGGGCGATGGCGGCGGCGCTGGACGCGGCGGTAGCCGATGCCGAAGGCCGGCTGCGGCCGATCAGCGTGGCCCTGTTGGATATCGACCATTTCAAACGGATCAATGATGTGCACGGCCATGCCACCGGCGACCGCGTGCTGGCCGAGCTCGGCGCGGTGTTGCGCGCGCATTTTGCCGGGCGCAGCATGGCCGCGCGGTATGGCGGCGAGGAGTTTCTGGTGCTGATGCCCGATACCGACCTCCGCGCAGCTGAACTGCAGTGCGAATTGCTGCGGCAGGCGGTGGAGGCATTATCGCTGGGATTCCCGGTAACGGTCAGCGCCGGGGTGGCGATGCACCATGCGGGCCACAGCATCGACCAGACGCTGCAGCGAGCGGATGCGGCGCTGTACCGGGCCAAGGCCAGTGGCCGCAACCGCGTGGAGCGGGCAGCCGATTGAGGGGTAGGTGACGACCGTTGGTCGTCACGCTCCCGCCGCACGGGCTTGAAGCGTGACGACCAACGGTCGTCACCTGCCAGGGCAGCGCTGCTGCGGCGGGGGTGGAGACATTGCCGCCCGGTCTCGCGGTGACGGTCAGCGCCGGGGGAGTGGGCGATGCACCGTGCCGGTAGGTGACGACCGTTGGTCGTCACGCTCCTGCCGCCCACCGCACGGCGCTTGAAGCGTGACGACCAACGGTCGTCACCTACCAGGGCAGCGCTGCTGTGGCGGGGGTGGAGACATTGCCGCCCGGTCTCCCGGTGACGGTCAGCGCCGGGGGAGCGGGCGATGCACCGTGCCGGTAGGTGACGACCGTTGGTCGTCACGCTCCCGTCCTCCGCCGCACGGCGCTTGTAGCGTGACGACCCACGGTCGTCACCTGCCAGGCAGGCGATCAACCGCCCGCAGCGGGCAGCGCCGCCGGGCGGCGCCGGTTCAGCAGTGGGTGCAGGAACACTGCGCCGATGATGATGGCTACACCGAGGTAGAAACGGGCGCTGACTTCGTGCTGTTCGCCGAGCAGCACGATGGCCAGCAGCACGGCGTATACCGGCTCCAGATTGGTGACCAGCTGCACGGTGTAGGCGCTGAGGTAGCGCAGCGCCACCAGCGCCAGTGCAAAGGGCAGCAGGGTGCAGGCGCCTGCAAGCAGGAGCAGCAGCAGGCCGTCGTGCAGGTCGGGCAGCACCCATAGCGGGCTGGCCAGCGCGGGCAGCAGCAGTGGCAGTGCCGGTGCCAGCAGGGTCAGCGCCAGCGTACCAGCACCGAGTTCAAGCGCGGTCACAGTCAATGGATCAGCGTGACTGACCATGCGCTTGTTGAGCGAGCCGAACACCGCCACCAGCAGCGCCGACATCGCACCGACCAGTACGCCGATGCGCATGCCGTCGGGTACGCCACCGACCACCAGTGCAACCCCGGGCAACACCGCCAGCCCGAAGGCCAGCTCGCGCAGCTGAAACGGCCGCTTGGCCACCCAAGGCTCGATGATCGAAGTGAACACCGGCGCCAGCGCAATGCAGGTCGCCGCCACCGAGGCATTGGCCAGCTTGACCGCACCGTAGAAGGTCAACCAGTGCAGCGCCACCAGCACACCGATGCCCGCGTAGCCGGCGATCACCGCAGGGGGCAGGGCGCGCAGCCCGCGCCAGACCCGTGGCAGCAGCGCCAGCATTGCCACGACCAGCAGCATGCGCCACCACACCAATGGCAGCGCGGGCAGGGTGATCAATTTGCCGAGGATGGCGGTGATCCCCCACAGCAGGACACAGAAGTGGATCTGCAACAGCGCTTTGCGGGTATCGGGGGTGCTCATCGGCGCTATTGTGCGCGGCGCGCCTGGGTTCGGGTAGTGCCGTCACTACCGGCAGGGGCAGCCACACGATGGAGTGGTTACCATCGGCAATCACCCGGCAGTGGGCAACGCGCTGCCGCTTTCCCGCTGGAGACCTGTTTGATGAAGACCTGGATTGGAGGCGCGATGCTGATGGCCTGCGCACTGACCGTGGAGGCGGCACCGCCGGCCAACGCTGCGCCGCTGGAGCAGCTGGACCGCACCGTGGAAGCGGTGCGCCGCCAGTTCGACGTACCCGGCATCGCGGTGGCCGTGGTCAAGGACGGGCAGGTGGTGCTGGCCAGAGGATGGGGCGTACGTGAGCTGGGAAGGGCCGAACCGGTGGACGCCGACACGCTGTTTGCCATCGCGTCCAACACCAAAGCCTTCACTGCCACCTCGCTGCAGCTGCTGGCCGAGGATGGCAGGCTGAAGATGGACGACAAGGTGATCGACCACCTGCCGTCGTTCCGCATGTCCGATCCCTACGTCACCTCGCAGATGACGATCCGTGACCTGCTTTCGCACCGCAGCGGTCTGAGTCTGGGTGCGGGCGACCTGTTGTTCTGGCCGACCACCACCTACAGCAACGCCGAGGTGGTCCAGCGGCTGGGCCAGGTGCCGCTGAAGGGCGGGTTCCGCGAGCGCTACGCCTACGACAACATCCTCTACGCGGTGGCCCAGCAGGTGATCGAGCACGTCTCCGGCATGAGCTACCAGCAGTTCCTGCAGCTGCGCATCTTCGACAAGGTGGGCATGGCCGGCACGCGCTACAACGCCGACCACCTCAAGCCCGGTGACAAGGCCGCCGTGGGTCACGCGCGCTACGACTTCAAGGACCTGCGCACGGTCGCCCCGTTGACCTGGTCCAACAACGCCGGTGCCGGCGGCATCTATTCCAGCGCACATGACATGGCGCGCTGGATGCAGGTGCAGCTGGCGCAGGGACGCCTGGCCGATGGAACGCCGTTGTTCAGCCCGGACACACAGCGGCAGATGTGGCAGGTGTTGACCCCACAGACGGTGGCCGAGCCGAGTGTGCCGGAGCTGCGCCCGGCGCGGCCCAACTTCGCCGGCTACGGCGAGGGCTGGAGCCTGAGCGACTTCCGCGGGCAGAAGCTGGTCTGGCATACCGGAGGCTGGCCAGGCATGGTCTCGCGGCTGACCCTGGTGCCCGAGCAGAATCTGGGGGTGGTGGTGCTGACCAACCAGGAGGTGGGTGCAGCGTTCAACGCGATCACGTTGAGCGTGCTTGATGCCTATCTGGGCGCGGCGCCGCACGATTGGGTGGACGCTTACGCCAAGGCCGTGGCCAAGGCAGAACAGCGCGCCGACGAAGGCTGGGCCCGGCATGTGGCCGAGCGCGATGCACGGTCGCGTCCGTCGCTGCCGCTGGCCGACTATGCCGGCAACTACCGCGATCGCTGGTATGGCGACATGCAGATCAGTGTGGACGGCAGGCAGCTGCGCCTGAAGTTCGCGCGCACCGCACAGCTGCGCGGGCGCCTGGAACACTGGCAGCACGACACCTTCATCGTGCGCTGGGACGACCGCTCGCTCAATGCGGACGCCTTTGTGAACTTCAGCCTGGATCCGGATGGAAAGGTGCGCGATGTGCGCATGCAGGCGATCTCCGACCTCACCGATTTCAGCTTCGACTTCCAGGATCTGCTGTTCGTGCCCCAGCGCTGAGCGACGGTGCCGGGCGATGCCCGGCACCACAGTGTCTGCACCGGCGGCATGGGACAATGCGGTGATACATGCCGTGAGACCGTGCGATGTTCAGATGGTTTGAATCCCTGATCCCGGTATTTCCACCGTTGGATCCACGCATGCCGCCGCGCAGCGTCACCCGTTTCTACCTGCATTACCTGCGGCCGGTCTGGCCGGTGCTGTTGGCCACGCTGGTGGCCGGCCTGCTGCTGGCGCTGGTGGAAGTGGCGATGTTCGACTTCCTCGGCCGCATCGTCGACATGGTGGCCGAGCAGCCCGGCGCCGGTTTCTTCCAGCGCCACGCCGGCGAACTGCTGTACATGCTGGCCATCTGCGTGCTGGCCCGGCCGCTGCTGGTGGCGGTGCACAATCTGCTGGTCAACCAGGCCATCGTGCCGGGGCTGAGCAACCGCTCGCGCTGGCTGATGCACAACTATGTCGTGCGGCAGAGCCTGGCGTTCTTCCAGAACGATTTTGCCGGCAGTATGGCCAACCGGGTAATGCAGACCGGCACGTCACTGCGCGAGTCAGCCGTACAGATGGTGGATTCGCTCTGGTACATCCTGGTCTATACCGGCACCGCACTGGTCCTGTTCGCGCAGGCCGACTGGCGCCTGATGGTGCCCCTGCTGGTGTGGATGCTGGCCTATGCGGTGATCATGGTGTACTTCGTACCACGGGCCAAGGAGCGCGCCTGGATCGCTTCGGAGGCCCGCTCAAAGGCGATGGGCCGCATTGTCGATGGCTACACCAACATCCCCACGCTCAAGCTGTTCGCACAGGGCGGCCGCGAGCAGGCCTACGTGGCCGAAGCCATCGAGGAGCTTGCGGTCAAGCATCGGCGGCAGACCCGCATCACCACCAGCATGGACCTGACCATTTCCATCGTGAACGGGCTGCTGATCGCCAGCACCTGTGGTCTGTCGCTGTGGCTGTGGAACGCGGGCAACATCAGTGTGGGCGCGATCACGCTGGCCACCGGTCTGGTGATCCGCATCCACAACATGTCCGGCTGGATCATGTGGACGATCAATGGCATCTTCGAGGATATCGGCACGGTGCAGGATGGCATCACCACCATTTCCCAGCCGCTGACCGTGCAGGACCGCGAAGATGCCATTCCGCTGCAGGTCCACGCCGGCGGCATCACCTTCGAGGACATCCACTTCCATTACGGCAAGCAGGGTGGGGTGATCGCCGGGCTCGACCTGACGGTGCGGCCGGGTGAGAAGATCGGCCTGGTGGGCCCGTCCGGCGCCGGCAAGTCGACCCTGGTCAACGTGCTGCTGCGCCTGTACGACCTGGAGAGCGGTCGCATCCGGGTCGACGGGCAGGACATCGCCGGTGTCACCCAGCAGAGCCTGCGCCAGCAGATCGGCGTGGTCACCCAGGACACCTCGCTGCTGCATCGCTCGATCCGCGACAACCTGCTGTATGGCCGACCTGACGCCACCGACGCGCAGCTGCGGGCAGCCGTTGCCAAGGCCCGCGCGGAGAGCTTCATCGACAGTCTGGCCGACGGACAGGGGCGTCGCGGCTATGACGCGCATGTCGGCGAGCGTGGGGTGAAACTGTCCGGCGGACAGCGCCAGCGCATTGCCATCGCACGCGTGCTGCTGAAGGATGCGCCGATCCTGGTGCTGGACGAAGCCACCTCGGCATTGGACTCGGAAGTGGAAGCTGCGATCCAGGACAGCCTGGATGAGCTGATGGAAGGCAAGACGGTGATCGCCATCGCCCATCGCCTGTCGACGATCGCGCGCATGGACCGGCTGGTGGTGATGGACCAGGGCCGGATCGTGGAGACCGGCAGCCATGCCGAGCTGATCGCCGCCGGGGGGCTGTATGCGCGGCTGTGGGCGCGCCAGACCGGCGGGTTCGTCTCCGCTGGCTGACGTGCTTCGGCTACAGGCGGAACACCGGCAGAGCCGACCCCACCGTCGGCTGCTGTCCGCTCAGATCGCACTGGCGCTGTAACGGCAACGGCCCGGTTGCCCGGGCCGCTGCGGCAGTGTGGTTACTCGATCGGCTGGTCAAGCATCAGCTGGCGGGCGAAGCGCACCGGCGGTGCGCCGTAGGACAGCATCTGGTCGTGGTAGGCCTTCAGGTTGAAGTTCGCACCCTGCTTTTCCTGGACGGCCTTGCGGGTGTCGAAGTGTTCCTGCGCGCCGACGAAGTAGGTCGGCAGCTGTGCGGAGGTGAGCTGGGCGCGCACCCACTTGCCCGCCGCTTCGCTCTCCTGCTGGAAGGCGTCGTGGGTCATCAGGTGCATGGCCTGCTCGCGGCTCCAGTTGTCTACGTGCACGCCCTGGTCGAGGATCGCATTGGAAATGGTGCGCAGGTAAAACTTCAGCTGCACCAGATGGAACAGCGGGTCGTTGTCCAGATAACCCTGCTCCTGCATCATGCGCTCGGTGTACACCGCCCAGCCTTCGGCGAACAGGCCCGAACGCAGCACCGCACGCAGGGTGGAGGGGAACTTGGCCGAGTGCCAGCCTTCCAGGTAATGCCCCGGCGTCCCTTCGTGGATGCTCAGCAGGTGGATCATGCGTGAGTTGTACTCGCGCAGGAACGAGTCGACCTGCTTGTCATCCCAGTCGTCGGGGATCGGCGATACCGCGTAGAAGGTCTTCAGGTTCTTGTCCAGCGGACCGGGCGAGTCGCAGTAGGCGACGGCGACGCCGCGCTGGAACTCAGGCATCAGGATGATGTCCACCGGTGCATCCGGCAGGGTCATCAGGTCATGGTCGCGGACGAAGGCGGTGGACTGGTCCAGCGCGGCCTTCGCATCGTCCACGACCTTGTCGCGGGCCGGCTTGTCGGCGTAGGCCAGCTCAAGTGCTGCTTCGATCGCCGCCTGCTGCTGCGCGTCGGTGGGTTCGGCCGGCATCGGCGGCGCACCGGGCTTGTCCTTCAGCACGGTCTGGGCAATGGCGTACATGTCCTTGCGCACGCGGTCCAGTTCGGCACGCGCGCGCTGGCCGATCTCCTGCCGCGACAGCGAGGAGTTCAGCGCGAACTTCAGCTTCTGGTCGTACAGCTGCGCGCCGATGCGGAACTCGCCCTTGGCGTTGGGCACCAGGGTGCCGTCCAGCCACGCCTGCTGTTCCTCCACCGCCTTCTTCAGGCCGTCGATGGCTGCCTGCAGGCGCTGCTGTTCTGCCTGCGGCAGCTCGCCGACATGCGGGGTGATGAAGGTATCGACGATGCTCAGGATGCCGCGGTTCTGCTTGGCCACGGTCTCGGCATGGATCTTCGGCACCCGGGCCGGGTCGAGGTTGGCGCGGGCCTGGGCGAAGATCGCAGGAATCTTCTCCATGCGCTCGGTGGCCGACTTCAGACGCTCGGGCAGCGGCGCGAACTCACGCGCCATCAGCCCGTAGATCGCACTGCCGGCCAGGCCGTTGTACATCTGCGGGTCCCACTGCGCCGACTTGAGCACTTCGGCGTTCCAGATTTCAGACTGCAGCTGGTTGCGCAGGATCGCCGCGTCGACCTGGTTCTCGCGGCCCAGCCGGGCGATATCAAGTTTGTCCAGGTCGGCCAGCAGCGCCTTGTACGCGGCCAGCGTGGCCTGCTGGCCCTCAGCGCTGAGGTCGTCGATCTGGCCGTCATAGCGGTGGTCACCGATCTGCGTGGCGCTCACCGGCGAATGCTGCATCCAGGTGTCCAGCGCACGCTTGGACAGCTCGGCAAAGGCGGCATCGGCGGTGGCTTCACCGGCCTGACCGGCGGCCGACTGCGCGTTGCTCGTCGTGTCGGCAGGCTGGCAGCCGGCAAGCGCGGCGAGCAGGGCAAGGCTGAGAAGGTGAGGGCGCATCCGCATTCCTGTTACTGGGGCAAAGGGCGAGCATAGGCGCTCGCCGTGGCAAAGTCCCCCTGCCAAAGGATTACCATGGGCAGCCCGCCCGCCAGGGCAACACCGGAGAAGGATGGCATGCGGCTGCACGGACGTGGGTTTTTGACCGGGCACAACGCGCGGCTGTTGGCTCTGCTGGCGTGCACGCTGGCCGGCTGCGCGGCGCCTGGCGGTCACGAGGCGGCTTCCGGTGCCGGCGCTGCAGCCGATGCAGTAGCGGCGCCGGAAGGGACCTATCTGGCCTATGAGCACGATGTGCGCGTGCAGTTGCCGGGCGCTGACATCACGCCGCGCCTGCAGGCCCTGGCGCAGGCCTGTCAGCAGGCCCGCTTTGGTGACTGTGCGGTGCTGCAGATGGGGCAGGAGGGGGGACAGTACCCGTCGGCCAGCATCCGCATGCGGCTGGCGCCGGCAGCAGTAGAGCCGGTGGTGGCGTTGGCGGGCGAAAAGGGAAGGGTGGCCGCGCGCAGCACCCAGGCTGAAGACCTCGCCCAGCAGGTCAATGACACCCGGCTGGCCCAGCAACGCTTGAAAAACGAGCACGCCACGCTGATGGGCTACCAGCAGCGTCGCGACCTCGCTGTGGCCGACCTGCTGTCCATCTCGCAGCGTCTGGCCGAACTCGAAGCGCAGATGCAGCAGGCCGAGCAGCAGGCGGCGCAGCAGCGCCGCCGGATCGACACGCAGCTGCTCACCGTGCAGTTGCAGACGCCGGCGGGTGAAGACCGGCGCAGTGAAATCGGTGATGCCCTGCGGGAGTCAGGTGCGGTCTTTGCCGCTTCGGTGGCCTTCGTGATCCGCGCCGTTGCCGCGCTTG
>JAAIGF010122331.1_pt1 | contig 16764 bp, 18 predicted proteins | sample 6487441 | NCBI WGS metagenome assembly JAAIGF01 (sample SAMN13974129, study PRJNA590717) | phyllosphere metagenome | biome: pepper field; feature: multiple bacterial spot infested pepper fields; material: pepper leaves; isolation source: leaves from pepper fields | host: Capsicum annuum ... | reverse complement strand
TTTTCAATGCGGAATTGTTGTCAGTCATGCGGATATTGTCCTGTTACTTTGCTAGTCATTTGCGGCTTAACAGCCTTGAATGTGTGGTTAACGCGCATTCTCATTTGCGTCTCATTATAGAACCGGGGCAGGCGAATAGAAACCAGGCAAATGCTAAAGAAATCACCAGAGGCGGGAGTAACGCTCTTGCTGTCGCCGGCGGGATTATACAGTGCTGGGTTCTCAGTTCACTCAGCCTCAGCCTGCTGACAGAGGAATAAGCCGTTAACCGTTGCGGGTATTCTACAGAATTGCAGGGAAAAGTTAAAAAAGCGTAGCTATTATTTTTATAGGCAATTCCGTTACCCGATGTTAACCGTGCCTGCATCGGGTAACGGCAACACATTATGCCTCAATAATTTCTTTAAGCTGCAGCTCATCAAAAATCTGCTTCACCCAGCCCTCGACGCGCGCATTCGTCAGCTCTGGCTGACGATCTTCATCGATGGCGAGCCCGAGGAAATGCTTCTCATCGGCCAGACCTTTAGAGGCTTCAAAGTGGTAACCTTCAACAGGCCAGTGGCCCACGATGATTGCGCCATTTGGCTCAATAATGTCGCGAATCGTACCCAGCGCATCGCAGAAGTACTCGGCATAATCTTCCTGGTCGCCACAGCCAAACAGCGCAACCAGCTTGCCATTGAAGTCAATCTCTTCCAGCGTCGGGAAAAAGTCATCCCAGTCGCACTGCGCCTCACCATAATACCAGGTAGGAATACCCAGCAGCAGAATATCAAACGCTTCCAGATCTTCTTTCGTGCTCTTAGCAATGTCATGCACTTCGGCGACATCTTTACCCAGTTGTTTCTGGATCATCTTTGCAATGTTTTCAGTGTTGCCGGTATCGCTGCCGAAGAAAATGCCTACGATTGCCATGGGTTAGGTAGCCTCTTAAATCCTGAATGTGAGAGTAAGTCAACAGACTATACAGATAAGCGAATGATAGCAGACCCTGAAAAAGCGCGGAACGCGCAAAGCGCAGAGTTTGTGTTCCAGTGTGCGGTCTGCATAAATTATATGAGTTTGAGCTGCGTCAGCAGCATCTGCTCAATCAGCTCGCTGCGGCTGATATTTTGCTGCTCAGCCAGCGTATTGAGCGCGTCAACCGCTTCGCCGGACATTTTGAGCTCCACGCGCCGTAGCCCACGAACCTTATCGCGTTTAAGCTGATTGCGCTTATTAATGCGCAGCTGCTCATCGCGCGACAGCGGGCTGGTTTTCGGGCGGCCCGGTCGTCGCTCGTCTGCAAAGAGATCAAGCGTGGTACGGTCTGTCTGTTCTTTTGCCATGATTTGCGAAACTGAGTGGGCGCGAACGGCGCCGCGCGATTAAACACATTATCGGCCAGCCACAGTGTCTGACCACCGTGGCAAAATTTTAGCGCGACATCATACTCCAGCGTCAGACGTGACGCCAATCTTAAACATAGCGCAGTAAGCTTTTGCTTTCAGAGCGTAAAAAAGCGCCGCACGGCACGTAACACGGCATCAGGCTTCTCTGCATGCACCCAGTGCCCGGCACCGGCAATGACCTGCGCCCGCGCCTCAGGAAACTGGGCCAGCAGCGCGGCCCGATAGTGATTATCCAGATAAGGAGAGTCGCCGCCGCGAATAAACAGCGCCGGATGAGCCGAGGCGGGAATAGGTTCCCAGCCCGATATCGTCGCGTAGTTATCCCATAATACAGGCACGTTGAACCGCCATTCTCCTTCAGCAAAGGACTTCAGGATAAACTGAATGATCCCCTCTTCAGGGATAAACTGTCGCATCACCGCTGCGGCTTCACTGCGGCGCGTCACGCCGGCGGCGGATACCGCGCGAATCGCCGCAAAGATCTCATCGTGCCGGCGCGTCTGATAGTCAACGGGAGCGATATCAATCAGCACCAGCTTGCCAACGCGTTCAGGCGCCAGCGCACTCAGTGCCATAGCGATTTTGCCCCCCATCGAGTGGCCAATCACATCAACCTGCGTGATCTGCTGCGCATCCAGCGTATCAACCATATCCTGCGCCATTGCAGCATAGCTCATGCTGTTGCTGCGCGCCGATAAACCGTGGTTGCGCACATCCACCTGCAGCGTAGTACGCGCATCGGCTACGCCACGCGCCAGCCCGCCAAGGTTATCCAGGCTGCCGAACAGGCCATGGATAAGCAAAACCGGTGCGCTGTGAGAATCAGATTGTGCAGTTTGCAGACGGGCATTCAAAATCATGGCTAAAGTTCTTACAGTTGAGAGCGTGGGTTAGGGTATCATGATTCTACCTGTCCGGGTGGCGGTCGCCAGGTATTAGGGCATATTCTGACTTTTGCCCGTAAACGTTGCCAGCGCTATCAGCTATTGCGGATTTAACTTTATAATCAATATGTCAGATCCCAGGCTCTCTGCGTGCCCGCTACCGGTAAGGGCGTTGCAGAATGCGGGATTCTGCTAGTTGCCAGACTCGTACGGAATAAGATGAAAACGATTGAAGTTGACGAAGAACTCTACCGTTATATTGCCAGCCACACGCAGCACATCGGTGAAAGCGCCTCAGACATACTGCGTCGCATGCTGAAATTTACCGCCAGCTCGCGCGCTGCAGCAGCGCCAGCAGTAACGGCCCCGGTAAAAGAGGCGACAGCAGCAGCAGAGCCTGAAGCGCGTCCGCAGGACCGCGTGCGTGCCATGCGCGAGCTGATGCTGTCAGATGAGTATGCCGAGCAGAAAAAAGCGGTTAACCGCTTTATGCTGATTTTGTCAACGCTCTATCGTCTCGATCCTGATGCATTTGCCGATGCTACCGCATCGCTGCAGGGACGTACGCGCGTCTATTTTGCCGGTGATGAGCATACGCTGCTGCAAAATGGCACGCATACCAAACCTAAGCATGTGCCAGGTACACCTTACTGGGTCATCACAAACACCAATACAGGCCGTAAATGCAGCATGGTGGAGCACATCATGCTGGCTATGCAGTTCCCTCCGGAGCTGACAGAGAAAGTTTGCGGCACCATTTAAACTGAAGCGTCAGGGAGAAGCGCCAATGGCCAATCACCCCCGTGCCGGGCAGCCTGCCCAGCAGAGCGATTTGATTAACGTTGCACAATTAACCTCGCAGTATTACGTCCTGAAGCCGGATGCGGCTAACCCGGACCATGCGGTGAAATTTGGCACATCTGGCCACCGCGGCAGCGCGGGACGTCACAGCTTCAATGAAGAGCACATTCTGGCTATCGCACAGGCGATCGCCGAAGAGCGCAAAAAGAACGGTATTACGGGTCCATGCTACGTGGGCAAAGATACGCACGCGCTCTCTGAGCCCGCTATTCTGTCAGTACTGGAAGTGCTGGCGGCGAACGGTGTGGATGTCATCGTGCAGCAGGATAACGGCTACACGCCAACGCCCGCTATCTCCAATGCTATTCTGGAGCATAACAAACGCGGCGGCGCGCAGGCTGACGGCATTGTGATCACCCCTTCACACAATCCACCGGAAGATGGCGGCATTAAATACAATCCGCCAAACGGTGGGCCGGCTGATACCAACGTCACAAAAGTGGTGGAAGATCGCGCTAACCAGTTGATCAAAGGCGGTCTGCAGGATGTGAAACGTCTGCCGCTGGATCAGGCGTGGCAGAGCGGCCACATTGTTGAGCAGGATCTGATTCAGCCTTATGTTGAAGGACTGGCGCAGGTTATCGACTTCCCGGCGATTCAGAAAGCGGGACTGAAAATTGGCGTAGATCCGCTTGGCGGCTCAGGTATGGCTTACTGGCAGCGTATCGCTGAGCATTACAACCTCGATCTGACCATCGTTAATGACGCTATCGACCAGACCTTCCGCTTCATGCATCTGGATAAAGATGGCGTGGTGCGCATGGACTGTTCATCAGAGTGCGCGATGGCGGGTCTGCTGGCGTATAAAGACAAGTTTGATCTGGCCTTCGGCAACGATCCCGATTATGACCGTCACGGTATTGTCACGCCAGCTGGCCTGATGAATCCAAACCACTACCTGGCCGTCGCTATCAACTATCTTTTCCAGCATCGTCCGCAGTGGGGTAGTGATGTTGCCGTGGGCAAAACGCTGGTCTCCAGTGCGATGATCGACCGCGTGGTTAATGATATCGGGCGCAAGCTGGTAGAAGTACCGGTGGGCTTTAAGTGGTTCGTTGATGGCCTGTTCGACGGCAGCTTTGGCTTTGGCGGCGAAGAGAGCGCGGGGGCTTCCTTCCTGCGTTTTGATGGTTCAGCCTGGTCAACGGATAAAGATGGCATTATTCTCTGCCTGCTGGCCGCTGAAATCACGGCGGTGACCGGTAAAAATCCGCAGCAGCACTATGATGAGCTGGCGGAGCGCTTTGGTGCGCCAAGCTACAATCGTCTGCAGGCGTCTGCGACCTCGGCACAGAAAGCCGCGCTGTCAAAGCTGTCACCAGAGATGGTCAGCGCTGATACGCTGGCGGGCGATCCGATTACCGCACGCCTGACGGCTGCTCCGGGTAACGGCGCATCTATTGGCGGACTGAAAGTCATGACGGAGAACGGCTGGTTTGCCGCGCGTCCGTCCGGCACTGAAGATGCTTACAAGATTTACTGCGAAAGCTTCCTTGGCGCTGAGCATCGCGAGCTGATTGAGAAAGAAGCGGTGGAAATTGTCAGCGAAGTTCTGAAGAACGCCTGAGGGTGATACCGTGAAAAGGGCCGCTGCTGCGGCCTTTTTTTATGGCATAAAACGGTAGCCGATACCGGTTTCCGTCAGCAGGTGAGCAGGCTGCGTCGGGTTTTCTTCGAGCTTCTGACGCAGGTGGCCCATATAGATGCGCAGATAGTGGCTGTGTTCCACCGCATTGGGGCCCCAGACCTGATTCAGCAGCTGGCGCTGCGTCAGCACCTTGCCGGCGTTATTCAGCAGCAGACTGAGCAGGCGAAACTCGGTTGGCGTCAGATGCACTTCCTGACCGCTGCGGGTGATACGGCGTGCAGCCAGGTCAACGCAGACTTCACCAAACAGCACGCGCGCATCGGGCTGACTGCCCTGATGACGACGTAAAGCCACCCGCACCCTGGCCAGCAGTTCGCCAATGCCAAACGGTTTTGTCAGATAATCATCCGCACCCGCGTCCAGCGCTGCGATCTTATCCTGCTCGTCACTGCGGGCTGAAAGCACAATAACCGGCATAGTGCTCCACTGGCGTACTTCACGAATAAACGCGATGCCATCACCGTCAGGCAGGCCGAGATCGAGGATCGCCAGATCGGGCTTGCGCGTTGCCGCTTCAATCAGACCACGCTGCAGCTGTTCAGCTTCGACAATTTTTACGCCTTCGCTCTCTAACGCCAGGCGTACAAAACGGCGGATCTCTTTTTCATCTTCCACAATCAAAATGGTTGTCACGTGGGCTCCTGCGACACGGTTTTCTCTACTTTAGCAATAAACCGCAGCGGCGTCCGCGCAGCGATTTACCCCAATAAAATAACCCGTTATTCACACTGTTGTAACGCCATTCTGTGAAGCGGAAAAATGGTCAAAAAAAGTTCAGAATAAGTGGTCTGATGAGTAGCAAAAGTGAGCAGCCAGGAGTAATATTTGCGGCAGATCACACTTTACAACAGATTGCTCAGGAGGAACGCAATGGATAAACGCTATTCACTGCCAAAAATCGTTATACGGCGCACGCTGGTGCTGATTGCAGGCGTTGCGGCGCTTCCTTTTATGCTATTCCGCCGCGATCGTGCGCGTTTTTATAGCTACCTGCACCGCATCTGGTGCAAAACCAGTACCAAGCCGGTATGGCTGGCGCAGTCCGAAATCGCTGGCGGTATTTACTGGTAACAGAGTTTTTCTGACTGAGGCGGACGCTTTTACCCGAAGCGGCCGCTTTTTTTGACAAAATTTTCCTTATAGCGCCTGCTACATCCTGCCATTCATCGTCATTTGCGCTACACTTAAACCTCTACAGGATTCTGGAGGTTGTACAAGTATGAGCGAGAAAATTCCTGTCGGCATCAGTGCCTGCCTGCTCGGGGATAGCGTCCGATTTGATGGCGGCCACAAGCGTTTTGCCTTTGCAACGGACGAACTCGCGCAATTTGTGCGCTACGAGCCCGTCTGTCCTGAGATGGCTATCGGCCTGCCCACACCGCGTCCGGCATTGAGGCTGGTGAAGCAAGGCGACGATCAGATCCATATCTGTTTCAGCAAAGATGACAATCAGGAAGTCACCAGCGAAATGCGCAGCTGGTCAGCAGAGCGCGTCAAATCGCTGCACCATCTTTGCGGCTATATTCTCTGCGCCAAATCACCCAGCTGCGGTCTGGAGCGGGTGCGCGTTTACGATCCTGCCACAAACAATAATCGCAAATCGGGCATCGGCATCTTTACCTCTTTTTTACAGCAGGAGATGCCCTGGCTGCCGCTGGAAGAGGATGGCCGCCTGCACGATCCGGTTCTGCGCGAAAACTTCACCGGGCGCGTATTTGCGCTGCATGAGTTCAACGAAATGTGGCGCAGCGGACTGACGCGGCACAAACTGATCGCCTTTCACAGCCGGTACAAACTGCTGCTGCTGTCGCACGCGCAGGATGCCTATCGCGAACTGGGACGCTTTGTGGCCGCTATGGATAAATGGGCGTCGCTGGAAGAGTATGCGTTTGAGTACCGTAACCGGCTGATGCAGCTAATGTCGCATCGCGCATCGCGCCGCAATCATACTAATGTGCTGATGCATGTACAGGGCTATTTCCGGCCAAAACTCAGCTCTCCTCAGCGTCAGGAACTGGCGCAGCTGATCGATCGCTATCGCTGTGGCGTTCAGCCGCTGCTGGCCCCTATTACTATGCTGAAACACTACATGGCTGAGTATCCGCATCCCTGGCTGGCGCAGCAGCGCTATTTCGATCCCTACCCGGAAGCACTGCGCCTGCGTTACGGACAATAAGGACAAGGCCCCATGACCACACACCTGCTCTGGCTGCGCAACGATCTGCGTATTAACGATAACAGCGCGCTGGCGGCAGCGTGTCATGATAAAAAGGCTGACGTCATGGCGCTGTTTATCGCCACGCCGAAACAGTGGCGGCAGCACAGCATGTCAGCAAAACAGGCGACCTTTATTCATCAGAACCTGTGTGAGCTGCAGCAGGCGCTGGCGGAACGCGGCATTCCGCTGCATTTTCATCAGTGCGATGATTTTGCTGCTTCGGTTAATTACCTGAGCGACTTCTGCAAAACGCATCGGGTGGATGCGCTGTTTTACAACTATCAGTATGAAATTAACGAGCGCGAGCGCGACGCTGCCGTCGAAAAACAGCTGGATGAGCAGGGTATTACCTGTCAGGGATTTGATGACAGCCTGCTGCTGCCGCCGGGTAGCGTGCAGACCGGCAATAATACGACGTTCAAAGTCTTCACGCCGTTCAGCAAAGCGTTTGTAAAACGGCTGCAGCAGGGGATGCCAGAGTGCCATAGCGCTCCTGCCGCGCGCGGTGATGCGCCGCTGAACAGCCTGAAAAAGATCCCGGCATTTGATTATCCGACTGAAAAACCCGATGAAAAGCTGTTTCCGGCCGGCGAACAGGCGGCGTTAAAACGCCTGCGCGCCTTCGCCAGACAGCCGGTACTGGATTATCCCTTAGAGCGCGATACACCTGCCAGCGACGGGACCAGCCAGCTGTCAGCCTATCTCTCAACCGGCGTACTCTCACCCCGGCAGTGTCTGCATCGGATTGTGAAAGAGCATGCTGATGCGCTGAAAGGAGGAAAAGCCTTTACCTGGATCAGTGAGCTGATCTGGCGGGAATTCTATCGCCATCTGATCGTGGCCTATCCGGCGCTCTGTAAACATCAGCCGTTTATCGACTGGACCCATCACGTCAGCTGGCAGAAAGACAGCGCCCATTTTGATGCCTGGAAAGCGGGCAAAACCGGCTATCCCATCGTTGATGCAGGTATGCGCCAGATGAACAGCATTGGCTGGATGCACAACCGGCTGCGCATGATCACCGCCAGCTTTCTGGTAAAAGATCTGCTTATCGACTGGCGGCAGGGCGAGCGCTACTTTATGGAACAGCTGATTGACGGTGATTTCGCTGCTAACAACGGCGGCTGGCAGTGGGCAGCCTCTACCGGCACCGATCCCGTTCCCTATTTCCGTATCTTCAACCCGACAACCCAGGGTGAACGGTTCGATAAGCAGGGCGCATTTATCCGGCAGTGGCTGCCGGAGCTGAAAGATGTGCCCGACAGCGATATTCATCAGCCGCACGTCTGGGCGAAGAAAAATAACAAGAAACTCGATTATCCCCTGCCAATCGTGGAACATAAGGCGGCACGCAAAAAGACATTAGACGCCTTTGAACGCGCACGCGGCGCGGCCTGAGGCGATGACGGAGCCTTTATGAATAACATTGAGCTGGAAAAGATCGTTAACCAGCAGCTAAACAGCAGCGCGTTTAGCGACTATGCACCTAACGGACTGCAGGTTGAGGGACGCAGTGAAGTCAGAAGAGTGGTTACCGGCGTTACGGCCTGCCAGGCGCTGCTGGATGAAGCGGTAAAGCGGAATGCCGATGCCGTTCTGGTACACCACGGTTATTTCTGGAAAAACGAAGCCCCGGCAATAAAAGGCATGAAACGACAGCGTCTGCGCACGCTGCTGGCTAACGATATTAATCTCTATGGCTGGCATCTGCCGCTGGATGCGCATCCGCAGCTGGGGAATAACGCGCAGCTGGCGCGCCTGTTTGATATCGACGTCAGGGGTGAAATCGAGCCGCTGCTGCCCTGGGGTGAGCTGCGCACGCCGCTCAGCGGCAGCGACCTGGCAGAAAAAATCGCGCAGCGTCTGGGACGCACGCCGCTGCACTGCGGTGATAACGCACCCGCGCTGATCAAACGCGTGGCCTGGTGCAGCGGCGGTGGTCAGGGCTTTATCGACAACGCGGCCGCGGCCGGCGTTGACGCCTTTATTACGGGCGAAGTCTCTGAGCAGACCATTCACAGCGCGCGCGAACAGGGGCTGCACTTTTTCGCCGCGGGCCATCACGCGACCGAGCGCGACGGTATCAAAGCGCTGGGTGAGTGGCTGGCGCAGCATTACCACCTCGATGTTACCTTTATCGATATCGACAATCCTGCCTGATTTTTCTCTCTCTGCGTCCGCTCGCCGGGCGCAAACTGGTTGACACATCTCCGCCACTTTTGCATAACCTATTGAACCTGAGCAGCTATGTGAAAGGTTTATCGTGCCGCAGCACGTCTGCCGGCGCGCGTTATTCACGATCGGGAGGTGGGTTTTGCAACAGGCACGTTGTTATTTACTGGGAGAGCGGGCGGTTGTACTGGAACTGGCGCCGCCGGTTTCGCTCGCCAGTCAGCAGCGCATCTGGGGATTATGTGAACGACTGCAGCAGGATGAGCAGGTGCAGGAGGTGATCCCCGGTATGAACAACCTCACGCTGATACTGCGCGAGTCACAAATTGATGCGCAGGACGCCATTGAGCGTCTGCAGCGCTGGTGGGAAGAGGGTGAAGAGCAGCTGCAGAATAATCCCCGGCTGATTGAGATCCCGGTGGTGTATGGTGGCAGTGCCGGACCCGATCTGTCAGAAGTGGCAGATCGCGCCGGGCTGACGCCGCCGCAGGTGGTAGAGCTGCACAGCAGCGCAGACTACATTGTCTATTTTCTTGGCTTCCAGCCTGGTTTCCCCTATCTGGGCGGCCTGGATACGCGACTGCATACGCCGCGTCGCGCCGAGCCGCGCGTGGCCGTCCCGGCTGGTTCAGTGGGGATTGGCGGCAGTCAGACCGGTATCTATCCGCTGGCTGCCCCCGGCGGCTGGCAGCTGATTGGCCATACGCCACTCAGCCTGTTTGATCCGCTTAAGCAGCCGCCCACGCTGATGCGCCCCGGCGATCGCGTTCGGTTTGTGCCGCAGAAGGAGGGCATATGCTGAATATTTTACGCGCCGGGTTAATGACCTCGGTACAGGATCGCGGGCGGCACGGCTGGCGTCAGCTGGGCGTCAGCCTGAGCGGTGCGCTGGATGAGCCCTCCATGCGTACCGCAAATATGCTGGTGGGTAACAGCGAGAACAGCGCGGTACTGGAGATTGTGCTGGGTCAGTTCAGGGCGGAGTTTCAGCGCGACGGCTGGTTTGCGCTGACGGGAGCCGCCTGTAACGCTGAGCTGGATGGCAAGCCGGTCTGGACCGGATGGCGCCTGCCGGTGCGGCGTGGTCAGGTTCTTACGCTATCCATGCCAACCAGCGGCATGCGCAGTTATCTGGCGGTAAACGGCGGGTTTGCGGTAGCAGAAATGCTGGGCTCGCACAGCACCGATCTGAAAGCTGCGTTTGGCGGCTGGCAGGGCCGCAGGCTGCAGGATGGCGATCGTCTGCCGCTGGGCGAGCCAACCCGCCGCTTCAGCCAGCCGGCGGGCGTGCGCCAGCTGCTGTGGGGGAACCGCATTCGTGCGCTGCCGGGTCCGGAATATAGCGAATTTACCCAGGAGGCGCAGGAGGCATTCTGGCGTAACCCGTGGAAACTGAGCCCGCAGAGTAACCGTATGGGATATCGCCTGCAGGGCGACAGCCTGCAGCGGACCGCCACGCGCGATCTGCTCTCACATGGTCTGGTGCCTGGCGTGGTGCAGGTGCCGCCAAACGGTCAGCCTATTGTGCTGATGGCGGATGCACAGACCACCGGCGGCTATCCGCGGATCGCCTGCATTATCGAGGCGGATATTTATCAGCTGGCGCAAATCCGGCTCGGCGAACCGATTCACTTTATTCCGTGCACGCTGGAGGAGGCGCTGCTGGCGAAACAGCAGCAGCAGCGCGCGCTGGATCAGATAGCCTGGGGGCTTACGCATGAAAATTGATCTGAATGCCGATCTCGGCGAAGGCAGCAGCAGCGATCGGGAACTGCTGATGCTGGTAAGCTCTGCCAATATCGCCTGCGGTTTTCACGCCGGTGATGCGCAGACCATGCTGCAGTCGGTGCGCTGGGCCAATGCGTCAGGGGTGGCGATTGGCGCTCATCCGGGCTTTCCCGACCGCGAGAACTTCGGTCGCACGGCGATGCAGCTGCCGCCGGAGACAGTCTATGCCCAGATGATCTATCAGATTGGCGCGCTGAAAAGCATGACGGAAAGTGAAGGCGCGCGGCTGTTTCACGTTAAGCCGCACGGCATGCTTTATAACCAGGCCGCCGCCGATCCGCAGCTCGCTGACGCGATTGCCCGGGCAGTACGGGCGGTGGATGCTCAGCTTATTCTGGTTGGCCTGGCGGGCAGCGAGCTGATTGCGGCAGGTGCCCGGTATGGCCTGCGCACCCGCGAAGAGGTGTTTGCCGATCGCGGCTATCTGGCGAGCGGGGCGCTGGTGCCGCGCAGCCAGCCAGGCGCGCTGATTGAGGATGCCGGCCAGGCGCTGGCGCAGACGCTGGCTATGGTAAAGCAGCAGCAGGTGCAAAGCGTGAGCGGTGAGTGGGTCGCCGTCAACGCGGAGACGGTCTGCCTGCACGGTGATGGCGCACACGCGCTGCAGTTTGCCCGTACGCTGCGTGCCGCGTTTGCTGCTGAGCAGATTGCCGTCAGCAGCGCATAACGTCCCTTTTTCGCCCGGCCTGCTACGGCCGGGCTTTTTTGTTTTCAGTGAGGAAAATCATGGAAAACGTTGGCAACCTCTGGCCCCTGCTGGGGATCCTGGCCATCATTATTGGCTTTTTATTACGCTTTAATCCGGTGCTGGTGGTAATCGTCGCGGGCTTTGTTACTGGCCTCGCGGCGCAGATGCCGCTCGGCGACATTCTGGAAAAACTCGGTTCCGGCTTTCTCAATACGCGCAATCTGCCGCTGATCCTGCTGCTGCCGCTGGCGGTAATCGGATTGCTGGAACGCCACGGGCTGAAAGAGCGTGCCCAGAGCTGGATTGCGCAGATCAAAACTGCCACCGCCGGCCGTCTGCTTATCGTTTATCTGTTTGTGCGCGAAGCAACCGCCGCGCTGGGGCTGACCAGCCTGGGCGGCCATCCGCAGATGGTGCGTCCGCTGCTGGCACCGATGGCGGAGGGGGCGACGGAGAACCGCTATGGTGAGGTTTCGCCGGAGATACGTCACCGGCTGCGCGCCATGTCTGCCGCAACGGATAACGTCGGCCTTTTCTTTGGTGAGGATATCTTTGTCGCGTTCGGCGCGATTATCTTTATGCATAACTTTATGCAGGAATCAGCCGGCATTACCACCGAGCCGCTGCATATTGCGCTGTGGGGCATCCCGACCGCGCTGTGCGCCTTTCTTATCCACTCGGCCCGGCTGGTGCGGCTGGATCGCCAGCTGTCGCGTGAGCTGGGTGCGCTGAATCAGCAGGCGCTGCACGCCAGGGAGGAGAAGTAATGTTTCAGCAACAATATCTGATGTGGCTGGCAGGGGCGATTCTGCTGGTGGTGGCGCTGCTCTCCTGGGGAGACCGCGCCAATCCGCGCCGTCTGACCACCGGTCTCTTCTGGGCGCTCTATGGCCTGATTTTTCTGATTGGTGATGGCGCTTATCAGCTGGCAGGGCAGTGGGCCGGCGACGCTGAGCTGGGCCGCCGCTGGCTGCATATTGCCACCGGGGTGGTCGTGGTTGTGATGGCGCTGATCGCCGGCTGTGGTGGGGTACGCCTCGGGCGCTATCATCAGCGTACGGATGAGGAGAAACAGGCCAGCGCCAGACGGCTGGGCAATAAGCTGTTCTTACCCGCCCTGGCGATACCGCTGGTTACGGTGATTGGCGTACTGGCGTTTAATCATATTCCTGGACTGCAGGAGCAGGTGTTTGGCGCGGGCAACCACGCTACGCTGGTGACGCTGTTTTCAATGATGGTGGGCTGTATTCTGGGCTGGCTGATTGCACTGGCGTTTACGCGGGAAAAGCCGCTGCAGTCGATGCAGGAGACACGGCGCCTGCTGGATGCGGTAGGCTGGGCGTTTATTCTGCCGCAGATCCTCGCCACGCTGGGGTTGCTGTTTACCAGCGCCGGCGTCGGCAGCGCGATTTCGCATCTCACTGAACACTATCTGGCGGTGGATAACCGGCTGATTGCGGTGGCGGTCTATGCCGGAGGAATGGCGCTGCTGACGATGGTAATGGGCAACGCCTTTGCCGCGTTCCCGATTGTGACGGCCGGCGTCGGCATCCCGATTCTGGTGCTGCAGCATGGCGGAAACCCGGCCGTCATGGCGGCGATCGGCATGTTTTCCGGCTACTGCGGGACGCTGATGACACCGATGGCAGCAAACTTCAACATCGTGCCCGCGCGCCTGCTGGAGCTGCCGGATAGGAATGCGGTGATCAAGGCTCAGGTTCCTACCGGTGTACTACTCTTGTTAGTGAATATTTTCCTGCTCTACTTCCTGATGTTTTTGTGAGGCAGTAATGAAAACGGTGTTGTTAACGGCTTTTGAGCCGTTTGGCGGTGAGCGTCTCAATCCTTCCTGGGAGGCGGTGCGCGACTTTGACGGTAAAATGCTGGCTGGCGTGCGGGTAGTGGTACGCCAGCTGCCGGTGGTGTTTGCAACCTGCGGTGCGGTGCTGACTGACGCGCTGACTACGCTGCAGCCCGATGGCATTCTCTGCGTGGGGCAGGCGGGCGGTCGCTGCGATATTACGCTGGAGCGGGTAGCGATCAATATTCACGATGCGCGTATCCCCGATAACCAGCAGCAGCAGCCGGTGGATGAGCCGGTCGTAGCGGGAGGCCCGGCGGCCTACTTTGCCACGCTGCCCATTAAAGCGATAGTCGCCTCGCTGCGGGAGGCAGGCATTCCCGCCTCGGTTTCGCAAACGGCCGGCACCTTTACCTGCAACAGCGTGATGTACTCTCTGCTGCACTGGCTGCACACCCACGGCAGTCCGGCACGCGGCGGATTTATGCACATTCCCTGGATGCCGCAGCAGGCGGTGAATCATCCTGGCGCGCCGAGCATGTCCGTTAGCAGCGTGACGCAGGCGCTGGAGATCGCCATTCAGGTCATGATGAACACCCATGACGACATCCGTGTTGCGGGTGGCGCAACACACTAATCAGGAGTCTGTATGCCAGAGGGACCGGAGATCCGCCGGGCGGCGGATCAGCTGGAAGCCGCTATCGTGGGCAAGCCCCTTACCGATGTGTGGTTTGCTTTTCCATCGCTGAAAACCTATGAGCCCGCCTTGCTGGGCGAAACGGTTAACGCTATTGAAACGCGCGGTAAAGCGCTGCTGACCCACTTCTCTAATGGCCTGACGCTTTACAGTCACAATCAGCTCTACGGCGTCTGGCGGGTCGTTGCCGCAGGCACGCAGCCCGCGACCACCCGGCAGCTGCGGGTGCGGCTGGAGAGCGCCGATAAAGCCATTCTGCTTTACAGCGCGTCTGATATTGAACTGCTGAATGCGGACACGCTCGGTGCACACCCGTTTCTGCAGCGCGTCGGGCCGGATGTGCTGGATGCCACGCTGACCGTCACGGAGGTGCGCGAACGCCTGCTTTCGCCGCGGTTCCGGCGCCGGCAGTTCAGCGGCCTGCTGCTGGATCAGGCTTTTCTGGCCGGGCTGGGTAACTATCTGCGGGTGGAGATCCTGTGGCACGCCGGACTGCGCGCGCAGCACCGGGCGCAGGATCTGGATGACGCTCAGCTCGACAGGCTCAGTGACGCGCTGCTGGCGATCCCGCGTCTCTCTTACAAAATGCGTGGCAGCATGAAGAAGTATCATGAAGAGGCGGCGTTTCGCTTTGAAGTCTTTCACCGGCAGGGCAAAAAGTGCCGGCGCTGCGGTACGCTGATTGAGAAAGGCGTGCTCTCATCACGTCCTTTTTACTGGTGTCCGGGGTGCCAGCTGTAGCCAGACGTGGGCAGATTGCGGGCAAAAGAAAAGGGCAGAAGAATCTGCCCTTTTTTATGGCGTGACGGCGCTTATTTTTTCAGCGCTGACTCAAACGGACGCTCGGTATAACCGGTATAGAGCTGACGCGGACGGGCAATTTTCATGCCTTCATCGTGCATCTCTTTCCAGTGTGCAATCCAGCCAACGGTACGCGCCATCGCAAAGATTACGGTAAACATTGAAGAAGGGATGCCCATCGCTTTCAGAATGATGCCGGAGTAGAAATCGACGTTTGGATAGAGTTTACGCTCGATAAAGTAGGGGTCGTTCAGCGCAATGTGTTCCAGCTCCATCGCCACTTCCAGCAGGTCATCTTTCATACCCAGCTCATTGAGCACTTCATGGCAGGTCTCACGCATCACGGTGGCGCGCGGATCGTAGTTCTTGTAAACGCGGTGACCAAAGCCCATCAGGCGGAACGAGTCATTCTTATCTTTAGCACGGCGCACAAACTCCGGAATGTGCTCTACGGTGCTGATCTCTTCCAGCATACGCAGGGTAGCTTCGTTGGCGCCGCCATGTGCCGGCCCCCAGAGTGAAGCGATACCGGCCGCGATACAGGCAAACGGGTTAGCTCCGGATGACCCTGCGGTACGTACGGTAGAGGTGGAGGCGTTCTGTTCGTGATCGGCGTGCAGGATCAGAATACGATCCATCGCGCGCTCAAGCACCGGATTCACTTTGTACTCTTCACACGGTGTGGCAAACATCATATGCAGGAAGTTGCCGGCATAGGAGAGGTCGTTACGCGGATAAACAAAAGGCTGACCGATAGAATATTTGTAACACATGGCTGCCATGGTAGGCATTTTCGACAGCAGGCGGAACGCAGCGATTTCGCGATGGCGCTCAATGTTTACATCCAGCGAGTCGTGATAGAACGCGGCCAGCGCACCGGTTACGCCGCACATAACGGCCATCGGGTGTGAGTCACGACGGAAACCGTGGAACAGACGGGTGATCTGCTCGTGAATCATGGTGTGACGGGTAACGGTCGTGCAGAACTCTTTGAACTGCTCCTGAGTAGGCGCTTCGCCGTACAGCAGGATATAACAGACTTCCAGATAATTTGAGTGGGTCGCCAGCTGGTCAATCGGGAAACCGCGATGCAGCAGAATGCCTTCATCACCATCAATAAACGTTATTTTGGATTCACACGACGCGGTAGAGGTAAAGCCGGGGTCAAATGTAAACAGGCCTTGTGAGCCAAGGGCGCGGACGTCAACAACATCCTGTCCCAGCGTGCCTTGCATCACATCCAGTTCAAGCGTGTTGTTGTCTTGTAGGGTCAGCGTCACTTTTTTATCTGTCATTTTTCGTCTCCATAGCGCCTGGGTAAGTAAGGATCTTTAGACACCAGAATAGTTCGCATGTTGCGTAACACCACTCGCTTCAGATTATCACCTGGCAATAACCTGCACGTAATGAGGTTACGCAGTACTAAGGCATCCGGGGCAAGGATATTCGGACATGACATGGCGCTCATCGCAGATGTTAAAGATCCTGTCACGACATAACTTCTTGGTAACCAATAACCTGACGGTTTATGTTGCTCGTTAGGGCAATGTTACATAACTTGAGCTTAGGGGAAAGTGTATCCCCATAACTTTTGTGCATCATAGGGCTTTAGTGCGATTGTTTGTAACTGAAATGTTGATCTATTGTCAAATCAGATAATTAAAAATGTATATTTTGTGAAAATCGTGACCCTGATCACTGTTCAGCTTAAATGTGACCAAACAGATTGTAGGGGAATTGTAATCAGAATGTGATCGTCCTATACTGCCGCCAGGTCTCCGGAATACCCTGACACCAGGAGCCACCCAGCGTTTT
>JAAIGF010122538.1_pt1 | contig 16777 bp, 18 predicted proteins | sample 6487441 | NCBI WGS metagenome assembly JAAIGF01 (sample SAMN13974129, study PRJNA590717) | phyllosphere metagenome | biome: pepper field; feature: multiple bacterial spot infested pepper fields; material: pepper leaves; isolation source: leaves from pepper fields | host: Capsicum annuum ... | reverse complement strand
TCTCAAAGGCCTTGTGGTCGGGGGAAAACACAAGCTTTTGCAGCACGGAGCGGTAGTTCAGCTGGTTAGAATGCTGGCCTGTCACGCCGGAGGTCGCGGGTTCGAGTCCCGTCCGCTCCGCCACTGCAGAATTGGTAAGGCCCTGTGAAAAACTTCTGAAAAAAGTGTTCAGCAGGGTAGGCGGCAAATGTATCTTCGGATATGATGAGCGCCTGCAGAGTTTCAACGCGGAGCGGTAGTTCAGCTGGTTAGAATGCTGGCCTGTCACGCCGGAGGTCGCGGGTTCGAGTCCCGTCCGCTCCGCCACGAATCGAGAGCCCCTGGCGAACGCCCGGGGCTCTTTTTTTTGCCTGGTCGTGTCGGTCGTGCTGGGCGTTCGCCGCTAATGGCGATCGCAAATGGCTGGCAAGGGTCTTTCCCCACCTCGCCCCAGCAGCATTGCCGGCGGCCGCTGGCCGTGGCGGAGCCCGGGCGGGCGGTACTGTTTTTGGTGCCTGCCGCGAAGCGGGTTACACTGCCCGGCTCGCCATCAGGCCTTGATTTTTCCCATGCTGCAGAAACTTCGCGACAAGACCTCGGGCTGGATCGTCACCGTGATCCTGGGACTGTTGATGATCCCGTTCCTGTTCGTAATCGACAACAGCTACCTCGGTGGCGTCGGTGCGCAGAACGTGGCCAAGGTATCGGCACCACCGAGCTGGTGGACATCCGCTCCTTCGTGGTGGCCGGTGCGCCTGCTGTGGAAGCACCACGAGATCACCTCGCAGGAATTCCGCGAGCGCTTCGAACAGGAGCGGGCACGCGTGCGCCAGCAGCAGGGCGATGACTTCGATCCGCGCGCGTTTGAAAGCGTGGAGAACAAGCTTGCCGTGCTGGACCAGCTGGTCGACGAGCAGGTGGTGCGCCTGGCCGGTGAACAGGCCGGCGTGGTGATCGGCGATGCCGCCGTGCGCGAATACATCGCCACCATCCCCGCGTTCATGGGGGGCGATGGCAAGTTCAACGGCGACCAGTACCGCATCGCGCTTGCCAGCGGCAATCCGCCGCGTACGCCGGCGATGTTCGAGGAGCTGGTGCGCAGCAGCCTGCAGCAGTCGGTCATTCCGGGCGCGTTGCAGAACTCTGGTTTTGTCACCGAAGCCGAAACCGAGCGCCTGCTCAAGCTGCTGGGTGAAACCCGCGATGTCGAGATCGCCATGCTGCCCGAGCCGCCGGCCGACACCGCGCCGGTGACCGATGCCGAGATCAAGCAGTGGTACGAAGGCCATACCCATGATTTCCGCCAGGCCGAATCGGTCACGCTGGAATACGTGGATATCAACGGCGCCAATCTGCCGGCACCGGCCGCGCCGGACGAAGCGACGCTGCGCAAGCGCTATGCCGATGAAAAGGCACGCTTTGCGACGCCGGAACAGCGCCTGACCTCGCACATCCTGGTCAACAATGGCGATGGTGCCGAAGCCAAGGCGGCGCGTCTGGCCACGGAAGCCAAGGCTGCAGGCGCGGACTTTGCCGCGCTGGCCAAGGCCAATTCCGATGACACCGGCTCGAAGGAGCAGGGCGGCGACCTGGGCTGGGTGGAGCACGGCGCGATGGTGAAGCCGTTCGAGGATGCCGTGTTCGCCGCCAAGGCTGGCGATATCATCGGCCCGGTGAAGACTGACTTCGGTTACCACGTCATCCAGGTGCGTGAAGTGCGTGGTGGCGAAGGCAAGCCGTTCGAGGAAGTGCGCGACCAGCTGCTGGCCGAACAGGTCAAGGCTGACCATGAGCGCGGCTACACCGAACTGGCCGGCCGTGTGGTCGATGCCGTGAACAGGAATCCGAGCGATCTGGCGGCTGCCGCGCAGGCGGTCAACCTGCCGCTGCAGACCGTCGGTCCGTTCACCCGCGAAACCGCTACCGGCATCGCCGCCAACCCGGCGGTACAGCGCGCCGCGTTCTCCGAGATCCTGGTGCAGGATGGCACGGCCAGCGACCCGATCGAGCTGGATGCCAGTGGCAACCACAGCGTAGTGATCCGCGTGGTGGAGCACACGCCGGAACAGGCCATCCCGCTGGATCAGGCGCGCGAACAGGTCATCGCGGCGATCCGTGCTGATCGCGTGCGCCAGGCAGGCGACAAGGCCGCCGACGCGCTGCTGGCAAAGCTCAAGGCCGGTCAGACGCTGCAGTCGCTGGCGGAAAGCGAGAAGCTGCAGGTCAGCCCGATGCCGGGCCTGCCGCGCACGCAGCCGGTGCCGACCCCGGAGATCAACCGCGCGGTATTCAGTGCGCAGCCTCCGGTCGAAGGCAAGCCGAGCTATGGCAAGGTGCACGTGCAGTCGCGTCCGGTGGTGTTCGCGGTGACCAAGGTCACTCCGGGCGACGTGAAGGAAGTCACCGCCGAGCAGCGCGGTCAGCTCAAGCAGCAGTTGAGCCAGATTGACGGCATGGCGGCCGCGGACGCCTTCATCAAGGCCACCCGCAAGCGTTTCCTGGTGCAGACCACCGAAAGCAACCTGTAAGCGCCGCAAGGTCGCCGGGCTCTGCCCGGCCGTTTCAGGCACCCGCAGGCTTTCTGGAGCAGAGCCCCCTTGTTGTTCAAGGGGGCGCGCCGTCAGGCGCGGGGATCAGCTGGGATTGCTTCAGTCTTCCAGGCGAAGTACGGCGCCTGGCTTCAGCACTGCCTTGCCGCTCAGGCCGTTTAGGCTCAGCAACGCCTTTACCGGCATGCCGTAGGCGCGCGCGATGGTCCACGCGGATTCGCCGGAACGCACGGTGTGACGTCGATTGCGCGGCCGGTCTGCGGCGCTGGCCACGCGGCGGGCCACGGCCGTTGCCGGCTGCAGGGAGGCGGCGGCTGTCGCAGTGGCCGCGGCAACCGGTGCAGGCACGGTGCCGCCGGCCGTAGCGGCCTTCGCGATCATTGCCGATCCCGCTGTTGCCGGGTTCACCGGTGCCAGCAGACGTACCGGAGCGCTCTTCGGGCGGCTGCGGCTGTTCGAAGCAGCCGGGTTCAGGCGCGCGATGCGGGCAGGGTCCAGATCGCGCTGTGCGGCCCATTGTTCCACGCTGGTCCCTGCAGGCAGGGTATGGCTCTTCATCACCGGCACGGTGCGGTCCAGCGAAGCCATCACCGCCGGCTGCTCTTCCGCGTTTTCCAGCACGCAGGCCAGCGCATGCAGCTTTTCAACATAGGCATGGGTGATCGGCGACAGGCCGGGCACTTCGGCTGGACGCGCATTGCTGGCGTTCATGCCAGCCTTGCGCAGGCCTTGCAGCACGCGGTACTCGCCCGCGTTGTAGGCCATCGTGGCCAGCCGCCAATCACCACCGAACATGCCGTGCAGGGTTTTCAGGTAGCGCACGGCGGCCTGGGTCGAGTCCACCGCAGACAGGCGGCCGTCATAGCCTTCAGTCATGGGAACACGATGATTGCGTGCCGTGGTGGCGATGAACTGCCACAGCCCTGCCGGACCGCTACCGTTGCGTGCGTTGGGGCGATAGCCACTTTCCACGAACGGAATCAGCGCGAATTCGGTGGGCAGGCTGGCCTTGCGCAGTTCTTCCACTACATAGCCGAACAGCACCAGCGCATCGTCATTCTGGTTCGCCAGGCGCGCTGGCGCGTGGGCGAACTGCTTCCGCCAGCGCGGGCTGGTGGCTTCGGCGTCGCAGGTGGGCTCGGCCAGGCCATCGCGGAAGCTGGCGAAGATGTCCTGGCCATTGCGTACCGTGGGCGGTGGCAGCGCCGCCACTTCCATCGGCAGTGCGGAAATGCCAGCCATGTTCTGGGTGATACCTGCGCCCATGGATTGGGCGTGCGCAGTTCCGGCAAGCCCCAGCAGCACTCCCAGAGCGAGCGGCAGACTTCGCCGCCTCATGCGCGGAAACCGTCTTTCCAGTGCCGAAGTCCGGCCATCACGTCAACTTCGTCGGTCATTTCGCGTCCCAGGTGAGCAGCTACCGCAGCGCGGATGGATGTCGTATGGGTACGCAGGAACGGGTTGCAGTCCAGTTCCTGTGCCAGCGTTGCCGGCAGAGTGGAGCGATCATCGCGGCGCATGGCCAAGGCCTCCTCATGGCGCTGCCGAAGGGCAGCGTTGGCGGGGTCGACATGCCGCGCGAAGACGGCATTTGACACGGTGTATTCGTGGCCGCAGCAGACAAGCAGCTGCGCCGGCAGGGACGCCAGGCTGCGCAGGGATGCCAGCAGCTGGGACGGCGTACCTTCGAACAGGCGTCCACAGCCCAGGCTGAACAATGCATCTCCACTGAAAAGATGTTCATCAGTGTGAAACGCGACATGGCTGTGGGTGTGCCCGGGCACGGATACTACGTGGAACCGGAGGTCCATTGCCTGAACGCATTCACCGTCGCCGACACGCTGTGTCGCCGTCGGGATGCGTTCCTCGTGAGGCGCGATGACCCGCAGGCCGGGAAAACGGGCCTGCAGCGCGCTGACACCGCCGATGTGATCGTCATGATGATGGGTGAGCAGGATGACCTGCGGACGCAGGCCGGCATCGGCTGCGGCAAGCACCGGCGCGGCATCGCCCGGGTCCACCACCACGGCGGCGCCATCATCGCCGGACAGGCACCAGATGTAGTTGTCAGCGAAGGCGGGCAGTGCGGACAGTTGCATGGAATGAGCCTTCAGTCGCATAGAATCGGGACCATGCCCGCGCCGCAGAGTTCACGTCAAGCTACTCCCACCTCCTGGTTCGACAGCGAACCGGCGCAGGAACTGTTCCTCTTGGAACAGCAGATGCTGTTGCCACAGCTGGCATCGCTGCCGGCGCCCTCGTGGTTGTGGATGGCTCCGAGTGCACGATGGCTGGAGGGAGCGGCGCTGCCTGGGCGCGGCCTGCGGCTGCATCGTGATGACCACGGGCCGGGGTATGCCGGTGATGCGCGCTGTGCACTGCCGCTGCCGCTGGCCAATGAAAGCGTGGATCTGATCGTGCTGCAGCATGTCACCGCCGCCGATGCGGCCATGCTGGTGGCCGAGTGCGAGCGGGTATTGTCACCGGGAGGGCGGCTGTTCCTGAGCAGCCTCAATCCCTTCAGCCCCTATCGCACGCAGTGGCGGCGGCACGGCATGGTGGTGCGCACGCCGCAGCGCCTGCGTCACCTGCTCGGTGGCGTGGGCCTGGAGTGCGGAAGCACCCGCTACGCCGGCCCGGTGTGGCCGGCGGCCACGCAGCGCGCCAGCCGGCTTGCGCCTTTGCGCGCTGCCTGTCTGTTTTCCGCCGAAAAACGTACGTTTGCCCTGCCGGGCCCGACTCCGCTGCCCATGCGCTGGCGCGGCGCGGTGGCCAGCCCCGGCATGACCCGATCGATCCTGGAACCGAATGAAGACCATTGAAGTACACACCGACGGCTCGTGCCTCGGTAACCCTGGCCCGGGCGGCTGGGCGGCATTGCTCCGCTACAAGGCCCACGAACGCGAGCTGAGCGGTGGTGAAGCGCACACCACCAACAACCGTATGGAGCTGATGGCGGCCATTTCCGGCCTGGAAGCGCTCACCGAGCCCTGCCAGATCGTGCTTTATACCGATTCGCAATACGTGCGGCAGGGCCTGACCGAATGGATGCCGGGATGGATCCGCAAGAACTGGAAGACCGCTGGTGGCGCGCCGGTGAAGAACCGCGAGCTGTGGGAGCGCCTGCATGCAGCCACGCTGCGCCACCAGATCGACTGGCGTTGGGTGAAGGGGCATTCGGGCGATCCGGACAATGAGCGCGTGGACCTGCTGGCACGCAATGCGGCCATCCAGGTGCGCGATGGTGGCGTGGCGGTAAACTGAGCCCATGCGTCAGATCATTCTCGATACCGAAACCACCGGCCTGGAGTGGAAGAAGGGCAACCGCGTCGTTGAAATCGGCTGCGTGGAGCTGTTCAAGCGTCGTCCCAGCGGCAACCATTACCACCAGTATCTGAAGCCGGATGTGGAGTTCGAACCGGGGGCACAGGAAGTCACCGGCCTGACGCTGGAGTTCCTGGCCGACAAGCCGGATTTCGCGCAGGTGGCCGAAGCGTTCCTGGCCTTCATCGATGGCGCCGAGCTCATCATCCACAACGCCGCGTTCGACGTGGGCTTCCTGGACAACGAACTGGCGCGGCTGGGCCCGCAGTACGGCAGGATCACCGACCGCTGCACGGTGGTGGATACCCTGGCGCTGGCGCGCGAGCGTTTCCCGGGCCAGCGCAACTCACTGGATGCGTTGTGCAAGCGGCTGGGCGTAGACAATTCGCACCGCCAGCTGCATGGCGCGTTGCTGGATGCGCAGATTCTCGGCGATGTCTATATCGCGCTCACGTCGGGGCAGGACGACCTGGGCTTTGACATGTCCGAAGAGGGCGGAGCAGGGGGCATGGCGGTGCCTGGCTTCGACCCGGCCAAGCTGCTGCCGCGCCCACGCGTGCAGGCTACCGCGTCGGAGCTGGAAGCGCATGCCGCCCGTCTGGAGCGGCTGCGCAGGAAGGCCGGCCATGCCTTGTGGGATGGCCCGAGGGTGGAAGAAACCGCCGTCGCCTGAGGTCGAGGTAAGTGGCGGCCGTCGGTCGCCACAAGCTCCCTCAGTGGCAGCGCACCAGGATCACGCTGATGTTGTCCGCACCGCCGCCATCCAGTGCGGCGGCTACCAGGGTATCCACGCATTCCTGCGCGCTGGCATCGTCGAAGGCCAGCGTGCGCGCGATCATCGCATCGTCCACTTCCTCGGTGAGCCCATCGCTGCACAGCAGCAGCTGCATGCCCGGACGCATCTCACCGGCGGTGGTTGCAACATTCAGATGGACCGGATCGGTGACGCCCAGCGCCTGGGTGATCACGTTGCGGTGCGGATGCGCACGCGCCTGTTCGGCCGTGAGGTTGCCCTGGGTCAGCATTTCCTGGGCCACGCTGTGGTCCTGGCTTACCTGCGCCAGCACTCCGTCGCGCCAGACGTAGGCGCGACTGTCGCCGACCCAGGCCACTTCATAGCGGTTGCCCTGCACGCGCGCGGCGACGACGGTGGTGCCCATTGGCAGGGTATCGTTGCGGCGCCGGGAAGCGCGGATGATTTCCTCATCGGCGGTGCGGATGGCCTGCGCCAGCGGCGCGCCGTTGCGGATCTCGCGGACGATGGTTTCGCGGGCCAGGGCGCTGGCCACCTCGCCGCAGGCCGGGCCGCCCATCCCGTCGGCCACCAGCCACAGCGACAGCTCGCTGTCACCGTAATAGGTGTCTTCATTCAGCGAGCGACGCAGGCCCGGGTGGGTGAGGTGTCCGAATTCGATCATGGAGGGGCGGCGGGGCGAGTCGCAGGGGGAGGAGGCATCATCGCGGGGCCCCGGGCATCCGGCAAGCGCGGGCCCTGGAGGCGTCTCATCCTGAGGCCGCGACGGCTTGTGAAGTTCCGCGCATCCTCGTATCATGCGCGTCCCCGGTTCGCCGGGGCACCCGGAGAGGTGGCAGAGCGGTTGAATGTACCTGACTCGAAATCAGGCAGGCGTTTATAGCGCCTCGGGGGTTCGAATCCCCCCCTCTCCGCCAGACAAAGCAAAAGGCCGCCCTTTGGGCGGCCTTTTGCTTTGTCCAGTGGAAGGGTGGCAGATGAGAAGCCCCGCGGGGTTCGACGGTTCTGCAGGAGCAGAACCGGACAGCCGCAGGCGGGGTGCACCAGACCACCCGACGGGGCTCTGCCCCGCTGTGTGGGGTCCATCAGCCGGGCAGAGCCCGGCTCTACGTGAGCGACGCCCCGACGCTGCGCGCTATCATTCCTGCCTGCTTCCAGGAACTGTTTCCATGACTGCCGAAATCCTTGTACCCGTTGCCTTCGGCGAGCTGCTCGACAAGATCTCCATCCTGCAGATCAAGGCCGAGCGCATCACCGACGAGGCCAAGCTGGCCAACGTGCGCACCGAGCTTTCGGCGCTGGAGAAGACCTGGATGTCTCATCCGGCAGGCGGCAAGGATGTGGCCCAGCTGCGCTCGGACCTGAAAGCGGTCAACGAGCGGTTGTGGGATATCGAGGACGATATCCGTCTGCAGGACAAGGCCGGTGAATTCGGTGCACGTTTCATCGAACTGGCGCGCAGTGTCTACCTGCAGAACGACGAACGTGCGCGCATCAAGAAGGCGATCAACCTGGCGCTGGGCTCGGCGTACGTCGAAGAGAAGTCCTACAAGGACTACGCCCCGCGCACCTGAGGTGGCCGGGCAGCACCAGCCATCTCAGGCCAACTGGTCGGCCACGTAGCGCTCGAAGGCAGCAATGGCATCGTCGACGGTGATCAATTGCATGACATCGTCGAATTCGATCTTGGTGCCCCACTTCAGCGCACTGGCCGGCTTGCCCAGGAACCGGCGCGCGGCATCGTCGTACCGGTCCGCACAATAGCGACGATCTGAATACGGTCCGCTGCGCTGTGGATTGCTGGCAGCATGCAGGCCCAGCACCTTGGTGCCCATCGCATTGGCGATGTGCATCGGGCCCGAGTCCGGCGTCATCACCAGAGCGGCACGGGCCAGCAATGCCGGCAGCTGCTTGAGCGTGTCCTTGCCCACCAGATCCAGGGCCGGCTGCGCCAACTGCGCCTGGATGGCATCGGCCGTGGCGCGCTCCAGTTCGCTGCGGCCGCCGCACAGCACCACCCGCCAGCCACGCGCGCTGGCATGGTTGGCTACCGCTGCATGCCGGTCGGCATACCAGTTGCGGCGCTCATGGCTGGAACATGGCGAAATCATCAACACCGGCCGGCCATCGTCTTCCCACTGCGCCTGTGCCCACGCATGTGCAGCGTCGGGCACCGCCAGATCCCAGCTGACCTCGGTCTGCTTCAGGCCCAGCGGTTCACAGAAGCTGCCGATGGCATCCAGCACGTGGATGCCCGGTCGGTCGGGAATACGCTCGTTGATGAAAAGGCCATGCAGGTCCTTGGAGCGGCTGCGGTCATAGCCGATGCGCCGATGGGCGCGTATGAAGGCCGACAGCACGTTGGCGCGGAAGGCCACCTGCATCTGCAGCAGCGCATCGAAGCGCGCCGGCGGCAGCTCGCTGCGCAGCGCCTTAATGCCGGCCAGGCCGCTCTTCTTGTCGTAGGCGTGGAAGGTCACCCCGGGCAGGCCATCGAGCAGTTTCAGGCCCACCTTGTCGATGATCCAGTGGATGCTTGCGCCCGGCTGTGCCGCCTGCAGCGTGCGGACCAGCGGCACCACATGGGTCACGTCCCCGAGCGCGGACAGGCGCAGAAGGCACAAGGAAGGGGACGTTGATGCCATGGTGTTGTTAGACTCGAAAGAATGGTCGCATTCGACGCCAATGAAGCGCTGACGCCCTGCCGCGAAGGTCGCGGGATGGGTGCCATTCTGTTCGACCGCGAGCGGCTGCGGCAAGCCGAGGCCAGCCTGTTCTCGCCTCAGCACTGGGGCGAGCGCGCGCGTCCGGTGGACGAAGGCGGACGTGGCGGGGCGTGGTTTGTCGATGCGCCGTTCGGCGCGAGCGTGCTCCGCCATTACCGGCGCGGTGGCATGGTGGCCCGCCTGGTGCAGGACCGGTATCTATGGCGGGGATCCGAGCATACCCGCAGCTTTGCCGAATTCCGCCTGATGCGTGCCCTGCGCGCGCTGAAGCTGCCGGTGCCGCGCCCCATCGCGGCCTTCTACATGCGTGAAGGACTGAGCTACCGCTGCGCGATCCTGATGGAGCGTATCGAAGGCGTGCGTTCGCTGGCCGACCGCGCACTGGTGGCCGGCCGGGGCGCCCCGTGGGAAGAGACCGGCCGGTTGGTCGCTCGCTTCCATCGCGCGGGGCTGGACCATGCCGACCTCAATGCCCACAACATCCTGTTCGATGGCAACGGACATGGCTGGCTGATCGATTTCGACCGCGGCGTACAGCGTATTCCGGCCACCGCATGGCGCGAGCGCAACCTGAAGCGGTTGCTGCGCTCGTTGCTCAAGCTGCGCGGTGAGCGCAGCGTGGATGAGGTGGAAAAGGACTTCGCGCGTCTGCGGCGGGCCTATGATCTGGCCTGGAACCGGGGCACCTGATGGACTGGATGCTGCGTTTCCTGGGCGTCGGCAACGCATCGGCGGTGGAGCTGGGGTCGCCGATGGCGGTCATCGAATGCGATGGTCGGCCGTGGTTGACCATCGACTGCGGTGGCGAAGGCCTGACCGCCTTCCAGGCCCAGTACGGGCACATGCCGCAGGCGGTGTTCGTCACCCATGTCCACCTGGACCACGTGGCCGGTTTCGAGCGGTTGTTCGTGGAGACCTTCTTCAGCGCGCAGCGGCGGGGCAAGGTGCGGCTTTATGTGCCTGCGCCGGTAGTGCCATTGCTGCACCGGCGCATAGGCGACTACCCCAACGTGCTGGCCGAGGGCGGCGCCAACTTCTGGGATGCGTTCCAGCTGATCGTGGTTGGCGATGCGTTCTGGCATGAGGGCGTGCGACTGGAGGTGTTTCCGGTGCGCCATCACTGGCCGGAGACCGCCTACGGGCTGCGGCTGAAGGGTGCGCTGACCTGGAGTGGGGATACGCGGCCGATTCCGGAAATGCTGGCGCGCTTCGCCGATGACAATGAGCTCATCGCCCATGATTGCGGGTTGCATGGCAATCCATCGCATACCGGGGTGGATGATCTGGAGCGCGAATACAGCGCCGCGATGCAGGCACGGATGATGCTCTATCACTACGCCAGCGCAGCCGATGGCGAGGCGCTGCGCGCGCGCGGGCATCGCGTGGCCCGGCCCGGAGAGTGCGTGCCATTGGCCGCGCCAACGGCGATGCACGTGCTGGCGCAGGACCCGCCCTGACACCCCGGGTAGCGTAACCCTAGTGCCGGGCTCTGCCCGGCAACGACATGACAGCGGACGGCACCACAGAGCATGGCCGTTGGAAAGGTGACGGCCCCGCCGGCTGACCTCGGCGCCCGCGTCGATCGATACCGTTGCTGCCTTCCGGCCCTGGCGGGATTTTCGATCTAGCGTCGCGAGGGGCCGACGGGGCCGCCATAGAGACGTGGTCACCCTGAAGGTGGCCGGTTCGCGGAGGAGGACGCGGCGCGCGGCGCCAGCAACCTCCTCCGCACTACACATCGCGGTGGGCGACGGCAGGCGCGCATTCTAGCGCATCGGTGCAGGCATTAGCCAGAACAGCGCTGTGCCGCCACGTCGGGCCGCATACGGTTCATCTGCATTTGCTAGCATCGGCTCTGGAGGAACGGCCTCCCCCCTACCGGGTTGCAATGTCCAGGATGGCCTGGCCCCTGTCAAAGGAGGCCGCCATGGCCTGGATTGCGTTGTTCTTCGCGGGTCTGCTGGAAATTGTCTGGGCTGTTTCGATGAAACAGTCCGAAGGCTTCAGCAGGCTCACCCCGACACTCATCACCTTGGCCGGCATGATGGCCAGCTTCTGGCTGCTGGCCGTGGCGATGCGCACGCTGCCACTGGGTACCGCTTATACGATCTGGACCGGCATCGGCGCAGTGGGCGCGTTCGTGGTCGGTATCGTGTTTCTGGACGAGCAGGTGAATGCCATGCGGATAGCGGCTGCCGTGCTGATCGTCAGTGGGCTGGTGCTGATGAAGCTGTCCAGCAGTTGAGGGCGCTTGCGGCTGGATTGACATCCCGTTACCGTCCTGCCGCCTAGTCTCGTGCTTCAACGACGCAGGCAGAGGCACAGCATGATCCGATTTGCATCAGTGGCAGCATTGGCGGTGATGGTGGCTGCGTGTGCCAGGGAGGAAGAACGCGCGCGACCCGCAGCGCCGGAAGCACCTGCTGCCATTGCCGATGCGTCGCCCATGGGTGATGCCAATGCGCAGGCCGAGGCGCCCGCGCGGCCGATGGATGAAGTGCCCGTGCAGCGGGCGACGGGCACGGGTGAGCGTCTGTACCAGTTCGCCAATGGCTGCGAAATTGTTGTCGAGGCCAAGCGCGCCGTTGTGAAATCCGAGAGCCCGCAATGCCAGTTGCATCACCGGGACATCGCGCTGCTGTACGCATCGGGCGACTGAACTGGAGCCATCGGCGTTGGCGAGCAAGAGGCAGCGGAATGGATGTCTACGGCGTCCCGGCTGGACACTGGTGACCAGTGCGAGACGTGTTACTTCCTCATCTCGAAGGGCACCAGACAGGCCCAGACCAGCAGCAGTGCCAGCCACAGCCACCGCCATCTGCCCATGGCCCGCCACGCCGCGTGCCACGGTCCCGGTACACCTGCGTCCTTCATGCCCGCCTCCTCATCGCCGAGCGCAGGGCATCGGCGGTACGTAGTCCGTACAGATACACCCCGGTGAAGCACAAGGCAGTGAGCAGTGCCCCTGCGATGAACCACAGCAGCCGGATCGGCCAGCCGCCAAAGCTGCCGAAGTGCAGCGGATCGGCCATCTCCGCGATGCGCTGATGCACGCCCAGGTCACGCCCGTCGTGCGCCGCCCGCACGGTCACGGTGTGCAGATCGAAGGCGATGTTGTTCGCACGCTCCCGCACCAGCAGCGCGTCGGCGTTGCCGACAAACACGATGCTGGCGCCATCATGGGAGGGCATGGCGCCGACGATCTGCAGGCTTGGCCATTGCTGGCTGACGGCCCGTACTGCGGCGTCCACCTTGAGCGGATCCACTGGAATGGGTGGACCGCTGCCCTTGGCCAGCCGCGTGGTCGGCGCCGCCGGTGCACCGCCGCCGAGTGATTCCACGAGATACCAGGCGCCGGTCACTCCGATCAGCAGAATGAACCATAGCGACCAGACCCCGGCCAGGCGATGCACGTCGCCCCACAGGCGGCGCGGCCGGGTCGCATCGGGCCATTTGAAGAAGCCGCGCCACCATTTCTTGTAGATGTAGAAGCTGCTCAGCAGTGACAGCAGCAGGGGGATACACAAAGCCGCCACCAGCGGAACGCCCCAGGTCACCGGGAGCATCAGATGCCGGTGGGTATTGCGCAGCAGACGCTGTGTGTTGAACCAGGCCGTGTCGCCGGTGACCTGCGCGGTATACGGATTGATCCACACGAAGCGCCGCCGTCCGTCGGGCAGGCGCATCTGAGCACGCGCCGCGAACAGACGGGTGTGTCCAGCAGTGAAGCCTTCGATTTCCCAGTCTGGATGTGCCACCTGCGCAGCGTGGATGACGCTGCCCCAGCTGGCGCGCTCGCCGCCATCGGCCACACGCATGGGCGGATGCAGCAGCCAGTCGATTTCCTGGGAAAACACGGCGAGCGTGCCGGTGAGGCATACAAAGCCCATGAACAGACAGAGCTTCAGACCGATCCAGCTGTGCAGGTCAAACCACAGCCTGCGCCCGCCACTGCTGCGTGGTGGGCGCTCGACGTGCGCTGGCGAAGGCTGGCGCATTCGGGACCTCAGAACGTGTAGGCGGCCTGGAGATAAAGGCGACGCGGCTCACCCGGGAAGTGACCGGTGCGTTCCGTGAAACCGCTGGCGGCGTACACCTTGTCGAACAGGTTCTTCACGTTGGCCTGGAACTGCCACTGCTGCCACTGCGTTTTCCAGCTCATATCGAACACCGTATACGGCTTGACCCGTTGTCCATCAAGGCTGAGGCGCTCGTCCACGTAGTCGGCGCCAAATCCCACGGCCGACGCGATGGCTGGGAAGTCGTAGCGCGTCCACAGGCCGAGCTTGTTCTGTGGTGCGTTGGCGAAGCGATCACCAGAGGCATTGGTGATGCCGGCGGTACCGGCTTCCTTCACCCGCGCATCGTTGTATGCATAGGTGAGATTGAGCACCCAGCGCTCGGTGACGTCGGCCAGCAGGTCCAGCTCCATGCCGGTGCTGCGCACCAGCCCCAGTGCGGCCAGCTGGTTCACGCCACCAATCACTTCGCCGGTGCCCTGCACGATATTGCTGCGGTCGATGCGATAAGCCGCCAGATTCAGCGACACGCGCTCGGCGAGCAGGGATTTCATGCCTATTTCCCACTGCCTGCTGCGTTCGGCATCGAAAGGGCCGCCCGCCGCTGCATCCTGGCTGGCCGCGACCTGCGGTACAAATCCGCGGGCCACGTTGGCGTAAAGGTTCAGGCCATCACGCACAGTGTAGGTGCTGCCCAGCCGCCAGCTGAGGTCGTTGCCGTCCACGCGGCTGCCGGCGATGCGGTCCTCGTCCTCGAAACCGTCCCAGCGCAGGCCGGCCAGCAGGTGCCAGCGCGCGCTGAGCGTCAGCTCATCCTGCAGGTAGCCGCCGTAGCGCTTGCTGCGGGTGCTTGTGCTGCGCCAGGGCAGGGCAGGCAGGTTGTAGTCGTGCCAACTGCTGGCACCGTACAAGGGGGCGAGCAGGTCGATGCCGGGTACCGGGCCGGCCCCGCTCGCCAGATCCGCGCTGTTGGCGGTCTGCGCGGTGAAATCGGCATCGGTCTGATAAACGTCCGCGCCGAACAGCACCTTGTGCGCGATGCGGCCGGTGGTTACGCGCCAGACGGCATTGCCGTTGGCGGTGAAGGCATCATTGCCGCGGATCTGGTTGCGCAACTGGCGCGTCATCCACTCGGCGGTGCCATCGCGATCACGGTCGATCAGTCCCATCGGTTCGTGGTAGATCTGGTGTTCGTTGTTCTCGAACCAGCGCGCACCGAAATCGACATCCCAGTCCACTCCAGGTGAGAAGCTGTACTGCGCCAGTACAACCTTCGCGTCCATGTCCAGGAAGTCGCCGGCTTCGTTGTGGTTCCAGCGCCGGTCGGTGAGGAAGCTGCCGTTGTCGTCCACCGGCACACCACGCAGACGATTGCCGCCCAGCTTCTGGGTGATGTCGGTGAACTGCAGGGTCAACTCACCGGTATCGCCCACGTCGAAGGCCACCGAGGCATCGCCGATGACGCTCTCGCTATCCGTATTCCAGCGCACCCCCTCTTCCACGTCGCCGTACAGGCCCGCGCGGTAGCGCACGCTGCCATCGGCGCGCAATGGGCCCGTGGCTTCGATCGACCCGGCACGGAAACCCCTGTTGCCCGCCTGCAGTTCGATGCGCCGTTCGGCCGTGGCTTTCGGCTTGCGGGTCACGTAGTTGATCACCCCGCCGGCATCTCCGCCACCATACAGGGCGCCAGCCGGCCCCTTCAGTACTTCCACGCGCTCGATGTTGAACAACTGAGGCACCGAGAAGCCGGCGTACGGGTCGCCTCGCAGCCCGTCGTAGAGCACGTTTTCCTGGCGGAAACCACGCAGGGTGACGCCCGCATAGCTGAAGAAGCTGATGCCGCTGATGCTGCGATACAGATCGATCACCTGGCGCGCAGCCTGGTCGTCGATCAGTTCGCGCGGCAAAACCTGTACGGACTGTGGAACAAGTTCAAGCGGCGTGTCGGTGCGGGTGCCAACGGCAGCATCATCAACCAGATACAGCGTCTGGGCGCGGCCGCGGACCTGCACGCTGTCCAGTTCGCGCACGTTATCCGGGCCGGGTGTATCGGCCGCATGGGCAGGGATGCAGGCAAGTGAAAAAGCAATGCCGACCGTGTGGAGTGACAACAAGCGTGGGAGCATCAGTGGATAGGAATAAAGGTGTAAATGAGAAATATTAGCATACGTCTCGATGCGGCCATCCTGCTGTGCGTGCTGGACGTCTGACGTCGACAGGGCGCGTGTGCATGCATCCATCCAGCCTGGCGTCCTTCGGAGCCAGCCTGGCGGTTGATCGTCGAGCCTTGGCGGAGCTTTTCATCTGCCGCTCGCCACGTGAATGCCCGCCCAGAGCTGCGGGAGTGTAAAGCCACGTTCCTGATCGCGAAGAAGCGTGGCAAAGTGAAGGCGATCAAAGATGCGCGCGACACGCATCAGCAGGAACGCTGGGAGAGCTGCAAAGCCAGTATGCGCGCCAAAGTGGAGCATCCGTTCCGGGTCATCAAACGCCAGTTCGGGTACGCCAAGGTGCGTTACCTTGGGCTCGCCAAGAACACTGTACAGGTGCTGACGCTGTTCGCGTTGTCCAACATATGGATGACGCGCCGGCAGTTGCTGCCGGCCAAGGGGTAAATCCGTCTGGAGGTGCCAGATAGCGCCTCCAGAACACCTGAAACTACCAATTTTCTGCTGATTTGCCGGCCACGGGGACACTGCGTCCTTTGAATTCAGCGGTTGCACAACGCTGCTCAGAGGATCCTTAGATCACACGCGTTGACCTTCGCAGCCGCATGCATCCATGATGGTGGCATTCAGGATGAACAGCGCGTGCACTGGCTCGCCCCGACAAATCCGCCGGGATAGGGCTGATGGACGCTATCACGTCGGCGCTGACTGCCTCGTCGGGCAGCGTCAAGTGGGAACTAGAGCAATGAAGAAGCGCATTGGGATGTTGATCTTCTCGCTAACGATGCTTACTCATTCAGCGCTCGCTGCAGAGCCCGCTCAAGTGGCCGCGCGCTTGTTTGACCACCTTGAGGCCGCGCGCATCGCTGAAGCCGAAGCAATGTTCACTCCGCAAATGGCCCAAGCTGTACCGGCGGAATCTCTTAGCACCCTGTGGAGTTCACTGGGTACTTTAATGAGTCGCGGTCAGCCAACGACCAGCGCTCATGAAGACATGCAGTTGGTCTTGGTGCCATTGCAGTTCAGCAACGGTCGATTTGTTGCACAATTGGTGGTCGACAAGAAGGAAAAGGTAGCCGGGCTAATGTTGCGGCCCGCCCTGACCTGCCCCCTCTAACAGGGCCACTTCCTACTTCGTAGAGTCCGTGGTTGAGAGCTTATTGCTCGGGTTTGGATTTGCAAGGGTTCCATGCTCGCGGAGCACGGCGGCGAACTTGGCCGGAGTGCTTTTGCCGAGCGAGCTGTGCGGGCGCAC
>JAAIGF010064745.1_pt1 | contig 16783 bp, 13 predicted proteins | sample 6487441 | NCBI WGS metagenome assembly JAAIGF01 (sample SAMN13974129, study PRJNA590717) | phyllosphere metagenome | biome: pepper field; feature: multiple bacterial spot infested pepper fields; material: pepper leaves; isolation source: leaves from pepper fields | host: Capsicum annuum ... | reverse complement strand
TTTTGATGTTGTTCTTTAGCATGTTAAAAATTAAAAAGTCAAAATTATCTACGATGAGCTCACTGCGCTCGGTTAAAAAGTCAAAAAAGTATAGATCCGAATCTAAGCAGGCAGTAACTTTTTACTCACTACTCACTACTCACTACTCACTACTCACTACTCACTACTCACTACTCACTACTCACTACTCACTACTCACTACTCACTACTCATTACTCACTACTCACTACTCATTACTCACTACTCACTATTCGTCTCGTAAACTGTCAATTGGATTTACGATGGCAGCTTTGATAGCCTGGTAGCTGACGGTCAATAGTGATATCACAATCGATAGTAAACCAGCGACGATGAAAATCCACCATTCGATCTCTATTCGATAAGCAAAATCATCCAGCCATTTATTCATAGCCAACCAAACAATCGGTGTGGCAACGACAATAGCAATAGTTACTAGGATTACAAAGTCTTTAGAAAGCATCGCTACAATTTTGCTTATCGAAGCGCCGAGAACCTTCCGTATCCCGATTTCCTTTGTACGTTGAAATGCCGTAAGCGTAGCGAGGCCAAAAAGCCCAAAACAGCTTATCACAATGGTTATTACGGTTGCTAAGTCAATAAGCTTTGCCGTTCGGTAATCTTTTTCATAAAGATTTTTGATTTTTTCTTCATTGAATTTGAATTCAAAAGGGGCATTTGGATAAAATGATTTCCATTCTTTCTCCATGATGCTGAATGCTGCTTGCCATTTTTTTCGATCTGCCGGCAACTTGACGTTGAAGTACTGTAGTTGGGCTCCAATGTTCGACGAACCGAGAATAAGTGGCGCGGTTTTATCCCGTAAAGAGCGTTGATGAAAATCCTTGTAAACGCCTACTATGGGGTATGTCGCGTTATCCGTTCTCGTAAGCTGTTTGCCTACGGCGTCTTCCGGTGTTTTCAAGCCCAAAGCCTTCATTGCTGATTCATTGATCAATACTTCGCGCATGGTATCTGTAAATTGGATGTTTCTACCCGCCAATAATTGGATTTCATACAAGTTGAGATAGTTCTCGTCGATGTATTTACGTGGCGTATTCAGCTGTATTTTTCCGGTATCTGCGGCAAAATGATAGATATTTCCCCAATAGCTATTATTCAACGGTTCGTGTCCTACAGAAACTGATGCTATTTCAGAATGCTTCTCTAGCGCCCTTCTATAAAGGAGCGGATTCACATCGCTGTTTTGATAGGACTTGTAGGGTATGCGTATGTTGACGATTGCCTCATGCTTGAAGCCCAAGTCTGTATTTATGGTGAAATCAAGCTGCTGACCAATGATAATTGCGCTAACAATAAAAAATTGAGCAATCACAAATTGAAAAACAATCAGTGATTTGCGAAGCGTTAAACGAGTGCCTTTTATTTTGTCGTCGATTTTGCCTTTGAGTGTTTCTATTGATCGTAAATTGTTTATCAGATAAGCTGGATAAATGCTGGATAGCAATGAAATAGTAAAAATCAATCCGATCAAAAATAAGGATACCATCGCGCTGTTATCAAACGTATTAATTCCCTCTGGAATAAACTCGGGATAGCCGATTTCGAAAAGTTTGACGATTGGCCAGGAGAGTATTAAAGCCAATATCGTAATAAAGAAAGTTTCTACGAAAAAGCTGAAGGTAATGTGTAGCGGACGAACGCCTAAAGTTTTGCGAATGCCAATGTCTTTTGCACGCTGAGGGATTTGTGCAGTGCTCAGGTTTATATAATTGATACAGGCCAGTAGTAGTAAAAAAGAACCTATAACAACCAAGCCATACATCACTTTTTTGTCGGAGGATATTCCTTCACTATCGTAAGCTTTTTCAAAATGCTTTTTCGCTAATGGGAATGTTTCAAACTTGCTGGCAGCACCAAATTTTAGGTGCTCGGGAGCACCAATTTTATCGTATTCTTTTTGCGCTACTGCTAATAGTCTATTTAACGAGGCAGTGTTTTTAGTTTTGATATAGAGTAGGTAAGAAGAGTTCAGCATCAACCAATCATGGTTGGACCATTCTTTATTCGGTATGGGAATAAATATTTTGGCCTGAAAACTACTTGGATAGGGCAACGTCTTCACAACGCCGGATATGGTATACTGTGTAGAGTCGGCAGTAATTGTTTTTCCGATGATTTCATGGTTCCGCAAACCCGGAAAGTACATCGCAGCGATGTCGTCTCGAATCACCATGCTATACGGATCTTGCAATGCTGTGCTTGCTTGACCTGCCAGCCATTCATACGGAAGCATATCGAAATAGCTGGTATTGATTCCGATGATCTTTTCAGGTTCTTCGACCAAAAAGGGCTTATCTGTACCAGATTGCGAGATTTGCAAACGTTCGAAATATTGTGTATATACCGGCACTACTGTGGCATCAGGAAGTGCTTGGTCCGTTAGTAAAGGCGCCATGCCCAATGGCACACCAACAAACCCAGAACTGGCATTTGGTTCATCATCTACGCAAAACACTTGTTGTATATCACCTACTTCTGGAATATGCTTATCAAAACTGAATTCATAATGTACGACCCTAAAAACAATCCAACAGGCACTGATACCGATAGCAAGTCCCAGAATATTAAGGGCGGTGAACAGGCGATTGCGCCATAACTGCCTGAGTGTAATTTTTAGATTTAACATGATTTCGATTCGATAGTGTTATGTAAATAATTCTACGGCATAAATAGAAGTAGGATCAAAAGCTGGTCGTAGTTGTTAGCGAGCCTCGACATTCTCCGTTTCCATAATCACCTGGCCATCCAGCATGCGGATCACGCGATCAGAAAATTTCGCATCATGTTCACTGTGTGTCACCATCACGATCGTCGTGCCGGCTTCGTTAAGCTCCGTCAGCAATTGCATCACCTCATTACCATTGCTGGAGTCCAGGTTACCTGTCGGCTCATCTGCCAAGATTAGCTTCGGATTATTGACTACAGCACGTGCCACGGCCACACGCTGCTGCTGACCGCCAGATAGCTGTTGCGGAAAGTGGTTGCGGCGATGCATAATTTGTACTTTCTCCAAAACTTCCTCTACGCGGCGCTTGCGCTCAGCAGCAGGAACATTCGTATAAACTAGAGGCAGTTCCACGTTTTCGAATACGGTAAGCTCATCAATCAAGTTGAAACTCTGGAAGACAAAACCAATGTTATGTTTGCGTAGATCGGAACGTTTTCCTTCTTTGAATTTAGCAACCTCAATGTTGTTGAATAAGTAACTGCCTTCGTCGAGGTCGTCCAGCAGGCCAACGATATTGAGCAAGGTTGATTTTCCGCAACCTGATGGCCCCATAACAGCCACAAACTCGCCTTCTTTGACATGAATGTTCACATTGTTTAAGGCTACCGTCTCCACTTCTTCGGTGCGGTAGTATTTTTGGAGGTTCGTTATTTTGATCATGTTGTTTAGTAATTTCTGATGTTCAATGTGTTCGTTATCATTTAGGTGATATATTAGTTATCGCGTAAAGTTTTTGTCGGGTTTGCATTTGCTGCCCGAAGCGCCTGTGTGCTGATGGTGAACAAGGCAATTATCAATGCCAGCGCTGCAATAGTCGGAAAAATAAGCCAAGGCATCTCCATACGGTAACTATAGCCTTTTAACCAATCGCTCATAAAGTACCAGGCAATAGGAAAAGCAAGGAAACAGGATATGCTGACCAAAATTAAAAAGTCGTAATTTAGCATTTTAACTAATCGTGCAACGGAAGCGCCCAGCACTTTACGGATGCTGACTTCTCTCGATCTTTGTTCCGCAGAGTAAGCCGCAAGGCCGAGTAAACCCAGACAAGAAATAATGATGGCAAGAATGGCAAATAAACTGGCGAGCTTTTGGAGCATCATCTCGGTGCTAAAGTAATTATCGAATGTCTCGTCTAAAAACTTGTAGCTGAAGGGAAAATCAGGATTATATTTTTTGAAGATTCCTTCCATTTGTCTGATGACAGCTTGCAGGTCAACGCCTGCCTTGGTTTTGATATTTATAAGTCCTCCCGAATAACCATATTCGTAGCCAACATGCATTGGTGCTAGCATCAAGGGATCTGCGGTACCGTAGATGTCGTTATAGACATAGTTGTCTACAACACCTGCAACGGTGAATGTCAAACCGTTCATCTTTATTGTTTTTCCAGCGACCTGGCCATCGGGCTGAATCAATTTGGCGAAGCTTTCGTTGATCAGAATAGAAGAGCTATCCCCTTGAAAGTTAGGTCTAAAATTTCTGCCGTCTTTAAACTTTATGTGTAAGGCATCCGTAAACTCCGGGTCAACGAAAGTAAACCCAATGAGGATAGATGATTTCGGATCTTTTCCGTCCCATTCAAATCCGGAAGTATTGGATCCGACATTGAGGACGTCATTGATGCTTAATCCGACGGATTCGATACTTCCCGTCGCTTTCAACTCTTGCTTGATCACATCCATATGTTCCAACATACTTCCCTGTATGTTCGTTGTGATCACCTGGCTGCGGTCAAATCCGAGATCACGATTTTTAGCGTGCTGTACTTGCAAGTAGATAATCGACGTGCAGATCATCAAAATGATGGCCGCTGTAAATTGTGTTACAACTAATGCTTTTCTGACGATATTGTTGGAGCCAGTTTTTCTTTTTCCGCCCTTCAAGGTGTCGAGTGGCGCAAACGAAGAGAGGAAAAATGCCGGATAGCTTCCTGAAACCAAACCGCATGCTACAACAATTGCTGTAATAAAAGCAAGATGTTGCACGTTACTAAGATCGACAGTCAACTCTTTGTAAACGAAAGTATTGAATACAGGAAGCGCCAACTGAACAAAACCTATGGCGAGCAGCCCGGCAATAAACGCAAAAACAAGAGATTCGCCCAGAAATTGTACTATCAATGATTTTCGCCTTGCACCGACAATTTTGCGCATGGCTACTTCTTTAGATCTTTTCTCGGATCTTGCGGTGGACAGATTCATAAAGTTTATACAGGCAATTAATAGTACGAGCCAAGCGATCGCCGTGAATAATCGGATACTTTTAATTTTTCCATCTTGTTCAATGCCTTGTTTAAAGGTATTGAACATTTTCCAGCGTTCCATGGGATACAGGAAATTCTCGTCTACATGCTCCTTGGAGCCTTGCTTATCATCGATGTAAAATTTTAGTTTCTCATTTACCGAGGCCAGGTCTGCTGTAGGGGCTAATTGCACCAGGGTGATCACGCTATTGTTTCCCCAATTGGAATATCCAAACTCTGGTGATGACATTTCAAGTTTCTTGAAATCAATCAACCAATCGTATCGGAAACTCGAATTCTTTGGAAAATCTTTCGTTACAGCCGACACATTGAAGACTTCGTTGTTGTCAAGTTTTACTGTTTTTCCAAGCACTTCCATGCTTCCAAAAAGCTTTTTCGCGGCAGACTCGCTTATAACAATATTACTTGGATCTTTTAAAGCCGATTTTAAATCACCTTTTAAAAATTCAGGAGATAAAATGGAAAGAATCTCTGGATCGGCATAATAGCCAAATTGATAGAGTTGCTTTTCGCCTACCGTAAAGAGATTGCTGCTGCCCCAGTTTAATCTTCCGGCATGTAGCACCTCTGGAAACTCCCGTTGAAACTCCTTGGCGAATGGGCCAGGAGTAGCTTCGAATACATTAATATTTCCATCATAGGTCTGTTGAGATTTTGTGATGTAGATATCTTTTTTATTAACAAAGTTATCATTCCAGGATACTTCGTCTTCTACCCACAGAAAAATCAAAGCCGTGACGGCAATACCTAAAGCCAAACCAAAAATATTCAAAAAGCTATATCCTTTGGTTTTCCAAAGATTTCTAAAGGCCGATTTTAAAAAGTTTTTAAACATAATAGTTTAGCATTTATCGAATGTTCAATTCCTGTATTTTGTCGTATGTTTCGTAGCTAGACACGATTACCTTGTCGCCAGGCTCCAACCCGCTCAACACTTCATAATATTCTGGATTTTGCCTGCCCAGTTGGATATCTACGCGGTAGGCTGTGCCACCATTTTTATCCAATTTAAAGATCCAGTTTCCACCCGTTTGTTGGTAAAAACCACCTTTCGCGAGCAGTAAAGCTTTTGTCTCGTCGCTTAACGCAAGGCGTATTTGTAAGGTCTGTCCGCGACGAATGCCTTTCGGAATCTCGCCAACAAACTCCATATCCACTTGAAAGCGGCCGTTGGTTACCTGCGTATACACCTTCTTGATCTTCAATTGATAGTTTTTGCCGCTGATCGAAAATTGGCCGACTTGTTCGGTGAAAATACGGTTGATGTAATGTTCATCGATTTCCGCACGTACTTTGAAACCCGTCAATACGTCAATTTGGCCCAAACGCTCGCCTGCATTTTTATTTTGCCCGATCTCGGCATCAAACGACGTCAGCTGACCATCTACCGGCGCGCGCACGATCAGGTCGCCAACCTTCTGCTGCATCAGCTGCAACGCACTTTGCGTACGCTGGTAGGTTTCCCGATCTTGGTTAGCTTTTTGGCTCGACGAGATAGAATCCTGACGCAAAATCTGCTTGGTCAACGTAACGCGTTGCTTTTGGTAGTTATATTCGTTAAGCGATTTCTGGTACTCCTGGCTCCCGATCGCCTTTTCTGCGTAAAGCTTGGCGTTAAGCCTGTAAATACGCTCAGCCTCCCGATAAGCTTGTTCTACATCAGCCATCTGGTTGCGGTTATTGATCGAAACCTGTTCGGCATTTGTCCGTGCAATCTGTGCTTGGGTCAATAGGTTCAGCACCTGCGTCTCCTGATTGACCAAGCTGAGTTCCTGGTCGGTATTTGACAAGCGCATAATGGCATCACCTTTTTTAAGAATTGCGCCATCTTCCACAAGTTTTTCCTCCACACGTCCACCAACCGAAGCATCCAGGTATATGCTGCTGATCGGCAATACCGTTCCGTTGATCGGGATAAACTCCTGAAATGTTCCTTCCTTCACTTCCACGATACTGATGCGATCTGCCTCGACATTCAGCTTGCTATTACCACTGGTGAAGTAATAACTTGCGCCAATCAAGCCGGCTACCGCTACGATACCCACGAGCGTTAAAATGCGTCTCGTATTCCATTTCTTTTGTTCTATCGGTCTATCCATTAAAATTTAAAGGTCAAATGTGTAAAATTGGCCGTTTTTAGCGCCCTTGACAATTGTTTTATACAATCCCATGCCATTTTTTTAAAACACTGGTAAACAGTGTTTTATTTTGATTTTGGTTTTTCAGGTGTCCGTAATCGGACAGTAGTTGTTCGCTGCTGGACAACCAATCGGTCAATCAATCAAGCAGCGTAAGTTATCCTGTGAAATAATGGCGATTGTTCACGCTCGTACAGCAATTGTCCGTAATCGAACAGTTTAAAAATTCGCACTATTGTATTTCGTTGTTTTATAGGTTTTTACCGTTTTGGCACGTGCTGTGTGAATTGCAGGAAAACAGTATGAATGAAAAATTTTGTCAGAGCCACCTTATTGATTATCGTTTATTGTAGTAGTTTGCATTTGGTTAGCGGGCAGACGTCACAGCAACTGTCCTTGGCAGAATGTGTTGCGATAGCGATAAAGAATAATCCAGGCTTGCAACGGTCCGAGCTGGAGCTATCACGCAATCAGGTAAACTATAAACAAGCACACTACAACAGGCTTCCATCGGTAAATGGTCGTGTATCGCATGGTTATAACGAAGGGCGAAGCATCAATACGACGACCAACCAGTTTGTGGACAACAATTATTATTCCGGCAATCAGTCGCTGTCGCTCAGTGCACCTATCTTTCGCGGTTTAGCGATCTTACACGATATTCGCAGAAAAGCCAATGCCCGTGAAGCTGGCAAATATGAATTTGAAAGCGCAATAAATGAGCTGAAGCTCGACGTAATTGAAGCGTATATACTGGTGCAGACCTCGCGTGATATGTTGCTTCAAGCGGAAAGACAACTGGCCGTAACGCAGGAAAGCTTGCGTCGTGCCACCGTTATGCAAGGCGAGGGGGCAATGAACCCCGGCGACTACCACGATATACGCGGACAGTTGTTTTTGGAACAAAATACATTGGAAAGTACAAAACAGGAGCTTTATAACAATGAAGCTCGGCTAGCGAACTTATTATACATGAGTGTAGAAGAGCTGCCCGCTTTGGCGCCGTTGCCGTTGCCTGCCGATGCGGCAACCTCATCTGGATCGGGGCTCTACGAGCAGGCATTAATCGCGCTGCCCGATTTTAAAGCGTTGGATTGGCGCATTCGCGAAGCCGAGCAAACCATTAAAGTCACAAAGGCAGATTTCTATCCCAGCCTTTCGCTGGACGCGGGTATTCAGTCGATCTATTCCAGCGTAGATGTCTTGGGTTACAACTATTGGCAGCAGCTGGTTAATTATCCATCAAAGGGTGTTTCCTTAACATTAAGCGTGCCCATTTTTAATCAGATGAGGGTACGTAGCCAGGTGAAGCTTGCTAAGCTCGATCTGGATGAAGCGCGCTGGAACAAAAAGATTCAGGAAAACAGGGTGCGTGAAGCAACGGCTACCACCGTTTTTAACCTGGTCACACTCAAAAAAAATGTGCGAAACCTGCAAGAGCAGGAGGTCAGTTACGAAGAGGCATTCCGGGTCGCACAAGTGCATTTTGATGCGGGAAATAGTAACTCTTTACTACTCCTGACAGCGAAAAATAAGTTAGACAGCACACGTAACGACCTCTTGATCAAGCAGTATCAATGGTTGTTGCAAAAATATATCAATGACTATTATGCTGGTTTATTGGAATTGTAAGTATCTTAGTATTTTATGAAGAAAGCCACCGTATTAATCGTAGATGATGATCAAGATCTGTTGACCGCCGTACGCATATTGTTAAGACCTAAGGTTAAACAGGTACTTGTGGAAAAGAATCCAGAAAATCTGATGCATATTTTGGGTCGTGAGGTTGTAGATATGGTTTTGCTGGATATGAACTTTAAAAGTGCCATCCATACCGGTAATGAAGGCTTGTATTGGTTGGGAAAAATAAAAAGTGCCTATCCGCATATCAAGGTCGTCATGATTACCGCTTATGGTGCCGTAGATCTTGCGGTGCGATCACTTAAGCAGGGTGCGTCTGACTTTATCGTGAAACCTTGGCAAAACGAGCTTTTGCTGCAAACTTTATCTACGGTATTCGACGAAATCAAAGTCGCTGGCGATGTAAAACCGCTGATCGGTAAACAGCGCGATGAAATTGATTTGGTCGGTAAATCAGCCATTATGGAAGATTTGCAATACAAAATGGATAAAGTGGCGCCGACGGAGGCCAATATCCTGATCTTAGGCGAAAATGGAACCGGTAAAGACTTAATCGCGCAGGCTTTACATCGTCGGTCGCTGCGCACGAAGAGCCCTTATATTAAGGTAGATGTTGGTGCGCTAACGGATACACTCTTTGAGAGTGAGTTGTTTGGTTATAAAAAAGGAGCATTTACCGATGCCCGTGAAGACCGGCAAGGTCGGTTTGAAGCGGCGCACGGTGGAACGTTGTTTTTAGATGAGATCGGAAATATTAGCTTGCAGCAGCAGGCTAAGTTACTGAGCGTTTTGCAAAACCGGCAAGTAATCCCTCTAGGATCCTATCAAGCAATACCAGTTGATATTCGCCTGCTCAGTGCGACAAACGTGCCACTTAAGATGTTGGCAGACGAAAGTCGCTTCCGTAAGGATTTAATCTACCGGATCAATACCGTGGAAATTCAGGTGCCGCCATTGCGCAACCGTGGCGATGATATTATTTTGTTGGCCAATTATTTCTTAGATTTTTATAACCGAAAATACCATAAAAGTATAGAGGGCTTAGAGCGTGAAGCGTTGCAAAAGCTCAAAAATTACCACTTTCCAGGAAATGTACGCGAATTGCAGTATAGTTTGGAGCGTGCCGTTATTATGGCTGAGCAGCAAAGTATTCGTGACGTGGATATCCTTTTTTCGCCGATTGAGCAGGAAGCTGTAGCAGAGGCTAATATGGCGTCTGCCATCGCGTCCAATCAGAGTTTGGAAGAAATGGAGCGAAAGGCTATTCAATCGGCCATTGAGCGCTACAGCGGCAATATCAGTAAAGCGGCGCGCGAGTTGGGGCTTACACGGGCAGCCTTGTACAGACGTATGGAGAAATATGATATTTAACCTGGTATGAGACGTTCCGGATTTTACTTTTTTCTGAAGATCATCTTTCTATCAGCGGTGTCGGTGGGTATTGCTTACTTGCTTTTTCAAAAGTTGTATTTGTACAGTGCCTTGCTTTTCTTTTTCTGGCTGATTATCGGGCATCGCTGGTTTAGTGCTGAGCGAAAATTGCTGGAGCATGTGCTCGATTTTGCAGAAGCTGTACGTTACCGCGATTTTACCAGACGCTTTGCGGTGAAGCAACCAGAAACCATGGAAGGCAAGCTTTTTTCGGCATTCAATCAGATCAATCAAGTATATAAGCAGATCAGTATCGATAAAGAAATTCAGCATCAGTACCTCAATAAAGTTATCAATATGCTGGATTCGGCCATTATTTTTTATCAGGCCGATACGGGTAAGGTGATTTGGATTAACGATGCCTTCAAGCAACTTTTTCAAACGCCCCATTTGGGCAATATACACGGACTAACCAAACGCCACCAGGACCTGTACGAAAAGACGATCCACATGAAACTAGGCATGCAGCAAATGGAAACGGCAAGTTCGGCTGTCGGGAAAATTAAATTGCTGATGCATGGCTCTGAGTTTGATACCCAGGATGGAACGTTCCGGATTGTGGTTTACCAAAACATCAACGAAGCAATTGATGCGACCGAAACTAAGGCTTGGCAAAAACTGTTGCGCGTATTGACCCATGAAATCATGAATTCTATTGCACCCATTAGTTCGCTGGCCGAAACGCTGCACGATAGACTGGAACAGGGGTATGGCGAAGAGGATACCGACGATTTAAAAGTGGGTATATACACTATCAAACGCCGTAGCGAAGGCTTGTTGCAATTTGCCAAAAGCTATCGCCTGATCAATCGGGTAGACGAACCTGATTTGCACGACATTCAGTTAAAAGTACTCTTTGAAAATATTTACCAATTGCTGGAACCTACGCTGCTGCAAAAGAATATCGAGTTTGATATTATCCTAAAAGATACCCGTTTATTGATTAAAGCCGACATCAATTTGTTGGAGCAAGCATTGATTAATTTGCTGCTTAACGCAATTGAGGCGGTCAAAGATGTGGAATCGCCTTATATCAGTATTTCCGGATCTAACCGCGACGGGTTTACCGTGGTACGTGTTCAGGACAATGGATGCGGTATGCCATCGGAGATTCAGGAACAGATTTTTACACCATTTTTCACGACCAAAAAATCCGGTAGCGGTGTGGGGCTTACGCTAAGCAAGCAGATTATGCTGTTACATAAAGGAAACCTCTATGTCGAGAGTCAAGAAAACAAAGGGAGTGCCTTTATTCTGCAATTTCCGGCATAATACCACCTAAAAAGCTGTATTTTTGTTTTATGCGTTATTACTGGGAGCTTGCCAAACATTTTCTACGCGCCAATAGTCGGCACGGCACCCACTCACCGTTTGTTTATCGGCTAGCCGATAAAGTGATCTATGCAAAGGCAGGCGATTCGGCCGGTCGCGTTGTCCTTCCACCTGTTTTTCCCGTTCGCTATCGTCAACTCATGCACGATTTGCTCGTGGCCATGAACATAGAAATGCTCGAAACGTTTAGCGGACAGGTTGGCTCTGCGGCCATTTGGGTGCCGCTAAACGCAGGCGCATTACACGAACTGCTGGAGCAAGTTGCCGGAGGAACGGTCGTTATCGTACACGAGCCTTACCGCGCACGTCGCAAATGGCGCGCGTTAATTGCTGATCCGACAATTATCGTTTCCATAGATTTGTTTCACTTCGGTATTCTGATGACGCGTGCCGCGCAGCGTAAAGAAAACTTCGAATTGCGCTACCCGTATTGGCGCTAGATATAAACGTTACGTAGCCGTAAGTCTTGATTAAAAAGCGGAAAGTCGTTTTTCTGAGTGAATTCGTCAGGCATTTTGTTTTCCTACTGCAGGCGATACACCCAAATGAATAGGGGAATCAATCAGAAACGCTGTCAAAGTGTGTACATTTCCATCTGTAAGAAAGGTAACGTTTTTTAGCAAAAATAGCTGTTCCCGACGATGTCGCTTCATATTTTCCGCTGTTGCCGTATGCATTCCGGAGGTTTAGAAAGCTTCGCTGATGCTTAAGTAAAAGCCTTTTTGTCTTGTTTCTCCCGGTCTTTTTTCTCCCAATGCATAGTCAAAGCGTATAGTGCTGTTGTGTTCCAGACTAAAGAAATAACGGATGCCGGCACCAAAGCTAGGTACCAATCGAAGGCTGTGCTCCGGCGAGAAGGTGCCGCCTGTTCCGGCAAAGCCCACAACACCAAAGCGAGCCATAAAACGATAACGCAGTTCGGCTTGTGCTGTGGCGTAATTTTTATCTTTATATCGACCCAGGTAATAGCCGCGCATCGTCATATCGCCGCCAAGGTCGCGATAAGCGTAGAAAGGCACATTTTTACCGTAAGTGCCGCGATAAACCACTTGTCCGGCCAGCGTAAGCGGCGGCGCTACCTGTTTGAACACCCGTAGATCGGCTTCCAGTTCGCTTCCGGTAAAATTGTCGCCTCCAAAGAAGTTTGGCGAATAGTCGTATTTTAAGCGGGCGTAAAAACCTTGAGTTGTGTAGGTGGTATTGTTCCGGGTATCATACAAAGACGATACGCCCAAGGCGAGGTATTGGCCGCCGAGCTTTCCCAACACGTTATCCTGATCGAAAATACCGCCCATTTCTGGATCTTCGAAACGAAAATGTTCGTAATTAAGATTCACACCAGCATACAAGTTGGACGCCACCAGCTTTTCGACGTCTATTTTGGCGCGGATAAGTTTTTGGCCGATAAAATCTTCGTCGGCAAGCCAGGTGTCTGATCCCAGGCCGTAAAAGTTAAATGGCCAGTCGCGGTAACGCAATTCAGACAAAATATGATAGTCGTTATTCTTGGTCCATATATCAGAAGTCAGTTTGATATTCTTTTGTCTTTCGGTAGTCAATGTACCGATCAGCGTGATATTGGAGGTGCGGCTTTCGAGATCGTCTTTATCCAAAAAAAAATTGTACGTTCCGGCTATTCCATATTCAAACCCCGACTCTTGGGCATAACCAACTGCCGGGAGGATGATCAGGCTGCCTGCACGGCTGGAATCGTTCTCCGCCGAAAGAAATTGTTTGATCAGTTTTTGGACAATATTATTTTCTTGGGCACGGGCAGGTGGGGCAAAAAAAAGAGAAGAAAACAGTGCGTAGCAAAGGATGTTTTTAAAGTTCAATGTTAATTTCATGAATGTCGAGTATGAGCTGCCTTCAAAATGCGACGCAAGATGTAAATTATTTCCTTGCATATCAAGTATATGGTATTAAACGGCGTTTTTTTTCACAAAATATTTTTGAAGTGTCAGTAGAGTAGCTATCTTTGCATCATCAAAATCAAACAGGGTTACTCGGTTTGCAAGATGATTGAAAAAAGCGTTCTTTAACACGAAAAAAAAAGTTTTAAAAAACTTGCAAATATCAAAACTAAATTGGATTTTTGCACTCGCTATCTGAAAGGATAGAAGTTCTTAAAAAGAGAGTTTTTTAAAGTAAATATCGCCTCTTTAGCTCAGCTGGTAGAGCAACTGACTTGTAATCAGTAGGTCATTGGTTCGATTCCGATAAGAGGCTCCAAATGTAGCGTAAGCTGCAGGTATGGAGGGGTTCCAGAGCGGTCAAATGGGACGGACTGTAAATCCGTTGCTTCGGCTTCGAAGGTTCGAATCCTTCTCCCTCCACACTTTTTAAACGTTCGAAACCCAGTAATGGGTTTCGAACAAAAAAAGCGGAAGTAGCTCAATTGGTAGAGCGATAGCCTTCCAAGCTATAGGTTGCGGGTTCGAGACCCGTCTTCCGCTCCAATTTTATTAGTATTTTGATTTACGTCTCTGTCTTTTTGGTGAAAATATCTAAATAAGGTGGGGGCATTTATCTGTAGATAAGCTTTTATAAAAAGCCGAAGTAGCTCAGGGGTAGAGCACTTCCTTGGTAAGGAAGAGGTCGTGGGTTCAAATCCCATCTTTGGCTCGCATAACAAAAAGTTTTTTACTTTTGTAAAGGATTAATTAAGAAATATTTTATAATTACTAATTCGCATAAACATGGCAAAAGAGAAATTTGACCGTAGTAAACCGCACTTAAACATTGGTACTATCGGCCACGTTGACCACGGTAAAACTACTACTACAGCCGCTATCACTAAAGTATTAGCTGATAAAGGTTTGTCAGAAGCTCGTTCATTTGATTCAATTGACTCTGCTCCTGAAGAGAAAGAGCGTGGTATCACAATTAATACTGCACACGTTGAGTACTCAACAGCTAACCGTCACTATGCGCACGTTGACTGTCCAGGTCACGCCGATTACGTGAAAAACATGGTTACTGGTGCTGCTCAGATGGATGGCGCGATCATCGTCGTAGCTGCTACTGACGGTCCTATGCCTCAAACACGTGAGCACATCCTTTTGGCTCGCCAAGTAGGTGTACCTGCTCTAGTTGTTTTCATGAACAAAACTGACTTAGTAGACGACGAAGAGTTATTAGACTTAGTTGAAATGGAAGTTCGTGAATTATTATCATTCTACGAATTCCCAGGTGATGATATTCCTGTAGTTAAAGGATCTGCATTAGGTGCGTTGAATGGCGAGCCTGAGTGGGTTGACAAAATCATGGAATTGATGGATGCTGTAGATAACTACATTCCAATTCCTCCACGTTTGACAGAGTTACCTTTCTTGATGCCTATCGAGGACGTATTCTCTATCACTGGTCGTGGTACAGTTGCTACAGGTCGTATCGAAAGAGGTGTAATCAACTCTGGTGATCCAGTTGAGATCTTAGGTATGGGTGCTGAGAACTTGAAATCTACAGTAACAGGTGTGGAGATGTTCCGTAAAATCTTAGATTACGGTGAAGCTGGTGATAACGTAGGTTTGTTGTTACGTGGTATTGAGAAAACTGATATCCGTCGTGGTATGGTTATCTGTAAACCAGGTACAGTAACGCCTCACACAGATTTCAAAGCTGAGGTTTACGTATTGTCAAAAGCAGAAGGTGGTCGTCACACACCATTCTTCAACAAATACCGTCCGCAGTTCTATTTCCGTACGACTGACGTAACAGGTGAAATTTCTTTACCAGAAGGTACTGAGATGGTTATGCCTGGTGATAACATCACCATTACAGTGAAGTTGATCAACGCGATCGCAATGGAAAAAGGTCTACGTTTCGCTATCCGTGAGGGTGGTAGAACAGTAGGTGCTGGTCAGGTAACTGAAATCGTAGCGTAATCTTTAGATTAGCTAAAATATAAAAACAAGCTAATTGGCTGAGGCTGATTAGCTTGTTTTTTCTCTTAGCCTAGCGCTAAAAAAACTCGAAAAAAACATAAATAATATTTGCGCTAATACCGCTTAAACGCTATATTTGCAGCAGTAAACAATTTCTACACGGGCATAGTTTAAAGGTAGAACGAAGGTCTCCAAAACCTTTGGTCTGGGTTCGAGTCCTGGTGCCCGTGCTAAAATAATTTAGGTAAACTAAAAAATGGCTAAAGTACTTGATTTTTTTAAAGAGTCCTACATCGAAGTTACCGAGAAGGTAACTTGGCCTACTTGGGCTCAATTGCAAAGCTCTGCAGTGGTAGTACTTGTAGCATCCATCTTGATTGCACTTCTTGTTTTCGTGATGGATAAAGCGTCAAGCAATCTATTAGAGTTGTTGTACGGAATTACCTCCTAAATATCAATTAATTTTATGGCAGATCAATCGTTGAAATGGTATGTAGTTCGTGCCGTTAGTGGAAAAGAAAAGAAGGTAAAGCAATATGTTGAAGCCGAAGTTAGTCGCTTAGGAATTCAGCATTTGGTGCCTCAGGTTTTGATACCAATGGAGAAATACTATCAAATGCGCGATGGTAAGAAAGTAGCAAAAGAGCGTAACTATTACCCTGGCTACGTATTGATCGAAGCAGCACTTGATGGAGAGATTGAACACGCTATAAAAAACTTAAACAGTGTTATCGGATTTTTAGGAGATAAAGCTGGAAATGCTATTCCGCTTCGCCCATCTGAAGTAAACCGTATCTTAGGTAAGGTAGATGAGATGGCTGAACAAGGAGAGAGCATGAATGTGCCTTACTACGTTGGCGAAACAGTTAAAGTAAACGACGGACCTTTCAATGGTTTTACCGGAGAAATTGAAGAAGTTCACGAAGATAAAAAGAAACTTACGGTGATGGTTAAAGTGTTTGGTCGTAAAACACCACTCGAGCTTAACTACATGCAAGTGGAAAAAGAATAACGAACGAGCCCTTTTCAGAAGGGCTTTTCTATGTCATCATTTGGATCCTCGTGTCCAGCAGCAAAAGAAATAATTTTTTATTTCTTTTTTTGTTATAATGATATTTATACATATCTTTGCACCTCGTTTGGTTGTATTGCTATCGCGATATGCCTTTCGAGAAAAAATAAATGTTACGTTTGAGCTTCCAACTTACTAACAAACATTTAACAATTAAATTCAAAACAAAATGGCAAAAGAAGTCAGTGCGTTAGTAAAATTACAAGTAAAGGGCGGTGCTGCCAATCCATCACCTCCAGTAGGACC